>Ga0181539_1002900_pt1 | contig 16491 bp, 11 predicted proteins | sample PEATcosm2014_Bin_46_FD_119767 | JGI IMG/M metagenome (GOLD analysis project Ga0181539, IMG submission 119767) | Peatland microbial communities from MTU Mesocosm Facility, Houghton, MI, USA - PEATcosm2014_Bin23_60_metaG | ecosystem: Environmental > Terrestrial > Soil > Wetlands > Peat | place... | reverse complement strand
TGCGTGACAATGCGGATCGGCTCAACGAGGTCACTGTCATTTGAGAGAACGGCCGCCACGTCGAAATTTCCCTGAAACGCATCAAGAAGCAGGTGAGAGGCAAGGTTTACGTCGCTTCCCTTCTCCTCGATTTTGATAACCTTGACGACATCCGGCCAGGGCGGCGGGAGAGAGATACGTGGACGAAAGTCAGGCGGCTTTACCAGTCCGGCAAACTTTTCGGACAACAGAAATCTGCCCATATGGACAGATATTTCCGGCACGGTACGTAGCGCATCGAGATAACGCTGTTGCCGCGCCGGAGCACCCGGATCAATCCGGCCGGACACGCGCGCCGTATAGTATTTGACGCCGATAACCTGGTTGGCAGGGTTCAAAAGCTTCTCGGCAAGGGCTTTGACGTTGAGCCATTTCAGCGCGGGCCGTTTTTCCAGCAACCTGAAATACAGGTTGAACCCGTCAATATAAATGATCGTTCGCATAGGCAGGGATAATCCCGGAAAAAGCAAAGGCCGCCCAGGATTTCTCCCTGCGGCCTTTGGGCCGACAGCACGCTGCCGGCGGGTTCGCTAATATATATAAGCCAGAATCTGTTATTATGCAATCGGCAAAACAAAAGACTTTCAAAAATATTTTCTTCGACAAGGCATCTCAAGCGTGGCGTGATTTACCTCGCCAACACGGTCCAGCTTATTGTCATAATGCCATGATTACATAAGATCATGATGAACGGCCGCGACCAACTCGCCGTTATTTAGTTCCTTGATTATTCAATTGGAAACTGCCTTTGAATGTCGTATTTTGGGAGCACACTAAGGAATGATATGAGGCCGGAAAACCTGGAAACGCGCGTTATGAAACGCATTGCCCGCGCAATAAAAAAACCGGGACCCCCATTCCTCCGGCGTGACGGAAAACCCAAAAAGTTCAAAAATTCAAACGAATTGAAGCAGGATGCTAATTTGCGGAAATACAGCGCCGATGAGATGAATCAATTGAGAATTTCGGTCGATGGGGCCTTGGAGGATTTGCCGAGGAGGAAGATTCGGTTGGCGGCTTGAGAGATGAAGGCTTGGAATAGGCTGTTTTCCAGCTCCAAGCCTTTATTTTTTGTTGCCGCCGTTTGTGGAGGAGGCGGGAGTTGGACCCGTACACCACTGCACTGAGCTTGGGCAATAAGCCATGTAATGCAAAGATCCAGACTGAGGTTTTGCCCCTACTAAGCGAGAAGTTTAAGGAATGTGCCAGTGCACAAGCCGTGTAGATTTCTATTGTATATCCTTGAGTTCCGGTATGCTGCCAGTCGGATTGCTGTAGCTGTATGATCGGACAATATCCCAACAATCTTTTTTCTTTGCCCATTCCGAGATCATCCTACCGGCAGCGGATTGCTGCAAAATGCCGTTTACTTGTGTTGCCCATGTCTGCAATTGTTGTTTAAGTTGAATCGACAGGTCCTGTTGTTGCCATATTTTATCCAGATCCAGTCTGTTACCGACCCTGTTGGCTACCAAAGAAACCAGATAAGCTGCTACGTTAGCCTGAAAGGCAGGGAACATTGGCCTCACTAACTTATGTGTAACTCTGAAAAGAATTGCCTTTGCAACCATCTGTTTATAGAAGGTGGCGTCCAAGTCAGGCATAGCTGATTGCCGCTCAAGTTCTTCGACATCATTCATGAGCTCTACAAAGTTCTTCTGAGCTCCGAGGCTCACTAAGTGAGGCTTTTGGTTCCAGGCATTCAAGAATTTGGCCAAGTCGGTCTTGTTGATCTTTCGAGATGACGGTATGGAGTCCTTGATCTGCTTTCGACGCGCCGGGGTAGTTCCCTCCCTTGCCAGCAAAACGTTGTAGCTGCCTGTTGCTCTTTCATAGAACCATCTGCCGATGCCGTCGGGGCAATAGACGGTATTCGAGAGCTTCTCAATTTCCACATGAAAAGGTCTGTTTGCTGACAGATCGGCCTGTCTGACGACATTCTGGCTATTGGCATATCTTGAGATAGAAGATATCAGATCCTCTTCAGTTGAAGAATCTGGAGAACGCAAAATGATGATCTTTGTAAGGACTCTGACGCGCCGCAAATCGACTTCGGGAGATTTCTTTTTTGTGAAGTACATTGATGCCGTGGTCTGTCCACCATTTACTATCTGCAATCCTCTTATCCAAAGAATGCCCGGTATTCCTTCGGAAGTCCTGCCCAGCCTTATCTCATCTGCGATTACAACAATACCGTTGTTGTAGGCCATAAAACGTTCTGGAGCGCTTTTAAGTGTCTCCCTTATTCCCTTGTTGACCTTACCCGTAACGTTGAGAAAGGAACGGACATTAGCCTCAAGCAGTCTCGCGCCGTATTTATCGTACACGAACCGGAGTGTTTCTCCTGGAAAAACCGTGAGGGCGTAGTCATAGTCGCCCATCTCACCCGGCACATAGACGCAAGGAAGTGCAGCCCCACACACCTCTTCAAAATTCACTACTATTTCATCACGTGGTCTGCCTTCCGACCAATGACGATACAGGCGCTCGATATCCATCACCTCAAGCTTGATAACCATATTGCCTATTTCTCGTTGCTTGAAGTTCTTGGATTTTGCCTGTCGGTCGGTCAATACATAGATCCTTATCTGGTCGAGATTTGGATAGGATTCCTGAATGGTGAGGGCCAAAGGATAGGCATCACTGGATTCATCCATTGTCGATGCAAGTTTGCCCGCCACGCATTTTGTGAAAAAACGGAGGCACTGTTCAGCAGCTGTCTTGGTCTCTGAGTCCGGTATTGGGGTTACTTCGTCCACGCCGGAATAAAGGCTTACAAAAAAATCTATCTGGTCAGCCTCCTCGGAAATTGCGTATCCGCTCAGCCGTAGATTTGCATTCCCAACTTTGGCTGTATAATGACAGACTGACGGCTCAAAAGTCATGCCAATATCAGCCATATGTTGCATCACCAATTCCGCGAAAACTAGTTCGGAATAAGGATATTGATCATCCGGCAAAGAAAGCTGCTCGCCAATTGTCTCCCTGACTTCGGCCTGTGTCTGTCTGAGAAAATCGACAAGTTCCATTTCATAATCCCTCAAGTGAGTGCAAAACATCTTCTATGGAAACACTCTCAGCACTTATTCGATCAAGATCCATTTGATAACGCGCTTCAAGGATGCCCATCGGTATATTACGGCGAGAAAGTTTCGGAAAATCTTCGTCTACCTCTAAGATCATCGTTTTGGAATGAATGAATCGTCTTGTATAACGCTTCGACACAGAATGGGAATATCCTGCATGAAGAAGAAGGATGTCAAAAGATTCAGCCGACGGACTATCGCGGCCAATAAGTACTCTAATGTCCTCAACGCGCTCCCTCAGGTTTTTGCCCGATTCATCAACTCGGAGACGAACACCTGCCAGATATAGAGGTGTGACCAAATGGTTATCAATCTGGTCAAGGGATGAGATGACGGTTGGAAAACTGTTCTGGGAGGTTGTCGTCTTCACCTCTATAGCCCCTGTGCCGATATAGAAATCATGAAGGCCATCCCTCGGGCCATGCCATGCGTCAATTGCTTTTTGCGCAATTATCCCAGCCCTGAGCAATAGTGATAGGACTATCAATTCTCCATGAAGTCCAATCTCGGCCTCCGGGCTCAGCAACCCATCCTTGCCACGTTGCATGAAATTCTGCCATGCCCTGATTCTGGCGATAAAGATTCCAAGCAGTCTATCATTACCCGCATCTTCTGATGATTCAAGAGTTGAAATAATGTCCACAGCCACCATGGTGAATATTTCGAGGCTCCCAGCAGGCTGGCGTAAAAGGGCGAGCCAGTCCCATCCGTTGGCATTAGGCCCTTCATCCAGCTTGAAAACGAGGAATCCACGACCTTCGGGCAGATGTTCAGTCGAAGGGATTTTCGCTGAACTAAACCCCAATATTACAGCCTCTTCGTTTCCGGGAAAGTGCCGCGCCGCCAACACGCGGCAACTTAAGCGGGTAGCTATTGGAATGGTTCTCCAACCATCTTTCACATCAGAACAGTCTGCAAGAGCTCTCCACGCAGTGGAAAAATCCCCCGCTTCATTCTGCAGGGCCATATTCCTGCTCCCATAGAATATGGTTCACCTTGTACTCGACCTTGCGACCCGAATTGCTACCAGGGAAACTGATTCCAAAAGCAGCCACAGGTGCAGTGTGGAGGGGAAATCCAGCACTTTCAGCGTCCAGAAGGTAGATCATTAGAAGACCCCTTTCCGGATGGGCCTTTACTCCATCTGCACCAAAGCCACGAATCAAGCGTACCGCCGGACCACTTGGTTCGTTTGGCACCTGCCTCCCCTGTAGTCTGGCGGGGTCGGCACGCCAAGCACGGCGAGTTTCTTTGAGAGCAGCCATCCATGCCGATTCTTCAAGATCTATGGCTTCATCCCGAGGAGAGAGGAGCCGACCGATAGAGTAGCGATCGTCATGGTAGCCTTTTGGTGATCTTTTCAGCGTATCTATTTGAATATCAGCAAAGATGCGCTCTGATTTCCCTTCTCCTCCACCTATTAGGACGACCGTCCATTTTGTCAGCTCCTGCTCTTCTGACATGGAAGTGATAAATTCCGCGAGCAAGAGACTGTTGACCTTGTGGGCAGCGGGATGAGTTTTATAACTAATGAGGAACTCTGTTACATCACCGGCAGGAACGTCTGACCAGAGATATCCCTTCCATTGGCTGCGTGACCCGTTGCGCATGCGCACAGGGTTATCTTCCCTTGGACAACTGAGACCAGATATAAGCCTCCTCACAAGCGCGAGGTTATGCCCAAGTATAACCGGATCGCGGTATAATGCTACGGTTTCAAGCAACTGGCCGCTAAACGAGATCATCAAATTTTTGGCAGTCCTCATTTTTAGAGGCGAAGTCACCATCAAGACCGGATGGGATTGCACTTTCAGACCGTATTCGCGCGGCGTCCCACCACTCTCCGACATCAAGTCAAACTCTTCACGCAATTCCTCTGCGGCATCTGCAATGTGCCCAAACCATTCTGCCAATTCGTCTGTTGTATAAAGGCGACACATGTCAAGATATCCGGGGCGGTAGCCGAACCACCGTCCCATCTGCATCAGAGTGTCATACATCCTTGATGCACGCAGAAAATAACTGATGCTGAGCCCTTCAAGGGTAAGCCCTCGCGAGAGTTTGTCTCCTCCAATAGCAATCACCTTCAGTCCAGTGCCGTCATAATTAGTGTATTCAAGAGTATCTTTTGCTGTTCCGTTAATCATTCGCACTTCTATATCGGATACTACATTGGGAAGACAATTCAGTATTTCTGACCAAGGCGGCATGGACGGAATATCTGGTTCCTCGAATTCTTTCAGCAGCTTTTTGTGAGTCGAAAGAAAATCCTTTTCCCACAATCCCTTCAACCGGATCATGGTTGCCTCATGGTCGATATTACGGACCAACCTTTGGCGCAGGTGTCTGATCTGGGTCTCCACCTGTCGGTGAACAGCACGCTGTACGGAATTAAATCTGGTTACATGGATCAGCATGGACGAATGTTGCTTCGCGTGGCCTCTGAGGTAACGAACTGCGCAAGAGAGCAAGAATGAATCGATAGCCTCTACAAGGGAGGGAGGAAGTCGGTCATCGCCTTCATAAAGGGGGATATGACCATTTTTGTGTTTATGTGGCATCCACCCTCCGTCTGAGTCACCATAGTCTCTAATGCTTCTGACAAGTGGGAGCTGGTTTTCACGCTGGTCACCGGATCGAAGTCCGAACACGCGCGCTGGCCCAATATAATTGGAGGGGGCTGCAAGATTGATGATGAAGCTTGCAGGAAAGAGATCAGGCCCCTCCTCTCTGGTCTCTCCGCGTTCGTGAATAAAGATATTTGCAAACGGGGTTGCAGTATAACCCACGTAAGCTGATCGGCTGAACGAGTGGAGAATCCGGCGAATGAGTCGGTTGATTGTTGTAGGTTGGTGCTCCGCATCAGGACGCCCCTCACTATCGAAAACCTGCTCTCCCGTATCAACTGACGCATGGTCTGCTTCATCGTCGATAAGTAACAGCGGCAGGTTTGTGACGATCTTCCTTCCCGTTTCTGGCTCCTGTGAATTCGCAACATGATTACGTATCCATCGCAATAAGCGATCCAGAACAGTCTTATTCTTCTTGACCACGAACAACCATGGTCGCTGTTCGGGCGTTACGCCGAGATTCCTTGCCACGTTGGTATTAAAATCCCCCTTCTCCGATCTGTTAGTGGCAAAATTGGGTCGAATGGAAGGGTCCCCGTCAATTTCACCGACTCCGATTATCCTTAGATCCTCTACATTTGGAGAAGTTTCGTACCCAAGGAATCCCTCATCTAAACGTACTTGTGTTTGCGCCCTCAAGTTATTATTTATACCGGCCAGAACGATGATGATTTTGTAACCTGCATCGGCAGCCTTGCAGATCAGCCCGTTGTAATTTCCAGTCTTCCCGGACTGGACATGACCCGTGACCAAACCACGGCGGTCCCAAGGTCCCACTCTAACGGGATCTTCATTAAGACCGAGAACCGTGTCAGTGGTGCGGTCCAACGCTTCAACCGCTGTAAAAGAAAGCTTCCTTTCAAGCCATTCTCTATATCTTTGCCAGTATCGCCAGTCTTTCTTTCTTGCTGCATTTAGCCAAGGGATATGGCCGCTTTCGTTTTTGAGAGTCGTGTCCTGTCCAATCCAGAGGCTGAAACGGCGAATCAACTCCTCTATAACGGCATGCCTGTCGAGATCGTCACCCCATTTGGGATGCATTCTGACGATCATGTCAATCTTATCAGTCATCAGTGCAGGTGTAATTGAGGTTCGGTCCGGCTCGTCAAGAAGGAGTTCCTGGGCAAACTTGACCACCTTCTGCTGATTCTCGATTGAATGGTTCATAATATTTCTGATCTCACATTCTGTCGTCCGGTTCATCGGGAAGACTCATGACCAGATCGCAGTAATTATTGAATGGTTCCGTTCGGAGGAGTTGCGCGCGAGCCAGGGAGGGGTCCATCCCCTTCTTGATGACCATATTTCTGAATATCACACCGAGTACTTTGAGCACCTCTGTTGAAGGATCGCAAGAGAAATCGATTCTGGGGACCTCTTTCTCTTCTGTAGTATCGAGCCAGATGCGTTGCACCGGGACTGTTTCTTCAATTACACGAAGCATCGCATGAATTTGAGGGCGCATTGAGCCAGCATCTTCCAGGACTGTTTTAATGACTGGATGTTCCTCGTCAATCCGATAGCGTATTCCTGCAGGAGAATGCTCAGTACGCCATGCCTGAACCAAGGTGTCACTGCTCCCGAAAGTTACGGCGGAGCCCCTGTGAGCAAAAACACGCCGGGCACGTTTTCTTGTATCTTCAGCAAGCTTCGTAAGTCTGGGCCTTAAAGCAAGTGGCGGTCTTGCGGTGGACTTTCGAATATCGAGCTTCCATTCAGAATCAGCTGAATTGGTTATATCCAGTCGGATCCGCGCGAGTCGATGTGCTTCTTCTTTGGTCCAGGAACGACCATGCCCTAGACCCAGCCAACTACCGGCAACAAGCAGGCGTTCATTCCTGTACACGTAAAAACCTTGTTGTCCTGTCCACCCTTCAGGCCCAGCGGCTCTTTGGTATTCCTGCGATTCAAGATGATCTTTATGTGGCAGAACATGGCACTGCACTACGACATTTCCGCAACTTGTCGCTAAACTCTCGATTGGAGAAGACCAAGTGGCAGGGTTTGGCAGGAAAGGATCCCACGGAGCGACAGGCCTGTCGTTCAGTAGAATCCGAAGCCGTGGATGGGAACCCTCAAGGTATCTGTGGAAAACCATTGCCAAGTGCTGTTCAACTCGATCCATCAGATCGAGAAAATCCTGCTGGGTAAACCCAGGAGTAACAAGTCGGTCAAGAGCTTCCCAAATCACCAGAGTCCCGGATTTAACTGACTCGAGAGGTCGAAGAATCTTCTCAAAACTCTTAGCCGGCACTTCGAGAAGATACCATCCGTCATCATTGCTCGAAGCCAGGACGTCGAGATCCCAGCGAAGACAATTAGTCGCATCGTTTTTCCTGCTTGCGACCGTGAGGCGGCGGCATTGAGAAAAGGATGCGGTTTTCAGCCCAAAGCCGAACCGCCCGAGATCGTGTGATTCTCGATCCTCAAGGGGGCTTCTTTCTCCAAGACGCATGGCTCGATCCAGTTCTAGCGCATCCATTCCCGATCCATTGTCCAATATGCTTATCGAGCTAACTTGACTGTCCCACCTAAAATGAATGTCCACAGTGGAGGCAAAGGCAGCAATGGAATTGTCAATGATATCAGCGAGGGCTCCAGCCGTCGTATAACCGAGTCCCCGCAAGGCTTCGAGCATCGCGCTGGCCCTTGGGGGAGCATGTCTGGAATACATCATTTCACTGCCTCATTATAATTGAAAACCGGAAGCTTTGATGAACGAGATCCACGTCGCAATTTCCTGGCTGCGAGGCAATCTCAGATGCCGTTCCCCGATCTTACAGAACAGGCTTACGGCTAAGTTTCGATAAAACTCCGCAACTCCTTACGGCGACTGGGATGGCGAAGCTTGCGCAGGGCCTTGGCTTCTATCTGCCTGATCCGCTCTCTGGTAACAGTAAAATCCTGACCGACCTCTTCCAGGGTATGTTCTGCATATTCTCCTATGCCGAAACGCATTCGCAGAATTTTTTCCTCCCTGGGAGTAATGGTGGCAAGGGCTTTGCGGGTCTGCTCGCTCAGTTTGAGGTTTATTATCGCATTAAACTGAGGGGCCACGCGCTTGTCCTCGATGAAGTCACCGATATGGCCGTCTTCTTCGTCTATCGGCGTATCGAGGCTGATCGGCTCCTTGGCGATCTTGAGCACCTTGCGAACCTTATCAACCGTGACCTCCATCTTTTCGGCTATCTCTTCAGGGACAGGTTCGCGTCCGAGCTCCTGTACAAGTATTCGTGACGCGCTAATCAATTTATTCATAGCCTCGTGCATGTGTATGGGAATCCGAATAATTTGAGACTGATCTGCTATCGCGCGGGTAATTGTCTGCCGAATCCACCATACAGCATAGGTAGAAAACTTGTTGCCTCGATGGTGATCAAATCTTTCGACTGCTTTAATGAGACCCATGACTCCCTCTTGCACTAAATCCATGATGTCCACACCACGCCCATCGTATTTTCTTGCCAGGAAACCGACTAATCGCAGATTTGCTTCGATCATGGCAGTTCTTGCAAGTCGAACATTCGAAAGCCCCGTCGTTATCTGTTTAAATGTTGTGCGCATGTCCTGGCGTTGGGAGTTGAAACCATTTGCGAGATCTAATATGGCCCCTTCCTGGCTTGAAAAAAGTTGGAGTTTAGCTTCGATCTTTTTATGGATGGCAATCATAAAGTTTGCCGTGAAACGATAATTGAGAAGTTCACGGTAGATTTCTTCCTGCAGCTCGACCATGAGCCTTTTGTCAACACTATTGCTGTTTGGACACAGGGATAGCACTTGCTTGTGGAGTTTTCCAAGCTGTTCAAGACTGCCAAGAACTTCGGCCTTAAACCTCTGGGAGGAGACCGAAGCATCGCCATTGGTGAGATTCTCTTCGGTTGAAGTATTACCCGGATCGAGTCCCTCAATTCTTTCCTGGTCGTTCTCGACCTCCTCGTCCAAAATCTCTTTCCCTCTAAATCCACAAAAAATGTTGCTCATTTGGATCTTCCCAGTTATAGCTCTTTCCACTATTTGCAAAAACGGTCCAAGAACAGTTGGACAACACGAGAATGAATGGATGGCCAACTTCATCCCGTCCTCAATCTGCTTTGCCAACCGAAGCTCTTCATCACCAGATAAGAGTGAGACTTTTCCAACAGCTTTGAGGTGATGCGTCCATGGGTCGTTAATCAAGAAAGGGAGGAGCTTCAGGAAATCGAGGGCTTCATCGGCTTGGTCCTCATTAACTTCGGAAGACTCTTCTTCAAATTCAATCTTTTCCCTCTCCGGGGGATCAAAGATCCAATCGTCTATGTGAATACCCAGTTCCCCGAGGACGAGCAGAACATGCCCAAGAAATTCCGGATCAACTTCGTCATCAGAATCGACGATAGAATCGATTTGGTATCGGAAAATTCTGCTCTCCCGAAGTCCAAAAAGAAAAAGCCGTCTTAATGAGAGCCAAGTTCTATCTTCGACAGTGTATCGACTTGGACCAATCTGTATCTCAGGAAGTTCGATCTCCACATCCGACCAGCTCTCGTCCGTACTGATTGGAGTGTGGAATAGCAAACTACGGTGACTTTTTTCAGCTTCAGTCACATATGTCTGATCGTCGGGTGGTGGGGGCGAATCGGATTCTTCCTCCCACACGGAGATATCAAGGCCACGATATCCCAAAAGGTGCTCGGTTGATGGTTCGGATTTTGGGATTCTCTTTGAGTATTCCTGGAGGACTTCAGCCGCTTCTAGTTTTCCATTTAGTCGAGCTATCTCAAGAGCATCCTGGCCATCGTTGTTTAGCAATAGTAGATCGGCTCCTGCCTCCAGAAGGAGACGGCAAATTGACGCATGTCCCCGTGACGCGGCTAGCATCAAAGGGGAAAAGCCGGTGCCGTCCTGACTGTTGATATCCTTACAACGATTAATATGCAGCCGGACCACTGTCGCCACACCGGAGATGATGGCCATTTTAAATAAGGAGTTCACGGCTACTAAATGCTTTCCTGCAAGTATTTTACACAGCTTCGCTGTTAGTCCTGGTATCCCTGCGTCACCGTTCCGGACTTGACCAAAGCACCAGAAGAAATGGTAATGGGTACACTCCTATTTCAGAAACGATACTAACCAGCTGTGTAACTGAGATAAATCGGCAAATTCCCTTCTGAGGATCTCGACTATATCCTTGCCAGAAATGATAATGATTGGGTGCCCGTCCTCTTTTATTTCCTTATACGCTTGGGGATTTAGATATGAAGTTGTAACCAATATTCCAAATTGACGATGCCTGAGCCTAGAAATAAGCCGCGATGTCTCACGGACACCTACTGACGATGCCATGGGATCATAACATTTGGCCTCAAGTGCAAATTCGACATCGATCGATGAAGCACCCTTCCCTAACCTGTATTTGCCGATCGCGTCCCGTCCACCATCCCTTGACGGTCTTGTTAGATCGATAGTTGAAATGTTGGGCATCATAATTCTGATTAATTCAGCAGCAAAATGTTCAAATGCAAAAGGGTTGGGAGAAAAGGTGGTGCAAAGGAGCTCGATTATACTGAAACCATCCGTGTCAGGAAGTTGCTCCTGCCTAGTCCTATGTTCGACAGTTGGCGAAGCGGAAAGGGGCCTGTATGAACCATTTTGGACCCAATCCTGCCAAGCAGGTGGGCAGCAGTGCGACTGTAGTGCATTCCCGGCCCTTACATCGTGCAACCAAGCTCTGGGGACGCATGTGACATCAAGAATTGTGAACTTAGCACGATAGTTTTGAAATCTCCTGCCCGAAAAAACTTTCCAGATAGCCACTAGGTCTTCATTCTGACTAAGATTGCGAACACCTGGTACTGCTAATCCAAGGAATTTTACATCCCTGTAATTACCTGTCTTTGCAAACACCAATACGGGAGGCAAGGACTTACGGTTTTCTGAACGACCATGGAGCATTGCAAATAGATCTCTCAAAATCTGATTTCCAAATCGTGGAGTACTATGCAGTTCACGTCCCGGCAACTTATTATCACCGTAATAAGTGAAAACGCCATTAATAGGATCAAGTTCATCGGGCCAGCTCGGATCTATCAGGCTCGTAGTGAGGACAACCAATTTCAAAGAATCCTTCCGCCCGAGGTATCGAAATCCTCCCCTATTGCTGACTCCCAACAACTGAGGTAGCGGATCATCGGATGCATTACCCTTTCGCCCGCCCGCGTAGATCGCATCGACTACCAAATCAGACAAGCCCAGATTACTTTGTGTGGTTTCCTGCATCCATTGAATCCAATCAATTTGCTTGAATGATGGGCACTTTTCGATTGGTTATTCTGATAATTTCTTTGAAGACTACTTCCATGACCGTTGAGCAGACTCCGTTGCCACAGAGCTTTACCTTATCTCGCCTGCTTCCAACGCAGAGTTTGTGATTCTCAGCCCCCATGGCTCTGAGAAGCTCCGGTGGCTGCAGCATTCTCATCCTATAATCTCCTCTTTCAAAGGTAACCAGGGCAAAGCGGTCTAAAGTTGTTATTGTCCGAAGTGGTGCATCAAGAGTCTGCCAGCCTCCGGCATAATCGGAACCGTAATAAACTATTATGAAAGGCTCGCCGTTGCCGAGGGCCTTGATGGCCCGCTCTGCCCTTTCCAGAGTATTCCCTGCTCTGGTCGGCGTAAAGAGCAGGGACGTTTGCCATCTGTGGGACCAGTCGATAATGCTCTTTGCCGGTTTTGGTTTTGTCAGGAAGTAATTTGCGAAATCACGGTAATTTGGAGGCGTACCTGCGCGGTCACAAATCAGGAAAAGTCGTTTTCGTGCTTGGGGTGCACCGAGGTCTGCGGCATTCAGAACAAATTCAGATACGCTGTAACTAAGTTTTTCAATTTCCTGTTTCAATTCCGTGTGACGTTCCCATTTGCGCATTCGTACGACATTCTCCACAACAACCCAGCGAGGGAAGAATGCCTTGATCCAAGGCAAGATTCTGAAGGCAGTTTCCCGGCTCTTTTCTTGCCCAGTTTTGGAGCCTCTTGCAATGGAGTGGGATGTACACTCGGGGGAGGCAAGTAGAACTTCAACTTGGTACTTACTAGAAAAAACAGAAGGATTTAGATCTTCTATCCTGGAGGTTATTACATCTGAATCAGGGAAATTGTCTTTAAAACTCTGGGTAGCCAACCCCCATGAATCAATCCCGAGAACCGGAGTGGCCCCAGCATTCACTGCCCCCCTCGCACCTAAACCGGCTCCACAAAATAAGTCGATAAACCTCATAATCACTCTATTTGCAGAAATGTTCTGGCCATTGAAACTCTTTCCGCAACGGTCCTTATGCACCGCTGAAGGTTTTTCCGAACCTCATGTTCCCAGAAACGAATAACTGCCCACCCGCTGTTTTCCAATTCAAACTTGACGTGTTTGTCTCTTTCAATATTTCCGTTTATTTTTTTCAGCCAAAACTCAGTGTTGGTTCCAGGAAGCTGGCAATGTTCATCACAGCCGTGCCAGAAGCAACCATCCACGAATACAGCCAACTTGGTACCGGGGAAAACAAAATCCGGCCGTCCCGGGAGATTACTCTTTAATCTGTAACGTAGCCCTTCAGACCAGAGCGCCTTCCTCAGTTTCATTTCAGGGCCGGTATCGCGACCCCGGATCATTGACATGCAATGACTGCGTTGCTGTTTTGTGAGTACATCTGCCATGGATTCCTCATCGTACTTTTGGCTTCCTGTTGGTACACTCACCCCTGAGAAATTTTATTACTTTTCTTGGAATGTCGCAATGAGAAAGAAGATTCAATATATCGGGAGGATTTTTTTCGGCATTGGGTCGGGCCAAGCCAAGGACCCAAAATGAGCTGCAAAAAGATTAAAGAAGAGCCTATTTTCGTTCTTGGAAGGCACCCCGCGAACGCCCCGTCTCTGGTCATAGACAGGTCAGGGAAAGCGTCGAGAATGAGCGGGCGCCTTCCGCGCTTCGCGAAGTACCTTCCGCCTAAAGGCGGTAAATTGAATGACCAGATTAAGACCAGATTAAGACCAGATTAAGACCAGATTATCGCTGAGGGGTGCCCGCGATCGATATGGCATTTTCTTGCCCAGTGTTGTTCATAAGTCTGTCTTACGAGGCCAATTTGAGCAGTGAAGAGTGAGCAGTGAAGAGTGAGGGGGGAAGGGGAAACGGGGAGCGGGAAGCGTGAAGCGTGAAGCGTGAAGAGAAAAAACAAAGGAAAATAATTCCTTCTGGTTCTATCGCTTCGCGAGGAAGGGTGAGGGGTAAGGGGTGAGGGGAAAGAGGAAGCGTGAAGCGGGAAGAGAAAAAGCAAAAGAGAATAATTCCTTTTGGTCCTATCGCTTCGCGAGGGGATGTTAGCTTGGCCCGACCCCGTTGCGGGACCCCGTTGCGAGCCATTAACTGCAGGGATGCGGGTATGTCCTCAACTTGCCCAAATTGGTCTGATCGGCATTTTTCTTGCCGGTTTTGATTGGCATATCGTATGATTTACGAACATTTGGCATTCCAAGAGCTTTTTTGGGGATGGAATCCGAGCCGGAAATACTGTTCGGCTCCAGTTGGGGGTCAAGTTGACGCATTATTCAGGTTAATGGCGTCAATTTGGAGCTGTTGGCATCGGTGGCTGTCTCTGTTATGGACTTCCCCATGCCATGCCCTTTGGCCACTTTACAGGAAAGCACATGACATATAACACTTACGAAAATGCGGAAGAAATCAAGGTATGCCAAGGAGATATCGATCACCGGGGTATCATCGAGCATATCAATGACGGCGTAGTCATCATCAGGGAAGGGAAAATCGTCTTTGCGAACAATGCATTCTGCGTGATCTCACGAAGAGCGCCAGAGCAGGTCATCAATTCGGAATTTTCGGATTTTATATCCTCTGCGGACCGCGAAAATGTAATCAAATACTGCAAGGAGAGGCTTTTCACCGAGGGATTGCCCGATACCATCGAATTCGTCATGTCCAGAATGGATGGGGAGGCGATAATCGAGATGAAGGTGAACATCGTGGAATGCGCGGGCAGTCCGGCAATACTCGGTGCATTGGCTGATATCACCGAGAGGCGAAAGACCCGACTCGACCTGCAAAGGATCAAAGATCGGCTTGAGAGCATAATCCACTCCATGCATGAGGTCGTGGTTTCCCTGTCCGCCAAGGACCACTCCATTATTTCCATTAACCCTTCGGCTGAAGCCCTGTACGGGATTCCCCTCAGGGACTTCACTATCGGCCAGATTCACATTGTGGATTTCGTACATCCCGATGATGTGGAGAAAGTGAATCAATTCTACCTGAATCTGCGCGAAAACGAGTTCGACGAAATGGAGTACAGGATCGTCAGCAACGACAAACGAATCAAATGGGTCCTGGATGAGGGGCATGTGGTATATTCAAATAAGGGCACCATACGAAGACTTGACCATGTCATCAGAGATATTACCGATGAGAAGAAAGTGAGCGACGCTCTCAGGCAGAGCGAAGCCAAATACAGGGATTTCTTCGACTCGACCAGCGATATGGCATTCACCCTTACTCCGAAGGGCCGTTTCATTGACATTAACGATGCTGGAATAAAGCTTCTCGGCTTCGAGAACAAAGAGGAGGCGCTCGGAAGCAATGTGGAAGCTTTCTATGTCGACATCTCGGAAAGGGCCGGGCTCGTTGAGGAGATCTATGAAAAAGGCAAGGTCGAAGGCAAGCAGGTAAGGTTCAGGAACAAGGCCGGAGACGTCATCGAGGTGGCCGTGACGGCACGTGCCAAGGTCGATGACTCCGGGCAGTTGATTTACCACGAAGGTATCGTACACAACATCACAAAAGCACTGGAAGACCAACGGAACAAGGTCCTACGCAATGCGGCGGGAAGCATGTGCCACTACCTCAATACGCATCTAATGCATCTACTGAACTCCAAAGAAGGCGTACGCGAACTCATGGAATCAATGGATATTCTTATAAACAATTTGTCTCAAGGAGAAGATTTTCAGGACACACTACAGCAGATTAACGGTGCCATAAAGGACATGCGCTATTATTTTGAGGGAATAAGCAACGCATATCAAAGAATATCAGAAGTAACCAATGCCTTCAACAAGGCTTTCCACTACAAAGAAGAATCTTATCTGAGCAGCACAATCCTTGATATCTTTAAGGCATACGGGTATGAAGGTGAAGATCAGTGACATCAAACCCTTACGATTCAAGTACATCACACGGATTCGGCTTTCAGGTTTTAACATTGCTTAAACAACCTTTCCATCCCATGTTAAAATCAGTCGCACGGAAGCCATGACTTAGATGCTAAAGATCCGGCATAGGGTCGGGCCAAGCCAAGAACCTAAATCAACAGCCAAAAGATTGAAACAGGGGCCTATTTTCGTTCTTGGAAGGCACCCCGCGAACGCCCCGTCTCTGGTCATAGACAGGTCAGGGAAAGCGTCGAGAATGAGCGGGTGCCTTCCGCGCTTCGCGAAGTACCTCGCTGAGGGGTGTCCGCAATCGATATGGCATTTTCCTGCCCAGTGTTGTTCATAAGTCTGTATTACGAGGCACCCCGCGAACGCCCAACGCGATTGACTTCCGCCTAAAGGCGGTAAATTGAATGACCAGATTAGACCCTGCGTCGCGGGCGCCTTCCGCGCTTCGCGAAGTACCTCGCTGAGGGGTGTCCGCAATCGATATGGCATTTTCCTGCCCAGTGTTGTTCATAAGTCTGTATTACGAGGCACCCCGC
>Ga0181539_1002892_pt1 | contig 16525 bp, 11 predicted proteins | sample PEATcosm2014_Bin_46_FD_119767 | JGI IMG/M metagenome (GOLD analysis project Ga0181539, IMG submission 119767) | Peatland microbial communities from MTU Mesocosm Facility, Houghton, MI, USA - PEATcosm2014_Bin23_60_metaG | ecosystem: Environmental > Terrestrial > Soil > Wetlands > Peat | place... | reverse complement strand
GTGGACGAAGCGGGCCCCGTTCATCGACTCGATGACGGCGTGCACCTCCTCACCGAAGGACGCGACGTGCCGAACGAGATGGGCAAGGCCGTCCGCGTCGGGAGGGAAGGCGTCGACGACCAGCGTCTCGCCGGCCTCGTTCAGAACGTGAACATCGACCCGGCGTCTTGAAAGATCCAATCCAGCGTGCAACATGGTGATGGGACCTCCTTCGGTGTGGATCCGGAGAGAACCAAAGTTCTCACCGGGGGAGGTCCCCCTTCATGGCATTCAGTAGTCGCGGCTGCCCGTGTAATGGCACTTCTGCCACGCGTCTAGCGTTCATGTGGACGCGCGATATTGGCTACCTGTACTGCGATACCGAACGCTAATTACGCGCCCGCCCGGGTGAGCTGATTGTCCTCACTCCCACGTTGTTCTGTGCGCCTATCCAGCGCGGAAGTGACCGAGGGTCGTAGACCTCTGCAGTTTGGGGGGGTGCTGTGTTACAGGGGACACACCTCCTCAAAGTGGCATTCCATCTTCGCGGATGGCAGGTCCCCGTCATCTCTTCCACGGCGACCAAATCGCCGAGCACGCCTGTGAATCATTGACCCGACCCTCTGCGCGATACTAAGAACAAGTAGCTGACTCTTGAGTGGTCCTCGACCTCCAAAGGAGGGGGAGTGCCTCCACTCACCGATGGCACGCTGGTGAATCTTCTCGATGCGGCACCGGACGCGATGCTCGCGATCGATGAGGCTGGCCTGATCGTAATGGTGAACGCTCAAGCCGAGCGACTCTTCGGCTATCACCGTGAAGAACTCATCGGAAGGCCCGTCGAGCTGCTCGTCCCTATTGCGGATCCGAAATTCCGACCTTCTGCCACCGGCTTGGAGATGCCTGGTCGACGACAAGACGGTAGCGAGTTCTCGGCGTCGATCTCGGTGTCAACGATGGCGACCGATGATGGACTTGTGATCTCTGCGACGATTCGAGACGCTACCGAGCGGATTGAGGTTGAGGCCGAACGTGTGCGCCTCAAGACCGAAGCCGAGGCCGATCGTGTCAAGGCCGAACGCGTGCGCCTCGAAGCCGAGGCCGATCGCCTCAAGGCCGAGGGCGAGAAGAAGGAAGCCGAACGCGTGCGCCTCGAAGCCGAGGCCGAGAAGACCGAAGCCGAACGCGTACGCCTCGAAGCCGAGGCCGATCGCGTCAAGGCCGAGAGCGAGAAGAAGGAGGCCGAACGCGTGCGCCTCGAAGCCGAGGCCGATCGCGTCAAGGCCGAAGGCGAGAAGAAGGAGGCCGAACGCGTACGCCTCGAAGCCGAGGCCGATCGCGTCAAGGCCGAGAGCGAGAAGGCCGAAGCTGAACGCGTGCGCCTCGAAGCCGAGGCCGATCGCGTCAAGGCCGAAACCGAGAAGGCCGAAGCTGAACGCGTGCGCCTGGAAGTGGAGGCCGATCGCGTCAAGGCCGAAACCGAGAAGGACGAAGCTGAACGCGTGCGCCTCGAGGCCGAGGCCGATCGCGTCAAGGCCGAGAGCGAGAAGGCCGAAGCCGAACGCGTGCGCCTGGAAGTGGAGGCCGAACGCGTCAAGGCCGAAACCGAGAAGGCCGAAGCTGAACGCGTGCGCCTGGAAGTGGAGGCCGATCGCGTCAAGGCCGAAACCGAGAAGGACGAAGCCGAACGCGTGCGCCTCGAAGCCGAGGTCGAACGCGTCAAGGCCGAGGGCGAGAAGACCGAAGCCGAACGGGTGCGCCTCGAAGCCGAGGCCGAACGCGAGCGGCTCGTGGCACAGCTTCATCAATCGCAACGCATGGAGAGTCTCGGCGAACTCGCCGGAGGTGTTGCACACGACTTCAACAATCTCCTGGCCGTTATTCTGAACTACGCGTCGTTCGTTGCCGAGGAGTTGACCAGTGCCGCCGCGACTCCCACAGGTACGCATTGGGAGGGACCGCTCAAGGACGTCGAGCAGATCCAGTTGGCGGCTGAGCGCGCCAGTCTCCTAACTCACCAGCTTCTCGCCTTCGCCCGCCGAGAGGTGGTCCAGGCCCGCGCTCTCAGTCTCAACAGCGCAATCACCCGAATGGAGCAGATTCTGCGCCGCACGATCGGCGAGCAGGTCGAGCTCGTCATCAGCCTCGCACCCAGTCTGCCGATGGTCGTGGCTGATCCAGGCCAGATCGAGCAGATTGTTCTCAACCTGGTCATCAACGCTCGTGACGCCATGCCGGCAGGGGGCACGCTATCGATCGCCACGTCGACAAGGGAGATCACTACGGAGCAAAGCTTTATCGCGGGCGCTCCGGAAGGGTTCTACGCCTGTTTGCGCGTCAGCGACACCGGCGTGGGCATGTCTTCGGAGGTCCGCGAGCGCGCGTTCGAACCTTTCTTCACGACCAAGCCCAGAGGCGAGGGCACGGGCCTCGGGCTGGCGACCGTGTACGGAATCGTTTCGCAGTCTGGCGGTTACACGAAGATCGACTCCGATGAGGGTGTCGGGACGTCGATCAGCATCCTTCTCCCCGCTGCCAAGAAAGACGCCACGCGGGACGAGCACGACGAACGCGTGGGTCACCTCAAGTCACTGGAGGGAACAGAGACGATCCTCGTGGTCGATGACGAAGAAGCGCTACGCGAAGTGACGCGACGGATACTTACCCGCAACGGCTACACCGTCGTCACCGCATCCAGCGGTGCTCAGGCGATAGAACTTGCGGCCTCGCACGTCGGACCCATCGACCTCGTCCTCACCGACGTGATCATGCCGACGATGCACGGACCGGCCGTCGCCAACGAGGTGAAAAAGCTCCGACCCGGCATCCGAGTGCTTTTCATGTCCGGTCACGCCCAACCCGTCCTCGAAGCAGAAGCTGTCCTCGGAACGGAGTTCCTGTTGGTCGAGAAGCCTTTTGACCAGGTGACACTGCTGGAAAACGTACGCAAGGCGCTCGATCGCGATGAGTAGTGAGCCCGTGATCCGGGTCGTCGTGATCGACGACCACGAGATGTTCCTTCAAAGTGTCGTGCGCCTGCTCCAAGAGGACCCCCAGATCGTCGTCGTCGGCACGGCACTGACCGCTGCGCAGGGCATCGAAATCACCCAGCAGTTTCGGCCGGACGTCGTGATCATCGACTATCACCTGCCGGACATGGACGCTCCAGGTGCGATCAAGACGCTGCGAGAGGTTCATCCCGCTGGCAAGATCATCACTTTCACCGGAGCGGAAAGCCCCGGTGCACTCTACGCCTCGATGCGAGCGGGCAGCTCTGCATGGGTGCGAAAGACCAGGGCGATCCAGGAACTCCGCGATGCGGTACAGCATGTGGCTGCAGGTCTGCCAGTCACCAACGACGAGATGGAGTCGGTCCCGCCGCTCGACCAGCTGGTAGTGCATTATCAGCCGATTTTCGAGCTTGCTAGTGAGCGAATCGTCGGGTTCGAGGCTCTGGCCCGTTGGCAGCACCCAGAACGGGGATTGCTCTACCCTGACTCGTTCCTGCCACTTGCTGAGGATACCGGCTACGTCATCGAGATCGACCAGTGGGTCTGGGAACAGGCGGCATTGCAGCTCAGGGATTGGCAGCACAAGTACTCGGCACCTTCGCGCATGTGGATGAGCGTCAACATGTCGGCGAGTGATCTCGCGGATCCGGCTCTTTTCGAGACGCTCTTGGGAATAGTCACAGGTGCTGGCATCGAGCCGACCGATCTCGTGGTCGAGGTCACCGAATCGTTGCTGCTCGACGACACCGAAAAGACGATGGAGTTCCTCATGCGGCTCAGGGACCTCGGGGTGGGCCTGGCGCTCGATGACTTCGGCACTGCCTTCTCGTCGCTCTCCTACGTCCGCCGGTTCCCCTTCGACCATTTGAAGCTCGACATCTCGTTCACGGCGGAGTTGCCCCATTCGGTGCGCACGATGCTGCTAGTGGAGGAGATCTGCCACCTGGCCACCTCAATGGAGATGAAGACCATTGCCGAAGGAATCGAGCGCCAGGAGCAGGCTGAAGCGCTCCGTGGGTTCGGCTGTGAATACGGACAGGGGTACCTGTTCTCGCGGCCGGTTTCCGCTGCAAACTGCGAGGCTCTCCTCGCGGTCGGGTAGGAGTCATCTTCCCGATGACTTGAGCCGTCGGTCGGAGACTGTTGACGTCGACCCTCCCGACGCGGATCCCACCTCACCCTCTTGCATCCGTGAGTGACACGTGACTAGCGATGGCAGGAGCGACAGAACGTCTCCTCTTCGTGGTCGCCCAACGGTCTTGGCGGGACCAGCGGCCATTCAGATCAGACGGATCTGGAGCGCGACACGCGTCCCACAACGTTCAGCGGGACTTTCGGGTTCAGACTGTCCCCGACCGTCTTTAGAGGCGCCCCCGGCAGGACTCGAACCTGCGACACGCGGTTTAGGAAACCGCTGCTCTGTCCCCTGAGCTACGGGGGCGGTGTCCGTCGCGACACGCCAGGCTCGCGATTCTTATCGCTCCCGACCCCCGCTCGTTCAAAAGGGTCACCTCCGCGGTCCAGCTCCACCCGGGGTGGCAGCGGGACCTACGCCCGCGCGGCAAACGCGATGGTCGCGACCACGGGCAAGGGCGCCACCCGGGGAGCAGAATGGCGTCACCGATTGGTACCGGGACCGACGCGGAAAGGACGCGGCGGACCGCACCTGCTTGAAAGGTGACCAGGTGAAGGACTTCAAGACGTTCCTTCTGCGGGGCGACGTCGTCGAACTCGCGATCGCGGTCGTGATCGGCATCGCTTTCGAAGCGGTCATCACGGCCTTCGTCAGGGACCTGATCACGCCGCTGATCTCGATCCCCGGGAAGACGAACTTCGCTGCGCTCCATTTCACGGTGAACGGGAGCACCTTCTCCTACGGCGACTTCGTCAACTACGTCATTTCGTTCGTCATCCTCGCCGCTGTGATCTTCTTCCTCGTCGTGAAACCGCTGAACGCGATGGCGACACGACGACAGGCCGGCGCCGCTCCGACGACGAAGACCTGTGAGCACTGCGCGAGCACGATTCCGGTCGCGGCGCGGGTCTGCGCATTCTGCACACGCGACGTGTCCGCCTAGCTGGGTCCTGGGACCGCAGGCGCTAGTAGTCGGGGACCAGCACCGCAGCCACCCCGGACGTCGGGAACACGGGTGCCTTCGGTGCAGACGGCGGCGTGATCGACACGCCCATGGGGCGCGACGAACCGGTGCTGTGACGCGCGTTCGTCCGGTCCGCTCTCAGGGTCCACGCGACGGGTACCCGGGTTGCCTGTGTCTCGTCCACAGTGTCGAGATGTTCCGGCAAGGACTGATGGCGATGATCGCCGTCGTGTCGGTCCAGCCATTGTTCGCCGTGGTGTCGGCGTAGACCGTCCCGTTGCTCCCGATCGCGATGTCGTTGGGCAGAAACGTGCCGCCCACGCGGGGAGCCGAGCTCTGCCAGGACGTAAGGAGAGTTCGGGTCCGCGTTCTTTCAATCCGGATGATCGAGTGTCGTCAGTCGCCGAAGACGCTACTTGGAGGCCCGGTGGCGAGCGCGGCGGGAACGCCGCACCCGCGTCGCAGATCGCCCAGGTACACGACGTGCCCGGTTTTTGTCAGCTCGACCGGACAGAACGCGTTGTCGGTCGAGACGTAGAGATCCCCGTTACCGTCGAAGACGACTTCCGACGGGTAGAGCAGGTCGAAGCCCGCGCACGGCGCATGTCCGCGCCGGGCCGGCGTCGAGGCGACGTGCCGAGAAGCTATTCCGCCGAGAAGATCAAACCGTGGCGCAGATGTTGCCGACGCCCGGCCCCGTGTAGGTGTCGTAGTTTTGCGGCCCGAGAGCATGCCCCGGAGTACCGGGGGCCGGGGCGACGTCCACGGTGCCGTCCGCACCGAGGCTGATCGAGTAGTACCGGGGGTTGTCCGGCCACCTCCAGCTCGCCGCCGGGGCCGACGAGTTGGTTCGGTGATGTCAGCCAGTATCCGTGCACCGTGTCGAAGGCCTGGACCGCGGTCTCGACGCTCGCCGCATCGGCGTTGCACGCCGCCACGGCGCTCGGTGACGTGAGTGGTGTCACCGTCGTGCCCGGGCCCGCCTGGGTCGAGGTCGTGCTCGCCGGAGCCGAGGTCGTACTCGTCACCGACGGGGTCGGGCCTGTATTCGGTGTGCTCGCGCCACATGCACCGAGGAGGAGGGCGGCGCTCGACACCCCGAGGAGCAACGAAGCCCGCGTCGCGCGAACCGAGGACTGCACGTGGCGGACTACAGGGTCGACGGTTGGGCGAGCGGGGTATGGAGCGTGCGTTCAGTGCGCCGAGAAGGCCGCGGTTGTGACGCGCTCTGGCGCAGCCTTCACGGCGACGATGCAGATCGTTTCGACGTTGAGCGCGATCGTGCTGCCCACCTGGCCGATCGCCTCCGCGATCACGGCGAGCATCGCGTCCCGACGGTCTTCGGGGAGGAGCGCGACACCACTGTGGGTCCTAAGGAGGTCAAGGAACTCGCCCCGGCCAAGTTCCCAGGTCCACGGGAACCGTTCGACGGTGCACGGGGCGAACCGTCCGCAGGCGTCGATCCATCGAACGTGCTCCCGGGTCTGCGAATCATGGCGTCGCTCGGCGGTCCGGCCGATTCCGCTCCCCTCGAGCTCGGGCGCGAAACGCTCGTAGGCATCTTCAACTGCTGCGGCGAGCGCCTCGTCGCTTGGATACTCGTAATTCCAGAACGCGGCCAGCCGGCCGTTCGCCGTCAACACGTCTGCCACCTTCGCCGGGGCGACGGACGGGTCGACCCAGTGCCAGGCCTGGCCGCTCACGACGAGGTTGAAGGTCCGTCCGGCGGGTTCCCACGTCTCGAAGGGCGAGACCTCGACGGGGATGCCGCGCCGGCGCGCGACCGCCGCCATCCGTTCGTCGATCTCGACGCCGAGGACATCGCAGCCGCGCGCGCGGAACAACTGCGCCACCTTGCCCGTTCCGCAGCCGACGTCGAGCACCCGGCAACCGCCTCCGGGACCGACCGCCTCAACGAGGGCGACCGGATAAGTTGGGCGCGCGCGGTCGTACTGGTCGGCGTACTCGCCGAAGGTCTCCGCCCGGCGTCGGTTCAGATGGAGCACCGGTCCATTGTTACCGGTTGTCGGTCCGATTCTGTCGGCACGTTCCGCGCGCCGGTTTCCGGTGAGTTTCGTGCGCGTCCGGCGTCGAGCCCATCCGGCGTATCCTCAGGCCCGATGGGCGATAGCGAGAAACCGGCGCCGACTGACTGCTACATCGGGGGGCGGTGGTGTGCCGCGGAGGGCGGTCGGCGCTTCGATGTCGACGACCCGGCGACCGGGGCACGCCTCGAGACTGTCGCCGACGCGTCGCCCGCCGACGCGCTTCGCGCAGTCGAGGCGGCGCACGATGCCCTCACCGTCTGGTCGCAGGCCGCCCCGCGAGAGCGCGGCGAGGTCCTGCGCCGGGCATTCGAGTTGATGACCGGCCGGGGCGAGGAGCTCGCGCGTCTCGTCGTCGCGGAAAACGGGAAGACGCTCCCCGACGCGCGCGGCGAGGTGGCGTACGCCGCGGAGTTCTTCCGCTGGAACTCCGAGGAAGCGGTGCGCAACACCGGTGAGTTCGTCACGGCTCCGTCCGGCACGAACCGGATCCTCGTGCTTCGCCAGCCGATCGGTGTCGCACTCCTCATCACCCCGTGGAACTTCCCGGCGGCGATGCTGACCCGCAAGATCGGTCCGGCGCTCGCCGCAGGTTGCACCGTCGTCTGCAAGCCCGCGCGGGAGACACCGCTCACCGCGCTCGCGCTTGCCGGGATACTCCACGAGGCGGGTGCTCCTCCCGGCGTCGTGAACGTCGTGCCGACCTCCCGTCCCGGGCCGCTCATTGACGCCGTCATCGCCGACAACCGGGTCCGCAAGCTCTCGTTCACCGGTTCGACCGAGGTCGGCCGGATGCTGCTGGCCAAGGCGTCCGAGCGGATCCTCAACTGCTCGATGGAGCTCGGCGGCAACGCGCCGTTCCTCGTGTTCGCCGATGCCGATCTCGACGCCGCAGTCAGCGGCGCGATAGTCGCCAAGATGCGCAATGGGGGGGAGGCCTGCACGGCGGCAAACCGCTTCTATGTCGAGCGGTCTGTCGCCGCGGAGTTCTCACGACGGCTTGTCGCCGCGATGGGCGCGATCCGCATGGGTAACGGGCTCGAGGAGGGCGTCGGGCTCGGCCCGCTCGTCAACGCTGACTCGCGCGACAAGGTCGCCGCCCTCGTGGCGGGGGCGCTCGAGGAGGGCGCCCGGGCGTTGACCGGAGGCGCTCTTCCCGACGGGCCGGGGTACTTCTATCCGGCGACGGTCCTCGACCGGGTGGCGCCGGGGTCGGGGATCCTGCGGGAGGAGATCTTCGGTCCGGTCGCGCCGATCGTCACTTTCGTCTCGGAGACCGAGGCGATCGAGTTCGCGAACGACTCGATACTCGGTCTCGTCTCCTACGTCTACACGGGTGACCTCGCGCGCGGGCTGCGGGTCGCCGAGGCGCTGGAGACCGGCATGGTGGGGCTCAACCGCGGACTCGTCTCGGATCCGGCCGCTCCCTTCGGCGGCGTGAAGCAGTCGGGGCTCGGCCGGGAGGGCGGTCACGAGGGGATGAACGAGTATCTCGAGACGAAGTACGTCGCCTGCTCGTGGTGACTGAGGCGAAGCCGTGACCGGCGATCGAAGTTCGCGCCGCGCGATCCTGTCGTGGGAAGGACCGGTAATACGTTGACCGAATCGTTCGATCTCGACAGCTACTCGCGCTCCGAGCTCGAGGCGCGCCGGGGCGAGAAATGGGGACTTTATCGGGAGGCGTCGATCCCGATGTGGGTTGCCGACATGGACTATCCGATCGCGCCGCCGGTCCGGCGGGTGCTCGAGGAGGCCATCGCGACGGGGGATCTCGGCTACCCGATGTCCTCACTCGAGCCGCAGCTTGCCACGACGTTCGCCCGGTGGAGCAGGTCGCGCCACGGGCTGGACTTCGACCCGGTGTCGGTCGTGGTGACGACCGACGTCGTGCAGGCCATCTACTTCGCGATCGACGCACTGACGGACCCGGGCGACGGGATCCTCACGTTCACGCCCGCCTACCCGCCGTACTTCGTCGCGCTCGACGAGAAGTCGCGGCGGATGGTCGCCTACGATCTCGCCCCTGTCGACGGCGTCTACCGCTTCGACGCCGACGCGTTGCGGGAACTCGTCGCCGCCGAGCGGCCGCGTCTGTTGCTGCTTTGCAACCCGCACAACCCGACGGGCAGGGTGTTCACCCGCTCCGAGCTCACCGAGCTCGCGTCGATCGCCGTCGACGCCGACCTCATCGTGATCTCCGACGAGATCCACGGTGATCTCGTCTACCCCGGTTCGACGCACATCCCGATCGCGACGCTCGGCGCGGAAATCGCCGAGCGGACGATCACGTTGTCCTCGGCGAGCAAGACCTTCAACCTCGCCGGTCTGCGTTGCGCCGTGGCGGCCTGCGGCACGGCGGACCTCGCGGCGCGGCTGCGCGCGACTCCGAAGCGGCAGCGTGGAAGGGCGAACAACCTCGGGATCCTCGCCGCGATCACCGCCTGGACCGAGGGACTGCCCTGGCTCGACGCCGTCATCGCCCACCTCGTCGCCAATCGTGATCGGGTGACGAACGTGATCGCCGGTCTCGACCAGGTGTCGTGCGTCCCGCCGGAGGCTACGTACCTCGCCTGGCTCGACCTGCGCCGGACGGGCCTCGGCGACGACCCGGCCCGGGAGATCGCCGCCCGGGCGCGCGTGACCTTGATGTCGGGCCCGGAGTTCGGCTCGTCCGGCCGGGGCCACGCCCGGCTCAACTTCGCCACGACGACTGCCGTCGTCGACGAGGCGCTCGGGCGGCTTTCCCGCTTCTTCTCGGCGCTCTGACCGCGCGAGCGGGCCCCGGTTAGGGCGAGAGTTCGGTCGCGTCCTCGGGAAGCAGCGGGACGAGGTTCGACAGTCGCACGTCGTTCGAGAAGACCTCGATGATCGGGACCGACAGACCGAGCCGGCGTTGGAGCCGCTCGGCGGGGAGCTCCTGGTCCCATAGCAGCAGGGTCACCACGACGCCGGCCTCGCCGGCCCTCGCGGTGCGTCCCGAGCGGTGGATGTACGCCTTTTGGTCTTCCGGCGGGTCGTAGTGGACGACGACGTCGACGCCCTCGATGTCGAGCCCGCGGGCCGCCACGTCGGTCGCGACGAGCGCCTCGAGCTTGCCTTTCGCGAAGTCCCGGAGCGCGCGCTCGCGCGCCCCCTGGCGCAGGTCCCCGTGGATCGCGGCGGCTCGCACTCCCTCGGCGTGGAGCGCCGCCGTGAGGCGGTCGGCGCCCCGTTTCGTGCGCACGAACACGAGGGTCTTTCCCGCCCCGTGGGCGATCGTGCCGACGACCTTCGCCTTGTCGAGCTGGTGGACCTTGAAGAAATGGTGCTCCATCTCGTCGACGGTCACCTGGTCCGAGTGCGTCTCGTGGAAGACGGGGTCGGTGAGATAGCGATTCACCAGGCGGTCGACGGTCGAGTCGAGCGTCGCCGAGAACAGCAACGTCTGGTGGGGACCGGTGATGTGGCGGAGCAGCCATTCGACCTGCGGCATGAACCCCATGTCGGCCATGCGGTCCGCCTCGTCGACGACAAGGGTCGAGATCTCCGAGAGGGCGACCGCCTTGCGGTCGACGAGATCGATGAGGCGTCCCGGGGTCGCGACGACGATGTCGAGGCCCCGGTTCACCATGCGGACCTGCTCGTCGAGGTCGGCTCCGCCGTAGACGGCGCCGACCCGCCGGTCGATCGCCTTGCCCAACCGGGCGAGCACCTCGGTCACCTGGAGGGCGAGCTCACGCGTCGGTTCGAGGACGAGCGAGGCCGGCAGGCGCGACTTTGAGGCCGGGGTCGCCATCAGCATCGGCAGCCCGAAGGCAAGCGTCTTGCCGCTGCCGGTCTTCGCCTTGCCGCAGACGTCGCGGCCGGCGATCGCGTCGGGGATCGTTAGCGTCTGCACGTCGAAGGGTTGGTCGATGCCCTCGGCGTGCAGCGCCTCGACGAGTTTCGCGTCGACGCCGAGCGCAGCAAAGGAAGGCGTTTCACTCACGACCACGAGTCTTTCACCGTTGGGAGCCCCGACCGGCGAACGTCGGGATCACCGCAGTCGCCCAATCGGCTCGTGTGTATCCTTCGAACGAATCCGGCGAGACGAGGAGGCGTTGTGGCAGAGCTCATAGCGGGCGACGAGGCTCCCGCGTTCAGCCTTCCAGACCAGGACGGGGCGACGGTGTCGCTGTCCGACTACGCCGGACGCAAGGTCGTCGTCTACTTCTATCCCGCCGACGACACGCCGGGTTGTACGAAGGAGGCCTGCCAGTTCAATGACCTGCTCGCGGACTTCGCGGCCCTCGGGGTCGACGTGGTCGGCATCTCCCCGGACGGAGACGAGTCGCACCGGCGCTTTCGGACGAAGTACGGCCTCGGTGTGCGGCTCGCCTCGGATCCGCAGCACGCGACGATGAAGCGCTACGGCGCCTGGGGCGAGAAGACGCTGTACGGCCGGGTGAGCGTGGGCGTCATTCGATCCACGTTCCTCGTCGACGAGGAGGGCCGCATCGAGCGGATCTGGCGCCACGTGAAGGCCGACGGGCACGCCGCGAAGGTGCTCGCCGTCCTCGAGAGCTGACGGCGCCCCGTGCCACCCGAGAAGCCGCAGTGGGCTGAACTCTTCACCGAGGTCGTCACCTCGGGGCTGTGCACGGGTTGTGCCAGCTGCGTCATCGCCTGTCCGTACGACGTGCTGGGCTACGACGCGTCGGAGGGTCGCTACCGCCCGTTCCACATCGACGACGCGGGCGGACCCGAGAACTGCACGCACGGCGAGCGCGGCTGCACGCTGTGCACGCGGGCGTGCCCGCGCTTTCGCACCTGGGAACCCGAGATCGACTCGTTCCTGTTCGGGCGGGCCCGCGTCGCCGACGAGGTCTACGGGATCGCCAGCGAGACGCTGCTCACCCGGACGACGGATCCTGAGATCGCGGCGGCCGGCCAGGACGGGGGCTTCGTCTCGGCGCTCCTCGTCTGGGCGCTCGAGAACGGCATCGTCGACGCCGCGCTCGTCTCGTACCTCGAAGGCGACGGCTCGACCTGGCGCGCAGTTCCCGGGGTGGCGCGTAGCCGCGCCGACGTGTTGCGTTCCGCCGGGTCCCGCTACACGTACTCAGCGAACCCGCTCGCCTATCCGGAGGCGATCGCGTCGGGCGCCGAACGGATCGCGCTCGTCGGCATGAGCTGCCAGGCCTCGGCGCCCGCGGCGATGTCCACGCGCAAGGCAGGCAAGGTCGCGCGCCGGTTCGCGCTCACGGTCGGCCTCTTGTGCTCGAAGACCTTCGACGACGCGATCTTCGCCGAGCTGTTCGAGGCGCGCTACGGGCTGCGTCGCGAGGAGATCGTGAAAATGAACATCAAGGGCGTGTTCCAGGTCTGGACCCGCGACGACGGCTATCACGAGATCCCGCTCAAGGAGGCGCACACCTGGACGCGGGAGGGTTGCCGGCAGTGCCCGGACTTCGCGGCCGAGCACGCCGACATCTCCGCAGGTGGCATCGGCGTCGACAACGACTGGACGCTCACCATCGTGCGGACCGGGCGCGGTGCCGAGATCGTCGCGGCGATGCGCGCCGCCGGCGCGCTCGAGGTACGCCCCGTGACCGACGACCCGACGATCGTGCCGCTCCTCGCCAGGTTGTCGCGCGTGAGCCGGCGTCGCTGGCCCGAGGGTGCCGACACGGCGCCACGGCTCATCCCCGTCTCCGCCGGTTAGCCCCCCGCCCCGCCTTTGGCGGTTCCGGGGTCGGGCTACACGCCGCCGAGGTAGGCGATCACGTCGGCCGCATCCCATCCCCCCGGGTGGCGCCGGAGGAGTTCGCGCGCGCCGTCCAGGTCCGCGCCGAGCGTCGAGATCGCCGGCTCGACACTTCCGTCGACGCGGCGTTGACCGAGCCCGATCGCCGACATGAGCGCATTGCAAAGGCAGACCCGGCCGACCGTCTCCGACCGGTCGCCGCCCTTGCGCAGATAGGCGTCGACGGGTTCCGCCGGGCAGCGGTAGCCGACCGTGCCGCCCGGCTTCACGTATGGGATGCGCAGGTAGCTGAGGTCACAGTTCCGCGCCCGTTCGCGGTAGACGTCCTCGTCCGACAGCGTGCCGGGGATCTGGGCCACCTTGAACGGGAACCCCGTCGGGGAGGCGCGCGAATCGGTGCGCACGTCACAACGCCCCTCGCCGAGCGCGGCGAGGATCTCGTCGCGGAGCGAACCGTCGAGGTTCGAGTCACGGCTCAGGGCGAAGAGCGTGCCGACCTGGACGCCGGCGGCGCCGGCGGCGCGCGCCGCCGCGACGCGGTCGGGTCGGGAGTAGCCGCCGGCGAGCCAGAACGGCAGGCCGAGCGAACTGAACTGGGCCGTGTCGGTCAAGTCCCGGGGGCCGTAGACGGGGTCCCCGCTCCTGTCGAGCCGCAGGGCCCCACGGGGCGGCGCATTGTGGCCCCCTGCGATCTCCCCCTCGACGACGAACCCGTCAGGGCGCGTCTCGTCGTCGCGGGCGAGGTAGGTAGCGAGGGTGTTCGAGGACACGATCGCCAGAAAGAGCGGCCGGACCAGGCCGCCGGGCGCGCGACCGAGCGTGGCGACCGGGTCGAAGCTGAGGGAGTGGCGCGTGCTGCCGGCGCCGGCGACGTCGATCGGGAAGTCGACCTCGCGCTGCCGCGCCAGGTCGTCGAGGAGAGCGGGGAGACGTGCCGGGATCCCGGCCCCGACGAGGACGAAGTCGACCTCCGCGAGCAGGGCGCCGTAGGCGGCGGCCGGCGTCGCGAGCTGGATCTTCTCAAGGAAGTTGATGCCGACCGGCGCGCCGTGTGCCGCCTGTTTCGCGAGGTGGACCTCGGCGAAGGCGGCGACCACCGCCAGTCGCAGCCGGTCGAGTGACGGCTCGAGCGAGAGCCGCGGCGCGAGGCGGTACGGCTGGCCGGCCGGGCGCCCGCCCCGGATGAAGTAGCGGTCCAGCACCTTGTCGGCGATCTGGGGAGCGGGGAACTGGGCGAGCGCCTGGCGCAGCTGCCCGTCGCGGTCCCCGTCCTGCAGCCGCCGGCAGAGCATCGAGTCGAGCGCGACGCCGGAAACGACACCGAGGCCGCCGGCGCGACCGACCGCCCCGGCGAGACGCCAGTCCGAGACGCCGATGCCCATGCCTCCCTGGATGATCCGCGGGTGCGTCACCGTGGCGTTCGCCCGCGACGGCGATCTGAGCGGTCATCGCGCCCACCCCGGAGAGGCGGCGAGAAGGGGGGCTGGGCCGTCACGACCGGAGACCCTGGGCGGCCCGCCGCGGTCTCCGCGCGCCCACCGGTCCAAGCGCGGCTGGCGATCCCGGTTCGTAAGGACATCCGGGGTCCTCGGCGAGCGGGTCGCCCTCGGCCGCGAAGGCCCGGGCACGCGACCCGCCACAAGCTTCCCGGTACTCGCAGCGGCCGCAGCGTCCGCGGAGCTGTTGCGGGTCGCGCAACGACCTGAACAACCCCGATTCGGCGTAGATCTCGGCGAGGGGCCGATCGCGCACGTTGCCCGCGACGAGCGGGAGGAAACCGCTCGGCTGGACGTCGCCGCGGCTCGAGATGAAGACGACGCCCCGCCCGTCCCCGACGACGAGCGGCGGGCGCCGGTGGCCCCTCCCGGAGTCGGCGGCGTTCCCCGATGTCGCCTGGACGGGGAGGGGGACACCCAGGCTGTCGAGACGGCTGTGGAGCTCGACGTAGAGGGCTCCCCGCTCCGCCGTTCCCGTCGGCGCGCCGGAGCCGTGGCGGAGGACGATCCGGCGGTACTGCGGAGCCTCGGTCGTTTTCAGGGGGATGAGCGCCGCGGCCTCGAAGAGGAACTCGAGGACGTCCTCGATCCCTTCGGCGGAGAGCGGTCGGAGCGCCTTCCCCCGTCCCATCGGCACCAGGAAGAACACGCTCCAGAGGCTGACGTCGAGGCGGCGCGCGAGAGCGAGCACCTCGGGCAGCTCGTGGGCCGTCTCCTCGGTCACCGTCGTGTTGAGCTGAAGGCGAAGCCCGGCCCGACGGGCCGCCGTGCAGGCGGCGACAGTCCAGTTGAAAGAGCCCTGGGTGAGCCGAAAGCCGTCGTGGGTGCTGGCGCTCGCACCGTCGAGCGAGAACGAGACCGTCGACACGCCCGCTCGCCGGAGCTCGCGCAGGACGGCCGGTGCCGCGCGCGGGGTTCCGGCCGGGGCGACCGCCACGGCGAGCTGCGCGTCCACGCCGCGTCGGACGAGTTCGACGAGGTCGGGTCGCAGGAGCGGGTCACCCCCGGTGAATACGACGATGGGCCGTGGCGAGCCGAGTGCGCCGAGGTCGTCGAGGATCGCGGCGATCTCCGCCGTCGTCAGTTCGTCCGGGTCGCGTTCCCGTTTCGCCTCGGCACGGCAGTGGCGGCAGGCGAGTTCGCACGCCCGCGTCAGCTCGAGAAGCACGAGGAACGGCCGGTTTCCGACGTCGAAGCGGAGGTGCCGCAGTCCGGTTCGGGCTCGGGCAGTCCCGTGGTCGCCTGAAGACGTGGCGCGCGCGCGATTCTGGACCGGGTCACGTCCGACGTCCGCCCGACTCGTCTGTGCCGGCTCGCCCATCGCTCGCCGCTCCCTTGTGCATTGGCTCGGCGCGCCGCGACAGTCACCGAAACTCGAACTCCCACTATAGGTGGGGCCTCCTCGCCGCTCACCCGCCGGTAGTGGCAGCCTCGGGCGCCGCCGGCCGTTCGCAGCGGGCTTCGTCCCGTTGGCCCCGGGCTAGGTTGGCGATCGTGGCGCCGAACACGGAAGACCGGGGCGTGACGTATCTGCTCCTCGTTCGGCACGGCGCGACGCCGACGACGGGCAAGGTCCTCCCAGGTCGGGCTCCGGGCCTCTCCCTGTCAGACGCCGGTCGTGCCGAGGCGGCCGAGGTTGGCAGGCGGGTCGGCGGTCTCGGCAACGTGCGGGCCCTCTACTCCTCGCCGATACAGCGCGCGCTCGAAACGGCCGAGCAGATCGCGCCGTTCGTCGGGCTCCCGGTCGAGATCGAGCCCGATCTCATCGAGTGCGATGCCGGTGCTTGGACGGGGGCGGGATTGCGAGCCCTGCGCAACCGGCGGGACTGGAAGCGGTTACTTCTCAATCCGTCCGGGTTTCGGTTCCCCGGGGGCGAGTCGTTCATCGAACTGCAGGCGCGGGTACTTGCCGCGGTCGAGCGGCTCGTTGCCCGTCACCGGGGCGAGGTCGTCGTCGCCGTCAGCCACGCGGATCCGATCAAGGTCGCGCTCGCCAGCGCGCTCGGCAGCCCGCTCGACCTGTTGCGGCGGATCGAGGTCGGGACGTGCTCGGTGAACGTCGTCGCCTACGACGAGGGCCCGCCGCGCGTGCTCGCCCTGAACTCGTTCGCCGACCCCGCGCTCGTCGGCGTGCCCTCGGGTGGGACGCGGCGGCGATCAGCGTCCGGAC
>Ga0181539_1002891_pt1 | contig 16525 bp, 9 predicted proteins | sample PEATcosm2014_Bin_46_FD_119767 | JGI IMG/M metagenome (GOLD analysis project Ga0181539, IMG submission 119767) | Peatland microbial communities from MTU Mesocosm Facility, Houghton, MI, USA - PEATcosm2014_Bin23_60_metaG | ecosystem: Environmental > Terrestrial > Soil > Wetlands > Peat | place... | reverse complement strand
TCGGTGTGCTGGAGCAGGCGGACCTCGGTTGCAATCTTCTCGACGGAGCATCCGATTATGGCCAGAGTCGAAAAAAACTGCGCGTGCCGGTCGCGCTGGATGATCTGCGTGCTGACTGAAGCGTGCTTCAGCCCAAGGCGCGCGCAAACGGCTTCCTCGATTTCCGGGACGGTATTTGCGAATGTGCCGACCGCGCCGGATATCTTTCCCACCCGAATGCCTTCCAGGGCCTGGAGCAAACGGTCCCGGTTGCGCGCCATTTCCGAATGCCAGACCGCGAGCTTCAGCCCGAACGTGATCGGTTCGGCGTGCACGTTATGGGAGCGTCCGATCTGCAACGTGTTCTTGAACTCAAAGGCCCTTTTTTTCAGTACCGAAAGCAGCATCTCGATATCTTCTAGAAGCAGGCCGGATGCTTCTGTAAGGAGCAGTCCGAAGGCAGTATCCAAAACATCCGACGATGTAAGGCCCACATGGATAAAACGGGACGAAGGACCGACAAATTCAGCTACGCTCGTAAGGAATGCAATAACATCGTGCTGTGTCTCGCGCTCGATTTCCTCGATTCTTTTAACATCGAAACCTGCCTTTTCCTTTATAGTTTTAAAGTCTTCAGGAGGGATCCCGCCTCTTTCGAAGAGCACTTCGCAAACTGCAAGCTCGACATCCAGCCACTTGCGGTATTTATTCTCAAGTGTCCAAATCCGTCCCATTTCAGGACGAGTGTAGCGTCCGATCATTTTTTTCTCCCAGAATGCAGGTGAATTAACCTCAAAGCAGTTCTTATTTTCTCCAGAGAGCCAGAATAATTCAAAAGCGCCCGAAACACAAACCGGGTGATTGGGGTTTTATGCCGAATCTAGGCGCTCATATGTCAATTGCAGGCGGAATTCACCTGGCTTTCGACCGCCTTAACGAAATCCAGGGTAACGCCATGCAGATTTTTACCACTAACCACAGGCAGTGGCGTTTGGGCACACTCAGCCCCCGGGCGATCGAACTCTTCATGCACAGGTGGGAACAAAACGGCGGTATTCCGGTTGGAGCACATGACATCTATCTAATCAATCTCGCCGCGAGAGACGAACTGATTCTTGCCAGATCGCTCACCGCTTTTGCCGAGGAACTGGTGCGCTGCGCCAGCCTTGGGATACAATACCTGATCATGCATCCGGGCGCGCACCTTGGTGAGGGAACAGAGGCGGGTCTCATTCGTTTCGTAGAAAACCTGGATCGCGCAATTGAAAGTTCCAGGGTCGAGTCGGTCTGCGTACTTATCGAAAATACAGCCGGCCAGGGATCGAACCTTGGATCGAGCTTCGAGGAAATCGATTTTATTTTGAGAAACTCACGATTCGGCGAAACGATGGGGGTATGCTACGATACCGCACACGGATTTGCAGCGGGATACGACATGCGGGACGAGGAGGCCTACGCTCTTACAATCTCAAGATTTGACCGGGCAATCGGGATCGGCCGGCTCAAGTTCTTTCACCTGAACGATTCCAAACGCGAACTTGGCTCCCGCGTCGACAGGCATGAACACATCGGCAAGGGCAAAATCGGATTGAACGGATTTCGGCTCCTGCTGAACGATCCAAGGTTCCGCGATCACCCAATGGTCCTTGAGACCCCCAAAGGGAAAGACCTAAAAGAAGATAAAGTAAATATGGCGGTCCTGCGGTCCCTTTTGAAACCCCGCAGCGAGCGTTAGTGTCATCCGGAAACACCAGGAGAGAACTCCACGCCCCGCGAGGTTTACGTTCGCAAAGGAGGAATAATCCGCCCCGCCGACGCCTCTGCGGCCACCGCCGAAGGCAGTGGCCAAGCCGGCTGGCGGTCCCACCGCCCGCTAATTTTTCAAGATGCTTTCCTGTGTCTTTTTGCCCCATCCCGATATTTTAGCGCCGGTCTCCGTTACGAAAATGGGTGTTGAATGTACCCCGACTTTCCTTGCAACGGCTATGTGCCTGGCAAGCATTTTTTCGCCTGCCTCACATTTTTCAGAACCTATCTCCTTGCCGGACAGGGCAGTGTGGAGAGCGGCTATCCGATTTTTCGAACAAAGGACCTGTACGCTCTTGTCGTGAGAATGGTGATGGATGTTAAGGGGGTAGAGAAATATATGAAGAGTGTAGTTGGTCTGGCTATTTAGCCATTCGTGGGCCTTTCTGGAAAAAGGGCAGTCGACATCGGTAAACATGATGAGCTCTTTGGCTCCGTTTCCTTTTCTGATCGTGATGGCATCCTTCAAAGGCAGCTTCGACACATCCACCCAGTTTGCTTCTTCGTGTCGAGGGGGGTCCCCGGCGAACAGAGCGCCAGGGACGGCCAACAGGGCCAGCATTAGTGCAAACAGTATTATCTTCATTGGAATTGGATCCTTTCCTTTGTCTCATCTCATTGCGGTCCGATTTAAACACTTAAGTATTATATAGTGACGAGGGTGAGGTCTTTCCACCAGTTCGGCAAGTTTTCGCCTTCTCAGAGATCGCAACCGCACGGCGCCTTTCGGACTTTCCTGTGCGCCTTTATTATCTCAAATCCTATGCACTTATGGCTGCATTGACTCACACTGCCGACGCGCGCACAGATAAAGTCCAGCGCTAAGCGTGGCTCTCAATTTTGCGACGCTAAATGAGAAGAATGATCTTGTTGGATGGGGCGCATAGTGTAAAGTCTTGTAATGTACACATATCCATTTCGGTTGGGGCGCATGCACGCGGATGAATGAGGCGATGGGCACTGAGATAGCCCCATTTTCATCAAGGCTATCTCCGTAAAAGATAAAGAAAACATGGGGGTCCTGCGGTCCCTTCCGGAACCCGGCAGCGAGCGCTAGTGTCCATCCTGAAACACCGAGACAAATTCCACGCCCCGCGAGGTTTCTGTTCGGAAATGAGGGATTTTTCGTTCTGGCAAGGAAATCGAGGTCTTGTGCGGAGGCGTACATGGCTACGCCGCACAAGGAGGCCCGAAGATTGACGCCGCCAGGACGGAAAAGAACCCTTTCCGGACGGAAACTACCGCTAATTTTTCAAATAGCTTTCCAGTGCAGGGATCTGAAGGCCCTGTATTCTAGCGCCGGCAGCCGTTACGAAAAGGGGTGTTCCATCTATTCCTATTTCCCCTGCAATGGCTTTGTGCGTGGCAAGCATTTTTTCGCCTGCCTCGCATTTTTGAGAACCTATCTCCTTGTCAGACTGGGCATTATCGAGAGCAGTTTCCTGATTTTTAGAACAAAGGACCTGCACGCTCTTTTCAGGAGAATTGGGATGCATGTCAAGGGGGAAGAAAAATATATAAAGAGTGTATTTGGTCTGGCTCTTTAGCCAGTCGTAAGCCTTTCTGCAAAAAGGGCAGTCGACATCGGTAAACATGACGAGCTTTTTGGCTCCGTTTCCTCTTTGTATCGTGATGGCATCCTTCAAGGGCAGCTGCGACATATCGACCTTGTTTACTTCTTCATGTCGCTTCTGAGTGAGATTCACCTTATCCCCGGTAATGAGGTTTCCCCCCGCAATAAGGTATGCTCCGTCTTTCGTAACATAGTAAATCTGCTTTCCCCTTGAAGGCTCCTTTACCACAAGCTCGAAAAGACTCCCGAGATCTCTTGCCTCAATTACTTCCACCTGTGGAGGGAATAGATTCTTCACGATTGAAAGCTCTTTTACCTCTCCAAGGATGTCCCCGGCGAACAGAGCGCCAGGGGCGGCAAAGAGGGCCAGCATGAGTGCAAACAGTATTTTCTTCATTGGACCCTTTCCACTATTTCGTCTGACTGCGGACCGATTCAAACACTCAACTATTATATAGTGACGAAGGCGGGATGTTTCCACCGTTCGACAAGTTTTTGCCTTCTCAGAGGTCGCAACCGCTCAGCCCGGAGATGTGCATAAGCCACAGTATTTAGAGTGTTTCGACTTTGGGTATATCTAATCATCATTTTATACTCGTCAAAATACCTATTGACATGCTGAATCAGTGGTTCAAAATAAGCGAAACTTCAGAATTAGCTTTTGAGGATCATTTTGAACCTGAATTATGCGTTGAGCTACCCGAGTTAACTGCTCAACAGCGGTTATTCGGCTGGATTCGGCCGCTAAAGTGGCGAGCAGTTATAATAAGATATCAAGTCTTAGCTGCGAATCAGTAGCAGCGACGCAATGACCTACCCTGATAATTTATGCCATCACTCGCAGGAGGCGGTTTCCTGCCGCCTTTTATCGCCTCCTCTTATCACATCATCCACATTCCCGGCGAATTAAGGATGGTGACCCGAAATGCTTAGAGCAAATCTTTCAAAGCACCTGTATGGACTGTTCATTTTCATCTGCGTTACATGTCTATTGCCTGTATTTCCATTCGCAGCCAATGGAGCGACACTTGCCTCCCCTGTTGGTACGTGGAACATGAATGCTTCTGCTACAGGTGCTAGCGCACCCTGGTGGGAAAGAGGTACACTGACCGTCATCTCGAACGGAACATTCACCTTTTCCGGTGCAGAAAGCGATGGCAGTGTTGATAGTGTGGCAGAGGTGCTTTCTCAATTTCTTCCGACGGGATTGGCAATAGGAACTGCAACGGCCGGCAACGCCGAGGCAGCGGTCAGCTTCACGGCCCCCGCATCTAACGGCGGCCCCCCCGTTACCTCCTACACCGTGACCTCGAATCCCACGGGCGGTGTAGACGCCAACGCCGGAACAACTTCAACCACTCACACCGTGACGGGGCTTACCAACGGGACACCCTATACATTCACGGTAACGGCGACCAACGCGATCGGGACCGGTCCGGCCTCAAATCCCTTCCAAGTAACTCCAGGCATAGGAACCCTGCTCTGGGCGGGAACGGGAGGATCTGCATCCATCTGGACCCTTGACAGCTCCAATAATTGGACAACCTTCGAGCTCTACGGCCCTTACAGCGGCTGGACGCCTGTGAACTACAGCTCTAACTCCGATGGAACAAGAACTCTGCTCTGGGCGGGAACGGGAGGATATGCATCCATCTGGACCCTCAACGGCTCCAATAATTATACAACCTACATAGAGTACGGCCCTTACAGCGGTTGGACGCCGGTGAGCTACAGCTCTAACTCCGATGGAACAAGAACTCTGCTCTGGGCGGGAACGGGAGGATATGCATCCATCTGGACCCTCAGCGGCTCCAATAATTATACAACCTACATAGAGTACGGGCCTTACAGCGGTTGGACGCCGGTGAGCTACAGCTCTAACTCCGATGGAACAAGAACTCTGCTCTGGGCGGGAACGGGAGGATCTGCATCCATCTGGACCCTCAACGGCTCCAATAATTTTACAACCGATACAGTCTACGGCCCTTACAGCGGCTGGACGCCGGTGTGCTACAGCTCTAACTCCGATGGAACAAGAACCCTGGTCTGGGCGGGAACGGGAGGATCTGCATCCATCTGGACCCTCAACAGCTCCAATAATTATATAACCTCCATAGTCTACGGCCCTTACAGCGGCTGGACGCCGGTGAGCTGCAGTGTAACGCCAGCCACAGTAGCCACAGTGCCGGGCGCACCGACAGGAGCAACGGCAACAGCCGGCATCGCCCAGGCCACGGTTAGCTTCACGGCCCCTGCATCAAACGGCGGCAGCCCGATAACGGGCTACACCGTTACATCGAGTCCCACTGGCGGTGTGGACGCCAACGCCGGAACAACTGTAACAACTCACACGGTGACAGGTCTGACCAACGGCACTGCCTATACATTCACCGTAAATGCGACCAACGCGATGGGGACCGGCCCGGCATCGTCTCCTTCCAACAGCGCATCCCCAGTACCGGCCGGACGGTACTTGCTGCCTGTGCGCGGCCTTTACGTGCAGGTTTTCGACAACGGCAAGTTCGTCGAATACGGAGGTGATTACGCCGGCACCTTCATCGGAGGCTGCGACGACGCCACGTGGAATTGCGACCAGCCCACAGACCCTAACGAGGCGTCAGATCAGTTGGACCTGATGTCTGCGATGGGCGTGAACATGATCACGCTCGAGCTCCGTTCGACGGACATCGCGTCGAATGCCACCTGCACTGGTACTAATGGGTTCCCGACCTGCTATATGTGCCCCATCTTGGGATTTTTCTGGCCTCAACCCACCTCGAACCAACTGACTAATCTCGTTTCGTTCTTCGACCTTGTTCAGAGCAAAGGCATGAAGGTCATGCTGAGACTCGTCACCGTGCACATGGAGGAACTGCCTCGCACTAACTCAGAGCTGTGGCTCGGGGGGATACTCAACGCGATCAAGGACCACCCTGCCCTGGAGCTGGTGGTGTTCGAGGGCAACACACTTACAGTTTCGACGGGGTGCAACGAACCTCCAAATGAATGCGGGATTCCGGCAGAGCCGCCACTGTGGTGGGGCCCCTATTCCGTCTACGCTACGTACGTACAGTGGGCGATCGGGTATGCGATAACAACACTTGGAATTCCTGCGAACAAGCTCTCGGCAGAGGAGACTGCGGGAAATTACTATGAGGAGGAAAACATCGCCACATGTCCGGGTGGGCCCGACGGAGGACATCTGTGGAGCCCGATAACAGTCATGCAGCAAATTTTCACTAACCTGAACATTCCTGCGGACCAGCAGACCTACGCTCTTTCCATCTACGAACACAACAAGTGCGACGGGGCGGGATACCTTGCTTGTACAGAGACGGGTCCCTACGCCTGGGCGGATGAAACGCTTGCCTCGATCCGTGCGCGCATAGGCTATGCTTCGCGGCTGGTTGCGCCTGAGATGGGCGCGGGTTATCCGACGGGCGTGGTCCCGACCGAATACGCCTGGGAGAATCTGATCGTGGTGTTCCAGAAATACCAGGTCGATGGCGGCGACTTCTGGGTGTGGACGCACGACGTCGCATACGAGGACAAAAATCCGAGCTTCACAGATGCAGTCAAACTGCACGGTTCCGTCACCTATAACCCGGTCGAGAAACAAATCGTGGACATGGGCGGCTTTCATCTGTGGTCGATCCCGAACGGTTCATTCGAAGTGGCCGGCAATACGAGCGCACCCGCAAGTTGGACGATCGCAGGAAGCGGAACAGGAATACGGTATTTTCTGGCGGGCGAGCCCAACGAGCCGCAGGTTGCGACCCGCGGGCAGTACTCGCTGAGACTCGTAACCGGCAGCGGGGCCTCGGACACGGTGACTGCAACCAGCTCCAGCATTTTAGTTGCTCCGAACACCACTTACACGACCACGGGGAACCTGAGGTTCAATTGGACCGGCGACCCGAACCCCAACGGCTCCCCGAGCTCGAGGCCGCAGGTGTTTGTCGCGATCGAATACTTTCAAAGCAACGGTGAACCCTCGGCGATTCGCGGAGAAGATCGATTCAGTTACTTTCAAGAAAACAGCACCGGCGACTTCGCGACCTTCCCCGTGCAGTACACGACGCCGGCCGACGCCGCGGCCGTTTGCATCCAACTGGGGGCGGCGCGCAACGGACTGCCTGCGGCGATCACGTTCGACGCTGATAACTTCCGTTAAAACGTCAAACTTGCTGATATGAGGCTCCAGCATTTCCCTCCAATGGCGAAATGGAACCGCCCTGGGGTCGAACAGAGAATTCCCTCGGGATCGGCCTCTGGATATGGAGCAAGTTCGGGATCTGGCGGCGCCATAAGTGATTACTCGATCCGGATGGCCTTTTCTGTCTGTTATTTTAATAAAACACCGCCGGATTTTGGTCGGGGGGGGCCGAGAGGCCCCCTCGCTCCTGCCGCTGAAATTGCCTCCCGGCGTATTCCCCCCATATAGAGTTTCACCAACACCTGCCCGGTTATCATGATATCAAGGGTCATAACCGCCGGTTCTTCCATTTTCGAAAAGTGGTATCATAAACTAAAGAAACCAGCTTTACGGAAAATGGAGCATTTCAATGCCGGAGTCTCAGGAGAAATTGATTGAAAGCTATTTTGACTACCTGGCAAGATCATTTCCCGTAATGTGCGCCAGTGATGAATTCCACTTTCTTCCTCGATCGGAAGCGGCGGGCCGGTATTACGACCGGATGGAAATCCTCGATCCCGGCTTTATCGAAGAATGTATTTTCACTCTCAGGGAGTTCCGGAGAGATTTCGATCTTCTTGCCGCAGGCGAGGACGACCTCGAGAGACGGATAGACCTGGAATTGCTGAATTCAAGCATAGCCGGCATCCTGATCGAACTGGAGGAAAACCGTTTGTGGCGGCACAACCCGCTGCTATATTTGAAAATAGCTTTCATAGGGTTGGATCACGCTATCAGCAAACCGGCCGGCAGTCATAAGGAGAGGATAGAAAGAACGCTGGCCCGCCTCGGTGCAATTCCCGGCCTGTTCCAACAGGCCGCCCGGAATGTCGATCGCGTGCCCGAGACTTTTCATCAGGCCGCGCTCGCCATGCTGAACGACTGTCGCAGGTATTTGCGCGAAACGGCGCAGCGCCTCACCGCAGAGGATGCCGGGCGACTTTCGCCTGCGTATGAACAGACCCGGTCTGCTCTTGGGGACTTCGGCACATACCTGAGTACTCTTCGCCCTGTCCCGGATAGGGAGTTTTCAGTTCACAGTCTCGAGACAACTTTGCGAGACAGGTTCGGCTCGGATCGAAATCTGTCTGAAGTATTTGAGATTGCCGTTGAAGAATGGTTGGAAAACCTGAGAGAATTGGAAAGCCTGCAAAAAGATTTGGCGCCCGGCAAATCCTGGAGGGAATTGTATCATGGTTACTGTCCCGAGGAGGCAGGCGCAATAGATACCATCACGCTATACCAGCGTGAAATGGAAAGACTGAAACACTTTTTTGAGTCAAACGGTTTCAGGGGACTGATTGCGCCGGGACTGCCGCTGGTTTGTCAAACGCCCACTTACCTTCAATCGGTCCGCGGCTCTGCTTCCTTCAGCGCAGCCTTTACGAAGGACGGCAGGGAAAAGGACTTTTTTTACATCACAACACAGGCGCAACACCACAGGGGCCATGAAATCGGGGAGCTTCGCAGGAGACGTTTTCACAGGGAGTATAAGTTCCTCACCGCCCATGAAACCTTTCCGGGTCACTATTTGCTGGATTTTACGCGGAGAATGCTCGAAAATCCGGTGCGAAGCCAAATTGAATCCCCTCTTTTTTACGAAGGCTGGGCTTATTATGTCGAGTCCCTCCTGACTGAGTACGGGTATGCCGATCACCCAACTGACCGCCTCGTTGACCGCAAACGCCGGCTCTGGAGGGCCGCACGCTGCCAGATTGACATCGGGTTGAATTCGGGAAGACTCGTCCCCGAGGATGCAATGAGACTTTTGACAACAGCCGGCTTTAGTCCGGAAGAGGCCCAGGGGCAGATCGATCGCTTTCGGCTCAATCCCGGCTATCAGCTCTGCTATAGTTTAGGCCGTTTTGAGATTTTGCGGCTAAGAGAAGCTTATGCCGGTCAAATGGGCCATGATACCTTCCACGCGCTGTTGCTCGAGGGAGGAGAATTGCCCTTTCACCTGATCGAGAAACGGCTCAGGCGTCTGGATAGGCCGCATTGAGTGCGAGGCCTCCCGCTCCCGCCCATTGCGTGTGATAGACCTATCCTGCGGTCGGCCTCCGCGCTACGATATCAGGACTGAACTACGCTTCGCTCCCTGAGGACTGAGGACTGAGAGCGAAACCCTGACACCATTGTCAGATGCGCTTAACATTTGGCTTGCCTCCAAACGCACCACGTTTAATGCCTGTGCGTTCTGCATGGCTGCGCGGAAAGAGACGATTCTTTTGTTGAGCAGGGTATTATATAAGTCTATCATACGAGGCCTCCCGCTCCCGCCCCGTCTCGCGGGCGGGCGGGCTGTCGAGAATGGGCGGTCGGCCTCCGCGCTACGCGCTCACACATCGAGCAGTGTATTATATAAGTTTATCATCCGAGGAGGTGCATGGAATGCAAGATTTTACGGGCTACCATTCCGAATGGAACCTCGGCAGCCCCGGCGGATGGGACTATCAGCGTATCACCCAGATCATCGGCAAGACCGTCTGGTCAGCCCTCAACAGTATTACACCCATAGGGGTCGACCTGGACTTTGACCATCCCTTGCTGTTTCCGGTCAACGGGTTCGTGAAAATGCTGCTCGAAGCCCATGAGGCCCGCGAAGGCAAAAATCCAGGTTTGATTGCAGTAGTGGCTGAAGAAGAAACCCTTGAGGATGTAACCGAGAATATCAATCTAGCCCTGCGCCTCAGCTCCTTTGATGGAATTACCGGCGTGCTGATGAGCCCCCGGCAACTGGAACTGAGAAATGGACGAGTCTGCTGGAGAGGTCAAGCCGTATCGATCATTTTCGTGGATTTTAACTCCGATGTGCTGCTGGGCCTGCACCGCAAACATGACCTGAGGCCGCTTCTGCAGGCTGTACGAGAAAAGCGCGTGATCAACCCTCGAGGTACGGAACCGATTAACGTCAAAAGTATGTTTGAAGTTGTGGGCGGCGTCCACCGCGGCCGGTTTCACCCGGAGATTGTGAACCGAACCCCCTGGACGCGCCAGTTCCACGCACGCCGCACCGTCGGGCCCGGGGGTGAAGAGATTGACGATTTGATCGAGTGGACATATCGTCATTGGAGCGAGTTGGTCCTCAAGCCTGAAAGGGGTTATTCCGGCAAAGGGGTGCGTGTCGGTGTAGTGAACCCGGACGCCCGTGAGGCGATCGACCTTGCGCTGCGGGAGGGAAGCTACATCGTTCAGAAAAAGGTCCCGCTGGGATTATGGGCTGAAGACAATCCGATATTGGACCAGGAGCAAAGACGCGTGGTCCTGGAGCGCTGTCAAACGGACTTCCGCTGCATGGTAGGCCCCGGCGGGCTTTTTGGCTTCCTTGGCCGCTATGGCGCAGTCCCGACAAACGTTGGCAGCGGGGGCGGCGTTCAACCCTTGGCCGTTCTTCGCTCAGATATGACTATCCGCGATGCGGTGAACCGCATCAACGAGGCCGTCCTGGGGATGAACTATGGTGAGCTGACCGGGGTTGTCCGAATGCAGGAAAGATTGGCCGTGGAGCACCGGTTTACCTATCTGCTGGGGCCTATCAAAGTAGCGCTGCGCCCGCGGGTTATCAGCGTCCGTCAGATACAGTCACTCAATGATTATGGTCATGCTCTGTGGTCGGACTGCCTGATGTTGGAGAAAATGTGGCTTTCCGGCGAACTCGATGAGATTGTCAAGATCGAAGACGAAGAACTTGAAATCGCTCGCATGCAGCCTTGGGGCGGCAGTCCTGCAATTATAGCCTCAGACGGACTGTTTGATTTCGGCGCGAGTCCGGAGCCATCATGACCATCGAAGTGGACCCCGAGTGGTGGAAAACGATATTCGATGAGTTCTACCTGCTCACCGATGCCCGCTCGGTCTGCGATGATGAGATAACCCAGCGAGAGGTGGACCTTATCTGTCAATTGCTTCCGATCTTTTTCACCCACAGGATTGTGGACCTCTGCGGAGGTCAAGGCCGGCACAGCCTGGAACTAAGCCGGCGGGGTTTCACCAGATGCACCCTGGTGGATTACTCTGAATTTTTGCTCAACCGCGCCGCATCTCAGGCAAGACAATACAATTATCCCATGGATTGCATACTGGCCGATGCACGGAGCACCGGGCTCGCCTCCCAAATTTTCGACCATGCGCTCATTATGGGCAATTCACTGGGATATCTGCCTGAACCTTCGGCTGACAGCAAAATTCTTATCGAAGCCAAACGGGTGCTGCGCCCTCGAGGTTGGCTTTTGATTGACCTCGCCAACGGAGAGGCCGTAAGGAACAATTTCAAATCCGAAGCCTGGCACGAGATTGGCGAAGATATCCTGGTCTGCCGCCGGCGCGAACTGAAGGCCGATACAGTATCGGTCCACGAAATGGTTCTGAGCAAAAAAAAAGGCCTAATCCGCGACCGTACTTACTCGATCCGTTTCTATGATTCCCGGAAAATTTCCGAACTGCTCGGCCAGGCCGGATTCGAAGCCGTCAGGATAATAACTGACTTCTCTCCATACAGGGATCAGGGCGATTACGGTTTCATGAGCCACCGCATGATAGCCGTAGGGCGGAAGGCTTGACAGGTTGTTACGCAACAAAAACCAGTTTTTTTGCCCTGAAGGGGTTACATAATACAGCCGGGTTCATCTGATGGACTGTTGTATACAAGAAGCGTCTTTATGCAATCCCTTCAGGGTATTTGGCTTAACCTGCTCGTGCACCTCGTATGAGAGACTAAGTAAAACACTAAGCAGAAGAACATCATTTCTATTGCGCACCCCTTAGCGATAATCTGGTCATAATCTGGTCTTAATCTGGTCATTCCTCTACCGCTTTTAGGCGGAAGGTATCCCGCGCGGGTGGGCGGGAGGGCTGCGGAAGGCGCCCGCTCATTCTCGACAGCCCGCCAGCCCGCCCGCGAGACGGGGCCGTCAGCGGGGCGCCTTCATGGATTTACCGTGGTGACATAGACGAATTTCCCGTTCTCGACCTTGTCGATAACCACGCTCTTTATTGGGTTTCCATCAGATCCCATTGTCAGAGAACCGGAAACCCCCTTGAAATCCTTAGTGCCGGCAAGGGCGTCCCGGACCTTTGGTCCTTCTGTGGAATCGGCCCTTCTTATAGCATCAACCAGAAGGAGATAGGCATCGGCCCCAAGGGCGGAGAAAGCGCTTATTTCCTCTTTGTATTTGGCTTCGTAGAGCTTCGCAAATTTTTTTGCGCGCTCAGTCGTTGCGGCATCCTTGTGAAAATGGCCTGTAAAATACATTCCCTCCACGGCCTTACCCCCTATCTGGATTAACTGGTCAGCCTGAGCGCCGTCGCCGGTCACAATGGGTGTATTTATCCCCAAATCTCGAGCCTGTTTAGCCAGCAAAGCGTCTTCGGTATAATAGATAGGGGCATAAATCAGGTCGGGTTTGCTTGCCTCGATCGAGGAAAGTTGAGCGGAGAAATCCTGATCGCCCGTCTGAATGAATGTTTTCGAAACGATCTTGCCGCCAAGCTTTTCGAACTCTTTCGCAAAGAAGTTTCCCAATCCCACACTGTAGTCCTGGGCGTGATCGATTATAAGAACGGCTGTCCTGGCTTTGAGGTCATTTCTTACAAACCTTGCGGCGACCTCAGCCTGAACCGGGTCAATGAAACAGGCCCGAAAGGCGTACTTTTTGCCCTGAGTGACAAGCGGGTTTGTCGCCGTGGGACTGACGCTCGGGATATGGGCCTTCTCCGAGATGGGATTGCCTGCCATGGTATTGGCGCTGATAGCTTCGCCTATTAAGCCCGCAACCTTCATCTCGACAAGGATGGAAACTGCGTTGGATGCTTCGATCTGCTCGCTTCTTGTATCCAGAAGTACGAGATCAATCTTTTTTCCCAAAACTTCGGGCTCCATAGAGTTCGCGACCTGTATACCCGCCCACTCCATTTTGCCAAAGGCGGCAACGCCGCCCGTCATTGGCAGATAGACCCCGAGTCTAATATAAGTTTGAGCCAAGACAGGCCGGTTCAATAATCCGATCGCACTCAGTACAAGCACCACAACTGAAAAGATTTTGAATCGGCACATTTGATTTCTCCTCGCATTATATGGCTAAGGTATAATATTCCCCACCGTGATAAATACCTTGCCTCAAGAGTTTGTACTATACAAAATATATGGATTCCGTGATACTTTGCGCCCTGGGAGCATTATAGGGGGCCGTATTTTCCAGATTAGACGGTGGGTATGACCTTTTTGCCCGAAAACATTGTAGTTCAAGGACCACTGGAACCCCGCGAAAAAATGGGTATAACTTTTATTGGTCCCGATTTTTTCGCGACAGACGAAAAAGGGGACCTGCTGAGTCCGATTGCATCAGTATTTCCAAAACACCGCTCGATAGTCAGCGTCCGGGGCATTCATGCATACCACGCTTCGCTAATGCTCGAATTTCTCAAGCGGAGATCGCCCGAAAAAGATTTGCGTGAAATCGAGGAGCGTGGGCTCGAGATTTACCAGGATGCGGTGTCGCTGTTCATTCGCGGCGGGTTGATCCTGGTTCGGTCCGATCCATTCGATATGGAACGCGTTTTTGCTGCGGACCGGATACTGCAGTTGTTCTTCCCCCGAGAGCGAATCCAGTTCACCGGGTTGCATATTCCGGAGATTAGAAAGCAATTGCGCCAGCGAGGTGAAAGCTGGCGAATGTCTCCGACCCCAAGATCCGTAGAGGAAGTTTGCTGTCACGTGCAGGCAAGCAAGGTGCAGGTGAGCACCGGACTGACCGTTTATTATAATGCGCCCACCGGAGGCAGGTTCCTCACTTACGATGAATTCATCCGTATCAGGGCGCTGCTCGAGCAGGACCGCACAGAGGCCCTCGCTCGACTCAGGGAGATCCTAAACCTTTTCCAACGCGAAAATAGCTGGGGCGTCCGCGAATTGAGCTTTTTTCTGCCTGCGGACGTCAGTCTCGATTTCGCAGATCTCGAAGAAGTTGTCTGTCTGCTCGAAGTCCTTGCCGCCTCCGAAAGCGCAAAGAAAGTTCAAAGAGCGTTTGACCGTTTCGCATCTCATTTCGCCCAATCGGCCGGCGCCGAGCTGATGGTGGACGATTATCATAACCCCGTGTGGCGAACAACCATGTTCTGCCGTCTCTTCGATATCAACGAAAAAGAGATCGAAGAATGGGCGCTCCACCTCAGCCCCGAATTTCATCTAAATGTGAAATGGCTTCCCGGAGCGTCCATCGTTGGCGATAAGCTCAGGTTCGACCCCGGGGTGCATCATCGCGTCCAGGGTCTGATCTCGCATTTTTGGGAAATATCAGGCGGGCTCCTCTCAATTAATGTCGGGAGCATAGAGCAGTCCCAGAGCACAAGAGAGGCTTCGGGAGAGGAAAGAGAAGTCTATCTGGTGGTAATGACGACCCGAGACCAACAGGATTCAATTCGTATTTTGCGGCTCATCAAATGGGACGTCATTCACCGGATAAAGATGGGCATTCCCCTGGAACAAGCTGTTACCGAGACAATTAAGTACCGCGACTATATTTTCGACAGACTGCATGCCGCAGCTCAACTGGGGTTTCCCATCCTTTCGTACAGCGAGATAAGGCTGGATGAGCGGGTCCCCGGATTGGGGCTGATCCCGGCCTTTTTCTTTGAGCGGCAGTATATTTCGGGTGTTGTCACCGACAAGATTCCGATCTCCTGCTACAAAAACCCTAATTTCATAAAAAGTCTGTCCCGCCTGCTCGGCGGCGCAGCAACTTTCACACTCGTACTCGGCAGAGCGAGCCCGCTCACCGGCAAGATTTTCTACGATGACGGCGATGAAGTGATCCAATTCAATTCCAGGTCTATACCCACACGTCTTGTCATAATCGAGACCACAGGGTCGTTTACGGATTGGACAACCCCGCTCCTGGCAATGCTTCCGCAATGCCTCACCCGCTTCAGAGCGCATCTGGATAAAGCCCTTGAGAGCGGTGTGCCGCTGCAGGTGATAAACGGGTCAGTGGGGATATTTGCGGAGGCGCTCTGCAATAAGCTCCATGAGATTAGAGAAATTACATTGGCCCCTTGTTCGAATATCCGCTTCCTGTTCAATGACCGCGCCCCGGAACAGGGGGGGATAAGGGATAGATGGGAGGGGATCATTCACCGCCTGGAAACTACCGACCTGGAGGAATTGCGCGCTTATATGGCTAACAGCCCTGAACTCCGGTTCAAACGGCCGGTAAGTTGAACAAAGCCGTATTTTCCACTCCATATCACCCGCTCTCCGCGTCCGTATTTCTCCACGCCCACCTTTTTTATCTTTGGGTTTCCAATTGCGCCTCGTTCTGTTATAGGAAAGCGGGTCGAAAAGCCGGAGCATAAAAGGGATAAGATGCCTGCAGCCTTTATAACTGGAGCAACGGGGTTCGTTGGACATCACGTCGCAGCGGCCTTGATTCGCAAGGGATGGAGCCTGAGGGCGCTTTGCCGCAGACAATCGGCTCAATACAGGGACCTGCCCGGCATTGTATGGCAGATCGGCGACATTCGCAATCCCGACCAGGTAATGAGCGCTATGTCGGGGGCCGAGGCAGTTTTTCACGTTGCTGCCGATTACAGGTTATGGGCTCGGAACCCGCGCGACATTTACGAGAGCAATGTAACCGGTACGCTCAACGTCATGCAGGCCGCATTGGCGACCGGAGTCAGGCGGGTGGTGCATACAAGCAGCGTAGGAGCGCTCGGGCTTTTTTCGGACGGAACTCCAGCCGATGAGAACACTCCAGTCTGTCTCGATGACATGGTCGGACACTACAAGAGATCGAAGTTCCTGGCTGAGCGGGAGGCTGAAAAATTCCTCGATAAGGGATTGCCTTTGGTGTTCGTCCACCCAAGCACGCCGGTAGGCCCCGGAGACCACAAACCGACGCCGACCGGCAAAATCATTGTCGATTTTCTAAACAGAAAAATGCCCGCTTATCTTGATACGGGTCTTAATCTTGTCG
>Ga0181539_1002890_pt1 | contig 16529 bp, 14 predicted proteins | sample PEATcosm2014_Bin_46_FD_119767 | JGI IMG/M metagenome (GOLD analysis project Ga0181539, IMG submission 119767) | Peatland microbial communities from MTU Mesocosm Facility, Houghton, MI, USA - PEATcosm2014_Bin23_60_metaG | ecosystem: Environmental > Terrestrial > Soil > Wetlands > Peat | place... | reverse complement strand
TCATCGTGGCCTCGACGTAAACACCGTCACGCCGCGGACCATTGTGATACTCCAGGACGGAAGTGCTTGTACTGGTTACATCACTGTCCGAACTGCAGGGGAAGAATAAATTCCCGACGTAGATGATGAGAACGATTGCTAAATTGAATGGCGCTGCTCGTGAAATCATGCCTGAACTCCTTGGTAATTGCAACTGGTCCTTATGGACAAATAGGAACAAAATGGAAACATTCCCTTGTTAAATTATATACTGCTTTTTATATTTAGCAATCCAATACTGAAAAGCATTGCGATAGCTCACATAGAAGGAGTCAACAGCGACTTCGTTTTTTTACGACCGTGGAGTTCGTCCAGAACTGTGCGAAGCCTGGCCACACGGAGCTTGCTGCCCCAGCCGATCCGTTCTTTGGTGCTTTCCTTATCCCGGTGTGAAATGCTGGTCGTAACATGTGTATGCGCACCCCGAAAAGTGCGGAGCACTTTAGTCGAGATTTTGTACCGACTGCGGTTAAACGTCATCCCGCAACTTCACATCAGGATGCTAGAAGCGTTCCGAAGGCGTGCTTCAGATCATGGAACTCAAATCCTTTAGGATAACAACCTACAAAAAAATCGGATAAACACTTACATACCTAACTTCATTATTTTAGTATAATTTTGAAAACTCTTGTGCTACCTTGAGATCTTGTATCTTGAGCAAAGCAACATTTAGGGGGCCATCGTGAAAAAATCAATTCTGATGATACTTGCAGTCTTATTATTAGCCTCTCCCGCGTTTGGACTTATTACCTATTCAGATAATTTTGATGCAAGGACCATAGGGCAATTGCCTCCGGGATGGATAAATATAGGAACTGCGAATTGGCAAGTGGGCGCAGTGAATCCTGTAAGCCCTCCGAATGCATTAGTTGACACTACTCACACAGATGGCGATGTTGTTCTATACACCGGCTCAACACCTGTTGCTGATATGACTGTAACGTTTGACCAAATTCTGACTGCGTTCAATGGCTCAACAGATATGTCAGGCGTTGGAGTGATTTTACGCTCGGATTCCTCAAACAATAATTGTTATACCATAATTATGTCTCCGAGGGCATCAGCCGGCATTGACCTCGAGATTTTCAAGAAAGTCTCCGGGACTTACACTGAACTTACCGATCAAACTGTCTATGATTCTTATGTTCAAGGCGATATTATTCATCTTAAAGCGGATGCCACAGGGTCAGCCGTAAGCATTAAGATATGGAAGAATAATGAAACAGAGCCGGGTTCCTGGACATTGTCTGCAACAGACAGTAGTATTACAGCTCCTGGTTATGCTGGTTTTTATGGAACGCAAAGCGGTAGTGCAAACAGTGAACAATCGTTTGATAATTTCAACTTATCCATAGCAGTTTCCTGTAGTGTGAGTGGTTTATCATCAATATCGCTAACAGATCCAAATGTCATCTGGTCGCCTTATAATTGGAACATAACCGCCGGGAGTGCAACATCCAATGCCGGTGGTGCTTACTTCCGTTTTGGATTTACGGGGACACAACTGGCGGTAATGTTTGATACTTCAGCACTAATAAATGCTGGCACGGCAAGTGATCATTACCCTATTGTAAGGTACAGCGTAGACAACGGGACATTGGCAGATTACCAAATCAGCAGCGGTCAGCCTTGCATACAGCAACAGGGTCTTGCCTCAGGCACGCATACTTTAGAGCTATTCTATAATGCAGGATGGTGGTCGGGTCTGGGAAATCCTCCTGACATGTGGAATACCCCGGTAGAAGCTGTGGTTGTGCATGGATTTTATATAGACAACGGAAGCTCTTCATCAGCTGTTGCAAGACTGTCAAAAAAACTTCTCTGGTTTGGAGATTCTATTTCACAAGGACAGGCGGTAACTTATTCTCTCACCAATCCTGCTAATAACAGCAGTTATGACACTGTTCCCGTTTATGTAGCAAGGGCTTTGGGAGCGGAACTTGGGAATGTATCATACGGCGATCAAGGGTATGAAACAAAGGGGTCAGGGAATGTTCCCACATGGCCCAATGCATATCCATATTATTACAACGGGGCAAGCAGACTCATATCAGGGAATTTTTCACCCGTCCCGGACTATGTGGCTATCTGGCATGGGACAAATGGAACTGTGGTCCCATCAGATGTGCAATGGGCGATTACAGATATTCGGGCAGCGTCAAATAGTTCAACTAAAATATTTGTCATTGTTCCTGCAGGTGGTTTCAATCGCACACCAATAACTGCAGGGTTTAACAATTATGCCTCAGCTAACCCACATGATAAAAATGCTTACCTGATTGATCTGGGAACATCGTGGCAAACAGGACTAACCACAATTGGGGGTGGGCCTTCTCAGCAGTCTATAGATTCACTTCACCCCGATGTTTCCTGGAACGCACGCCTGGGAGCGGCTTATGCGCAAGCAATACAAAGTAAGCTTGCGTCTGCGCCTAACTCGCCGGGCTTGTGCAATACACCGCCGACAATAAGCGCCGTCGCAGTGAACCCTTCGGCACTTTGGCCACCGAACCACAAAATGACCGATGTGACTCTTGATTACAACGCTTCAGGCAACTGTGGTCAAGTATCATGTCAAATCAGCAGTGTGACCAGCAATGAGCCAATTAATAGCGCTGACTACGCGGTCATAAATGCCCACGATGTGCAGTTGAATGCTGATCGGTCAGGCAGCGGCAATGGCCGTATTTATACGGCTACTATAACCTGCACAGATACTTCCGGCAACTCCTCCAGCCAGACAGCAACAGCTAAAGTGCCTCATGATCAGGGAGGAAACTGAGACAAGGAAAGGATTGAATAGCGAAGGCAGGGCCAAGGGGAAGAGGCCCTGCCTTGATTTGCTCCAAGTGCTTGAAATTATCAAGCTAATGACAGTCTGAGGACGGTTTTTAGTCACATAATAGCCTCTTTCACTTTGTCCCCGAATCATCCAATTGTGATAAAATGATTGTCGCGCAAGGCCTTTCCGAAGACCATCTATTTTGCTCTACTGAAAGAATAGAGGGCTAAGTTCATTCAACGATCCTCGTCCTACTCCGTACCATTATAGCAATTCCGAGAGGTGAGTGGTTCAGGAAGCAATAAAAAAATTATCCGGCGTATCTGCCGGACCTTTTTTTACCATAGTACGGGATATAATGCACGTTTTCATGGAAGGGCTGTCTCTTCCTTCCTGTAATCAACGCCCTCCTCATATGATATAATACTGCACAGTACATCCAGAATTCTTGAAAAAAATTTGCTGGAATGAAACCGAGCTGTGGTCAATAATAAAGTTTTTAGTTGACATGTGCGCCAAAAATGCATAATCAAATAAACTTATTGAAAGTTGCATTTTCATTCACTGAAGGGCAAACGGTTTGTTTAAATTTAAAGGACTACAATGTTACGAAGAATTTCTTTTATACGTTTAGTTCGATTCTGCACCATCTTATCCAGTTTGATTTTAGGTCTTGTAATGTTTCCGTCTGCACCGGCCAATGCTGTATACACAATCAATGAGTACAATATCTTTTCATACGACAGCAACCCGTGGGCGATTACGGCAGGCCCTGATGGCAACCTATGGTTTACTGAGTCTGGTGTTGGCAGCAAGATCGGGCGGATCACAACTGCCGGTGTCCTCACCGAGTTCCCGATCCCCACAGCTTTAAGCAAACCCACAGGTATTACGGCAGGCCCTGATGGCAACCTCTGGTTCACTGAATATTATGGTAACAAGATCGGGCGGATCACAACTGCCGGAGTCATCACCGAGTTCCCGATCCCCACACCTTTAAGCGAACCCACAGGTATTACGGCAGGCCCTGATGGCAACCTCTGGGTTACTGAAAATTATGGTAACAAGATCGGGCGGATCACAACTGCCGGAGTCATCACCGAGTTCTCGATCCCCACACCTTTAAGCTATCTCTATGCTATTGCGGCAGGCCCTGATGGCAACCTCTGGTTCACTGAATATTATGGTAACAAGATCGGGCGGATCACAACTGCCGGAGTCATCACCGAGTTCTCGATCCCCACAGCTTTAAGCGAACCCTATGCTATTGCGGCAGGCCCTGATGGCAACCTCTGGTTCACTGAATATTATAGTAACAAGATCGGGCGGATCACAACTGCCGGCGTTATCACCGAGTTCCCAATCCCTACAGCCTCCAGCTTACCCAATGGAATTACGGCGGGTCCTGATGGAAACATCTGGTTTACTGAACAGGAGGGCGACAAGATCGGGCGGATCACTACTGCTGGCGTTATTACCGAACTCCCAATCCCTACAGCCTCCAGTTCACCCAATGGAATTACGGCAGGTCCTGATGGAAACATCTGGTTTATTGAACAGGATAGCGATAAGATCGGGCAGATAGTATTAGCGAATGTTCCTGAGACTAATTGGACTCTTTCAGTGTCAACAACAGACGCGGGCAGCGGCACAGTTACATCCAATTCTGGGACTATAGTTTGGAATGGCGATTCCGGTACGGTTTCTTACAACAGCGGGTCTATCGTAAGCCTGACGGCTACTGCTAATTCCGATTTCACTTTCACTGGCTGGTCGGGTGCGTGTTCGAGTCAGAGCTCTAGTGCTACCTGCGTTATTAAGATGAACACCGCTGAATCGGTCAGCGCCCACTATATCATCACGGGTACTCCTTCCTTCAACGATGTTTCGATCGAATCTACATATGAAAGTTACATTGAGGCGATCTACAACAACGGAATTACCACCGGCTGTGGGAAAGGTAGCTACTGTCCCTCTGAAGAGGTTACAAGGGATCAGATGGCTGCCTTCATAATGCGGGCTTGGTATGGATTGAACTTTGATCTCTATGCGCCGACGCCTTATACTTATACGTCAACTCCTTATTTCAGCGACGTGCCGGCAACAGACTATTACTTTAAGTTTATCCAGAAGCTGAAAGATTTGGGCATTACTACAATGAGCGGCACATATCTCCCAAGCGAAGTTGTTACAAGGGATCAGATGGCCGCCTTCCTTGTCAGAGCCATTCAGAGTAAAGCTGGACAAGACACTGAGAACTTTACTTACACCTCAACCCCATATTTCACCGACGTGCCTGCGACAGATACATACTTCAAGTATATTCAGAAGCTGAAAGATTTGGGCATTACTACAATGAGCGGCATATATCTCCCAACCGAAGATGTTACCAGAGACCAAATGGCTGCTTTTCTTGCGAGGGCGTTTCTGGGAATGAAATAGGTGTAGCTGGTGGGGGGACCGCTTAATAAACCGCCCTCCTTGTCCTAATCCGTATCGCAAGCGAGACAGTCATTTCGCCAGTCTATCGGTTATAGACGGAAATTCTCACTTTCTGCAGTCAGTAGTTTTTGCGGAGTTGTCGGTGACATCCGCATAAATCCTTCGACAAGATTGATCTTCCACTTTTCAGGAGATGTCGGACAATGTTTCCACCAGGATTTCACACTGGGAAACTGGAACTGTCTATGAACTGATCCAGCGAGGCAGTAAGTTCGAAGTTTTCAGACTTCACAAAGTTCGGGACAAACTCCGCAGTCTTTGGAAAACGGTGTTGGTGAGAAGTACTGTGAGTACCCAAGCTTTTTCGAGTAGTTAAAAATCGTGAGTGTCGGGGAACAGATATTGGAGCGAAAAGAGATGATGCAAAGAAAATAGGCCTATGCCCCGCGCTCACTTTTCAAGACCCGCAAAATTTGTGCAAATTCGCTCTTGCCCAACTTTCCGGTGGCAAGGCTAATCATGCCATCAAATAACGCCCCCGTCGGATCATCAACGATGTTTCCGTTCATCTCCAGGAAGACGAGTGCAGATGCAAGGGCTGTTCTCTTATTGCCATCAATAAACGGATGGTTCTGTGAGAGATGGAAAGCATAGGCTGCTGCCATTTCGAAGATATCAGCATGTAGAAACTGATCTGAAAACGACGCATGGGGCATAGCAACTGCTGAACTCAGCAGACCGATATCCCTTATCCCCTCTCTGCCTCCATAACGTTGTATCTGATCCGTATGAATCTCAATTACTTCAGCAAGGGTTAGAAAAACAGGCTGTCTCATCTATCGGGCAAGTTTCCTGAGCGTTATTTCATGTCGCTTGTTGACCTTATCAAGAGCTGCTTTGAACTTTTTCTCCCTCCTTTCATCCTTTACGGGAGAAATGATCAGATTTTTGCCGTCTGTTGAGATTTCAAGTGGCGTATCCATGTCAACCTTCAAAAGGTCAAGGATCGGCTTGTCGATTATCAGAGCTGCGCTATTACCATGGGAAACGAGTTTCTTAAGCATATATACCTCCTCTTTTGTATATACATTGTATCACCAATACCGATCTTCGTCAACATTTTTGGTCATACCTGGAAAGGAGGGGCCAAGGCGAAACTGTCTATAAGTATCTGTTTGGAGTGATAAATGTTTGTACCGATAATCAGCACCAAGAAAACTTAAGCTCCGGGCTGCTCATGCCGGAAGACTTCTTTGCATATATGCCTCGCTTGAGCATATTACGGCCAAGACTCCTCAGTTATGATAAAGTGATTTTTTCGCGGATTCTCGTATTGTATGTGAATTCATTCTGCCCATAATCCAAGGTCTTCTTTTAATTTTTGATTCTCTCAAAAAAAGGTCGGTCGGTCCACGGTGTCGGCTCTGTTGATGTCAATGTGGAACTTATTTATTTGCGAGCCTTAAAGCCCATTTTTGTCAATGCTGTAATAACCGAGTCACACTGATCGCCCTGGATTTCAATAGACAGGTCCTTGACAGTGCCGCCGGAGCCCAACCCCGCCTTCAATTCCTTGAGCAGTGCCTCCCTGTCTTTTTTTGAAATCTGTAGACCCTCGACTACCGTGACGGACTTACCGCCCCTCCCCTTCCGGTCCAGCCGTACGATAATCTTCTGATGAGCAGGAATCGGGATCGGATTGACACGATTTCCGACAGGGTCTCCCTTTCGGGAAATAAGCTTGTCGGTCGAGTAGACCAATTTAGATTTTTCTTCCGGCATAGTCGGTATTAAGTCAGTTTGTTTTTGCTCTGTATCAATGCACAGGAACTACATTGCTTTAAGCGGCGTCATTCCTTCAGCATTTCTTCCATAGTAATGCTCACGGATTGGCCGAGTGCGTCAAGGTCATAGCCGCCTTCGAGCGCAAAAATAACAGGGATGTCCGCTGGACCGGACGTCGATGATAGAATGGCGGAAACAATGGTGCGAATCCCTTCGTCGCTTACCCTCAAACCTGCAAGGGGGTCATTTGCATGTATATCATAGCCGGCAGAGACCAGCAGGATGTCGGGTGCAAAGCCCCTCACCAATGCAGGAAGAACTTCGCAGTAAGCAGAGTAAAACTCCTTATAGCCGGAACCGGCCCGCATAGGGATGTTATATGTATATCCCTCACCCTTGCCTTTCCCATGCTCGGCGCTGCTGCCGGTGCCAGGATAGTGAGGGGACTGGTGAGTGCTGAAATAAAAAACAGTATCGTCCGTGTAAAAAATATGTTGAGTTCCATTGCCGTGGTGGACATCGAAATCTACAATAAACACCTTTCTATACCCTGCTTTTTGTGCATACCGCGCGCCGATTGCAATATTGTTAAAAATACAAAACCCCATTGCACGGTCTGCCTCCGCATGATGGCCGGGAGGCCTGACAGCACAGAACGCACGGTGTATCTCTCCGGATTTACATTGCTCGACAGCCTTGATGACCGCTCCTGCGGCATATAGCGCTGCTTCAAGGCTATCCTTTGATGCATACGTATCGGGGTCGAGGTGGCCTGTTCCAAAATTCTTTACTTCTTCGATGTAGCCATTCGTATGGACAAGCGCAATGTCCCGATATTCAGCCTTTGATGGCTCTATCCGGATAATATCCTTCCAGAAGGGAGAGATTTCAAGTCTTTCAGTTATGGCTATCAACCGCTCTTTCGACTCGGGATGACCCAAAGGCGTTGCATGCTTCAAAAAGACGGGACTATAAACCAAGCCGACCTTTCGCATAATCAATTATAACAAAATACAGGCCACAGGTGATAGGTAATGGGTAATGGGTCACAGTAAAAAGGCTGCAAACTTTTTCCATGACCCCTGACCTATCGCCTTATTGCCTATTGCCTATCGCCTATTACCCATTACCCGTATTTTTAGGTATAATTGAAAGATATGGAAAATGAATCCGCAGAAATGCTGCCCGATGAAACTAAAAAAGTACTGAGCGATACGTTCAAGCAACTGAAGAATGTTGTCGAGATCGAGGTATACCTGGGAAAAGAGTCGACCCAGTTCACCGAGGCTACTTCCGTGCTTCTAACAGGAATAGCCGAACTTACAGATAAGATAAAGGTGCGTTCTTTTACGCTTGACAGCGATGAGGCAGCACATAAAGGTATCACCCGGTCACCAACTGTTCTTATTAGCCCTGACAGGTTCAGAATCAGTTATGTCGGCGCTCCTGTGGGAGAAGAAGGGCGGACCCTGATAATGGCCATTATTCTTGCATCGAACAACGGGATCCTTCTTTCTGAACAGTCCTTGAAGAGGCTCTCTGAGCTGAAGGAGCCGAGGCATATCCAGGTATTTGTCTCCCCTACCTGTCCCTACTGTCCCCAGCATGCCCTTGTTGCCATATCAGCCGCTATTGCGTTGCCTGAACTCATTTCAGTGGAAGTAATCGAAATGTACGAGAACAGAGACTATATGGACAAATACCATATTATCACTGTTCCGTTTACGGTCATAAATGAAGTAATGATCGGGTCCGGCGTCCGTCCCCCTGAATTGTTTGTAGAGGAAATCCTCAGCCTCTCATCGACTGAAATTATGTCCGCTTCTTTTTCAGGGGATATCGTGGATCTCGATATTGCAATTATCGGCGGAGGTCCGGCAGGGCTTGCCGCCGGCATTTATTCGGGGCGCAGCGGCTTGAAAACCGCGGTTATCGAAAAGGCCAATGTAGGGGGGCAGGTGCTGATAACGCCGGTCGTAGAAAATTATCCCGGTTACAGCCAGATAGCCGGGAAGAACCTTGTAGATATAATGTACCAGCAGGCCTTGCAGTATACTTATATTTTTGAAAGCGAAGACGTTACGGATGTCAAAAAAACAGATGGGGCATTTGAGTTGAAAACAACCAGAAGGTTGTTCAGGGTAAAGGGCATTATAATTGCTACCGGCGCCGAACACAAAAAGCTTGACGCCCCCGGAGAAAAAGCCCTTTACGGCAGGGGTGTGAGTTATTGCGCAACTTGTGACGGCTATTTCTTCAAGGACGGCGGAAAGGTCATTATTGTGGGAGGAGGGAACTCGGCAGCGACTGATGCCCTATACCTAGACAGCCTCGGCGCTAAAGTATCGTTGGTCCACCGGGGACCCGCCTTAAGAGCCGAGGCCTTTCTGCAAAAAAGCCTTGTTCAGAGAAATATCCCTTTTTTACTGGACACGGTGGTTGACAAAATTTATGGAAAAGACCGGGTAGATGCGGTGAGACTTAAAAACCTCAAGGACGGCTCTTCCAAAGAAATGGTTATAGAAGGGGTATTTGTTTCAATAGGATACACCCCCAATAATAATATAGCAAAGATGCTCGACCTTGACATGGACCCGGAAGGCTACATCAAGGCCGACAGCGCACAGAGGACCGCTATACATATGGTCTATGCAGCCGGTGATGTGACCGGGGGGATAAAGCAGATAGCTACTGCTGTAGGGCAAGGTTCTGTTGCCGCCATCTCTGCATTCGAAGATTTCGCCAGTCCTTACTGGAAGAAGAAGTAGTAGCCATGGTTACAAGATATTTTCTGATATCCTCGCCCAAAGACTGATCCTGACCGACGATATGCTTATCATGGAAGCCATGATCTCAGTACTTCAATTCATAAATACGGTTGCATTGGAGGGCAATACCCCTTGCAGTCCAAACCAATATTTTCACTTTCAAATCAAACATATGGTTGATTTATTCCTGCCAATCCGCTATCATTAACTAACGTTGTCAGAGATTTCTGATGCATGGGTACTTCACAAAAAGTCTGAGACTTTCTGGGGCCCATATGGAGGAGCGATGATCACAAAGGAAAAGGTCGAGGAAGTTTTGGGTAAAATCAGGACAGGGCTAAAATCAGAGGGCGGAGATATTGAATTAATCGAGGTAAAAGACGATATAGTATATGTGAAACTGACGGGAGCGTGCGGCACATGTCCCATGTCCTCCCTTACCTTAAAGAACTGGGTTGAATCGACAATGAGAAATGAGATACCGGAGGTTAAAGCTGTCCAGGCGATATGATTGGTCCGGCCCATAAAAGACAGGGACGCACATACATGGAGTCAGGAACAAAATTCCGGATCCATGTTGGTATTTACGTTTTTTTTATATTTTTGTCCTTTTTTTCCCGACCCTTGTCCTGTGCTGCCGGTGACCCGGTCGAAGTCAAAGGACTTAGATATCATATAACATCAGAATACTTACGGGTGGTCATCGATCTTTCCGGTCCCGCGGAATTCTCAAAGGCCCAGCTGTCCAACCCCGAACGTCTGTTCCTCGATATCAAAAATGCAAAACTCGCAAAAGATTTTCAAAAAAATTATACGATAAATGACACCATGGTCAAGGGCATCAGACTTGGCCAATTTAATGCCGATACAGCAAGGATCGTTTTTGATCTCGTGTCGGCGGATTATGACTTCAAGATATTCAGCCTTGAGGACCCATCCCGTCTTATCATCGATATTTCATCTAAAGGAAACGAAGAGAAGAAACAGGTTCCGGGGAACATCGAAAAGCCTGACGAAACGTCCAAGCCGGACCCCAACAGAGAGGCAATCGTTATACGGAGGAAAATTGTGATCGATCCCGGCCACGGCGGCCATGACTCCGGCGCAGTCGGGCCGACAGGGCTGTATGAAAAGGACGTGGTCCTGGATATCGCCCTCAGAATCAGGGAAATCATAAAGAAAGAATACCCCGCATATGAAGTAATACTTACCCGCGACAGCGATGTGTTCATACCGCTGCCCGAGCGGGCAAAGATTGCAAATAAAAGAGGGGCGGACTTCTTTCTGTCCATTCACGCCAATGCAAGTCCTAACAGAAAGGCAAGGGGTATCGAGACCTATCTGCTTAACTGGACAAATGACGAGGAGGCTTTGAAGGTTGCCGCACGGGAAAACGCCATCTCACTGAAAAAAATGAAACAGGTGCAAAGTGAATTGGGAGTTATACTCGCTTCTTTGGAAAGGGACAGAAAGCGGGACGGATCGCTCAATCTTGCAGGGAATATCCAGCGCTCTCTCGTATCGTCAATAAAGTCCAGGTACCCTAAAGTTGCCGATCTTGGCGTGAAGCAGGCTTTATTTTACGTTCTCGTTGACGCCCGGATGCCTTCTGCTCTTGCCGAGGTATCTTTTATAAGCAACCCGGAGGAGGAAAAACTGCTGTCTGATGGAGCTTACAAGCAGAAGCTTGCCGAATCTCTTGTAGATGGGATTAATGCTTATTTTGCTTCAGAGCCGCGACAGCAGCAGGCGGCATCTGACGGCACACAACAAAAAACAGACTTTAGTCCGGACAATCCTGATGCCAAAGCATATAAAGCCACTAAAATAAAATATACCAGCGCATTCAGGTAACTCATTGTCTTCAGGTATTCTCCTCATATTGTACTCCTGCTTCGCCGTTACCGTATTTCTTGTCAGAAGCCTTCAGTTGCATGCCATATTAGCAGCATGTGTCGTTTTAACGCTTTTTTTTATGCCGTTTAAAAAAATAAAGAGCGGCGCCGTCCCCATATTTTTTTTCCTTAGTTTCACTTTTATCAGTAATCTGTTTTATCAATCAGGCATGGTTATCGCTGTTGTGGGGCCTGTCACTGTCACTGAGGAAGGTCTCAGAATTGCCTCCTTACGCACGCTTAGGGTTTTCGATATGGTCTACGCGGCAAAAATACTGACGCACATTACACCCCTCGAGGCAATGATTGGCTCCCTGAAGAGAGTATTACGCCCTCTCCAACGGGTCGGGCTTCCTGTGCATGAGTTCTTCTCGATCATGGCGCTCACCCTGCAATGCTTTCCTGTTCTCAAGCAAAAGCTTTATGAGAGATACGGTGAGAAGGTTAACCAGCGGTCGGGAACCTCAACGGGCGGCACGGGAACAAAAAATTTCATATCCAATTTCAGGATAGCTGTCGCCCTCGTGGCCTCTTTTGTGGTCCCGCTTTTTGTTGAAAGCATGGCTGAACCTGAAAAGTTCTTTATGACCGAAAAGTTAAACGCAGAGGACGCAGAGGAAAAGAGATGAATCGGAGAATCTGTGAACCGGAGAATAGTCTTTTGCTCCGATTCCCCCTCTCGCCCCTTCTCCGATTCTGTTTTATGGTGGCAGACAGATGATCCGGTATTTGATTGAAAACGGCACAGTCATCGACGGAAGTGGCTCAGGACCGCGCGAAATGAATGTCGGTATCCACGACGACAGGATTGTCTATGCCGGCTGCGAAAGAATTGATGCTGAGAGGACCATTAATGCGCGGGGATTAATAGTAGCTCCCGGCTTTATCGATACCCATGCCCATTCGGAGTTCACGCTACTTGCTGACGGAAGGGCTGAAGGAAAACTTTCTCAAGGCGTTACAACAGAGATAAACGGCAACTGCGGCCTCTCCGCAGCCCCCCTGTATGGTGAGGCTCTTGTACGCAGAGAGGCTGATATGGACGAGTTGGGGATAACGGCACGGTGGTCGACATTCGCGGAATATTTCGCTCTCTTAAGAAAAAATGGCATAGCTCTCAATTTTGCTACGCTATGCGGGCACGGCAATCTAAGAGCATCGGTGATCGGCTATAATGATTCGGCGGCTGAAGGCGGTGACATGGCTGAGATGAAAAGGCTTTTGCATGACGCTGTTCGAACAGGAGTAAAAGGCCTGTCGACAGGGCTTATTTATCCTCCCGGCATTTATTCCGTCACACCCGAACTAACGTCGCTTGCAGGGGTTTTGCCGTTTCCCGGTGTTTATGCCTCGCACATGAGGAGCGAGGGTGATGCTCTCATTGAGTCGATCCTGGAAACACTTGAAATAGGCAGGGGTTCAAGGACTCCTGTCCATATATCTCATTTGAAAACCGCAGGTGAACGGAACTGGTGGAAGATTGATGATGCCCTCCGGCTAATTGAGACAGCGAGGATGGCCGGCATGAACGTAACATGCGACCGATACCCCTATATAGCCGCCGGCACAGACCTCGACACCATACTGCCTTCGTGGGTGTACGAAGGCGGCATTGAAGCTGAACTGCGACGGCTCCAAGACCCTGAAACGGCTTTGCGCATCAAGTCTGACCTCAGTCGTAAAGATGATAATTACTGGAAAGGTGTTTATATCTCCTCGGTAGCAAACCCCGAAAACAGGTGGATGGAAGGAGAAAATATCTTTGACGTTGCCTCAAAAAAAGGCCAAGATATTGTTGATGCGGTTCTGGATCTGGTCATTCGTGAGCGGGCAAGGACCGGCGCCATATTTTTTTCAATGAGCGAAGATAACCTCAGGCGCTTTCTGTCTCTTCCATACCTCATGATAGGCTCTGACAGTTCCGTCCGGTCCTTTTCAGGTCCGACATGTTACGGCAAGCCTCACCCAAGGGGGTTCGGCAGCTTCCCGAGATTTATCGGCAGATATGTCCGGGACAAAGGTCTCGTACCACTGGAGGAGGCGATAAGGAGGACTGCCGCCCTGCCCGCTGCAACATTCGGTCTTGCGGACAGGGGCGTAATTAGTGAAGGGGCGTATGCAGATATTGTGATATTCGATTATGAGCGGATTATCGATACGGCAACATTCAGGGAGCCTTTCAGCAGGCCTGAAGGCATTGACTATGTGTTTGTAAACGGAAGTATTGCTGTCGATGGAGGAGAGTTCACAGGAACTCTTTCAGGCAGGGTGCTTTAATGAGACCTTTGATAGGCATAACGGCTGACAGTGATGATCGCCTTTTCAGATTGAAACGGGATTATGTTTCTGCCGTGGCGCGTGCAGGGGGGGCGCCGTTAGTCCTTGTGCCTGCTTTCGATGACATACCCAGAATTGCTGAACTTGTGGACGGTCTCATGGTCCCGGGTGGAGGCGACATTCCCCCTGAGTATTATAAAGAAACTGCTATGGTCCCCACTGCTTGTATGGAGTTTGCAGAAAAAGACAGAACTGATTTCGAGCTCGCCTTGCTGGGCGAAGTGAATAAAAAACAAAAACCTGTTCTGGGAATATGTTATGGAATGCAGCTCATCAATGTCATGTTCGGGGGAAGCCTCTATCAGGACATAGTGCATCAGACAGGAGGCGGTCGGGCCCATAAGGATGGACGGCACGGCATAAGGATTACCGGACACTTCCCCGCCGCCGGTTTGCAGCAGCTCTCCCTGACAATCAACTCCAACCATCACCAGGCTGTCAAAACATTGGGCAGCGGACTGGAGGTATTTGCAGAAGCAGAGGACGGTATCATTGAAGGTATTTACTGCTTACACCATCCTTTCCTGGCCGGCGTCCAATGGCATCCTGAGCAAGGGTGCGATATACTGTCATTAAAGGTCCTCGCACTGTTTATAGAAAGGGCAAAAGAGAACAGAGAGCGAAATGCCCCTTTTTCTGTAACTTTATAAGGCACATGAGAGCAAACAGGTTTTACTTCATTGTCATGCTCGCCATCACGGCAGGTCTGGGGTTCCTGACTTTCCAGATACTGCGCCCGTTTATTGCGTCGATAATGTGGGGCATTGTCCTGTCCATAGTTTTCTACCCTGTATATAACTACCTGGCAAGATACCTGAAATGGAAATCATTGACTTCCTTCATCGTCCTTGTCCTTATCATTGCAATTATCATCGGTCCTTTTTCGTATTTTTCATACCTCCTCATAAACGAATTACAGGATATTTCACGCCATATCAACACAGGGCAAATGGAATTGCTGCATGATGTCATGAGTTATCCCACAGTGCATTATTTGCTGGACTGGATAAGCACTATCTTCCATCTTCCATATACCGAAGGGGATATAGAAAAAACCCTTGCCGATAACGCCTTGCTGATGGGGAAGGATTTAATCGGCAGGATCCCCAGCGGCCTGGGCAGCGTCGTCACTGTCTTTATAAACTTTATCTTTATGGCCTTAGCCATATTTTTCATGCTCAAGGATGGCGCTGCCTTTTTACATAAGAGCCGCGACTATATGCCATTCTCGGAGCAGCAGAAAGAAAGACTCGTCTCACAGATCAGGGACATTGTCATCTCTACCATTTATGGCGGCGTCCTCGTTGCGGTCCTGGAGGGAATAACGGGAGGCATCGTATATTCAGCCCTTGGACTAAAGTCTCCGGTCTTATGGGGGGCTGCTACAGCTATTTCATCGTTCATTCCGATGGTGGGCTCTTTTGCCGTATGGGGGTTCATAGCATTATATTTGTTTGTTCAGGTGTCCGTCATGAAGGGAGTGATACTTGTGCTGACCGGCATATTCGGCATCAGCCTTATTGACTACGCCCTCCGGCCGGTCCTGATCGGCAGCAGGACCAGAATGCCTGTTATAGTTATTTTCTTTAGCGTGCTAGGCGGCATCAAGTTCTTTGGCCTGCTGGGGCTTATCATGGGACCTCTTGTGGTGGCGCTCTTTGTGTCTGTCATGGATATTTTCAGAAATATTGAAGCAGACCGAAATGTTTGAATCGTTATGATCCGGGCTGTACTCTTTAGCTATATTGTTAATAAAGAAGAAAGCATCTAAAAAAACAAGAAAAACCGGTCTAACTTGACCTCTTTATTCCACTTGGGGAAGAATAGCGGCTTTCCTGCGGCGAGCGCACGGTTCAAAGAAATCGCTCGCATGGCGACGACGGCTGCAGCAGGCGTCGAGTTTGTTTTCGGACTAAGCGCAGTGATACTTGGCATCATAGCCCTTTCGATACCTTACGATTACACGTTAAGCCTGGTTGCCATGCTAATTATAAGGCATCAGCGGTGTTATTACAGGGTCGGCGGTTAGTGCGAGGATGTCAAGTCTTTTTCGCGCGTAAGAACATACAAAGAGTATGAGCATGTAACCGAAAGGCAATGGGGACGTTGTTAGAAAGCCGGGTGTTTTCTTACAACGTCCTTATTTTGCAAAACGGTCAGAAAACCGTAGCTTTAGGATATTCAGCAAGTGTTTCCAGAAAATAAAGTTGGGAATTGAGAGGCTGGTTAACCTTGTTTTAGCCCCATAATCCGCATAGCAATTTTGCGGGTTCACCCTGCTATATTGTCAATCTCTTTTGATAGCCGCGAAGGACATCGGCCATTCAGTCCCGCTTTTGAGATTATGTTCCATCTCCTGTGAGTTGCCGGTAAAGCTGCTTGCATAATCGTGTAACGGCAGGGATATTGATCAGGTGTAGTATTATGCAGGCAGGGCAGCGAGAGTTTCCCTATAGTTCCAAGGCAGCCAGTTATGAGGAT
>Ga0181539_1002885_pt1 | contig 16554 bp, 11 predicted proteins | sample PEATcosm2014_Bin_46_FD_119767 | JGI IMG/M metagenome (GOLD analysis project Ga0181539, IMG submission 119767) | Peatland microbial communities from MTU Mesocosm Facility, Houghton, MI, USA - PEATcosm2014_Bin23_60_metaG | ecosystem: Environmental > Terrestrial > Soil > Wetlands > Peat | place... | reverse complement strand
GTCGGCCTGCGCCTGGATGGCGGTCAGCCGGTCCGGCGCATGGGTCACAAGCTTCGCGATCATCGGATCGTAATGGATCGAGATTTCGCGCCCTTCCGTGACGCCGGTGTCGTTGCGCACGGTGATTCCACCGGCGCTCTTTTCCTCCGGCGGGCGGTATTTCACCAGGCGGCCGATCGAGGGGAGGAAGTTGCGGGTCGGATCCTCGGCGTAAATGCGGCTCTCGACCGCCCAGCCGTTGATCTTCACGTCTTCCTGCTTGATTTGCAGCGGCTCGCCGGCCGCGACGCGGATCATCTGCTCGACGAGATCGACGCCGGTGATGAGCTCCGTCACCGGATGTTCGACCTGCAGGCGGGTGTTCATTTCGAGGAAGTAGAAGCTCTTGTCCTGTCCGGCGACGAACTCCACCGTGCCGGCGGAATTATAGTCGACCGCCTTGGCGAGAGCCACCGCCTGCGCGCCCATCGCGGCGCGGGTCGCCGGATCGAGCAAGGGAGACGGCGCCTCTTCTATGACCTTCTGATTGCGGCGCTGGATCGAACATTCGCGCTCGCCGAGATGGATCACATTGCCGTAGCTGTCCCCGAGCACCTGGATTTCGATGTGGCGCGGATTGACGATGAATTTCTCGATGAACACGCGGTCGTCGCCAAAGGACGACGCGGCTTCCGAGCGCGCGCGCGTAAAACCCTCGACCACTTCGTCGGCCTTGTAGGCGACGCGCATGCCCTTGCCGCCGCCGCCGGCGGAGGCCTTCAGCATCACGGGATAGCCGATTTCATTGGCGATCCTGACGGCTTCCTCGCCGTCCTTGATCACGCCGAGATAGCCCGGCACGACGCTGACATTGGCCTTGGAGGCGAATTTCTTGGATTCGATCTTGTCGCCCATCGCCTCGATGGCGCGCGGGTTGGGGCCGATGAAGACGATATTGGCGTCGGACAGCGCCCTGGCGAAGGCCGCACGCTCGGACAGGAATCCGTAGCCGGGATGCACGGCCTCGGCACCTGTCCGCTTGCAGGCGTCGATGATTTTCTCGATCACCAGATAGGACTGCGCGGCCGGCGGCGGGCCGATATGCACGGCCTCGTCGGCCATTTCGACATGCAGCGCGTCGGCGTCCGCGTCGGAATAGACGGCGACGGTGGCGATGCCCAGCCGCCGGGCGGTCTTGATGATGCGGCAGGCGATCTCGCCACGATTGGCGATCAGAATTTTACGAAACATAAGCGCCCCAACCTTAAGCGTTCGACGCGCCCGCCTCCCACTCCCCAGGAAACTGGCGGGCGCCGGTTTTCTTGTTTTTACTTAGGCCTTGATTTCCGCTTCGTCTTCCGGCCGCTTCGTCTGCACCTGGTCGATGATGCCGAAGTCCTTGGCCTCCAGCGCCGTCATGAAGTGATCGCGATCGAGCGTGCGCTCGATGGTGTCGTAATCCTTGCCGGTGTGAAACTCATAGATTTCGTTGAGGCGCCGCTTGATCTTCAGAATGTCCTCGGCGTGGCGCTGAATGTCGGACGCCTGACCCTGGAACCCGCCCGACGGCTGATGCAGCATGACGCGCGCGTTGGGTAGCGCGAAGCGCAGACCGGGCGCGCCGGCGCACAGCAGGAGCGAACCCATCGAGGCCGCCTGGCCGACGCAGAGCGTCGACACCTTCGGCTTGATGAACTGCATCGTGTCGTAGATCGCGAGGCCCGAAGTCACCACGCCGCCCGGCGAGTTGATGTAGAGGAAGATTTCCTTCTTCGGATTCTCGGCTTCGAGAAACAGCAATTGCGCCATGATCACCGAGGCCATGTGGTCTTCGACTGGGCCGGTCAGGAACACGATGCGCTCGCGCAGCAGCCGCGAGTAAATGTCGAAGCCGCGTTCGCCACGCGACGTGTTCTCGATCACTTGCGGGATGAGATATTGGTTATAGACCTCGATCGGATCGCGCATCTCTCAGAAAACCTCTCTCGTCCCCGGTCCATCGGGCGCCCAGCCTCTTGAAGGCGAGGGCGCGGCGTTCGCCGTCAGCCTCTAGTCACATTTCGTCCGCGCGGCAAGGCGCAAAACCGAACCGCGCTCCCCACCCTCCTCTTGAGCGGGCGGGTCGCGCCCGTCGCAAGCGACGGGCCAAGGCGTTTAGACCCTCCCCCTAAAGGGAGAGGGCGCGACCGGGCCCGCCCCGTCACGCGGCGGCGGACGGCTTCTCCTCGTCCTCGGCGAAGAGTTCCTCGCGCGTCACGGTCTTGTCGGAGACCGCGACGATTCCGGCGAGGTGGGCGACCACGCGCTCCTCGTAGATCGGAGCGCGCAGCGAGGCGAGCGCGTTCTCGTTCTTGCGGTAGAAGTCCCAGACTTCCTTCTCCTGGCCGGGGAACTGCCGCGCGCGTTCGACCACGGCGTCGGTGAGATCCTGCTCCTCGACCGTGACGCCGGCCTTTTGGCCGATCTCGGCGAGCACCAGTCCCAGGCGCACGCGACGCTCGGCGATGGCGCGATATTCGGCGCGCGTCTCGTCCTCGCTTTTGTCCGCCTCGGCCTCCGGTTGTCCGGCGCGCTTGCGCTCGGCTTCATATTCGCGCCAAATGCCCGCGAACTCGTTTTCGACCAGGCTCGCCGGCAATTCGAACTTATATCTGGCGTCGAGCGCGTCGAGCAGCGCGCGCTTGAACTTGTCGCGCGAGGCCTTGTCGAAGTCGGCCTCCAGATTGCCGCGCACGGCCGTCTTCAGCGCGTCGAGCGAATCGAAGCCGTATTTCTTGGCGAATTCGTCGTCGATCTCCGTGGCCTTGGGGGCGGCGACGGATTTGACCGTCACGTCGAATTCGGCGTCCTTGCCGGCGAGATTCTTGGCCGAATATTCGTCGGGGAAGCGCACCTTGACGAGGCGCTGCTCGCCCGCCGCCGCGCCTTCGAGCTGCTCCTCGAAGCCGGGGATGAAGGAGCCGGAGCCCAGAACGAGATCGACGTCGCCGCCGGTTCCGCCTTCGAAGGCGACGCCATCGAGCTTGCCGGTGAAGTCGATGGTCAGCTTGTCGTTCTTCTCGGCCTTGGCGCCTTCCGGCTTCGGCTCGTATTCGCGAACGCGGTCGGCCAGGGCCTGAACGCTCTTTTCGACATCCTCGTCGGTGACCGGCGCGATCGGACGTTCGAGCGAAATGTCGTCGAAGGAGCCGAGTTCGAAGCTCGGCAGCGTCTCGAAGGTCACGACGAAGGAGAAATCGCCAGCCGCTTCAAGCGCCTTCTCGACCTCGTCCTGGCCGCCGGGGAAATCGAGCTTCGGCTCGGCGGCGATGCGGAGCTTGTTGTCGTCGACGATCTTGCGGTTGGCCTCGTTGACGGCCTCCTGCAACACTTCGCTCATCAGGCTCTTGCCATAGAGCTTCTTGAGGTGCGAGATCGGCGCCTTGCCGGGGCGGAACCCCTTGATCTGGGCTTTGGCGCGCATTTCGGCGAGCTGAGACTCCAGCTTGGCGGCGAGATCGCCCGCCGGCAGCACGACCTTAAATTCCTGTTTCAAGCCCTCGGACAGGGTTTGCGTCACTTGCATGTCATTCGCCTTCTGCAACGTCAATTTCGATCGGCGCATCCGCCTTTAACAGGCTTCCGGCGCCGGAGCATTTTGTCCAAATTCCTCGTCGCCGAAGCGCTCGAAGCCCTTTCAATGGCGGATGCGCCTTGGTGCGGGCGGAGGGACTCGAACCCCCACGACTTGCGTCACCGGAACCTAAATCCGGCGCGTCTACCAGTTCCGCCACGCCCGCATTGGGCGTCGTTCGGACGTCCAATAGCTCATTAGAGAGAAACCCATATAGCAGAAAAGGGCGCCCCTAAGGACACCCTTCGGCCGGCGCGTCGCGCCGCTCTATAGCATGGGAGAACGGCGATGCAGCAGAAATTTTGCCGGGCGCGGCTTCGCGCGCCCGCCTTACGCCGCCACCCTGAGCGCGCGCGGCCCCTCGCCCTCGAGCGGCGCGCGCGCGCCCGCCGCGCCAACGCGTCCCTGAGCGCCGCGCAGCGCGCCCGGCGCCAGCTCCTTGCCGAGGAAACGCGCCTCGTCCACCCATCCCGGCATGACGAGGCCTTGGGTCAGCGCCCGCTCGAAGCCGAAGCGCCGGTAATAGGGCTCGTCGCCGACCAGCAGCACGGCGCGGTGATTTTTCGCGCGCGCCCGGTCGAGACCCGTCTCGATCATCGCCGCGCCAAGGCCGAGCGAGCGATAATCGCTCGCCACCGCCAGCGGCCCGAGCAGCAGCGCCGCGCGCCCCGGACCGGCCTGGATCGGCCACAGCCGCAAGGTCGCGACGAGCCGCGCGCCGTCATGAGCCGCGAGCGCGAGGCCCCGCGCGGGAAGCCGCCCGGCGCGCAGCTTCTCGCAGGTCTTGAGGAATCGCGCCGGCCCGAAACAGGCGTCGAGCAGCTTTTCGCGCGCGAAGACATCGTCCGGCGATTCGTCGTCGATGACGAAGCCGCCGGGCGCGAAAGCCGCGCGGGGAGCGGCGTGAAGGGCAAGATCAAAGGTCATCACTGCCTCCATCGGAAGACAAGCGACCCTCGCGCCGCGCGCTGGGGTAAGCAGCGCCGGCCGGCCGGGACAAGTGGAACGAAGGGTTTCGAGGCTTTTCCTCTCCCGCTCACGGGAGAGGAGATCGCTCAGATCACGAATGACTCCAGCGGCGCGAAGCCGTTGAAGCAGACCGAGGAATAGGTCGTCGTATAGGCGCCCGTTCCCTCGATCAGCACCTTGGCGCCGATCTCGAGACTCACGGGAAGCTCATACGGCTCCTTCTCGTAGAGCACGTCGATCGAATCGCAGCTCGGCCCGGCGATCACGCAAGGGCTGGCGGCGTCGCCGTCGAACTCGGTGCGGATCGGATAGCGAATCATCTCGTCGGTGGTCTCGGCGAGGCCGTTGAACTTGCCGATGTCGAGATAGACCCAGCGCAGCGTGTCCTCTTGCGACTTCCTCGAGATCAGCACCACTTCCGCCTCGATCACGCCGGCGTTGCCGACCATGCCGCGCCCCGGCTCGATGATCGTTTCGGGAATGCGGTTGCCGAAATGCTTGGACAGCGCGCGAAAGATCGCATTGCCGTAAGTTTTCACCGCCGGCACGTTGCTCCGGTATTTGGTCGGGAAGCCGCCGCCGAGATTGACCATCTGCAACTGAATGCCGCGCTCCGCGAGTTCGCGGAAAATCGCCGACGCGGACGCCAGCGCGCCGTCCCACATGCGCGGGTTGCGCTGCTGCGAGCCGACATGGAACGACACGCCATGAGCGGCGAGGCCGAGCGCATGGGCGTGTTCCAGCACCTGCGGCGCCATCTCCGGCGCGCAGCCGAATTTGCGCGACAGCGGCCATTCGGCCCCGGCGCCGTCGCACAAAATGCGGCAGAACACCTTGGAGCCGGGCGCGGCCCGGGCGATCTTCTCGACCTCGGCCTCGCAGTCGACCGCGAACAGCCGCACGCCCAGCGCATAGGCGCGAGCGATGTCGCGTTCCTTCTTGATCGTATTGCCGAAGCTGATTCGGTCGGGGCTCGCGCCGGCGGCCAGCGACATTTCGATCTCGGCCACCGAGGCCGTGTCGAAGCAAGAGCCCAGCGTCGCCAGGAGCGAGAGCACCTCCGGCGCGGGATTGGCCTTCACCGCGTAGAAGACGCGCGTGTCGGGCAGCGCCTTGGCGAAGGCGCGATAATTGTCGCGGACGACGTCGAGATCGACGACGAGGCACGGGCCAATGTCGCGGCCTTCAAGACGGCGCGCGCGCAGAAATTCCTGGATACGATCGGTCATCGCGGCATCCCCCAGCGAAGGGCGCGGGCGAAACCGCGCCAAGATACAGGCTTCGGCGGACAGCGGACGTCCTTCGCTCGCGCGCGTTGGAGACGCGACGAACGTCGTTAAGTCCGCGATCCTCAAGATCGACGCCGCGCGTCAAGCCGCGCGACAGCGATCCGGTGATGCGCCGTAGGCGATCCAAAGAGAACAGGCATACGCATGACGCGCATGACGGTCATCTGGATAGCCATCGTTTGGAAGGGGGTTTGGTCCCGTCCGCACGCCCGGCAAGAAAGACAAGCCTCTTCGGTAAGCCGACCTTTGGAGGGCCGACAGAGACGAAAAAGCCCGGTCCGTCGTTGCTTTAAGTCGCGATCCTCCGTACAGACGGAGTTCGCCGGTTCGCCTCCGGCTGCCGGTTTTTCTGAAGGGTGGTTAACCGGCCTCTTGTCCGGATCCCCACCAACCGACACACGACCACAGGCACGTGCGATTTGGGCAATACTTAGATACGCGCATTTTGACCGATGACAAGCGTTTTTTAGGCAACAGCGTAATTTTTACGCAGACAGGCGCCTAGCGCTTGGCGGCCGGGTTCAAATCATGGTCCGCGAGATCTCGATGGCGCGCGAAAACGCTTCGCGCGAGTTTCGTCGGTCGGTCAAATCCATGGTCGAAACTGGAGATCGTTCGATTCGGCCGACGGACTTTCTCGCCAGCCTTTGACAAGCTCCCGCCCGCCCGGCATTACAACTCAAAGCCATCACGCCGGACAAAAGCCAGAATCATGAGAGCCGAACGCTATAATTTCGCCGCGACCGAGCCCAAGTGGCGCAAAATCTGGGAGGACGCGGAGGTCTTTAAAGCCGGCGCGACTTTGCAGGGCGCCGCTCGAAACATCGGCGGCGCGCCAGAAAAGCCCAAATATTACGTGCTGGAAATGTTTCCCTATCCTTCCGGGCGCATCCACATGGGCCATGTGCGCAATTATTCGATGGGCGACGTGATCGCCCGCTTCATGCGCGCGAAGGGCGCCGACGTGTTGCATCCGATGGGCTGGGACGCCTTTGGCCTTCCGGCCGAAAACGCCGCCATGCAGGGCAAGCGCCATCCGGCGGAGTGGACCTACGCCAATATCGCGGCGATGCGCGCGCAACTGAAGTCGCTCGGACTCTCGCTCGACTGGTCGCGCGAGATCGCGACCTGCGATCCCGCCTATTATGGCCGCCAGCAGCAATTGTTCCTCGATTTCCTCAAGGCCGGGATTGTCGTTCGCAAACAGTCCAAGGTGAATTGGGATCCGGTCGATCACACCGTGCTCGCCAATGAGCAGGTGATCGACGGACGCGGCTGGCGTTCCGGCGCGCTCGTCGAGCAGCGCGAATTGACGCAATGGTTCTTCAAGATCACCGATTACGCCGAGGAACTGCTCGCCGGGCTCGACACGCTCGACCGCTGGCCGGACAAGGTGCGGCTGATGCAGCGCAATTGGATCGGCCGCTCCGAGGGGCTGCTGCTGCGATTCGCGCTTGAAGCGCCGGCGGGCGACGCGCGCGAAATCGAAGTGTTCACGACGCGCGCCGACACGCTGTTCGGCGCGAAATTCGTCGCCGTCGCGGCGGATCATCCGCTCGCGCAAGGCCTCGCCGCCGGCGATCCCGCGCTGAAGGCCTTTATCGACGAATGCCATCACATGGGCACGTCGGTCGCGGCGATCGAGACGGCTGACAAAAAGGGCTTCGACACCGGCTTGAAGGTCGTTCACCCCTTCGACGACACATGGCTGCTGCCGGTCTATGTCGCCAATTTCGTGCTGATGGATTACGGGACCGGCGCGATCTTCGGCTGTCCGGCGCATGATCAGCGCGACCTCGATTTTTCCAATAAATACGGCCTCGGCGCGACGCCGGTGGTGTGCCCGGAAGGCGTCGATCCCGCGACGCTCAAAATCGCCGACACGGCTTTCGACGGCGAGGGCCTGCTGATCAATTCGCGCTTTCTCGACGGGCTCACCGTGGCGGAGGCCAAGGAGGCGGCGGCGAGCCGGCTGGAGCGGGCGGAACTGTTCGGCGCGCCCCAGGGCCGCCGCAAGGTCAATTACAAGCTGCGCGACTGGGGCGTCTCGCGCCAGCGCTATTGGGGCTGCCCGATTCCGATCATCCATTGCGAGAGCTGCGGCGTCGTTCCCGCGCCGGCGGCGGATCTCCCGGTGAAGCTGCCGGAAGACGTGACCTTCGATCAACCCGGCAATCCGCTCGACCGCCATCCGACGTGGAAGCACGTGGCTTGCCCGACCTGCGGCAAGCCGGCGCGGCGCGAAACCGACACGATGGACACTTTCGTCGATTCGTCCTGGTATTACGCGCGCTTCACCGATCCGCATAACGAGACGGCGCCGGCGTCGAAGGAGGCGCTCGCGCGCTGGCTGCCGGTCGATCAATATATCGGCGGCATAGAGCACGCGATCCTGCATCTCCTGTATTCGCGCTTCTTCGCGCGGGCGATGCGCGATAGCGGCCACGGCGCGCTGGCCGAGCCCTTCGCTGGCCTCTTCACCCAGGGCATGGTGGTGCACGAGACTTACAAAGGGCCCGACGGCTGGGTCTCGCCCGCCGACATCCGCATCGAGACGGGCGACAACGGGCGCCGCGCCTTCCTGATCGAGGACAATCTCGAAATCGTCATCGGCCCGATCGAAAAAATGTCGAAGTCGAAGAAGAACACCGTCGATCCCGACGACATCATCGCGAGCTACGGCGCCGATACGGCGCGGCTGTTCGTCTTGTCGGATTCGCCGCCCGACCGCGACGTGATCTGGTCCGACGAGGGCGCGCAGGGCGCGTGGCGCTTCGTGCAGCGGCTGTGGCGCATCACCGGCGAACTCGGGCGCGTCGCCGCGCCGTTGAACGCGCCCGCGCCCGCGGAGTTCGTCGGCGACGCGCTGAAGCTGCGTCAGGCGACGCATCGCGCCATCGCGCAGGTCACCGAGAACATCGAGCGGCTGCGCTTCAACAGCGCCATCGCCCGCATCCGCGAATTCGCCAATGAACTGACGACGGCGCTCGACGCGGTGACCGAGGAGGGCGTCGCGGCCGATCTCGCCTTCGCCTTCCGCGAGGCGGCGGAAACGCTGATCGTGCTGGTCGCGCCGATGACGCCGCATGTGGCCGAGGAATGCTGGGCCGATCTAGGCCATGAGGGGCTTGTCGCGCAAGCGTCGTGGCCGCTCGCCGATCCCGCGCTCGTCGCGCAAGACATGGTGAACCTGCCGGTGCAGGTGAACGGCAAGAAGCGCGCGGAAATCCTTGTCGCGAAGGACGCGGACGAAGCGACCGCGCGGGCCGAGGCGCTGGCGCAGGACGGCGTGCAACGCGCGCTGGAGGGCAGGGCGGTGAAGAAATTCATTCTGGTGCCCAACCGGATCGTCAACATCGTGGTTTGATCGGGGCGGGGCGCTAACAACAGGAGCAACATGGCCGCGGTCAAAAAGGGCGACGCCGAGCGCTTTGTCGACGCGCCGCCGGCGCCCGTCTTCCTGTTTCTGCTGCATGGCGCCGACGCCGGGCTGGTGCGCGAGCGCGCGCTGCGGCTTGTCTCCCGACGCGTCAACGACCGCCACGATCCCTTTCAATTCGTCGAGATGAGCGGCGACGCCATCGCCGCCGATCCGCTGGCGCTCGTCGACGAGGCCAATACGGTCGGGCTGTTCGGCGGGCGCCGCGCGCTGCTCGTCGAGACCGGCGCGAAATCGGTCGCGCCGGCCATAGAAATGCTGCTCGCCGCGCCTCCCAAGGATTGCAGCGTGATCCTGACCGCCGGCGCGCTGCGAAAGGACGCGCCGCTGCGCAAATTGGTCGAGGGCGCGAAGCTTGGCGCGGCGATAGAGTGCTCGCAGGACAGCGACGCCGATCTCAACACGCTGATCGACGTGTTTTTGGCTGCGGAACGGCTGTCCATATCGGGCGAGGCGCGCGCGCTGTTGCAGGCGGCGCTTGGCGAGGACCGGCTGATGAGCCGCGCCGAACTGCAAAAGCTCGCGCTCTATATGCGCAACCGCGAGCGCGTCGAGGCCGAGGACGTGACCGCGATCGTCGCCCACGCCTCAGTCATGGCGACGGACGGCGTGGTGCTCGACGCCTTCGCCGGCCAGATGCGCGCCGCCGGCGCCGATTTCGACGACGCGCTGGCGCGCGGCGGCGACCCCACGATGCTGATCGTCAACGCGCTACGCTACGCCTTGGCGCTGCATCGCGGCCGCGTCGGCGGCGGCGCGATGGCGGTCAAGCGCGCCGGCTTCTTCGGCGTGCCCGACGCGGCGATAGAGACGCACCTAAAGCTCTGGGCCCCGGCGCGCCTCGCCGCGACGATCGAGAGACTGCGCGAGGCGCAGACGAGAGCAAGGGCGCATGCCGACGTCGCAAGGCTGGAGGCGGCGCGCGCGCTGATGCACATAGCGAGCGCGGCGGGGGCGAGGTAGCCCCCCCGCGCCTACTTCTTCCCCGCGACCTTCTTCGCCACCGCCTTTTTCGCGGGCGCCTTCTTGGCCGCCGCTTTCTTCACCGGCTTGGCGTCGTCGAATGGCGTCTCGTCGCTGTCCGCTATCGCCTTCTTGGGTTTTGTGGTCGTTTTCGCCGCCGCCTTCTTCGCCGGGGCCTTCTTTTTCACCGGGCCGCCCTTTTCCTCGATCAGGCGGACGGCGTCGTCGAGGCTCACCTCGTCGATGCTCATGCCCTTGGGCAGTGTGGCGTTGACCTTGCCGAGGTTGACATAGGGGCCGAAGCGCCCCTCGCGCACGGTGATGACGCCGCCTTCGGGATGTTCGCCGAGCGCGCGTCCGCCGGGGCTGGCGCCGCCGCCCGCGGCCTTCGCCGCCAGCAGCGGGATCGCCTGTTCCAGCGTCACGGCCGCCGCGTCGGTCCCCTTGGGCAGAGTGGCGTTGATCTTGCCCCAATTGACGTAAGGCCCGTAGCGCCCGGCCTTGACCGACACCGGGCCGCCGTCCGGGTGGTCGCCGAGGACGCGGCCGGGGTCGTTCGAGCCGCCAAAGCGCGCGCCGCCGCCCTGTTCCTTCGCGACGATCAGATCGATGGCGCGATTGGCGCCGATGGTCAGCACGTCGTCGTCGCGGCCGATATTGGCGTATGTCTTGCCGTGCTGCACATAGGGCCCGAAGCGCCCGATGCCGGCGACGATGGGGTCGCCCGAGGTCGGGTGCCTCGCCACCTCGCGCGGCAGCGACAGCAGGGCGATCGCTTGTTGCAGCGTCAGATCGTCCGGCTTGATGGTTTTGGGCAGCGAGGAGCGTTTGGGCTTTTCGCCGCCCTCGACCTGTTCGCCCTCCTGCACATAGACGCCGAAGCGCCCGTCGCGCAGCGTGATTTCGGCGCCGCTCTCGGGGTCTTGCCCCAGCACCTTCACGCCGGGGCGCGCGTTTTCGGCCGCGTCGCCGGTCGGCGGCGACAGCGTGCGGGTGAAGCGGCATTCGGGATAATTCGAGCAGCCGATGAAGGCGCCGTATTTGCCGAGTTTGAGCGACAGCTTGCCGTTCTCGCAGGAGGGGCAGCCGCGCGGGTCGCCGCCGTCCGCCTTGGCCGGGAAAATATGCGGCCCCAGCAGATCGTTGAGACTGTCGAGCACCTGCGTCGTGCGCAGCTCCTTGGTGCCGTCGACGGCGGCGGAAAAATCCGTCCAGAAGTCGCGCAGCACCGTCTTCCAGTTCATCTCGTTGTTGGAGACGAGATCGAGCTTTTCCTCCAGATCCGCGGTGAAATCATATTCCACGTAGCGCGAGAAAAAGCTCTCGAGAAAGGCGACGACCAGCCGGCCCTTGTCCTCCGGCACGAGACGCTTTTTCTCGATCCGCACATAGTCGCGCTCGCCCAGCACGGCGACCGTGGAGGCGTAGGTCGAGGGCCGGCCGATGCCGAGCTCCTCCATGCGCTTGATCAGCGTCGCCTCGGTGAAGCGCGGCGGCGGCTCGGTGAAATGCTGGGTCGCGTCGATTTTCTCGCGCGTGACGGGTTCGCCCGCCTCCATGCGGGGCAGACGGCCGCCGTCTTCGTCCGTCTCGTCGTCGCGGCCTTCCTGATAGAGTTCGAGAAAGCCGGCGAAGCGCACGACCTGGCCGGTGGCGCGCAGCTCCAGCGACCGCTCGCCGGCTTTGGCGTCAATGTCGACCGTGGTGCGCTCCAGCTCCGCCGACTCCATCTGGCTGGCGACGGCGCGGTTCCAGATCAGTTCGTAGAGCTTGGCCTGTTCGGGTTCGAGATGGCGCGCCATGTCCTTGGGCAGCCGGCTGGCGTCGGTGGGGCGGATCGCCTCATGCGCTTCCTGCGCGTTCTTCGCCTTGGCGGTGTATTTGCGCGGCGCCTTGGGCACGAAGCGCTCGCCATATTGCTGGCCGATCACCTGACGCAGGCTGGCGATGGCCTCCGGGGCCATATCGACGCCGTCGGTTCGCATATAGGTGATGAGGCCGGCGCTCTCGCCGCCGATGTCGACGCCTTCGTAAAGCCGCTGCGCGACGCGCATGGTCTGCGCCGGCGCGAGCCCAAGCTTGCGCGAGGCTTCCTGTTGCAGCGTCGACGTCGTGAAAGGCGCGTATGGATGGCGCTTGACGGGCTTGGCCTCGACCGAGCGCACTTTAAACTGCGCGGCGTCGAGCGCCTTCTTGAAGTCCTCGGCCTCCTTGCCTTCGCCGATGTCGAGCCGCGTGATCTTCCGGCCGTCGGCGCCGACGAGGCGGGCGATAAAGGGCTCGCCGGCTTTCGTTTTGAGATGCGCGACAAGCGACCAATATTCGCGGCTGACGAATTTCTCGATCTCCAGCTCGCGGTCGCAGACGAGGCGCAGCGCGACCGACTGCACGCGGCCGGCCGAGCGCGCGCCGGGCAGTTTGCGCCACAGCACCGGCGACAGCGTGAAGCCGACGAGATAGTCCAGCGCGCGGCGGGCGAGATAGGCGTCGACGAGCGCCTGGTCGATCTGGCGCGGATGCGCCATCGCCTCCTTGATCGCGTCCTTGGTGACGGCGTTGAACACCACGCGCTCGATGGCCTTGTCCTTGAGCGCGCGCTTCTTGTTGAGAATGTCGAGCAGATGCCAGGAAATGGCCTCGCCCTCGCGATCCGGATCGGTCGCGAGAATGACCTTATCGGCTTTCTTGACGAGTTCGGCGATGGCGGCGACGCGCTTGGCGCCCTTGGCGTCCATCTCCCAGATCATCGCGAAATCGTCTTCGGGATCGACCGAGCCGTCCTTGGGGGGGAGGTCGCGAACATGGCCGTAGCAGGCGATCACGTTGAAATCGCGGCCGAGATATTTGTTGATCGTCTGGGCCTTGGCCGCCGATTCGACGATGACGACGTTCATATCAACCTACCCTTGCAAATCCGTCGATAACCCCGCGGGGCTTCGTCCAACGACGCCCGGCCGGACCGCTCCGCCAGATGCGGCGACCGGGCGGGAACATGGTCAAGCCGGCCCCCGCTGTCAAATGCGACGGGGAAACCGAAGCGCGGAGAAGCCCTTCGCCGCCGCCGTCTCGCGTCTTGCGGGCGCGGCGCGGCTCCTGTATGAGCAGCGCTAGCGCATGAGGGGTTTTCGCCCCCGCGGCTGAGGCCTCGTGGCGGAGTGGCTACGCAGAGGACTGCAAATCCTTGTACGGGGGTTCGATTCCCTCCGAGGCCTCCAAATCGACGTTCGTCGTCGTCCGCAATCATCCATAAGCGTCCGTAAATTACTGAAAAACATCCGGTTATTGCCTGCGTGGCGTTCTTTAGCGTTCGCCGGGGTCTGCTCGCAGCCGGTTAGGTCGTTGGTAGATTTGATGGTATCGCGTGCTTACCAACAGCACGGATACCAACATGCCGCTCACCGATCTGGAAATCAAAGCAGCCAAGCCGGGCCAAAGGATCATCAAAGCCTCAGATGGCGGCGGGTTGCAGCTTTGGGTGACCCCGGATGGCGCGAAGCGCTGGCGTCTCGCCTATCGCTTCGGCGGCGTTCAGAAAGTTATCGCGCTCGGGGTCTATAAGACGAAGGGCGGGATGAGCCTGGGCGAAGCCCGCGCCGCGCGCGAAGAAGCCAAGAAGCTTCTGGCTGGCGGTCAAGACCCCGCCTTCGTCAAGAAGCTCGCGAAGGCCGCGAAGGCGACGGCGAGCGCCAACACCTTCGAGGGCGTCGCCGGCGACCTTTTGGAAAAGAAGCGGCGCGAAGGCAAAGCCGACCGGACCGTCGTCAAGTTCGAATGGCTTATGACTCTTGCTCGCCCCACGATTGGCGTGCGTCCCATCGCTGAGATAACCGCTTTGGAGGTTCTCACCGCGCTTCGCGTCGTCGAAGCGCGCGGACGGCATGAGACCGCCAAGAAGCTGCGCGGCGCGATAGGCGAAGTGTTCCGTTTCGCCGTCGCGAGCGGGCGCGCTGAAAACGACCCGACTGGGGCGCTCAAGGGCGCGCTGACCAAACCGACCGTCCAGCATCGCGCCGCGATAACCGAGCCCAAGGCTTTCGGCGGGCTCTTACGCGCCATGGCCGGGTATAATGGTGCGCCGGAGACGCTGGCGGCGCTCGAATTGCTGGCTCTGACTTTCGTGCGCCCCGGCGAGCTTCGCGCGGCTGAATGGGCGGAATTTGACCTTGACGCTGGCGTTTGGGTGATACCGGCCGCAAAGATGAAGATGCGCCGGGAACACCGCGTCCCGCTCGCGCCGCGCGCCGTGGCAATCTTGCGCGAGCTTCATGGGATAACCGGCGGCGGAAAGTTCCTTTTCCCGTCAATCCGTTCGGCGGCGCGCTGCATGAGTGAAAACACCATCAACGCGGCCTTGCGCCGGCTCGGCTTCGCACAGGACGAAATGACTGGCCACGGCTTTCGCTCGGCGGCATCTACGATATTGAACGAATCCGGCCTGTGGCACGCTGACGCCATCGAACGGCAATTGGCGCATGTGGATACCGACACCACGCGCAAAGCATACGCGCGCGCCGAGTTTTGGGACGAGCGAGTCCGGATGATGGCTTGGTGGGCGGAAAGGTGCGAGGAAATGCGGCGCGGCGGCGTTATCATCCCCTTGCGGGCGTGATGGCGTGGCGCGAGCCAAGCGATTTGAAATTCAAGAAATCGAGTGGAACTCCCTCCACTTGAAAGCGACCGGGCGAGGGGCGGCAACCCCTCACACGGTCTTCATCCACAACCGAAAAAGGGCTTCGATCATGAATGCTGGCATAGTAAAACACGAAATCGGAAAAATTCCTACGCTCGAAATTCTCGTCGGAGTGTTGGAGGCGACGGATCGCGAACTGGCCCGTCTGTGGGCAATTGACGGCAACGACGAAGAATATCAGCAAGCTTACAAGCGCCATTGGGCATTACGTGAAGCGATAAACGCGACGCCGGCTCGGACGTTTTCCGATCTGCAGGCCATGGCTCGCGCCGCTGAAATAGCGCACAATCTCGACGCCGACGCCGAATGCGAAGGCAATGGGTCGTTTGTGGAATTGTCGCGGTCGATCATCGCCGGTTTGAAGGCGATGCGGCCTGCACTCCCCGTGGTTGCGGGAGCGGGCCAATGAAAACAAGCTTCATTCTCCTAGCGCAATACGACGGGCGCGCCGTGATTCCGGTTGAAATCGTTTGCCGGGACTATTTCACGCACCTGAACGCGACCGGCTTGGTTGGCAAGATCACGCGCGGCGAAATCGCTCTGCCGCTCGTGCGGATGGACACGGGCCAGAAGGCGGCGCGCGGCGTACACATCAACGATCTCGCCGCCTGGATCGACGCGCGTCGGGCGGCGGCCGTGAAGGAGTTGCGGCAGATGACGGAGTGAGTTTCGCCTTTCCGGATTGAGGCGTGAGGCGGGCGCTGCACGTCTCGTCAACACGCGGGGATAGGCCGGCCAGCCGATAAGCCGAGAATGCATCGCTCGGTTTCCCCGCGTTCTATTCCGATGTTCGTGGATGCGCGCGATGGCACGGGCAAGCCGAAAAAAGAGACTTCCAATTTCAAAGCCGGTGGCAGCCGCCACAGGTAAGTGGAATCCGAGCGCCGAGCAGTGGGCAAAGATCGAAACCGCTTACGTTTCGCTCAATGATGAGATGCGCGCCGAGATTGCGGAGATTGTCGATCGATACTTTCAGGACGAGCGATATGGCCGCAATGCGGGTTTCGAACCAGACGCCGTTGCGTGGCTACAGGAAATGGAGAAAGGAGCACTCGGTTTCGTGTCGGCGTCAGGGCGGGCCGGCGGCGGTGGAGCGAGACATCATGCTGAATGGGTATTGGATGAGCACTTGAGGTGCGCGAATATCCCGCCTCACCGTTTCTTGATGCGCGCGATGATGGAATATGCGCGTGCGGCAGCCGCAACAGCCCAGGAAATCACAGGCGAGGATCAGCCCCGCTTGCATGAAAAAGACGCATGGCGGGTAATGATCGAAGGTCTTTGGTCCTTCGCCTTCGACAACAAATTGCTGACAAACATCAACACGAACACGCATCCAAGGGTCTCGCCCTTCGTCGCGTTCGTTCGCGAGCTACAAGCCACCTTCGGGGGCTTTCTCGCATGGCACGCGGACAACCCCACGACGCTGGGCGAGGAAATCAAAAGGGCGACGCGCGAGGTTAGGAAATTTAAGAACGCGAAAAACTGATATGGCTCATCCCGGGTTCCGGGGTGATGAAAACGGACGCCGCGGCGACGAGGAAGGGCGCTGCGTCGAAATGACTCGGCTTCGATTGCTTTCCTGCAACGCTTTTACCTGAATCCATATGGC
>Ga0181539_1002880_pt1 | contig 16574 bp, 15 predicted proteins | sample PEATcosm2014_Bin_46_FD_119767 | JGI IMG/M metagenome (GOLD analysis project Ga0181539, IMG submission 119767) | Peatland microbial communities from MTU Mesocosm Facility, Houghton, MI, USA - PEATcosm2014_Bin23_60_metaG | ecosystem: Environmental > Terrestrial > Soil > Wetlands > Peat | place... | reverse complement strand
CGCTGGAAGCCCACGAATTCATTCGTGGGAGGATGTCACCGTTCTCTCTTCTCGAAGTCCTTCCTCAGGACGCCCATCGCGAGTCCGTCGTGGTACCTCCCATTGAAGTAGAGCGTCTCAGAGGACCGTCCCTCGACCTTGAAGCCGTTGCGCTCTGCCGCGCGAATCATCGAAAGGTTGTCGGGCCTGGTGAACAGCTCGACCTTGTGCATGTTGTACTGTTCGAAGGCTAGCCGGGTAAGAAGTCCGAGCACCTCAGTCCCGATCCCCTTTCCCCAGAACCCTCTCCTCATCGCGATTCCGAAGTCAGCGGTGGTATGGAATTGCCGCCACCATCTGAGCGAGGCCCAGCCTGCCACCTTCCCCGACTTTTTGTGGACGATGACGAAAGTCCGGCGGAGCGTGTCCTCGCCCTTCAGTTCCTCTTCGTACTCCTTTCCCAGCGCTTCCATGCTGACCATGTGGTCGGGCTTCGACCTTGCCCAGCTCATGACTTCCTCGTCGTTCTGAATCTCGTGGAGGTCCTTGAGGTCTTCGCGCTCCAGTGCCCTCAGGTAGACTTGTTTCCCCTGAATCAACGACGCAGAGCAAGCGACCTGTGGTATTAATCTTCCATGAAGCTAAGAGGTCAGGACCAAGATCCTCGGGAACCTTGGAAGTTGATTGTTGGCAGAAGAGCTGGTGTCTGGCCTCGATTCACAAGAGGAGCCTGGAAATGCCCCGGCCGGGATTCGAACCCGGGTCGCCGACTCGAAAGGCCGGCATACTTTCGGCTTGCTCGCGTGGAGTTGACCGGGCTGTACGCGCACAGCTCTATACTACCGGGGCCGAATTGGACCCCCGCCTGTTCGGCACTTAGAGCTTTCCCGTTACGGCACCACCAAGCAGCACCCTTTACCCAGGCTATCGAACAGTTCGGTCTGTCTCGTTCTTGGTGGTACTCGGGCGGGATTGACCAATAGGGCCCGTTCTTGGGGAAATAGAAATTCTTCACCCCATTCTCCCCAACAGCCTGGAGTGTAGATGCCGTCGACCGCAAACCTCTTCTGAGTAATCCTGGCCGCAAGCGCTTCCAACTGCCACCCGTCCGGCTTCGGGAGCAGGATACAGGACCCCGCGGAGACCGTTTCATGAAGGACAAACGCTAGCAACGCCCTTTCAGGTCGAGAAACATTATATAGAATACAGAGGGCGAAAATTCCAAGTCTTTCAAATGGACGGTCGCGGGTCTGTCTCACTGGAATCGATAGAGGTCAGGATGAGGTCCTACACCGACAGGGCCGACAAGGCCCTTACGCAAGAACTGGCGCTCTACAAGCATTCAAGGTTCCACGACCCGCTTGTTTATGCGGTCGAGGGTGGTAAACGCGTCAGACCTGTTGTGTTGATGCTTTCGGCTGAAGCCCTGGGTTGCACGGACGATTCGGTGCTCGGGGCCTCGGTCGCCGTCGAGCTCCTGCACACCGAGTCGATCATTCATGACGACATCATCGACGAGGAAATGGCAAGAAGGGCGAAGATGACATTCCATGTCAAGTACGGGTACAGCGCCTCCCTGCTGACCGCGGACTTCGTGTTCGCGATGATTCTGGCGATCGCGGCCAGATACAGGGACAGGCGCGTCGCTGAGGAAATCAGCGGCGCAGCCCTGCTTATGGCTGAAGGGGAGTACTCGGAACTCACGATTGACCCGCAGGTGTACAACCTCACTTGGGACGAGTATCTCAAGGTGATAGGCGACAAGACCGCTGCCCTCTTCGAGACCTCAGCGAAGCTAGGGGCGCTGGTCGGCGGAGGAAGCGAGAAAGAAGTTGCGGCTCTTGCTGAGTATGGAAGGAGCTTGGGAATGGCATACCAATTGAGAGATGACCTGCTCGACTGGAGGTCGCAGGACAAGATAGTGCTGGGCCTCCTGAAGAACCACAGTGAGAGCGAAGTTGTAGGAAAGATGACAGCGCTTTCCCAGACCTATGCAGAGGAAGCCAAGAGGCAGCTCATGCAGCTCCCCATGAGCAGTGCCATTGAATTCTTGGAAGACTTGACGGATTTCACTGTGCAGAGAAAGTACTGAAAAAAGAATGGCATCTTCTTTGCGGCAGAGGGTCCGAATCTAACCCGTCTGACCAAGGATGATGATGGCCATCACGAAACCATAGATGGCAATCGCTTCTGCGAGCGCGACGAAAACCAAAGCGCTCGTCCTTACCTCCGGCTTCTCCACCACCGCAGCGATTGCGGCCGAACCGGACTGGCCAAGTGCGTATCCCGCTGCCGCGGCAGCCATCCCAAAGGCCAAACTAGCGGCGAAGAACTTGCTGGAAGTATCAGTAGTCGTGGTGCTTGTCTGCGCTACCGCGGCGGGCGCCAACAGGGCGACTAACATGAAAGCAGCGGCGCCCAGTAGCAAAAGAGGAAGTCTATTCAAGAGTGGGCGAGGAGGCCACGTTGGTGCACAACTTATAAGCGTTACAAGGCAGAATCGAAGATCTAGACAAATCAGGGCAGTACGTCTTACAGACTCAGCTTGTTCATGATGTCCTTCGGAGAAATCTTGGCCTCGACTCCGACCGCTATTGCGGCTAGATTGTTGACCTCGAATTCGAGGAGCTTTATCAGAGCGAGCGCGTAGGCCGGGCCGAGCTTCTGCCAAGCGAACGTCTTGGTCAAGGTTGCTTTCATCCTATTTGTGAACGCCTCTTCCACAGCATCGATGAGTTCCTCATCATTTGTCTGTCCCTCCACCTTAATGGGGTAAATCTGCTGGATTTGCTTCACAGCATCGGACACAGACTCAGAGCTAATCATCTTCATGAGGACTGATGTGGGCACCCTGAATGCCGGGGTGACGAGGAGGTTTCGGACCTCCTGGCTCGGCAAACCCCACAGCTTAGCGCGGAGAACACTTACCACGTTGTAGGCATCAACGTCGATAGCCACGATTTCACCTATTCCGGCCACGTCTACGGCTCTCGAAGAAGAGTACAGCTTGGATTCCGACGAGTAAGCTTTGGATATTCCAGTCAGGACGGCATGGTCAACATAGATATCAAATAATCTCGCCTCGCCGTTGGCGGAGAAGGATGCCGCGGCCTTCGCAATGTCGGCATAGAACTCGGTCCCTGATAGAAGCGCGACCCCTTCTTGGACGTTACTCGCGGAAAGGACCTTCACCATTAGCTCTCTTCTTCCAACGAGCTCTTCTGCCTTCATGTCGAGGTATTCAATTGACTCCTCGTAGGACTTACCCAGTGCCTTGGACTTCAAGACAGACTTCAGGTCCCATGCAATGTGTTTGAGGTAGTAGAGCTGAATCAGCCTGTACTCGCCAGCGGCTTTCATGAGGTCGTAGTGGGCCTTGTCGAGTCTTTTCCTCAGGGCCAGTTCGAGTTTTCTGGCCGTGAGTGGTGGAACGAGATTGGAGAGCGCGTCAGAATACGGCGTGACCTTGAGCCTGTTGAGCAGCTCCTCCAGGGTAGCCGACTCTGCCAGCTTTTCGATTGATGCCTTGTCGAGAAGCATCCCGCGCTGAGCTGAAGCTCTTGTCCCGAGGTATGTCCTGCCAGGCATGGTTCAAGTCACAACGGCGCGCTTCTGTCGCATTTGGCTCGCTCACTCTATGACCATTATAATACTTAATAGCATAACCCGACTCGCGACTTTGCTGAAAGCGTGGGATTCTTCTGGGTGTAACCCCCCTCTCAAGGGTCACTGTCATAGCGCCGAGGAGCGATTACGAAGAAGTTACCAGGGCACTCGCCCAATTCGAACAGTTTCATTCAATCGCAGACAAAGAATCAGGTTTTGACTCCCTCGTCCAGGAACTTGACGTAAGAGCCGTCAGGCTCTTCGCACTGGCAGACCAGACTGTGAAGGACCTCGCGGTACCGCTGATGCCGGGCACCATGGACATTGTATTTCGAGGAGTGAAGATACCGAGCAGTGAGTTCGAGGCAAGGAATTGGGACGACCTGCTAAGGAAGACAGAAGCCATGCTGAACCCCATCATAGACGAGGCAAGGAAGCAGAGGTCGGCCCTGCAACAGGCTACCAATGCAGAGATGACTACTCAGACACTTCTAGACGCGATGAAGGCTGTCTCGGGTTTCTCCGCGGACTTGAGCAACGTTGATGCCTTACGTTGGTTCAAAGTCATCATGGCTGTCGTGGAGAACTCGACGCTGCCCGAATTCAGCAGGTCGCTCTCGGACCTGATTGTGGTTACACAGTCTCTCTCACAAAGTCACAGCCTTGTGCTCGTAGCACTGTCCTTGTCCGAAGCGGGCCGCGTGGACAAGGTCATGAAAGCTTTCGGAGTGGAGCCGTTCGCGATTCCTGCCGACCTTCCGCAGAATCCGGCTGAAGCATACGACAAGCTTACCCAAGAAAACGAGGCTGCCTCGAAAGAAAAGGAAGCAGTGAAGTCCGAGATTGCCCAGCTGAGGACCGATTCCGAGACTACACTACTTGCAATCAGGGAGCTTGCGGGAGTCGCGAGGGACATGCTAGATGACGCGAGGATGGCTGGCGCCATGAAGAGGTTCGCCATCATATCCGGTTACGTTCCCACTAAGAGAGAGGAGGAGTTCAAGGACAGGTTCGCGCAGTGGATGGTTTACGGGGGACCGGTGCGCCCTGAAGAAACCGACGCCGGCGTCCCAACACTGATGGAGAATACGAGTTTCATGGCACCCTTCCAGTTAATCACGGAGGCGCAGGGGACCCCTGGAGGACATGAGGTCGACCCAACACCCCTAATCTCGTTCGTGTTTCCGATCTTCTTCGGAATGATGTTCGGCGACCTCGGGCACGGCGTTGTGTTGACTCTGTTCGCCCTGCTGATTAGGCAGAGGAGCACCGGGAACTTGAGGAAGTGGGGTAACATTTTCCTCGCGGCGGGAGTATCCGCGAGCGTATTCGGGGTCATCTTCGGCGAAGTCTTCGGGTTCTCGCTTTACCGTTACGTTCCAATCCCGCCCCTGATTGAGATAGTCCAAAGACCTCTGGGGGCCAATCCCACTCTCGACCCAGGAGGCGTTGAAGTCGTCCTCGTCATTGCCATACTCATTGGCATAGCGCACATAACCACAGCCCTCGGACTCGACGCGTACCAGTCGATTAAGGGCCACGAAACTGTGGAGCTGGCTACCGAGAAGCTCCCGACACTCGCGATGTACATCTCGGGGATCGGGTTCGGTCTCGCGTTCGTTGGGGCAGGGTACAGTTTCAACGTGTTGAAAACCTCCAGCCCAGCCCCCCTCTTGGGATTACCGAACAATATCCTTGGTGGCGCTTCGCTCGCCGTCGTGTTCGTGTCGATGGTCATCCTGTTGACCGGCAAGGGAATAGCGATAATGGCAGGGAAATTTCACGGTGAATCAGTTGGAAGCGCTTTCGCGAACGGCGGCATCGACGTCTTCGAGAAGATTTCCAAGTTCCTCGCAAACACGATAAGCTACGTTAGGCTCGCGATAATGCTGCTCGTACACGCGTCGCTCCTCTTGGTGACTAACATGTTACTCGCATACCCGCTGTACATTTCCGCGGTGCCGATAGTAATCTTCAACATACTCATCATCGTCTTCGAGGTCCTAATTGTCTACATACAGGACCTCAGGCTGCACATCTATGAGTTCTTCTCAAAGTTCTACCAAGGGACAGGCACGCCATTCAGGAAGATCTTCCCTGACAGGGTCAGAGTCAAGGTGAACTGGCTGTAGGACTTCCTCAGATGGACGCCCGGAGCGGGATCCGATGCGAGGCTGATTTGGGACCGTGGGGATGAATCGATTCCGAATGCAAGGGTAACTGCAGGCAAGAGAACTGTGCCAAGCAAGCAACCGACCGACCGAACGGTCGCCTACCCTGGGAAGATGTTTTTGACAGCACTTGGAGCAAAGTTGGTCACGATCTGAGGGAAGAGCCCTAGCCCTATGATTAGACCGACCGCGACGGCGAACACGATGACGAATGCAAGAGGTTCACTGACCTTCTCGGCGCTTTCTGGTTCGTCCATGTAGAGCCTCTTGATTACCCATCCGTAGTAGCCAAGGCTGAAAGCACTGTTCAGGATGCCAGCGACTGCGAGCCAAGCGAATGGGCCGTTTATCACTGAGAGGAAGAGCAGGAGTTTGCTCCAGAACCCGCTGAGCGGAGGCACGCCAGCGAGAGCGAGGAAGGCGATGGTTATTGTAAAGGCGGTGATGGGCATCCTCTTCCCCAGCCCGTTGTAGGCTTGCAGGTCGCCCCTCTTGAGCTCGAGCAGAACGAGCGCGGCTGCGAGGAAGGCGACGCCCTTCATGATTGCGTTGTTCAGAATGTGGAAGAGCACACCTGTCATCCCGATTGTGGCCGTTGAGGAGAGCGGGCTGTACGCATATGCTACGAAACCCACGAGGATGTACCCGGCTTGTGCGATGCTGGAGTAGGCGAGCAACCTCATCATGCTCTTCTGGGTTAGTGCGGCGACGTTCCCGAGCGTCATCGTCAGGACAGCTAGAACTGCTATGACGTTGGCTAGCGTGAACAGCGGGTTCTGCGTCAAGACATAGACCGTGGCGAACGCGAGGATGACTCTGATTGCCGCTACGAAACCAGCACTCTTTGTCGCGGAAGCGAAGAGAGTGCTTACGGTAGTCGGTGCGCCCTCGTAGACGTCTGGAATCCACATGTGGAACGGGACGATCGCCATCTTGAAACCGAAGCCTGCGACGAACAGGATGACTGCTACACTAACCAATGGATTGAAGGGCTGCGAGGCGAGGGCCCTGACCGCGGGGATGATCTGGGTCGTACCCGTCAATCCGTAGGTCAGACTAATCGCGTAGAGTATTATTGCCGAGGACATCGCGCCGATTATGGCGTACTTCACTGACGCCTCGTTCGACTGGGCCCGCTTCTTGTCGTAGCCGGCAAGGGCATAAGTCGGTAGGCTCATGAGCTCCCACGAGACGAAGAGCATCAGCAGGTCTTGGGAGTAGGAGAGGAGGAGCATCCCAAGAGCAGTAAACGAGAGGAGACCATAGTAGATCGGCGAATTGGCATTGCGTATGTAGCTGATTGAGGCGACCACGACCATCAGCGTCATGCCGAGCGTGACAAGGGCGAAGAAGCCGCCTAGGGCGTCAGAGCCGAGCAGGCCGCCAAACGAGGTTTCTGTCGTGGGCCATATGGTATTGGCCCCTATCAGGACTAGGGACACCGTGAGGACTGCAATCAGGATGTAAGCAGGAATCTTTGACTTCTTGTCGCCGAGGAGCTGGAAGAGTGGGATTCCGAGCGACGAAGCGGCCAAAATGATAATCGCGGCAGGGAGCAAATCCATCTCAGCCACCCCTCAACCCGGCCAGATGGGCTAGGAACTGCGCAACGGGTACGCTCGGAGCGATTATCAGATACGAGAAGATCATCAGTATAACGAGAGGTACAAGGTAAGACGCGATGGCAAGCGCGTCGGGCTTAGGAATGTCATGCTGCGTCGCGCTTCCCTCAGGAGACGAGAGAATCGACCTCTTGATGAACCAGAGGAAGTATCCGCTCGTGATCACTGGGACCAGTATCGTCACCCCTAGGATAGAGTAGGCAGAGATGCCCGCGGCGATTATCATGAACTCAGCTAGGAAGTTCGCGAATGGTGGCAACCCCATCGCAGCGGCACTCCCCAAGACCAGAAGCACGGCTGTCCTGGGCATTGTGACCTTCAGTCCCTTCAGCAGTGGTATCTCTCTCGTTCCAGCCTGCTCATGAACGTATCCTGAGAGCATGAAGAGTGCGCCAATCGCCAAGCCGTGAGTGAACATTTGGAAGATTGCACCTTCGACGCCGAGCGGGCTACCAGTAGCCACGGTGGCGTACGCTCCTAGGAGAACGAAGCCCATGTGGTTTATGCTCGTCATAGCTATCATCCTCTTGAGGTCTGTTGCCAAGAGAGCAACGATTGCGCCATAGAACATCGTCACTGCCCCGATCACGAGGAAGACCCACGCATACTCGTACGAGGCCTGTGGGAAGAGGCTGATGCTGATTCTGAGAATGCCGTACCCGCCCATCTTTAGCAGGACGCCTGCGAGGAGGACGCTAATCGGGGCGGGAGCTTCGACGTGAGCGTCGGGCAGCCATGTGTGGAAAGGAACGACAGGGAGTTTGACACCGAACCCGATGAACGACGCGAGCAGAGGGAGATACTCGATGCCAACAGGTATCTGGTGGTTCTGGATCATTGCTTGGATGGTCGGTATATCGAATGAGGGCGAAGGCATCCCCAAGTAGAAGTAGAGGAAGCCCAGGAGCATTATCGTGCTTCCGGTGAAGGTGAAGAGAATGAACTTCAACGCCGCATACTTCCGTCTCGGTCCGCCCCAGACTCCGATGAAGAAGAACATGGGGATGAGGACGAGTTCCCAGAAGATGTAGAAAACGATCAAGTTGAGCGAGAGAAAGACCCCCATTATCGACCCTTCGAAGAGCAGGAGGAGGGCGTAGTACTCCGCCTCGTGATGATCGATCAGCCTTCGCGAGCCAATGATCACCAGTATTGACAGAAGGCTCGAGAGTACAACGAGTGGTGCGCTGAGACCGTCGAGTCCGACCATGTAATCCAGACCGATAAACTGGAAATTGAACCATGTGTACTTCTCCACCAGCGCGTACTGGCCGAGAGCGGGAGAGTGAGCATAGATGAACCAGAAGGAGTAGAGGGCGAGCAGAAATGTGATTACCGACAGACCCAGCGTGAGGTAGATTCCGGCGTGTTTGTTCCGCCTGCCGACGAGGTAGACGAATGGCGTCCCGACCAGTGGGATGAAGATAAGCAGAGAGAGGAGATAACTCATGGTGTAATCCCCAATGCAAAGATCAGAATCACCATCAGGAGTGACAGGCCGAGAGCGAAGACGAAGATGTACTGCTCGGTTATCCCCGTCTGCATCCTCTTAGCCGCCCTGGACAGGGCCTGCCCGAGGGTCGAAATGCCGTTCGCGGCCCCGTCGATCACCCTGGTATCTACCCAGTTACCAGCGGCCGAGAAGCTGAGACCGATGTAGGCGCCGGCGTTGTTCATCCTGTCCAGCCCGTTGATCTCGATATTTGCGAGCAGCCACCTCGAGACTCTAAGGGGCGGGTCGACGAAGACCCTGTAGTAGATTGCGTTGATGTACCACCTATTCTCAAGGAAGGTGTAGACGGCGTGCATGAAGCCAGTATTCCCGACGAACCTGTCTGGGGGATACCTTCTCGCGAGATAAAACAGAGCGGCAAACCCAAACCCGACAATCACGAAGGCGGCAGCTACCAGGGCGGACGCCACGTTGAACCCGACGGAAGCGACCACTGGTGCAGTGAAATGTGGGGAGAGCGTGACCAGGTAAGCGTTAGAGGCCCACTCGAGAAAGTTCTCAACGCCGAGCGGAGCCGAGATGAGCCCGATGAAGAGCGTGCCGATTGCGAGGACCATGTAAGGAGCCCACAGTAGTGGGCTGACCTCCCGAACCTGGTGTCCTCCATCCTCCCGCTCTCCGATGTTCTTGCTTTCTTTCCCGAAGAAGACAATCCCGAGCATCCTGAAGGAGTAGAACGCTGTCAAACCTGCGGTCACTGCGCCCACCAAGAACAGCCAGGTCTGCCCCGAATCCCATGCCACCGCCAGAACGGCGTCCTTGCTCCAGAACCCGCTGAATGGCGGGATGCCCGCGAGTGAAGCTGCGGCTATCAGGAAGGCGATGAACGTCATTTTCATCTTCGTCCTCAACCCGCCCATCTCGTTGATGTACTTCGATCCGGAGACGTGGATGAGCGCTCCTGCCGCCATGAAGAGGCACGCCTTGAAGATCGCGTGACTCATCAGCTGGTAGAGTCCCGCGGAGAGTCCCTGAGCGAAGTTGCTCGAGTAGGCAGTCAGCCCGAGTGCCATCATCATATATCCGATCTGGGAAATCGTCGAATAGGCGAGTATCTTCTTCAACTCGAATCCGACGAGTGCCTGGGTACCAGCCAGAAAGGCGGTGAATGCGCCAATCCAGGCCACTGTCAAGAAGAACGGCTGAATCAACGAGGGGTTAGAAGCCAGCGCGAAGTAGAAAATCGGGCCGACCCTAGCCACGAGCACGACGCCCGCGTTGACCATCGTCGCCGCGTGTATGAGCGCGGAGACTGGGGCTGGACCGGCCATCGCGTCAGGGAGCCATTCGTGGAGCGGGAACTGTGCAGATTTCCCGACCGCGCCTCCAAAGATTAGCAGAGCGGCAGGGATGAGCAACCCCGACTGGGCCAGGCTCGTCGCCCATCCTGTGTTCTGACCTAGCTGGGTGAAGCTGAATGTCCCGGAGTAGATGAAGACAAGCATGATTCCGGCCAGGAAGGCGATGTCGCCTATCCTTGTCATCACGAAAGCCTTCATTCCTGCGTGCGATGGTGGGTATGCTTGGGCTTCTCCAAGAGCCGTCTGCCCGATTGTTCCGACCCACTTGTCCTTCTCATCGGTGAACCAGAACCCGATCAGGGCGAAACTGCAAAGTCCGACGCCTTCCCATCCGACGAACATCGATAGGAAATTGTCGGAGAGGACGATCAGCTGCATGCTCCCGATGAAGAAGTTCATGAGGAACCAGTACCGGGTCAACCCGCTGTCCCCTTTCATGTACTCGAGGCTGTATACCATGATCAGCAGACTCACCCACGCGACGAGATTCGAAATGATTATGGTGAATGGGTCGTAAAGGACGCCGACGTTTACGTTGAGTACCGGAATCCATGGAATGCTAATCGGGCCGGAGGGGGTGACCGTCTTCCCCTGCAGCGTCGGAATCAGAAGCTGGAGAGCGAAGAGCGCGGAAACTAGGGAGAAGAGAACAGCGACGTAGTCCCTAATCCTCGACGCCTTGTGGTGCAGAGCGATGGCCAAGGCACCAATGAACGGGACGACGAAGATCGCCCAGATGTAGTAAGCTGAAACTACTGCACTCATCTACCCGATTCCTCCTTTAATCGGAAGTCCGGATGTGAATGATGAAAGGAATTTCATAATCAGTTCTGGGTAGATGCCCACCAGGAGCATGATCGCGGCCAGCACGAAGAGTGGGACCAGCATGGTAAGTGGCGCCTCCTTCACCTCTCGGAGCTGGGCGGGGAGGGGTCCGAAGAAGATCTTGCGGAGAGGCCAGAAAGTGTAAGCGACCGTCAGGATCGTCCCTATGATCGCAGCGAATGCCACGACCATGTTGGCGGCGGTCCCGAGCGTTCCCTGGGTGAAGATCCCGACAAACAGGATCCACTCTGCCTGGAAGCCGCTCATGGGCGGGACGGCGGAGAGAATCAGCGTGCCGAGGACACAGAGAGTCGCCGTCAGCGGCATTATCGTGGCGAGCCCCCCCATCTTCCTTATGTCCCTGGTTCCTGTCTGTGCGAGGAGGATTCCGGCGACCGAGAAGAGGATGCACTTCCCGACGATATGGCTCAAGAAGTAGAAGACCCCTCCAGAGACACCGAGAGCAGTGAGACTACCAATACCGAGAAGTGAGTAGGCGTTCTGGCTTATCGTAGACCACGAGTAGAGGTACTTGGTGTCGGTCTGTACAAGGGTAACGGCGCCGGCGTAGACCATCGTTATGAGCGCCCAGACCATCAGAGGAAAACCGAAGGGCTTGAAGACGGTCGGCATCTCCTCGACGAGCAGCCTGGCCAACACGTAGTTTCCGACACCGACTATCATTGCCATTATCGGCGCGAAGGAGGTCGGATGCTCTGCGTGGGCGTACGGGAGCCAGGTGTGGAGACCGAAGATCGCCATCTTGACGAGCCAACCGACGAGAATCAGACCGACAATCCAGTATCCGACCGTGTTGGGCTGAATCGACGCGAGTGCCGTCACATCAAAGCTTCCCGTCGTGATGAAGACAAGGACGATTCCGGCGAGGAAGAGGAACGCCCCGATGTGGTTCCAGATGAAGTACATTACTGCAATTCTTTCTCTGTCGACGTAACCGAAGAGACTCATGAGGAAGAATGAAGGGATGAGCAGCAACTCGAGGAACATGTAGAGCTCAATCAGGTTTGTCGAGAGCGAGAGACCGACCAGACCTACCGTGAGGAGCAGGAAGTTGACGTAATAGAGGCCATATTGCGACTTTCTCTCCTCACCATACATGTCCTCAAGCCTGTGCTTCATGTACGGCATCGAGTAGACAGAGGTGGCCGTGCAGACAAGGCTCATGACCAAGGCCACTGGGAGGCTCAGCCCGTCGGCGAAGAATCCGAATGTCAACCCGATGGACGGTGCCCACTTGTAGGATTCACTGACAGGGGCACCCCCAAAGTAGAGGCCCACACCTGTCAATAACAAGAGAAGCGTAGTGTAAAGGAGTATGGCGAAGGCCACCCAACCGACGTTCTTCCCGAGCCTTCGGCTGAGAGGATAGACAGCGCCAGCCGCTACCAGAGGAAGGATAATTGTCTGTAAGAGAGCGTAGGGAATACCCATCTAATCACCGTTCTACCTAACAGCACTCGCGCGAGGTTTTCGCCACATTTTGTTAACCCTTCAACGTCTTGAGTTCGCTCACGTCGGTGTCTTTGTGTAACCTGTAAGCTACTACGACTATCGCGAGTATTACTGCCGCCTCTCCGGCTGCGAGCGCTATGGAAAAAAGTACGAAGGTCTGCCCGATTGCGTTATTCCACAGGAACTGGTTGAAAGCTACGAAGTTCAGGTTGGCCGCGTTGATCATTATCTCGATGGCAAAGACCATCCTGAGTGCGCTTCTCTTTACTATCAAACCGTAGATGCCGATAGCAAAGAGCAGTGTGGACACGAAGACGAAATCCGCGAGTGTGTTCATTGCTTCTTTTCCTCCTTCTCAACCTTGGCCAGAAACAGGGCGCTGACGATGGAAGCGGCAAGGACCAGAGCCAGAACCTCAAGCACAATGGAGAAGTTCGTGGAGATTAACTGCCCTATTTGGAGGAAGCCTGTCTCGTTCAGCAGCGAATTGAACTGAGAGAGATTTGAACTGACTACGGCGAGTCCGAGCGCCGACGCCATCACCAGCCCGGTTAGGATTCCCCCGAGCCTGGTCAGCGACCGGGGCGATGCCTCCTTCGCCCAACTTTCTTGCCTGACGAGCATGACCGTGAAGAGTATCAGGACGGCCACGGCTCCGATGTAAACAGTGATCTGGAAGACGGCGACGTAGGGTGCGTTCAGCAGGAAAAAGAGCGCGGCGACCCCAAAGAAGCTACCAGCGAGCGCGACGGCACCGTAGACTATCTCGTCTGCTTCGAGGGCCACGATCGCGCCCCCTACGGTCACGACCGCCATCGCGACGAACGTGAGGTCAGCCATGGGCGGTCGTCCCCCTCTCGGTGTCGATCTTGACCTTATACGTCATGCCTTCAAGCTTGGGAGGCACGGCGAGCATGTCGGGCGTGTACTTGAGGCTCATCTTGTCGTAGGCAGAGAGCTCGTAGTCATTGGTCATGTAGAGGGCGCCAAACGGGCAGGCGTCCACGCAGTTCGAAGTCACAATCCCCGCAGGGGAGAAGGTGTGGTCGCCCTCGACCGTCACGTCCATCACCCGGTAGTCTTCCACGTTTTCGACCCCAATCTTTCGTATGGGCAGGTAGACGTAGTCGGTGTCAATCAGGAACTTACTCACGTGTTTAGTGGGGCGGTAGTCCAATTCTATCCCCCACATCTTCGCAGTCTTGACTGCCCACTCCCCGAACACATTGACGTGGTAGGACCGCATCCTGTCGGGGCTGTGCTCGGAGTCTATCGTGGCTACAATCCCCAAGCGGGCATAAATCGTCTGGAGTTGGAAGGCGAGAACCTTCGAAGTAGTTGTGATGTTGAGGTACCTCTGCCTCGGCTGCTTGACTCTGCAGCCGTCGCCCTGCCATTCGCCCTTGACGAGTTCGAGCTGCTTATCAGGCTCGGCGAAGAAGACCCAATCTGGCAGTTTCTTGTTCTGCGCGCCCTTTCCGAACTGAGAGAAGAAGTCCTCCGACAGGGCGGAGTTGATGGTCAGGCGGATACCGTTCTCGCCGTTGGGCCTAATCGCACATTCTTTATTGAAGAATTTTTGGATGAGCGACACGCAGTCGGCTACAAAAGTCTTCCTCTCGTTCTTATTGAAGTCGAAATGTACAGTCCGTCCGCCCGAACAGGAACCTTCTGCCAAGTAGTACCCGATGAGCCTGAACAGATCCCTGTCAGCGCTCAGCTCAAGCTTCTTCTTGCGGACACCCCCTCTATACATGGGTACTTCCTTCTCGAATTTCAGAATCGGCTCGACCTTCTTGACAATCGAGCTGACGACATAATCACCCTCCTTCAGATTAATTGGTTTCATCATCGCGAGTGGTGCAGTGACACGGAGGAGCCTCCTGTCCTCTTTCGTCGAGATCGGTCTGGAGACGGCTAGAATCTGATGGTCGGCGGTACAAATCAGAGGGTCAGGTTTTCCGTAGACGTAGATCTTGTACATCGGTCCGGTGTATCGCATATCCCAAACCCTTGTGATGGGCTTATAGTCACCCCTGTGGGTCAGCACCCTGTCTCCGACGGAAAGCTCAGAGATTGCAACTAGTCCAGGGTTTGTAATGACCGATGTTGAAGAATCGACGCATAACCCGCAAAAGACGCACCTGCCGTAGTCTACCGCTGGCCAGATGCCCTTCTTGTTCTGCGGCTTGTCCTTCTGGATCTTTTGCATGTCAATCGCGACCGCCACCCCGTCGCACGCTATCGCGCAAAGCTGGCATCCTGTGCACTTGTCAAAAAACAGGATGTGGCGCCCCTTGAATCCGGGAAGGCCGACGCCCTGCCGTGCGTCGTACTTGTAACCAGTCCCCTCTAGGTCGAGCTTCTGCTCGGGATACCGCAGGGTCATCCTTGGGTGGAAGAGGTGCCGGATACCACTCCAGGTGGCTATGAAGACGCCTTTGATGTAAGAGAGCGTACCCAACTAGACCACTCCAAGGGAAATTATGATCATAGCGAGAAAGATGTTCAGGAAGGCGAGAGCGAGGAGCCGGACCCATCCTGCCCTTAGCAGAAGGTCGATCCTGAGTCTGGGCATTATGCTGCGAGGCAGCATCAGCGCGATCATCACTATGGTGGTCTTGAGTATGAACCAGACTTCGGGCGGGACAGGGGCGGGACCGAGCCAGCCGCCTAGGAAGAAGATGGTGAAGAGACCCGCGAGAACGTACATCCTGGAGAAGTTGACCAGCTGGAAAGTGCCGAAGAACATACTGGTATACTCGGTCTGCCAGCCAGCCACGATTTCGCTGTCAGCCTCAGGGAGGTCGAATGGAATCCTCTCGAGCTCAGCGAGGGCGGCTATGTAGAAGACGATCGCGCCCAGGGGCTGCAGGACTATGAACCAGACCCTACTCTGGGCGGTCACGATACTGGGGCCTCCGGGGAACAGCGGCGCAAGGTTCAGGGCACCGGCGAGGAGTACAGTCCCGACCAGCGAGAGGACCAGCGGGATCTCATATGCCACCATCTGGTGAAGCGCTCTCAGGCCTCCCAGGAACGAGAACTTGCTGTTGCTCGCCCATCCTGCGAGTAGGACTAGGAGAGGCGTGAAGCCTAGTATCGCGAATGCGAGTATCGCCCCAACAGACGGGTTGGCGATGTAGGTCGTGGGCGAAAGCGGAATGAGGGCGACAAGGGCACCGGCGACGGCCATCAAGGCGATGGGAATCGCCACAAAGGTCGCCTTGTCGACGCCGTTGGGGATTATCATCTCCTTGAAGAATAGCTTGAAGAAGTCTGCGACGTTCTGGAGTATGCCCTCCACCTTGCCCGCGTACATGGGGCCCGTCCTGAGCTGGATTTTCGCAGTGAACTTCCTTTCGACCCAGCCCATGAAGATCGTGCCATAGACGGCGACAAAGCTGAATCCAGGGAAGACGATCAGGGCGAAGAGTGTCTTGTAGGGCTCGGTAGAGAGGAGGTTTTGTAGGAACGTCAGGAAGTCAAGGGGCTTCACCGTCGCCAGGTCGATCGGGAAGTGGAAAACCACATCTAACACATAGTATATCGGGACGCCAATCAGAAGGGCCAGCAGAACGACCCATAGGACGACCTTCAGGATTCTCTTGATGAAGTCCTCGAAGGTGACGATGGGCTTCGACATTGTGACTCTTCAGTCCTTGCAGCGAGCGCCCCCTGATAGCGGTTATAAACATGAACAGGAAAACGGAGTTGAGATGGGCCGGAGCGCCCTCTCACAAGACTTCTATCGAGCTTTCGGAAAACCCGTGCTGCACGAGCATCTTGGCCGCTGACTCCCTGTGGTCGCCCTGAAGTATCATGATTCCGTCCTTGACTGTCCCACCCGTGGCGAGGGAGCGCTTCATCTTCGAGCTGAGCTCATGCATGTCCTTGTCGCTCATCCTGAGACCCTCAATGACGGTCGTGGGTTTCCCGAAGCGGCGCATTTCCATCCGTATCTTGACGCGAGCCTCTTCACGATCTAGTTCGGCGAGAATATCCTGGAATCCTTCGTCTAGGTCCTTGCTCACTGCTTACGGACGGCATTAGTTTCGGGGTCTAATTAGGCTTTGGTTGCTAT
>Ga0181539_1002878_pt1 | contig 16583 bp, 10 predicted proteins | sample PEATcosm2014_Bin_46_FD_119767 | JGI IMG/M metagenome (GOLD analysis project Ga0181539, IMG submission 119767) | Peatland microbial communities from MTU Mesocosm Facility, Houghton, MI, USA - PEATcosm2014_Bin23_60_metaG | ecosystem: Environmental > Terrestrial > Soil > Wetlands > Peat | place... | reverse complement strand
CTCACCATCGTCGTGCAGCCGCCGACCGACGCCGACCGGCTGAAGAAGAACCCGCTCGGCGTCTACGTCCATGCCCTCAACTGGTCCAAGGAGCTCGGCTGATGCGCACGCTATCTCCAGCAATTCTTCTGCTCACCTCGGTCTCGCTCGGCGCTTGCGCGACGACATGGAAGCCGCCGGAGATCAGCTACGACGACACGCCGCGCAAAGCTTTGTTGCAGCCCGATCCGCCAAAACCCTTCCAGATCGTCGAAATCCCCAAGCTCTTGCCCCTGCCCGGCCAGCTCAAGCCGATCCCCGGCGCCAAGACCGCGGCGCCGGAAGCCGCCGATCCGAAGACGCGCGTCGAACAGGCCAATGGCGCCGCCCGCGTGCAGCCGACCCGTGACGGCTACATCAACGCCATCCAGGTCTATCCCTTCTCCAACGGCGCGCTCTATCAGGTCTATTCCGCGCCCGGCGATATCACGGACATCGCTCTCGAGCCCGGCGAACAGCTCGTCGGCTCCGGCCCCGTCGCCGCCGGCGACACCGTGCGCTGGATCGTCGGCGACACCGAGAGCGGGACCGGCGCCGACAAGCGTGTCCACAATCTGGTGAAGCCGACCCGGCCGGACCTCGTCACCAATCTCATCGTCAACACCGACCGGCGCACCTATCATCTCGAGCTGCGCTCGGACGACAAGACCTACATGGCCTCGGTGTCATGGGCCTATGCGCAGGATCAGCTCATCGCGTTGCGCTGGCAAAACGCCGTGGCCGAGGCGGCGGCCCCAGTTGCGGCCGGCGTCGACATCAACGCGCTCAACTTCCGTTACCGGATCGAGGGCGATGCTCCGGCCTGGCGGCCGCTGCGCGCCTTCGACGACGGGCGCCAGGTGTTCATCGAGTTTCCCAGCGGCATCCGCCGCGGCGAGATGCCGCCGCTCTGGGTGATCGGCGCGGAGGGCGGCGCCGAACTCGTGAACTACCGCGTGCAGGACAATCACATGATCGTCGACCGGCTGTTCGCCGCGGCCGAACTCAGAGCCTGACCTGAAATTGGTTGACCGGCCTCGCGGCTGTTGATTCCCTGGGTTTGCGACAACTTGGGGAGATTCGCGATGCCTTGGAGCGAGGCCGATCGGGTGAAGTATGACGCCATTCGGGATCGTTATTCAACCGATATGTCGGATGCGGAGTTCGAACTGATTTCGCGGCTGCTTCCGCCGCCCAAGAGGCGTGGACGCAAGCGGACGGACTTTCGCATCATCCTCGATGCGATGTTCTACATGATCCGGGTCGGATGTCCGTGGCGGCTGTTGCCGAAGGATTTTCCGCCGTTCACGACCGTTCAGAACCGATTCTACGCTTGGCGGGACAGCGGATTATGGGAGCAAATCGTCGGTGTGCTGGTGACGGCCGCGCGTGAGGCCCAGGGCCGCGAGCCCGCGCCGACGGCTGTCGTCGTCGATAGCCAGTCGGTCAAGACGACGGAAGCGGGCGGGCCGCGCGGCTTCGACGCAGGCAAGAAAATCAAGGGCCGCAAACGACATATCGCCGTCGACACGACAGGCCTTCCGATCGAATGCCAAATCACCTCCGCCAGCGTTCAGGATCGCGACGCCCTCGCGCCGCTGCTCGGCGCGGTGCATCGCAAGAGCCCGTGGGTGACGATGTCCTTTGTCGACGGCGGTTATCAGGGCGACGAGGCGCAACGGGCCGCTTACGAGGCGAGCCGCATTTCCATCACGGTCGTCAAACGCACGGACAAGCAAGTCACGGGGTTCATCGTCTTACCGAAAAGGTGGGTTGTCGAACGGACGCTGGGCTGGATCAATCGCGCGCGACGCCTGTCGAAGGACTTCGAAGCGACAATCGAATCCTCGCTCGCATGGCTACAATTGGCCCTTGCTTTCCTCCTCATGCGAAGGCTCGCGAGCGCGAAAATCGGCGCCACTTGAATTTCGAGTCGGGCTCTAAGACACGGCGGCGAGCACCAGAAGAAAGTGCGGATCGTGCGCACCGACGGGAGGCCGCAGTCGTGACAGACGCCCCTCGTGAAGAGGCGGCTGAGCCCGCACGGGGCGAACGGCCGCCGCAGGAGATGCGGCTGCGATCTCGCCGGGCGCCCGTGACGCGGCTTTCGCGCAGAGTGCTCACGGGTCTTGGCGCTGTCGCGGCTATCGGCGTCAGCGGCGCGCTGTTCTTCGCCTTGCAGCCGCATCTGCGGACAACCGGCTCGGAACTCTACAACACCGACAACCGCAACTCCCCGGACGGCCTCGCCAATCTGCCGAACGACTACACGGGGCTGCAACGCCGCGTTCCACAACTCGGACCGCCGCTGCCCGGCGATCTCGGCCGACCGATCCTCAATGCCGGAGCTCCCGCGCCGGCGATGGCGCCCGATCCTGAGCAGCAGCGTATCGCCCAAGAACAGCGGGCGGCCCTCACCAGCCATCTCTTCGCGACGACCAATGTCGGTGGAATCGCCACCGCGGCGCTTCAAGCGGCCGCACCCGCCCAAGCCGCCGCGGCGGCGACGGCCGGCTCGACTGATCTCACTTCCCAGGACCACAAGCTCGCTTTCTTGAATGGAAATGTCGACCGCCGCACGGTCAGCCCCGATCGCGTCGAGGCCTCGGCCAGCCCCTACGTGCTGCAGGCGGGCACGGTGATTCCGGCCGCGCTGATCACCGGCCTGCGCTCGGATCTGCCTGGGCAGATCACGGCACAGGTCACGGAGGACGTCCATGACAGTCCGACCGGCAAGATTCTTCTGATCCCGCAGGGCGCGCGCCTCATCGGCCAGTACGACGCGCAGGTCGCCTTCGGCCAGTCTCGCGCGCTGCTCGTCTGGAACCGCCTGATCATGCCGAATGGCCGGTCGATCGTGTTGGAGCGCCAGCCCGGCGCCGATCCCGAGGGCTACGCCGGCCTCGAGGACGAGGTCGACAACCATTGGGGCATGCTGTTCAAGGCCGCGATCCTTTCGACCCTCCTCAGCATCGGTTCCGAGGCCGGCGCGAACAACAACGACAGCGCGCTCGTTCAAGCCCTCCGCCAGGGCTCGTCGCAGGGCTTCAACCAGGTCGGTCAGCAGGTCGTCGGGCGATCGTTGAATGTCCAGCCCACCATCACCATCCGGTCGGGCTTCCCGGTGCGCGTGATCGTAACCCACGACCTCATTCTCGAACCGTATCAAGGATGAGGATGACGAGATGACCAAGCTGAAGCTCGGCGCGATCGCCGACGACAAGCCGGTGAAGCTCACCGTCGAGCTGACCGCCGCCGTGCATCGCGATCTCGTCGCTTACGCGGAGGCGCTCGGAAGGGAGACCGGGCAATCAATCGCTGAACCGGCAAAACTGATCGCGCCGATGCTGTCTCGCTTCATGGCAACCGACCGGGCGTTTGCAAAGGCGCGGCGCGCGCGTCAAGCGCCTTTGGTCGGCAAGGGATAGCGCTCGCCCAGAAGCTTCAGGAAGCTCGCCAGCGCGGGATTGTCGTTGTCTCTTCGCCAATGAGCTGAATAGTCGATCCTGGACGGCCCGGCGACGTCGCGCACATCCCGAAAGATCAAGCCGGGCAGGTTCGCGCCGATGCAGGCCTCGGTCATCAGGCTGATGCCGAACCCCGCGCCAACGAGATTCTTGAGACTTCCGCGGCACACATTGTGGCGCAAGATCTTAGGTCGGTCCTCCGGAGAGGTAAGTTTCGCAACGAGAATATCTTGGAACTCGGCGCTTGGATCGTGCTGGTTCAGCAGCAGCGTCTCGCCTTTCAGATCGGTCCAATGGATGATCTCCCGCGTCGCCAATCGATGGCATTCCGGCAAGGCCACGACGATCCGCTCGCTCCAGAGCGGCATGGCGTCGCTGTCGAGCAGGGAGCCTTCTCCGGCGACAATCGCGATGTCCAGGACGCCGTTCCGTAGCGCGGTGACGAGACGCGTCCGCGAACTCTCCCTCATGCCGACGTCTATCCGCGGGAACCGCTGCGCATAGTCCCTCAATGTCGTGCGCAGGTTCCCGGCAGACAGCGAGGTGTAGAAGCCGATCGTCAGCCGTCCGGTCTCGCCGCAGCCGGCGCTATGCGCGATCGCCGCCAGCGCACCCATTTGCTCCAGAATCGACCGCGCAGCGTGCAGGAAGTTGCGCCCAGCCGGCGTCGCTCGCACGCCGCCGCTCGATCGCTCGAACACGACAACGCCAATCGATTCCTCGAGCTGGCGAATGCAACGGCTCAGCGTGGATTGCTGAACCATCAAAGCGTCGGCAGCTCGCCGAAAGCTCCCGTGGTCCGCCGCCGCCACGGCATATCTCAGATGCTGAAACGCGAAACCCAATGGCCGCATTCGAAGAGGGGAGCCTATCAGTTTGCGGTCATCAGGCATGCTCCACCCTCGGCTCCTCGGCAATGCGCACCGCGAGATCGAGCGCGCCGATCACGCTCGCCACGCCGATCCTGATGTAACCGGCCCCCTACTCCATGAGCCCGTCCAGGGGGCGTTCAAGCCTCGCGACCGCATGCGCCCGTTCGACGGCATTGCGCGGATGATCGACGACAATCATGGCGCCACCGGGACCGGCGCGGCGCGCCAATTCGATCAGACCGAAACGTGTTTCAGCATCGGAATGGACCCCGCCTTGAACGGAGAGCAACAAACTGAAATCGAATACGAATATGCTTCGATGGCGGGTCCCGATCGGGACCGATCGCGAGCCCGCCTGCACCCGTATTTTCGATGTAACATCAAAGTGCCAGATCGGATTCCGTCGGGGTCCTGTTCCGGTGCCGAAACACAGTCTCGACACCGCCGAAGCCGCGCCACGGTATCCGGCGATTTCCGCCCAAATGCACAGAATGTGCTCAGATTGGGCCTAAATGGCAGCAATCTAAGCAAAAACGGCCCCGAAGGACCGCTCTTAACCGCCTCGTAACATTATGAGATTTTGGAGCGGGCGAAGGGATTCGAACCCTCGACCCCAACCTTGGCAAGGTTGTGCTCTACCCCTGAGCTACACCCGCGTCCGTGACGAGGAACCCCCCGTCGGCGGCGCTTATGGCGCAAGCCGGAGAAGATTGCAACACCCTGAGCCTTGAATTGCCCGCGGCTTTGTTGGACGATTGCAACACGCGGGAGTGAATTGATGTTCGCTCGCGTCTATGCGAAGCGCTATGGCTCTGCGCGAGGCCTGGGGATGAATGAAACGGTAAGTCCGGAAAAGGTCGACGTCGCCGAACCGGTGAAGCCGGTCGCGCCGAAAACCCATCGCTGGGGCAAGGTCGCGCTCGCCCTTGCGCTCGCCGCGGCGATCGTCGTCGCGTGGCAATACGTCGAGAATATCGCGCCCTCGACAAACCAGGCGACGACCCCGGCCGCCGCGCCCGCGCAGACGGTTCGCGACGCTCCGGCGGTCAACGGCGACATGCCGATCACCATCAACGCGCTGGGCGTGGTGACGCCGCTCGCCACCGTCATGGTCAAGACCCAGATCGCCGGCAAGCTGATGTCGGTCGGCTTTCAGGAAGGCCAGCTCGTCAAGGCGGGCGATTTTCTCGCCCAAATCGATTCGCGTCCCTATGAGGCGGCGCTCGCCCTGGCCCAGGCGCAACTGGCGAAGGACACGGCGCTGCACCAGCAGGCGCAATCCGACCTCGCGCGTTACGAAACGCTGAGCAAGCAAGATTCGATCGCGCTCCAGCAGGTCGTGGACCAGCAGTTCCTCGTGGCGCAAGACAAAGCCGCAATGGGCAGCGATCAGGCGCAGATCGACACCGCCGATTTGAACATCGCCTATTGCCATATCGTCGCGCCGGTCGGCGGGCGCGTCGGCCTGCGGCAGGTCGACCCCGGCAATTATCTCCAGCCCTCGGACACGACCGGGATCGTGGTGATCACCCAGATCGATCCGATCAGCGTCGTCTTTTCCACGCCGGAGGACAACCTGCCGCAAATCGCCGCGCGCTTGAACGCCGGCGCGACGCTGCCGGTCACGGCGTTCGACCGCGCCAACGTCAAACAATTGGCCACGGGAACGCTGACCACTTACGACAACCAGGTCGACGTGACGACGGGGACGTTCAAGCTGCGCGCGACGTTCGCCAATTCCGACGCCGCGCTGTTTCCCAACCAGTTCGTCAACGTCCTCCTGCTGGTCGACACGCTTTCGGGCGCGGTGCTCGCCCCCAACGCGGCCATTCAGCTCGGCGCCAACGGCAGTTTCGTTTACGTCGTCAACGCCGATTCGACCGTCTCCGCGCGCCCGGTCACCACGGGGGCGACGGACTCGAAGAACACGACGATCCTTACCGGCTTGGCGGCCGGCGAAAACGTGGTGATCGACGGCGTCGATCGGCTGCGCGACGGCGCCAAGGTGAGCGTGCGCAACGCCGCGAGCGCGGCGGCGCAAAATCCGGCCGCGGCCGGCGCGCCGCAAACCCCGACGCCGACGCCCTCGGCGACCGGTCAGGGACAGCGCCAGCACCACCATCAGGCCCAGGACGCCGGCGCGCCGTCGCCAGCGGCGAGCCCCGCGCAATGACGGCGCGAACGAGGACGCGGCGATGAACCCTTCGCGCCTGTTCATCGAGCGGCCGGTGGCGACGACGCTGCTGATGATCGCGATTCTGATGATCGGCGTCGCCGCCTACAAGTTCCTGCCGCTCTCCGCGCTGCCCGAGGTCGACTACCCCACCATTCAGGTTCAGACCTTCTATCCCGGCGCGAGCCCGGAGGTGATGACGTCGTCGGTGACCGCGCCGCTGGAGCGGCAATTCGGCCAGATGCCCTCTCTGTCGCAAATGATGTCGCAAAGCTCGGCGGGCGCCTCGGTCATCACCCTGCGCTTCACCCTCGATCTGAGCCTCGACATCGCCGAACAGGAAGTTCAGGCGGCGATCAACGCCGCCGGCAACCTCTTGCCGGCCGATCTTCCCGCGCCGCCGATCTACGCCAAGGTCAACCCGGCCGACGCGCCGATCCTGACCCTCGGCGTGACCTCGAAGACCCTGAAGCTGACGGATGTGGAGGACATTGTCGAAAGCCGGCTCGTGCCGAAGCTGTCGCAGCTTCCCGGCGTCGGCCTGGTGTCGATTTCGGGCGGTAACGTGCCGGCGGTGCGCATTCACGCCAACCCACTGGCGCTCGCCGCCTACGGGCTCAACCTCGACGATCTCAGAACGACCATCAGCAATCTCAACGTCAATACGCCGAAGGGCAATTTTGACGGTCCGTCGCAGTCCTTCGCCATCAACGCCAACGATCAGATCCGCAATCCCAGCGACTACCTCACTTCGGTTGTGGCCTACCGCAACAACGCGCCGATCCTGCTGAGCGACGTCGCCACCGTGGAGATGGCGGCGGAGAACAGCCGGCTTTCCGCGTGGATGAACGCGACGCCGGCGCTGATCGTCAACATTCAGCGCCAGCCGGGCGCCAACGTCATCCAAGTCGTCGACAGCATCAATAGCCTGCTGCCTTCGCTGACGACGTCGCTGCCGCAAGCGGTCACGATCACGCCGTTGACCGACCGCACCACGACGATCCGCGCTTCGGTCAGCGACGTCGAGTTCGAGTTGACGTTGGCCGTCGGGCTCGTGGTGCTGGTGATCTTCCTGTTCCTGCGCAACATTCCGGCGACGATCATTCCCAGCCTGTCGGTGCCGCTTTCGCTCGTCGGCGCGCTGGCGATCATGTATCAAATGAATTTCAGCCTCGACAATCTGTCGCTGATGGCGCTCACCGTCGCCACCGGCTTCGTCGTCGACGACGCCATCGTGGTGATCGAGAACATCTCGCGCTATCTCGAAGAGGGCGATTTGCCCAAGGAAGCGGCGCTGAAGGGCTCGCGGCAGATCGGCTTCACCATCATCTCGCTCACCGTTTCGCTGATCGCGGTGCTCATCCCGCTGCTCTTCATGGGCGACGTGGTCGGGCGGCTGTTCCATGAATTCGCGATCACGCTCGCGGCGACGATCGTCATCTCCGCCTTCGTCTCGTTGACGCTGGTGCCGATGCTGTGCGCGAAATTGCTGCGGGCGACCCCCGCCGGGCAACGCGGCCGCAAGCACGCGACGGGCGGCCGCTTCTTCCAGGGGCTGCAGCGCCTTTACGCCACGCTGCTCAACGTGGTGCTGAACCATCAGGTCGTCACCCTCCTCGTCGCGCTGGCGACCTTCGTCATCACCGGATATCTCTATGTCGCGATCCCGAAGGGATTCTTTCCGGTGCAGGACACCGGCATCATCCAGGGCGTCACCCAGGCCGCCGAAGACATTTCCTTCGACAAGATGGCCGAGCATCAGCAGGCCCTGGCCAAGGCGATCTCGGCCGATCAGGACGTCGAAAGCCTGTCCTCGTTCATCGGCGTCGACGGCTCCAACGTCACGCTCAACTCCGGCCGTGTCCTCATCAATCTCAAGCCGCACGCGCAACGCCAATCGACCGCCAGCGACGTCATCCGCCGCTTGCAGCAGGAGACCGCCGGCGTCACCGGCGTTTCGCTCTACATGCAGCCGGTCCAGGACCTGTCGATCGACACCGCCGTCAGCGCCACCCAATACCAGTTCACCCTGGAAAATCAGGATCTCCCGACGCTGCAGACCTGGACGCCGACGGTTCTGGCGCGCCTCGCCAAGGTGCCCGACATCGTCGACGTCGCCAGCGACTTGCAGCCCAACGGCCGGTCGGTGATCGCTAATATCGACCGCGCCAGCGCGTCGCGATTCGGCATCACGCCGGCGACGATCGACAACGCGCTCTACGACGCCTACGGCCAACGCATCATTTCGACCGTCTTCACCCAGTCGAACCAATATCGCGTCATTCTCGACATCGATCCGGCGATGACCCATTCCCTGGCGTCGCTCGGCACGATCTATCTGCCCTCGGCGGCCTCGACCAGCGGCCAGGTGCAGCTTCCCTCGATCGCTTCGCTGGTGGTGCAGCAGGCGCCGCTGCAGATTTCGCATCTCAAGCAATTTCCGGTGACGACGATTTCGTTCAACTTGGCGCCCGGCGCTTCGCTCGGCGGCGCCGTCGACGCCATCAACGCCGCGCTCGCGGAGATCAATATTCCCGCCAGCTTCGCGGTGAGCTTTCAGGGCTCCGCGCAAGCGTTCCAATCCTCGCTGTCGAACGAGTTGTTCCTGCTGCTCGCGGCGGTCGCGACGATGTATATCGTGCTGGGCGTTCTCTACGAAAGCTTCATCCACCCCATCACGATTCTCTCGACGCTGCCTTCGGCCGGCATCGGCGCCTTGCTCGCTCTCGACATCGCCGGCGCCGGGCTCGACATCATCGGCGTCATCGGCATCGTCCTCCTGATCGGCATCGTCAAGAAGAACGCGATCATGATGATCGACTTCGCGCTGGAGGCGCAGCGCTATGAGGGAAAGAACGCGCGCGAGGCGATCTTTCAGGCCTGCCTGCTTCGTCTGCGGCCGATTCTGATGACGACGGTGGCGGCGATGTTCGGCGCCTTGCCGCTGATGCTGGGCACCGGCGTCGGTTCGGAGCTGCGCCATCCGCTTGGATTGGCGATCGTCGGCGGCCTCGCCGTCAGTCAGATTCTCACGCTGTTCACGACGCCGGTGATCTATCTCTTCTTCGAGCGCATCGGCGCGCGCCTGGGCGCCGGCGCGACGGATAATACGCTGGCGGCGGAGGCGCCGTGAACAACCGCTTTTCCGAGCTCTTCATCCGGCGGCCGGTGGCGACGACGCTGCTGACGATCGGCATCGCGCTGGCGGGCCTTCTCGCGTTCGGACAATTGCCGGTTTCGCCGCTGCCGCAGGTCGATTTTCCCAACATCTCGGTGTCGGCCACCATGCCCGGCGCCAGCCCCGACACGATGGCGTCCGCCGTCGCGGCGCCGCTGGAGCGCCATCTCGGGCAGATCGCCGACGTCAACGAAATGACGTCGTCGAGCTCGCTCGGTTCGACGCGCATCCAACTGCAGTTCGGGCTCGACCGCGACATCGACGGGGCCGCGCGCGACGTGCAGGCGGCGATCAACGCGGCTCGCGCCGATCTGCCGACCAGCCTGCGCTCCAACCCGACCTATCACAAGGTCAACCCCGCCGACGCGCCGATCATGGTTCTGGCGCTGACGTCGACGACGCGCACCGCCGGACAGATCTACGACATCGCGTCCAACGTCTTGCAACAGCGCCTCTCTCAGCTCGACGGCATCGGCGAGGTCGACGTCGTCGGCAGCGCGCTGCCGGCGGTGCGGGTCGAGCTCAACCCGGGCGCGCTGTTCCGCTACGGCATTGGCCTCGAGGACGTGCGCGCGGCGCTCGCCTCCGCCAACGCCAACAGCCCGAAGGGCGCGATCGAGGACAGCGACTATCACTATCAGATCTACGCCAACGATCAGGCGAGCCACGCCGCCGACTATCGCGACCTCATCGTCGCTTACCGCAACAACGCCGCGGTGCGCCTCGCTGACGTCGCCGAAGTCGTCGATTCGGTGGAGGATCTGCGCAACGCCGGGCTCTCCAACGGCAAGCCGTCGGTGGCGATCGTGCTGTCGCGCCAGCCCGGCGCCAACATCATCGAGGCGGTCGACGGCGTCAAAGCGGAGCTGCCGCGCCTCGCCGCCTCGTTGCCGGGCGACGTCGATCTCACTGTCGTCGTCGACCGATCGATCACCATCCGCGGCTCGCTCGCCGACACCGAACGCACCTTGATCACCGCGGTCGTCTTGGTGATCTTCGTGGTGTTCGTCTTCCTGCGCAACCCGCGCGCCGCCGCGATCCCGAGCGTCGCGGTGCCGGTCTCGATCATCGGCTCGTTCGCGGCGATGTATCTGCTCGGCTTCAGTCTCGACAATCTCTCGCTGATGGCGTTGACGATTTCGACCGGATTCGTCGTCGACGACGCCATCGTCGTGCTGGAGAACGTCACGCGTCACATCGAGGCGGGCGCGACCCGCATGCAGGCGGCGATCCTGGGCGCGCGCGAGGTCGGCTTCACCGTCCTCTCGATCAGCCTCTCCCTCATCGCGGTGTTCCTGCCGTTGCTGCTGATGGGCAGCATCGTCGGTCGGCTGTTCCGGGAGTTCGCCGTCACGCTTTCGATCGCGGTGATGATCTCGCTGGTCGTCTCCCTGACGACGACGCCGATGATGTGCTCGCTGATCCTGCCGAAGCGCGTCGTCCTCACGCACGGCGCGCTCTATCGGTTCACCGAGCGCGGCTTCGACGCCATGCTCGCCTTCTATCGCACGACGCTGGCGATGGCGCTGCGCCATCCCTTGATCGTCATGCTCGTTCTCCTGTCGATGATCGGGCTCAACGTCCACCTCTTCAGACAGGCGACATACGATCTGTTCCCGGTCCAGGACACCGGGCTGCTCATCGGCTCCATCCAGGGCGACCAGAGCATCTCCTTCCAGTCGATGAAGCGCAAACTGGCGCAGTTGCAGACGATCGTTCAAGACGATCCGGCGGTGGCCTCCGTCGTCGGCGTCACCGGCGGAAGGCAGGCCAATTCCGGCTTCGTCTACATCTCGCTGAAACCGTTCGCCCAGCGCCAGATCAGCGCCGACGGCGTGGTCGCGCGGCTGCGCGGCAAGCTCGCCGCGGTGGCCGGCGCGCGGCTCTATCTGGTCGCCGTTTCGGACTTGCGCACCGGCGGGCGGCAGAGCAACGCCACCTACCAATACACCCTTCTCTCGGATGACACGGCGACGCTCTACAAATGGGCGCCGCGACTGACCGCGGCGTTGCTGCAGAGCGACATCCTGAAGGACGTCAATTCCGATCAGCAGCAAGGCGGCCTCGAAACCGATCTGACGATCGATCGGCCGACCGCGATGCGGCTGGGGCTCACTTTGAGCGCCACCGACAACACCCTCTACGACGCTTTCGGTCAGCGGCAGGTTTCGACCATCTACAACGCTCTCAACCAATATCACGTCGTGATGGAGGTGGCGCCGCGCTATTGGCAGGATCCGTCGACCCTGAGGAACATTTGGGTCTCGACCGCCGGCGCCAATCCGACCGGCGCGCAGCAGACCAATGCGGTCGCCGGACTGTTCGTCGCCTCGACGGCGGCGACGAGCTCCGCAGCTTCGATCGCCGCCGATTCGGCGCGCAACCTTGCGATGAATTCCCTCGCCGCCAGCGGCCATTCCAGCGCGTCGGCCGGCTCGGCGGTTTCCACTTCGCAGGAGACCATGATTCCGTTGTCGGCGTTCACCCATTACCAACTCGGCCAGACGCCGCTGGCCGTCAATCATCAGGGCCAGTTCGCCGCGACGACGATTTCGTTCAACCTCGCGCCGGGGCGCGCGCTGAGCGAAGCGCAAAAGGCGATCGAGGACGCGACGACGAGCATCCGTTTGCCGTCGACCATTCACGGCGCCTTCGCCGGAACCGCCGCGACCTACCAGCAATTCGCCTCCGGCTTGGTGCTGCTCTTCGCGGCGGCGCTCGTCGCCGTCTACATCGTGCTGGGCATCCTCTACGAAAGCTATATCCATCCCCTGACGATCCTTTCGACGCTGCCGTCGGCGAGCGTCGGCGCGCTGATCGCGATGAAAATGTTCAACACCGAATTCACCATCATCGCCGCGATCGGCATCATCCTGCTCATCGGCATTGTGAAAAAGAACGCGATCATGATGATCGATTTCGCGCTCCAGGCCGAGCGCCAGGGCCTTGCGACCAAGGACGCGATCACCCAGGCGTGCCTGCTTCGCTTCCGGCCGATCATGATGACGACTTTCGCCGCGCTGTTCGGCGCCCTGCCGCTCGCCTTCGGCACCGGCGAAGGCTCGGAGCTGCGCCATCCCCTGGGAATCACCATCGTCGGCGGCTTGCTGGTCAGCCAGGCCTTGACCCTCTATACGACGCCGATCATCTTCCTCTATCTTGATCGCTTCGGAAACTGGCTTCGTCGTCTTTGGGGCCGTTTCTACTTGCGCGACAAATCCGCGCGGCTGGCGGGGGCCGGATCATGAGTTTTGGACGCCGGACGTCCTTGGCGACGTTGGGGCTGGCGCTGCCGCTGATCGGCTGCGCGGCCGTCGGGCCCGATTATCAACGCCCCGCCGCGATCGTTCCCGCCCAGTACAAGGAAATCAAGGGCTGGAAGCTCGCCACGCCGCGCGACGACTTCGCCAAGGGCGAATGGTGGCGGCTGTTTCGCGACGCCGAACTGAACAAGCTGGAGGCGCAGGTCGCCGTCTCCAATCAGACGCTCAAAGCCGACGAGGCGAACTATCGCGAGGCGCTGGCGCTGATCGCCGAGGCCCGCGCCGGCCTTTATCCCACCCTGAACTTCAATCCGTCGCTGACGCGCGCGTCGGCCGGTGGGCAAGTCAGCGACGTGCTCAACGCGCAGCTCAGCGCCGCCTGGGCGCTGGACGTCTGGGGCAAGGTGCGGCGCGCCGTAGAGCAGCAGGGCGCCGGCGCGCAGGTGAGCGCCGCCGACCTCGCCAACGCGACGCTGTCGGCGCAGTCCGCGCTGGCGCTCGCCTACGTGCAGTTGCGCGAGTCGGATTCCCTCGACGATCTATTGGCCAACACGGTCAAGCAGTACCAGCGTTCCCTCGACATCACGCAAAACCAGTACAACGCGGGAACCGCCGCCAAGTCCGACGTCATCACCGCGCAGGCTTCGGTCCTGGCGGCGCAGGCCCAGCAGATCAACGTCGGCGTCGCGCGGGCGCAGAACGAGCACGCGATCGCGGTGCTCATGGGCAGACCGCCGTCCGAGCTTTCGATCCCGCACAGCCAACTCGCGCTCGACATCCCCGCCGTGCCGCTGCGCCTGCCCTCGACCTTGCTGGAGCGGCGCCCGGACATCGCCGCGGCGGAGCGGACGATGCAGGAGCAGAACGCCGCCATCGGCGTCGCCGTCGCCGGCTATTATCCCGACATCACGCTCTCCGGCTCCTTCGGCTACCTCGGCAATCCCTTCATCAGGCAAATCGCCGCGGCCAATCCGGTCTGGTCCTACGGATTGTCGTTGGCGCAGCCGCTGTTCAACGGCGGCCTGACCGACGCGCAGGTCGACGCGGCGACCCAGACTTACGAAGCCAGCGTCGCCACCTATCGCCAGACCGTTCTCACCGCGTTTCAGCAGGTCGAGGATCAACTCGTCTCGATCCGCATCCTCAGCCAAGAGATCAAGGTGCAAACCGAAGCGGTCAAGGCCGCCGAACAGGCCGTGCAGATCGCGCTCAACGAATATCGCGCCGGCACACAGAACTTCACCACGGTCGTTACCGCCGAAGCGATCGCGCTCAGCGACGAGGAATCGGCGCTGACGTCGCGCGCGCAACGCCTGACCGCCGCCGTCAGCCTCGTCGTCGCTCTGGGCGGGGGATGGAGCACGGACGAACTGCCCGCGCTTACGACGACGGCGGCGCTGACCCCGACGCCTGCGCCCACGCCCTGACGGGCGCGCCCGACGTCAGTCGGGCAGCGCGTAACGACGCGCGATCTCCCAGGCGGCGCGCGCCTGCGCAATGGAAATGGCGCCGCCGTTGGCGGCGCGCGCGGCCTGCGTCGCTTGCGTGAGGGCGGGCGGACGGTCCGGATCGGGCAGATCGGCGAGGGCGCCCGCCAGCGCCGCGCTCATCGCGGAATTCGCCGCGCCGTCGCCGCTCAGCTTGACCGCGAGCATCAACGCGATCGCGGGTCGCGGCGCCGCCGACAGGCGGGCGATCCGATACGCGTTGAGGAAGCGCTTCACGCCGCGCGGCGCGTCGGCGGCGAGCGGCGCGATCGCGGTCAGCAGCGCCGCCTCGCCTTGCGAAAGCGGCTCGATCAGACGCGATTGCCCGGCGTCGACATGCCGCAACGGATTGACGACGGCGTTGGAGCCGATGAGGCGCGCCGCAAACCGTCCGCCGTCGGCCAGACCGAGGGTCTGCGCGTTGAAGACGACCTGAAAGAACTTCTCCAGTCGCCCGCGCGCGGCTTCGCCGCCCCCGCTCGCGCTCGCCAGCGCCGCAGGGTCGCACGCGACCGCTGCGGCGCAGCCCGGACCGAGCATCGTGTTGGCCGCTTCGATCAATCGCAAGGAGTCGGCGGGCGCCAAGGCGTCGAGATTGTCGAAAGCGAAGACGAGGCGCTGCGGCGCGGCGCCCGAGGCGCCGCCGGGCGCGCTCATCAAGCGGCCGAGTTCGACGAAGAAGGAGCGCGCGGCCTTCCCTGCGGCCTCGGGCCCGCGCACGAAGGCCGGGCCCGGCGCGCGCGCGGTCGCTTTCGCGCCGCCGGCGCGTTTGGCCGCCGCTTGCGCGTGCTGGGCCGCCGCGTCGGCTTCCGCGCCGAGCATGGCGACGCGCTGGTTCAGGCGGGCGGCGCTGGCGTCGAGTTCGCGCCGGCGCTCGCGCACGTCCTGATTGAGGAGGCGAAGGCCGCGGAACAGCAGAGCCGAGAAGCCGACGGCGCGCCAGACGTTCAGGACGAGCGCGAGGAGGCCGAGCGCGATCGCGACTTCGATCGCCGTTTCCAGGAGATCGCCGTGCGCCGTCAGCCAGTCGGCCGCCGGGGCGAACGTCGCGCCGAGACCGCGCAGCCAATCGGCGGCTGGGACGCCGCGCAATTGGTCGAGAACGAACGCCAGCGCGAACGCGATCGCCGCGACCGCGAGCCACCGCGCCTGGCTGCGATACGCCCAAATCGAGCGAACGACCAGGCTGGCGCGCGAGGCCGCGCCGACGCTCTCGAGGTCGCGCACGAGATCGCGGTAGCTCGTCGCGGGGTCGCCTGCGGTGAAGTCGAACCGGCGCAGCCGCGCCTCGATCGAGGCGCGGTTGGCGCGCGCGAAGGCGTCCAGGCGCGATCCCGGGGTCTCGTAGAGGAGCGCCTCGGTGAGCCGTGCGCGCTTGGCCTCGACTTCGTCGCGCGCCGCGCGCTCGGCTTCCAGCCGTTTGCCGATTTCGTCGTGGCGATCCGCGGCGGCCGCCGCGGCGCGCTGCGGATCGGTCCCCGCGTGGGCGGCTTCGTCGGCGAGCGCGGCGTAACTGACGCCGCCCCGATCGCGTTCCAGCGCCGCGAAGGCGGCCGACGCGATCGCGACGGCGGGATCGCCGGAAACGCCGGCCGCGTCGATCGGCACGACCACCACGCGGGACAGATAAGGCGTTCCGGCCGTCTTGCCGGCGGCGGCGGCCAGGTTCTCGACCGCTTCGACGAGGCGACGAAGCGCGAAACTCTTGCCCGAGCCGGGCGGGCCGACGATCCCGGCCAGGAACGGGGTCTGCGCCTCCGCCACGACGCAGAGCTCGGCAAGCGGCTCGATGGCCTCGGCGGCGTTGCGAAGATCCGCGCAATCGGTGGAATCGGCATAGAGAACCGGATCGTGCGGGGGGCGCTGAACGACGTCGGAGGCAACGACCGGCGGCGCGGAACGAGCGCTTTCGCTCGCCGTCGGCCCCTCGCCGGGAACGCGCCCTATACGATCGTCCGCGCTGACTTCGATCAAGCGAGCCTCCGTCCGTTGTCGGCGGCGGCCGCGGCGACGACTGGCGTCGTGCGGGCGGCGTCGCGCGGTGACGATTGGCCGCGCCGACGGTCCGCGTCAAGCGCAAAACCGCTCGGCCGACGGCGCTCGGTCGTGCAGCCTCAGGGCGCGG
>Ga0181539_1002875_pt1 | contig 16600 bp, 20 predicted proteins | sample PEATcosm2014_Bin_46_FD_119767 | JGI IMG/M metagenome (GOLD analysis project Ga0181539, IMG submission 119767) | Peatland microbial communities from MTU Mesocosm Facility, Houghton, MI, USA - PEATcosm2014_Bin23_60_metaG | ecosystem: Environmental > Terrestrial > Soil > Wetlands > Peat | place... | reverse complement strand
TATCCGAGCCAACAAGGCCAAAGGGAGCATCAAGACCAAGCGCAAAGCCGCAGGCTGGGATCCCAGCTTCCTCCTCGGAATCCTGCAACAAAAATGACCGTTAACCTGGATTCCGAGCCGTGCGGGCGAAGCCAGGGGAAAGCCGTGCGAAGCTGGTCGGGCGACGCCAAATTCCAGCGGCCTTCCCCGCGCGCCTCACAAGCACCGCTCATCCAAAATCGCGGCGATGTTCACGCTCATGAAGGTGCTGTCCAGGCTGAACGCCTCGTCCGGCTCCACCGTGAAGGGCCCGCTGGGGCCGACGATCGTCACTTTTCTGATCGGGGTCCAGGAGCCCAGGAAATTGTGACGGAAGTCCGCGCAGGACACGCCTTGCGCTTGCAGCTCGGGAAAATAAAACGGCTGGGGCTGGGCGTGGCCCGGAAGCGCCGGCAGGATCAGCAGCGCCGTCAAAACAGCGTATCGGACATTCATGGCGATTCTCCTTTCGATTTCGCGCGAAGGGCGTTTGGCGCGCCCCCCGCCTCCCTGCTATGCTGGACGCGAAACAGGGTGGAGAGTGACATATGGCGTACGACCTCGTAGCGTTTAAGGAGGCCCCTGGCGGGCAGTCGGTTTCCGTTAACCCTCATTTGGTCCGTTATGTCGTCAAAGTCGACGAGAAGACATCTAGGATTGTCTTCGACAAGGATCATTCGCTCGTCGTCGAGGGAGCCATCGCGACAGTATCCGAAAACTTGAGAAAATCCGTAAGCTGACAACGCCAACCGGACCCGCCGGCGAAAAGCGTCCCGCCGGCGGCGTGGCGCGCGCCGTCGAAGTCGTGGTGGCGGGTCAGCTTGAATGTCGCGGCCTAGCTAAGGCTTTGGCCCGAAGCATCCTTGTCTAACGTTCGTTGCATGTCTTGAAATAACCTGTGAATGCGAACGAAGTTGTTTCGGTCATCTGACGGCGGGCCATGTCTTGGCGAATCTCGCCATCGCTTTACTCGCTTCCAGCTCGGCTTCGCGCCGTGTCGCGTAAGAATGCGGGGAGCGAAGATGAATTTGTCCTCCCTCGCAAACGGTCCAGCGGAATCGGCGTTCGCCCAACGGATCGGGCTCGATCTTAAAAGTGAATGGGTGATTTTCCGCCATGGGTCTATTATGGAGCGACAACGGCCACATAACCAGGGCAAAATGATCCCGCCTCATTCAAACGGACCCGTCGGCCAAATTCATGATGGTGGGCCAGTTTGAACGTGGCATGCGCGATCGCTCTGGAATTATCTCGTGACGGCCACATATTGCCACCATGACCGAAAAATCAAAAACGCCCGATGTCGACGCCGACCCTAAACCTATCGCTAGATGGGACGCCGAGGGAGGCGCGCCGGCATCCGGCGACCAATCGATAATAAAGCGCCCCAGCGACCTGAACCAATTGGCAAAGCGCATGCTCGATATCGCCACGGGCGAAGTCGAGGACCGCGCGCCTACGCCAGAGGAAGAGGGAAAGACCCTACCGAGGTAAAACGGGGTTGCTTAGCCGGCGCAAAAGGCGGCAAGGTCACAAACCGGCCCACCACCAAATTCATCCCTACGTTGACGCAGCCTCGCCGCTGCTGTATCAATCTGGCAGCCGCGTCGCGGCGCGAGACGCTCCAGTCGCGTAAACAGGCCTTGTCTAGTCTAGGCCGACGATCTGTCGAGCGTCCCTTTTTCCTCACGATACGACGGCCCGATACGCGGGGCCTGTCTCCATCTTACCTGATCCACCCCGAAAGGGCGGCGAAACGCCGCGCTCGGGGGTTGGGTCGCATTTTGAAAGCTGACACGTGACCAAATTTACCGATCTCGGCCTCGCCGAGATTCTTTTGCGCGCTCTTACGCATGAGGGCTACGAGACCCCCACCCCGATCCAGGCGCAAGCCATCCCCTCGCTGTTGCAGGGCCGCGATCTGCTCGGCATCGCCCAGACCGGCACCGGCAAGACCGCCGCCTTCGCGCTGCCGATCCTGCAACGCATTTTGAACGACCGCCGGCGCCCCGCGCCCTATACGACGCGGGCGCTCATTCTGGCGCCGACGCGCGAACTCGCGGCGCAGATCGCGGATAGTTTCCGCGCCTATGGCCAGTTCTTCCGTCCCGCCGTCGGCGTGATCGTCGGCGGCGTCTCGCATCGGCCGCAGATCGACATGCTGGCGCGCGGGCTCGACGTGCTGGTGGCGACGCCGGGCCGTCTGCTCGACCATATCTCCTCGGGCCACGTCAAACTGGCGACGACCGAGGTCATCGTGCTGGACGAGGCCGATCACATGCTCGATCTCGGCTTCGTGGTGCCGATCCGCCAGATCGTGGCGAAGCTGCCCAAGATCAGGCAGAACCTGTTCTTCTCGGCGACCATGCCGAAGGAGATCGCCGGCCTCGCCGGCGACATGCTGAAAGACCCGGTGCATGTGAGCGTCGCCCCCGCGGCGACCACCGCCGAGCGCGTCGAGCAGCATGTCTATTACGTCGACGGCGGCGCCAAGCGCGACCTTTTGGTCGAGCTGCTGCAAAACAAGGACATCTCCCGCGCCATCGTCTTCACCCGCACCAAGCGCGGGGCGGATCGCGTCGCGCAGCATCTGGAGCACGCCACGATCGGCGCGGCGGCGATCCACGGCAACAAGAGCCAGAGCCAGCGCTTGCGCGCGCTGAAGGATTTTCGCGACGGGCGCACGCGCGTTCTGGTCGCGACCGACATCGCCGCGCGCGGCATCGATGTCGACGGCGTGAGCCATGTCGTCAATTTCGAATTGCCGGAAGTGCCGGAGGCCTATGTGCACCGCATCGGCCGCACGGCGCGCGCCGGCGCGACGGGACGCGCGATTTCGCTCTGCGACAACGCCGAGCGGCCCTTGCTGCGCGCGATTGAAAAGCTGACGCGCCAGACCATCGAGGGCACCGACCGGCGCACGCCGGGCGGCGCGCGCCACGAGGAGCCTGAGCAGGACCGCCGCCCGCGGCCGCAGCAGCATCACCGCCCGCAGGGCGCGGGAGCTGGAGCCCCGCGCGCCGCGCAACATGCGCAGGGCCGCCCGCAAGCGGCGACGGCGCCGCGCGGAACGGGCCAGCCCGCCCGCCGCCCGAACAGCGGCGCGACGCGCCGTCCGGCGTAATCTGAAACGACCTTTCCTTCTCCCGCAAGCGGGAGAAGGAAGACACGCCTTGCGCCTCCCTTCGTTGCATTTTAAGCTGCATTTCTAGCGGCGCGTCTGCTCCCGAGGGGAAGGTCATGGACAACGCCTTGGCGTCATTCTTCGCGCCGATCACGCTGCTGCTCGGCGGCGGGTTGGTCGCGTTCGGCTTTTTGTCTTTTCTCGACCTCAACTTCTTCAAGACCCCGCTAAGAGCCAAGGTGGCCTTCGCGGTCGGGCTCGCCTTTCTCTTCGCCACGGAGGCGATGTTTCTCACCAGCTCCGGCGCCGGGCGCTATTTGGCCGGGCAGCGTCTCGACGTGACCGACTGCCAGATGGAAGTGGAAACCGCCCTTCCGCTGGAGCGCGGCAAGCATGGCCAGGTGATCCCCGACAATATCAAGGCCTGCATGGACCGGCTCGGCTACGACTGGAACACCGACCATCCGCATTGCCAGGAGGCGGCTCTCGCCACCAACACCTTTTGCTATTTGCCGCGCGCGTCCCTCGCCCGCGCGATCGTCGGGTTTCAGATGAAGTTCGAGTGAGGCGCGGAACGCCCGCGATTGCGCGCGGCGCCGCGGCGCCCTAAGACAGGCGCGAAACCGCGAGCCCGCCATGCAAAACGACGCCTTGTCCAAAACCCCGACCGACGCGCTCGGCGAGCTGCGCGGCGAGATCGACCGCATCGATCTCTCCATGCACCTGCTGTTGATGCAGCGCGGCGAGATCATCGACCGGCTGATCGAGGTCAAGCGGGCGCAGGGCGGCGGCTGCGCCTTCCGGCCCGACCGCGAGGCGCGGATGATGCGCGCGCTGGTCGAGCGCCACCACGGCCTGCTGCCGCTCGACGCGGTGGAGGGCATCTGGCGCGTCATCGTCTCGACCTTCACCTTCGTGCAGGCCCCTTACGCCGTCCACGCCGACGATTCCGGCGGCGACGCGCAGATGCGCGACAGCGCGCGCTTTCATTTCGGCTTCACCGTCCCTTACGTTCCGCATCACGGCGCGCTCGCGGTCATCGACGCGGTGAGCGCCTCGTCGGGCGATCTCGGCGTGCTGCGCTCGGCTGGCGGCTCGGGCGACGGCGCCTGGTGGCTCCGCCTAGTAGGCGAGCGCGCGCCAAAAATCATCGCGCGGCTGCCCTTCGTCGAGCGGCCCGATCATCCGGCGGGACTGCCGGTCTTCGTCGTCGCCAAGCCCGCCGCCGATTTTTATCCGCAGGACATCGCGCTTTATTCGGTGTCGCTGCCGCGTTGGGCCCATGACGTGCCGGCGGCGGTCGCGGCGGCGGAGGGAGAGATTCTCGCCAGCGCGCCCAAAAGCGGCGGCCACGCGCTGCTGGTCGCCGCGCCCGCCAACACCGGCGCCGAGCGATTGCTGGCCGAGTTGAAGGCCTGCGGCGTCGAGGCGCCCGCCGTCGACGCCATCGGCGGCCACGCGACGCGCTTCGAGATGAACGAAGCCCGCGCCGGCGTGTTCGCGCCGAAGGGTTAAGCCAAGGAAATCCGCCAATGACCAAACCCGCCCCACGCGAAAACGTGCTGGCCATCGACCCCTATGTTCCCGGCAAGAGCGCGGGCGCGGCGCGGGACGGCGCGCGCGTGTTCAAGCTCTCGGCCAATGAGACGCCGCTCGGCCCTTCCCCGCGCGCGGTGGACGCCGCGCGCCGGAGCATCGAGCACGCCGCCGAATATCCGGAAGGCTCCTCGAAGCTGCTGCGCGAGGCGATTGGCGCGAGCCACGGCCTCGACCCCGCGCGCATCATCGCCGGCGCGGGCTCGGATCAGATTCTGGAGCTGCTGGCGCTGGCCTATCTCGGGCCGGGCTCCGAGGCGATCCACAGCCAATATGGCTTTCTCGAATATAAAATCGTCACGCTCGCCGCAGGCGGAACGCCCATCGTCGCGCCCGAGACGAACTACACCGCTAGCGTCGACGCGCTGCTCGCCGCCGTGACTGAAAAGACCAAAATGGTCTTTCTCGCCAATCCGAACAATCCAACGGGAACCTATCTGCCGGCGCGCGAAGTCACGCGCCTCGCCGACGCGCTGCCCGGGCATGTGATCCTGGTGCTCGACGCGGCCTACGCCGAATATGTGACGGCGGCGGATTACGAGACGGGCGTCGCCCTCGCGACGGCGCGCGACAATGTCGTGATGACCCGCACTTTCTCGAAGATTTACGGTCTCGCCGGACTGCGGCTCGGCTGGGGCTACGGCCCCGCTGATATCGTCGACGCGCTGAATCGCATCCGCTCGCCGTTCAACGTGTCGAGCGTCGCCTCGGCGGCCGGAATCGCCGCGCTGGAGGACAAGGCGCATCTAGGGGCGGCCATCGCCCACAACGCGGAGCAGCTGCCCTGGCTGGCCCAAAACATCGCCGCGCTGGGGCTGGAGGTTCTGCCGAGCGTCGGCAATTTTTTGGCGATACGCTTCCCGGACGAGGACGGCCGCCGCGCCGCCGACGCCGACAAATTCCTCACCGAGCGGGGCCTGGTGCTGCGCGCCGTCACCGCCTATGGCATGCCGGAATTTTTGCGCCTGACCGTCGGGTCGCGAGAGGCCAATGAGCGCGTCGTCGCTGTTCTGGCCGAGTTTGCGAGGCGCGGATGAACGACGCGGCGCCGCTGTTCAAAAAGCTCTGCCTGATCGGCCTTGGCCTCATCGGCTCGTCGATCGCGCGAGCCGCGCGAGCCAAGAACGCCGTGCGCGAAATCGCCGCCTACGACGCCTCGCCTGACGTGCTCGCGCGCGTGCGCGAACTTGGGATCGCCGACGACGCCAGCGGCGATTTAAGGAGCGCGCTGGAAGGCGCCGATCTCGTCATCCTCTGCGTGCCCGTCGGCTCCATGGGCGCGGTCGCGAAAAGCTGCGCGCCCTTTCTCGAGCGCGGCGCCGTTCTCTCCGATGTCGGCTCGGTCAAGGGCTCGGTCGTGGCGCAGGTCGCGCCGCATGTCCCCGCCGGCGTGCATTTCGTGCCGGCGCATCCGCTCGCCGGCACCGAATATTCCGGGCCGGACTCAGGCTTTGCTACGCTGTTCCAGAACCGCTGGTGCCTGCTCACGCCTCCGAAGGACACGGACCCCGGCATGGTGGAGGAACTCGCCGAGTTCTGGAAGCGGCTCGGCGCCAAGGTCGAGGCGACGACGCCGGAGCATCACGATCTCGCGCTGGCGGTGACGAGCCATCTGCCGCATCTGATCGCCTTCAACATCGTGGGAACGGCGGCGCATTTGGAAGAGGTCACGCAGTCCGAGGTGATCAAATTCTCGGCGTCGGGCTTTCGCGACTTCACCCGCATCGCCGCCTCCGACCCGACCATGTGGCGCGATGTGTTCCTGCACAATAAGGACGCCGTGCTCGACATGCTCGGCCGCTTCAACGCCGACCTGAAATCGCTCCAAGACATGATCGAGCAAGGCGACGGCCAGGGCCTGTTCGATTTGTTCACGCGCACGCGGGCGATCCGCAAGGGCGTCGTGGAACAGGGCCAGGACACGGCGGCGCCGGACTTCGGACGGGCGAGCGGGGGGAAGACGCCATAGGGCTCTGGGCCGCCTAGGCGTCCTTTTCTTCGCGAGCTTGCGCCGGATCGACCGGAACCCGTCATTGCGAGGAGCGAAGCGACGAAGCAATCCAGGGGCCGCCCAGTCCCCCTGGATTGCTTCGCATGCGCTCGCAATGACGGGAGCCGAATCTTTGATGAGTCAGGAATTATGGGGTTTCGCATAACGCGGCGTCACCAACTTGCGCGCGCCAATCCAGAACGCGTGATGTCACGATGTTAGTCCTCCGCATCCCGTCAAACCCCTTGCCCCCCGCCCCGCTCGGCCTATGATCGAGGCGAAAAAGGAGCGGCGGGATGGCGGGCGGGGCGGAGGTGATCACGGCGGCGGTTCTCGTCATCGGCGACGAGATTCTCTCGGGCCGCACGCAGGACCAGAACAGCCATTACATCGCCGGATATCTCGCGCAGATCGGCGTCGACTTGCGCGAGATTCGCGTCGTTCCCGATGTCGAGGACGAGATCGTCGCGGCGGTGAACGCCTTGCGCGCGCGCTATGCATATGTCTTCACCACCGGCGGCATCGGCCCGACGCATGACGACATCACCGCCGACGCCATCGCCCGCGCCTTCGGCGTCGGGATCGAGGAAGATCCGCGCGCGATAGACATGCTGCTGGAGCGCATAAGGCCGGATCAGCTCAACGAGGCGCGCCGCCGCATGGCGCGCATTCCCTTGGGCGCGGACCTCATCGAGAACAGCGTCTCCAAGGCGCCGGGCTTCATGATCGGCAATGTGATCGTCATGGCCGGCGTGCCGCTGATCATGCAGACGATGCTCGACGCGGTCGCGCCAAGGCTGCGAACCGGCGCGCGCGTGCTGGTCGAAACCATCGACGCCGACGCCATTCCCGAGGGGCGCTACGCGAAAGACCTCGCGGCGCTGGCGGCGAGCTTCGAGGGAGTGAGCATCGGCTCCTACCCGCATTTTTCCAGCGCCGGCGTGCGCAACCAGATCGTGCTGCGCGCGCGCGACGCTTCAAGGCTCGGCGCGGCGGCCGCGGCCACGCGGGAGATGATATCGAAGCTGACCGACAACGGCGCGAAAGTGTAAAGGCCAAGGCCATGCAAAAAATCCTCGCGATTTCCTGGGATCGCTTCCACGCCGACACACGCGCGCTGGCGCATCGGCTGGCCGCGATCGGCGGCTTTTCGGCGATCGCGGCGGTGACGCGCGGCGGGCTCATTCCGGCGGGCGTCGTGGCGCGCGAACTCGGAATCAGAGTCATCGATACGATTTGCGTCGCGAGCTATCACGAGGAGACGACGCGCGGCGAAATCGCCGTGCTGAAATCGCTGTCGGAGGAGTTGCTCGCGCGCCCCGCCGCCGAGGTGCTGATCATAGACGATCTCGTCGACACCGGCGCCACGGCGAAGATCGTGCGAGACCTGCTGCCCGCCGCGCATTTCGCGACCGTCTACGCGAAGCCCGAAGGGTTGCCGCGGGTCGACACCTATGTCCACGAGGTCGCGCAGGAGACCTGGATTTATTTCCCCTGGGACACGGCGTTGACCTTTCAGGAGCCGATCGGCGCGCGGCGGAAGGGGTGAAGTCGAGAGAGCCTCGCCAACTTCACCGGCGCCGGCGATGTGTTGTCGCTGGAGCCCCGCGCGCCTCTCTTCCTCGCTTTCGCCAGCCCCACGGCTCAGGCGCCGCCGCTATGCCGTCAAGCGCGAGCTGAGCGCGAAAGTTTCGGCGTCGCGGCTTGTATGATACGGTGATACGAACCCACCCGGTAGGGACGTGCGTATGAATGGATCGGATGTTCAACAATCTCCGGAACGGCTCGGCGCGACACTCGAGCAACCACCGCGGAAATTGGGGGTCGCGGGCATGGCGGACGTTCCGTGGGGAACGCATATCTGCCAAGTTTACACCGCCGCCGGGGATTTATTGGATATATTGGTGCCTTACCTCAGTGAAGGATTAAGATCGAACGAATTCTGCATGTGGGTCACTTCAGAACCTCTTGGGACCGCGGAGGCAAAGGCGGCGCTGCATCGCGCCGTGCCCCAATTGGACGAATTCCTCGCCAACGGGCAAATTGAAATTCTCGATCACCGTGAGTGGTACACGTATCTAGGCAGGTTCGATGGGGATCGCGCGCACAAGGGATGGTTGCACAAACTCGAAGCGGCGCTGGGCCGTGGATTCGACGGTTTGCGACTTACCGGCGACACGTTCTGGCTAGCGGAAGACGAGTTTGAGCCGTTCATTCAATATGAGGCTAAACTCGATCCCGTCATCGCCAATAACCGCATGCTCGCGATCTGCTCCTACTCCTCGGAAAAATTCGGCATACGCGAAATTTTTGACGCCATCGCCAACCATGATTTCGCGCTTATCCGAGAACGCGGCCGTTGGGAGGTCTTCACGAGCTTGGCGCGCCGCCGGGCGGCGCAATCGCTGAAGGAAAGCGAGGCGCGGTTGCGGGCCACCGTCGAAGGCGTCAACGAAGGGATTCTCACGCTCGACGAGACCGGAGCCATATTATTCGCGAATTCCGCGGCATTGCGAATGTTTGGCTACACAGCGTCCGAAGTGATGGGGAAGCATGTCGGCGCGCTGACGCCCGAAGCAACGCGCGTTGAATGGGATGGCGTCCCCGCCGACTTGATGCGAATCTGGAAGGGAAAATTTAGCGGATGCGCCCGCGAAGTCCAAGGACGACACAAAGACGGCTCGTTGTTCCCGATAGAATTCACGATGAGCGAGATTCCGCTCGATGGCCAACGCCTCATGGTCGGTTTCGTGCGCAATCTGACTGAATCGCGCGAAATCGAGGAAAGAATGCAAAGGCTGCACGCGGACCGCCTAAACGCCATGGGAGGAATGGCGACCGCTTTGGCGCATGAAATCAATCAGCCGCTCAGCGCGGTTATGACTTACCTTGCCGCGGTTCAACGCTCGCTAAAAATACCGCCTCCGCTGCGCCCCGAGAGCGTGGAAGACACGGTAGAGAAGGCCGCGGTCCAGGCGCTCCGAGCCGCGACGATCCTTAGACATATGCGCCAATTCGTCTCGCGCGGCGAGCCGGATAAAACTATTCACCACCTGCATGATCTGATCACGGAGGCATGCGAACTCACGACGGCGATCGCGAAGGCGATCAATGCTAAATTGGTGCTCAATTTGAACGCGGGGAATGATCGCGTCCTTGCCGACGGAATCCAGATTCAGCAAGTCATCGTTAATCTGAAGCGGAACGCTATCGAGGCGATGAGCGCCTCGACAAAACGCGAACTGATTATTTCAACATCGCTGACCGGTGACGATATGATCCGGACCGATATCGTCGACACGGGCGCCGGCTTTTCAGAAGACGGCAAAATAGGACTGTTCGAGCCCTTCATGAGCAACAAAGCGCATGGGATGGGCGTTGGTCTTGCGATCTCTCGTTCGATCGTCGAGGCGCATTACGGAAAGCTATGGGGAGAGCCCAATCCCGATGGCGGCGCGATCCTCAGTTTCACATTGCCCCTGGCGGACGACGATGAATGGCGGGAAATCGGTTTCCGTGTAGGTCGAGCGTAGCGGCGTAACGCGCGGCCACGGCTATGATCGGCGCGCGGGAAGATTGGGATGAAGCGGCGCGACGCGGCGATCGTGGGTTAAATAGTGGAGGCGCTCCCTTCTCCCATTTGTGGGAGAACGCGGCCCTTGCGTTGGCAAGGGTCGGATGAGGGCCGCGCCGCGCGCCAATCCGCCGGCTCATCCTTCATTTGCGCTAGCGCCCAGCGCCCCGATCTTCTATTGCGGTCGTCATGCTGACCACCCGCGCCCCGGCCAAAATCAACCTCACGCTGCATGTGCTCGGCCGCAGAGCCAGCGACGGCTATCACGAGCTCGATAGCCTCGTCGCCTTCACCGGCGCCGGCGACACGCTGTCGCTGGAGCCAGGCTCCGCGCTGTCGCTCGAAGTCGTCGGCCCCACGGCGCGAGCGGCGGGCGCGGGACCGGACAATCTCGTGCTCCGCGCCGCCCGCGAACTTTCCGCGCGCGTTCCGGGCCTGACTCTCGGCGCGTTCCGCCTGACCAAGCTGCTCCCCGTGGCCGCCGGCATTGGCGGCGGCTCGTCCGACGCCGCCGGCGCGCTGCGGCTGCTGGCCCGCGCCAACGAGCTTGGCGAGGACGATCCGCGCGTGATCGACGCCGCGCGCGCGACCGGCTCCGACGTGCCCGTCTGCCTCGACCCTCGCGCGCGCTTCATGCGCGGCGCGGGAGAGGATGTGAGCGCGCCGCTCGATCTCCCGCCGCTGCCCGCCGTGCTGATCAACCCCGGCGTCGCCATGGAAACCAGGCCAGTGTTCCAGCGGCTCGGCCTTTCCCCCGGCGAGCGCGCGGACGGCTCCGCCCATCCCGCTGTTGAGCCCGGCATGGAGCGCGAGGCGCTGTGGCGCGCGCTGGCCAAGGGCCGCAACGATCTCGAACATGCGGCGGCGATAGAGGCGCCAGTCATCGGCGACGTGCTCGCTGTTCTCGGCGGCGCGAAGGGCTCCAGACTCGCGCGCATGTCGGGGTCCGGCGCGACCTGCTATGGCCTGTTCACGACGCCGCGCGCGGCCGTGAAAGCCTCTCGCGCGATAAAGGCCGCGCATCCGGACTGGTGGATCAAAGCAGCGGTGCTGCGGTGAGGAGAGAGAGATGAGCGCCCATAACCGTCGACCGCCAGCCGGCGGCAAACAGAGACGCGATGGCGGCTCCCGGCCCGCCGACGCCGCGCTGATCTATGGCGCCCACGCCGTGCGCGAGGCGCTGACCGCCGGCAAGCGCAAGCTCGTCGCGCTTTACGCCACCGCCAACGCGATCGCGCGCATCGAGGACGCGGCGAAGGCGGCGGGGCTTAAGCCCCAACTCGTCGAGGCGCGCGAGCTGACGCGGCGGCTTGGCGAGGAGGCCGTGCATCAGGGGCTGCTGCTGGAGGCCGGCCCCCCGCCCGAGCGCGACCTCTCCGACGTCGCGGCGACCGGCGGGCTGATCCTGCTGCTCGACCAGATCACCGATCCGCACAATGTCGGCGCGATTCTTCGCACGGCCGCCGCCTTCGCCGTGGAGGCGATCGTCGTCACCGAGCGCCACAGCCCGCAATTCTCCGGCGTGCTGGCCAAGGCGGCGTCGGGCGGGCTGGAGCATGTCGAAATCGTCAGCGTCGTCAATCTCGCGCGCGCGATGGAAGAACTCGCCGACCACGGCTACACGATCCTCGGCCTCGACTCGGAAGGGGCGGACACGCTGGAGACGGTGCCGCTGCAAGCGCCGGTGGCGCTGGCTCTCGGCGCCGAAGGCAAGGGCCTGCGCCGCCTGACGCGCGAACGCTGCGTCGCCGTCGCCCGCCTCGACACCCCCGGCGCGATCAAAAGCCTCAACGTCTCCAACGCCTGCGCCGTAGCGCTGAGCGTGTTGCGGCGAAGGCTGGGCTAAAACGCAAAAAAGCCCCGCCAGCCCAAGGGCCAGCGGGGCGGAAACCAAAACGCGAAACCAAAACTATTGCAGCGCGCGCTTGATCCAGGGCGGAACCCCGTTGCTCAAAAGATAGAACGCGGCGGCGCCGACGCCGCCGAATAATGTCCGCAGCGCCCAGATCACGCCGACAAGCTGCTGCCGTTCGGCGTTGATTGCGTCCATTTTGACGCTCAACGCGCGTAGCTGCGCGTCCGTGCGCGCCTCGCGCTCGCTTTGCGCGATTTGCGCCGCCCGATCGCGTTCGATGCGCGCCTTTTCGATCTCGTCGAGACGCGCGCCAATCGCGCCGATTTCGTGGTAAAAGTCCGGCGTCGACATTTTCCCGCGCTCCGCTTCGCTAGGGCTTGGAGGCGGGCGCCAGCGGCCCGGGCCTGTCCGAAGAGAACGCGCTGATCAGCGGCGCGACGGCGAGCACGAACACGCCGACGATGAAGGCGTCGGTCTGCTGAATCGCGTGCGTCGCGGCGGCGGGCACGTAATCCGGCAAAGCCAGCGTGCCCTTGGCGATGGCGTCGAGAACGGCGACGGCGCCGCTGACGACGAGGCCCGTCGTCGGATCGATGGTGGGAAGTTTCATTGCTGGCCCTCTTGTTAAAAAAGCCTCGCGCGAAAATTTTTCGCGCGAGGTTTGGGTGGGGTTAGAGCCCGGCCTTGCCGATGGCCGAACCGACGGCGCCCTGCGCCGGCAAGCGGCTCTGGATCGCGCTGTTGACGTTGCCGACCGTCGTCTGAACATTGCTGTTGAACGTCGCGAGATCGGCGCCGACACTGCCGGTCGGCACAAAGAACAGGCCGTTGTTCCCGCCAAGGAAATTGGCGTGATAGGCGAGGCCGACGCGCACGCTTTCCTCGGTGAAGCGCTTGGTTCCCAGGAACTGCGACTGCTGCGCGGAAATCGCCGCCGGCGTCGCGCCATAGAGCAGACCGGCGCCCGACACGGTGTGCGAGCCCCAATCGGCGTGGTCGTATTCCAGCTTGGCGCTCCATCCCGGAATGAACATCCATTCGACGCCGCCCTTGGCGTGCCAGCCGGCGAAGCTCGGACCCTGCGTTCCATAGCCGCTCGCCACCGCCTGCGGCGATCCCGCGTAAACGGAGGAATCCGTCTTCAGCAGCGACGGTCCGCCGCCGATATAGGCCTGCAACTGCGGCGTCAGCAGCCAGCCGACCTTGGCGGTTCCGTCGACGCGCGTGGTCCAGCCCGCGCCGAGCTGCGCGACGGAAGGCGTGATCCCGAGCCCCGGCGACGCGAAAGTCACGGCGCGCGTATCGCCGCCCACCGGCAGATCGAGCGAAGCCTCGGCGCCGAGCACCCAGCTACCCGCCTGATAATTGGCGCCGATGTTCGGGCTGAAGACGAAGGCTCGATTGTTGAGAGAAGCGCTCGCGCCGGTCGCATAGGCGTAAGGCCGAAAGCTCGTCCCGACGCCGCTGTTGTACGCCTCCAGATTCATGTTCGGCGAGGAGTCGAAGGCGTAGCCGCCGGAAACGCCAAAATAGAGTCCGGTCCAGGAACTCGCGGGAATGAGCAGCGGCGCCGGCGCGATTTTCGTGGACGGAATATCGGCGGCGCGAGCGGCGATCGGGGCGAACGCCGCCAGCGCGCCAAGAATGATTCCGAGCGCGACATAGGCGATGTCGGAGATCGCGAAGGGCCAGATTGAAGCGTGGTTTTCCTTGGTCATGGGATGTCCCTCAAGTTGAAGAAAAACCGCCGGCCCGCGAAGGGTCGGCGGCGATGGTCGTGAGCGGCTGAAGCGGTTGGCCGGTTGACGCCGCGCGGAGCGCGCGTCAGCCTCCGCCATGCCGTTGCTGGAAATAGGCGTCCCACTTTCGCGCGAGCTGACCGCGCTTTTCGGCCTGTCCCTTCGCGCCGGGACGCTCGTAAAAGCGGCTCGCCGCCGCGCCGGCGTCGCCAGCCGTCGTCGCCGCGAGAATCTCTTGCAGCGCGTGTTGCTCGGAGTGCCGCAGTTCCCAGAAAACCGCGTCGAGCTGTGTTGGAATCGCCGGCAGTTTCGATATGTCGATTCCACGACCGGGCCATTGCTTGTTCCCGTCGCGAATGAGCTTGATGCGATCCATGTGCAGTTGATGCAGGCCGAAGGCTTCGTCGTGATCGCCGATGGCGCCCGGATCGAGCGACGACTCCGCGTCCGCTTGCGCCAGCATCGCGCAGGCGAAGACGTGGCTCATGCCGCGCGCGCGCCACCACGCGTAGATCTCCCGCGCGTTCTCGAAATATTGGGCTTGGTCGAGGGCCATCGGACTCAGGCCCCCGCGACACCGTGCCGCTCCATGTCGACATACGGATCGTAGTCGCTGGCCGGATACCAATCGCCGGAAAACAGTTCCGCTTGTCGAAACACCGGCACGCGCTGCACATGATCATTGTCGTGAAAGGAGTGCCGACACTTCGGCGTTCCCCAATCGCCGCCCCAGATCAGCCCGTGCTTTTTGGCGAGCGCCTGCAACAGCGTGTAATCGGCCTTCCAGTCAACGGCGCCAGACGGCCCGGCGATGCCGAGATCGCAGGCGACGCCAAAGCCGTGGCAACCGACCTCGCGCAGCTCGGTCGCGTGTTGATTGAAGAGTTGCAACTGACGGCGCGAAGAGCGGAAGGTTTCGAGCACGACGAGATGGTGGTCGTGGCTCAAAGCCTCGGCGATCAGCTTTGCCACCGCCGCGCGCGCGCCCGGCTCCAGCAATTGCGTGGACTTTTGAATGTCGGTCGAATGAAAGGCCGGCGATTTGGCCAGCACGTCGGAATAGAACGAGGCCATGACGGCTCCCTTCCGTGTGAGCAAATTTTGGGGATGGCGGCGAGCGAGGCGGGAAGCGTGGCCGCGGATCAGCGTCGGCGGCCGTAGCTTTTGTTTTCGCTTCGCTGGTCGCAATAGTCGCGCACGAGGCTGAGAAAATCGGCGCGGCGTATCGGCATTCCAAGACAGGTCGCCTGAACGCAGGCGATCCAGATATTGTGATCGAGCAGCCAGCGCGAAATCACGAAGGAGCGCCAGCGGGTAAGCTCGGCGTGGTCTTGCGGAATCGGCATGACGCGCCCCGCGGTTAAAACGCGCCGAGCCAGCGCAACATGGCGCCCGCGCTCGCCGCCGTCAGCATGAAATAGCCAAATTGAATCGCGACGCGCTCGGCGAGCGCGCGGCGCGGACGCCGCCAGGTTGAACGGTTGGCGATGTCGACCGGACGCGGCTTTTCGGGATCGCGCGTCGCCCAATCGAAAATCAGCGACATCGCCAGGGCGCAAGCGGCGAGCATGCACAAGCCGCCGATGTCATATGCGTTGCAAGAGATCATCGCTTGCATCTCCGCGGGCCAGCGCCCGCGCGACGATCGCCGCGACGGCGAGCGGCGGGCCGAGAAGCGCGAGCCCCGCCGTCATGCGTTCAACGAACGCATGACGGCGGAGAATCGCGGCTTTCCTAATGTTTGAAAATCGGCAGCAGCGCTTGGATCGTCGCCGCCGATATGCCGGGGTTTTTGTCGAGCGCCAGATCGCTCTCGCTGATCGGCGTCAGTTCGATTTCGACGATTTGCGCGCCGATCTTCTCGGCCTCGGCTTCAAGCGCCTTGCGCGAGGCGTCGTCGAGTTCGCCGCCGGCCGTGGCGAGCTTTTCGCGCGCGGACTTGAGCGCCCTCTGCGCCGGGCCGATCGCGTCGGCGATATGCGAGGCGTCGACGGCGAGCGCGACGCGGACCGCGGGGGCGAAGGCGAAGGGGACTTGCGCCTGCGTTTCCTTCGCGCCGTCCTTGACGATTTGCGTCGCGCCCTTGTTGAGCTGGTCGATGCCGACCGCGACCGAGAACGCCTGATTGACGGTGAGTTTCACCGGCTCGGCGAGCGCGGAGCCGGCGAGGGCGAACATCGCCGCGAAGATGTAGACTGCGAGCTTCAACATGTTACCTCCACACATTTGAACATTTGGCTGTCGCCTCGGAGTCGGTTCGGCGCGCGCCTGGCGTATAGCACTGGGTCATAATCGCTTGATGGGCGTCGGCGCGCGCCTTGGCGTCCGCGCAGGCGGCTCCGTTCGGATCGGAGCCGGGAGATAGACAGGGATCGAGAATTGCCCCAGGGCATAATGCTGGATCGGTGGTGCAAACCGGATGGTGACGCTTCATGTTCCGGTCGATACAAAAACGCTCCCCTGATGGAAGCGAAATGGCGTCGTCGCATGGGGCCGCGGACGCCGCGCCCGCCATGAAGCAAACAGCCCCAATCATGACGCGCGCGAATGATGTGAAATTGATATTTTTCATGTGCTCATCCTCAGCTCGACTTTGCGCATTTTTATACTTGGCTTTCGTAGAACACCCAGAAAATCGAGGCTTCTGCGATGATGCGCAGGGCTTGGGAGAGGGTCGTGACGGTTCGGCCGAAAGGGCCGAAGG
>Ga0181539_1002873_pt1 | contig 16613 bp, 18 predicted proteins | sample PEATcosm2014_Bin_46_FD_119767 | JGI IMG/M metagenome (GOLD analysis project Ga0181539, IMG submission 119767) | Peatland microbial communities from MTU Mesocosm Facility, Houghton, MI, USA - PEATcosm2014_Bin23_60_metaG | ecosystem: Environmental > Terrestrial > Soil > Wetlands > Peat | place... | reverse complement strand
GCGCGGTATGCGTCGCGGATCGATCCGATGAGGGCGCTGCGGGAGGAGTGAGGGGCAATATTCGTTTGAGTGCCGTTACCGAGCCGCGGGAGTTCCGCGTGTGCAGGATGATGGGGAGCTATGCCATCCGGGAAGTATCGAGCGCTCGTGGCGCTCGGATGTCTTGCGGCGCCGGTGTTGCTGGTGGGCGTGGTTGGTGTGCGGGCCTAATGCTCGAAGACGACGTCTTCGGCCGGCCGCTGCCGATCTATTTCAGCGTGAAGGCGGAGCGCATTTTCAAGCCACTCCGAAGGCGGGCTTGGCCGTCACTTTCTTAGAATCTTGTCCACGGCTTTGGCCAGCTCGCGGAACTCTTCGCGGGCGGGGGAATTGGGCGCGTACTCGGCGACGGTCAGGCCGCTGGCCACGGCCTCAGCCACCGCCACTCGCTGGCCTATGGGGGGCAGCACCTTCTTTCCCATGTCTTTGAGCGAGGACGCCAGGCCGCGGCCGAGGTTGGTGGCGGCGAGGATCTTCGAGGGCACGAAGCGGATGCGCGGCTTTTTGGAGCGGCGTTCGGCGCGCGCCCGGAGCGCCAGCGAGAGCGCTTCTTTGAGGGCGAACAGATCGAGCGGCGATGGGCCGCAGGGCAGCAGCAGCAGATCGGCCGCAAGAGCGGCGTGATAGGCCGCTTCGGGCGCGCCGGGCGGCGTGTCGATCAGCACGATGTCGGCGTCCTTTTCGGCATTACGCGCCCGCGCCCGCAGGGTATCCGCGCCGCCTGAGACCTTCTCGACGCAGCGCGCCAGCATCCCATCGCCCTGCTCCGCCCACGCCATCAGGCTGTGTTGCGGATCGGCATCGAGCACGGCCACGCTCCGTCCCATGGCGGCAAACTCCGCGGCCAGGTTTCCGACAATTGTGGACTTACCAACTCCGCCTTTCCGCCCCGCCACGGCGATGATGGCCATAGACAGTAATATAGGGCAATTGGGGATTGGCTGCTGCGGAGGGGGACGGATGCGCAATCCGCCGGACCGCGGCCGCCATAAGTCGTTATGCGGCCCGCACCGTCAACGTCACTCCAACCCTCTTCTGAAGCGCACGCAAGATCGCGAAGAAGTTGGCGGTGTTCGGATTCCCTTGAGGCCCGAGCATCCGGTGCAGACTTCTGCTCGGCTTCCGGAGGTCGGCCGCCAGTTGTTCGAAACCGATGGTCGCGTTGATGACTGCCCGCAGAACCGTCTTGCCCGTCACTTCGTCCCCGCCGAGATAGGCATTCACCGCTTCCGTAAGCAGCGCCTTGCGGAATGCCCCATCTTTCTGGGCGCGATTGTAGACTGTCTCCCGGAACTCTCTCGTCAGTGCCATTTTTCGCCACCCCTACCGGGCTTCGCCCGTTTGAATGCCGCCCATGCCGTCTGCGCGGCGGCGATGGCGGCGCTCTGCCTCTTTTTGGCGCTGCCGCCAAGAAGAATCACGATGCGCTGCGCGGCCCACACGGCAAGACCTACCGGGCCGCTAACCCCGACAAGATCGGCGACAAAGGAGTGGAGAAAGTGACCGTCACCGGCAAGCTTGACGGCGACACGCTGAGGATCGAACCCGTGGCCCCGCAGAACTAGCGGAAGGCCAGCGTGAGAAGCCCGCCCGGCGTCTTGTATTGCAGAGCCAGGTCTTTCGGCTTGTGCTTGCCGTCGAGCGAGAAATAGAGCAGGCCGGAGACTGGTTCCGAGGTCCGCTTCTCCGGCAGGACCTTCGCCTTCAGGACAGCCAGGAGCGGGTCCTCTTTCTGCGACGCGTTGTCTTCGACCTTCGTATCGAGGCTCTGCGTCTGCGCCGTGGAAGTGCCCATCGCGCCTCCGCTGCCCGGCAGCTGTTGCGGCCCGCCGATTCCCACCGGAGTGCCGAACACAGGGCCGTTCTGCTGGGCCCTTATGTCGCCGCCTCCGACCGGCACGACGGCCAGCGCGGCGCGCCCGGCAATCTGGCTCGGCGCGTAAGGCTGGCACTTCTGGCCGTCGTTGTAGCTCCGCAGGAGGAAGTCGTCGCGATCGATAGCCAGCGGCTTGGCACCTTTGGGCGTCAACTCCACCTTCACAACAATGAAGTAGCCGCCCAGGTCCGACCCTAACAGTTCGCGGACGGCGTCTTTGCCTTGATAGAGCGTTGCGGAAAGCGCGACGTTATCGTTTGCGGCCTGCGCCACGGGCGGCTGCTTGTCGGCCGCCGCCATCAGCGGCAAACAAAAAAGCGCCAGGATCGCGATTCTCGACATCGGCGTAGACTCTCCGTTCAAATTATAGCCCGCCGGACAGCGTCTCCGAGGTCCTTTACAGCGTGCCGCGTCCCAGCAGCAGCGCGATCAGGCCGATGGCGAAGGCCACGCCGTTCGACACCAGGGCCGCGATGGCGATGCCCTTGTTCGACGCCTTCGCCGTTGCCAGCGCGACGATGCTCAGGATGACCCCCACTCCGGCAAAGGGAATGTTGAGCCGGCTCCACACAGCGAAGCACGGGAGCAAGCCGATCACCATGCCGAGAAACGCCAGCACTCCCCACACGAGGCTCACGATTTGCACGAGAACTCCTCCATTTGAAGTCGCGGCCGCCTCCGGCGCGCCTGCTCCCAGGTCTGCCGGAGTCCACCCCACGCGTACCAGACCGCCACGCACTCGTTCCAGACCAGGGCCGCGTAGAGCGGAACGCTCGCCCGGTTCCGGTGGAGCGCGGCGTTCAGCCTGCCCTCCGAAATCAGAATGAAGCTGGTCGTCATGCCGCACAGCACGCACTCGCGCCCGTACTTTGCCTTCCACTGGCATTGCGGGGCGAGCGAGAAGATGGTGTTCGGCGGGAGAACGAAGGGCGCCGCAAGCACCGGAAGAATCACGGCGCTTACGATCAGCCAAGCCGCGAGAAGCGCCGTTCTCACTTGTTCCGCGAACATGACTCCCTGGTCCCCGTACGCGTGCTGGATGCAGTACTTAGTATAAGTCACCGTTTCTGGCGGACGGCTGAGAGACGGTGGCGGCACGTCTCCGCCGGCCGGTGGGCGGGGCCCGCGCGGAGTGTCCCCGGATTTTTTCAGTCCCGCCGAAGGGGCCGAAGCCGGCGAGGCTGCGGTACTGGTCTGGCGATCGCCTACCGGGCGGTGCAGCTTCACCACGGAGAGCTGGTGGCGGAGAACGCGCATCCGGGTTTGCTGGTGACGATGCGGCTGCCGGCGCGCGGGTTTGCGGAGCTTCGCTGCCGGACGAGCCCGGCAGCGAAGCCGGTTGCGGGGGCCGAAGAGCGCCCGGCGAGGGTGATTATTCGGCGTGTTTGCGCCGGCGGAGAACGATCACTGCCAATAGCAGGATCCCCAGCACAGCGCAGAGCAGGCGGACGGTTCCGGGTTGCATAAAGTCTCCTTTCCTCACGTTGACCGGCCGCGGCGCGGCCGGCGGGTTGGCTACATGTTGCGCATCATGGGGAGCAGTTCCCGCGAGATGCGCACGATTACGGGCCCCACCGTCACCACGAACAGCGAGGGCAGAATGCAGAAGAAAATCGGAAACACCAGCTTGACGCCGAGCTTGGCTGCCTTCTCTTCGGCCGCCTGCCGCATCTGCACGCGCATGTAATCCGAGTGCCCGCGCAGCGTCTGGGCGATGCCTGTGCCGAAGCGGTCGGCCTGGACCAGCACCGCCACCAGCTTTTTGAGCTCGTCGACCGCGCAGCGGCCGGCCAGGTTGCGCAGCGCCTCCACGCGGCGCTTGCCGGCCTTGAGCTCGAAGTTGACCTGGGCAAACTCCTGGCTGATTTCGGGATGGGACCGGCGCAGTTCCTTGGCCGTCTGCATGATCGCCTGGTCCAACCCCAGACCCGATTCGACACAGACCACCATCAGGTCGAGCGCGTTGGGGAGCGCGTGCCGGATCCGCTTCTGGCGGCGCCGGCCGCTCATGCGGACGAATTCGTTGGGGCCCAGGAACCCGGCCATCGCAGCCGCCGCGGCCGCCGGCATCCGGTTGTCGTCGGGAACTCCGGCCAGCGGCGCGATCATCAGGGTCAAAACGGGCAGCAGAACCGCCAGAAACAGCTTGCTGCCGTAGAGCGTTTTTAGAGCGCCGGGACTGCGGAAACCGGCCCGGATCAGGCGCCGCTCGGTGATGGAGACGTCCCGCGCCGAGGCGGGCAGAACCGTCCCCAGCCGCGAGACCAGGCCGCGGAAAGTCGCGGCCGGGCGCAACGGCGCACGGGCGGCCGGGGCGAGCGTGGCATCGGTCACGCGTTCGATGGCCGCCTTGGGCCGCGCCCAGTAGCGCGCGCCCAGGAAAGTGAAGGCGGCCGCGATGGTCGCAAACAGCAGCAGGGCGGCTAGAATCTCCATGGTCAGATCTCGATGGTCACGATTTTGCGGATCACGCCGTAGCCGATCACCTGCAGCGCGACCGCCGCTCCGAGCATGGCCCTGCCGGTCTCGTCCTGAGCGAAGAAGGTGGCGTAGCCCGGGTTTACCCAGCACATCATGACGCCCACGGCGACGGGGATGGTGGTCAGCGCGGCGCCGGTCATGCGGCCGTGAGCGCTGATCGCCTTGATACGGCCGCGCAGCTTGAAGCGCTCCCGGATGAGCGAGGCCAGCTTGTCCAGCACTTCCGCCAGGTTTCCGCCGGTGCGCTTCTGCAAGGTTACGGCCGAGATGAAGAACTGCACGTCCAGCAGGGGCATGCGCTCGCCCATCTTGGCCAGCGCCAGGTCGAGCGGCATGCCCAGGTTCTGCTCGTCGAAGGTGCGCTTGAACTCGCCCGCCACCGGGTCCTGAAACTCGGAGTGGATCATCTCCAGCGAGACCGAGAAGGCGTGGCCGGCCCGCATGGCGCGCGAGACGAACTCCAGGGCTTCCGGGAACTGCTCTTCGAACTTGTGCAGCCGCGCCTTGCGCCTGCGCAGGATGTAAGCCAGCGGCAGCGGCGCCAGAACCAGGCCCGCCGCCGGCGCGGCCGCGCGGTAGTGCGGCGCGCAGTACCAGACGCCGGCGAAGCCGGCCAGGAACAGCGCCAGGGAGGCATGGATGATTCGCGCCACGTTCCATTTCAAGCCGGCCTGCTCGACCAGCGCCTTCAGACGCTCGTTCAGGCGGAGGCGCTGGAGGAGGTGGAAGACCATCCTGCCGGTAACCCGGTCCTCCCGGTCGATCAGCGCCGGACCCTGGCGCGCCTTCTCCGCGGCGCGCTCGCCGGTGGCCAGGCGCGCCCGCACACGCGCCAGATCCGGTCCGCGGCGCCCCCGCGACAAACTCCGCCAGGCGAACGCGATCAGGCACCAGAAGGAGATCGTGACTGCGGCAAACAGCAGCATGTCAACCCCGCGAAGCCGGCTTCAAGCCTCCATCATTTCGTCGAACATTCCCGCCTTAAGCCGGATGCCCGAGGCGATGAGCTTGTCGCAGAACTTGGGGCGGATGCCGGTGGCGGTGAAACGCCCCAGCACGCGCCCGTCCTCGGCGATACCCAACTTTTCGAAAACGAAGATGTCCTGCATGGTCACCGTGTCGCCCTCCATCCCGGTCACTTCGGTGATGCTGACCACGCGCCGGGAACCGTCGCTCAGCCGCGCCGCCTGCACCAGCAGGTGAATCGCGCTGGCGATCTGCTGGCGGATCGAGACCATCGGCATGTTGGTGGCCCCCCAGGTGACCATCACCTCCAGGCGGGCGATGGCGTCCCGGGGCGTATTGGCGTGGACGGTGGTGAGCGAGCCCTCGTGGCCGGTGTTCATGGCCTGCAGCATGTCGAGCGCTTCCTCGCCGCGCACCTCGCCGCAGATGATGCGGTCGGGACGCATGCGGAGACTGTTGATGAGCAGCTCGCGCTGGCGCACCGCCCCGTTGCCCTCCAGGTTGGGAGGCCGCGTCTCCAGGCGCACCACGTGCGGCTGCTTGAGTTGCAGCTCGGCCGCGTCCTCGATGGTGACGATGCGCTCCTTGGGCGAGATGAAGGCCGAGAGCGCGTTGAGCAGCGTGGTCTTGCCCGCTCCGGTTCCGCCCGCGATGATGATGTTCAGCCGCGCGCGCACCGCCGCCTCGAGCAGCTCCATCATGCCCGGCATCAGGGCCCGCCGGTCCACCAGGTCGGCCGGCATCAGCTTGTCTTTGCTGAAGCGGCGGATGGAAAGCACCGGCCCGTCGATGGCCAGCGGCCCGATGACTGCGTTGACGCGCGAGCCGTCGCTCAGCCGCGCGTCGACCATGGGCGTGGACTCGTCGATCCGGCGCCCCACCTGCGAGACGATCTTGTCGATGATCCGCAGCAGGTGGTTGTCGTCGCGGAAGCGCACGCTGGTCAGCTCCAGCACGCCCTTGCGCTCGACGTATACCTGGCGGTGCGAGTTGACCAGGATGTCCGAAATGGTGTTGTCTTCGAGCAGCGGCTCGAGCGGCCCCAGCCCGAACACCTCGTCGAGCACCTCGTCGATGACCTGCTGCTTATCGAGGGCGCTGAGCAGCGTGGGCTCTCCCTCCATCAGCGAGACCAGGGCCTGGCGCACCTCGCCGCGCACGCGCTGGTTATCGATGGAGGCCAGCGCCTCCAGGTTGATGCGGTCGAGCAGCTTGCGGTGGAGCGAGAACTTGAGCTCCTGGCATTCGGGTTTGAGCGAGGACCTCGGGCGGCCCCCGTTTTGCAGGATCCGCTGGTCCCAGGTAAGCGGCGCCGGTTTCCTTTCCGAGCCGCCTGGCGTAGCGTTCATACTCTGGCCTCCACCGGGGCGGGTGAGGCCTCGGCCGCCGGATTGCGCCTTCCCGCCGCGGCGGCCCCGGCCAGCCCTTCGGCAAAGTGCTCGACGGTGCGTCCCAGCTCGCAGCCGGTGCTCAGCGGCTCGCCCTCGACCAGCGCGCGGTCGAGCGCGCAATAGTCGTTGGGGAAGCTGTGGCGGACGGGCGCTCCCAGAATCTTCTCGACATCGGCGGGGCTGAGGCCGTCTCGCCTGGCCACCCGGTTCACCAGCACCCGCACCCGTCCTTGCCGCAGCCGAGCTGTCCCAGGAGGTGGATCGCCTTGCGCGCCAGGTGCAGGCTGGGCAGCTCGGCGGTAGTCACCAGGAAGGCCAGGTCGGCCTCGGGCAGCGCCAGCAGGGTGGCGCGATGGAAGATGGCGGGCAGGTCCAGAAGAATCCAGCCGTAGTGCTGGCGGGCGCTGGCGAGGATCTCGCGCAGGCGGGTGACATCGAGCGAATCGCCCGGCGCCATCCCGGCTGGAAACACATCGATCCCGTGCCGGAGAGCGACCGCTCCGCCGGTGGCCGGCCCGGCGGCCTTCAGATAGAAGGTCACCGTCGCGTTCATCGGGTCCAGATCGGCCAGCAGCACGCGGCTGGCGGTGGCGCGGCGCAGGGCGAAGGCGGTCTGGGCGGCCAGCGTCGATGCGCCCGAGCCCGGCTTCGCACTGGCGAACACCGCTACCGTTCCGGCCTCCTGCGGCGCCTGGGCGCGCGGCTCGGCGATCCTGCGGATGCGGGCCAGCGCCTGGTCCTGGATGGCGGCGTCGAAGGGGGCGTAAAGGAATTCGCTGGCGCCCTGGCGCAGCGAGCGCACAATGGCCGCCGAATCGTTGCGCAGGTGCAAGCCGATCACCTGGACGGCGGGATTGGCGGCGGCGATCGAGCGGATGAGACCGGCCGCCTGCTCGAGGTCCGTCGCCAGGTCCAGCAGCACCACCTCGGGCTGAAGCTGCCGCAGCCGGATGTCGAGGGTCTGCTGCGAGGGATAGGACTTCAGGTCCGCCAGGATCTGAAAACCGCGGTTCGCCGCAGCGCTCTCCTGGAACTGCCGCGCCAGGCCGCGGTCCGGCGCGATCATGAGCGCGGTGAGCTGGCGGGCGTTGCTGTCCCTGGCGCTGGGCATCTGGATCCCGTCACTTCCCCTGGCTGGCAGCGGGCGTCCCCCCGGGCGGAGGCGCGACTGCGGCGCCACCCTGCTGGAGCAGCAGCGGCATGAACTTCCGGGGCATCTCCGGCAGCGGCTTGAGATCCTCTCGGCTCACCGGCGTGGCGATCTCCGGGGTCACCATCACGATCAGCTCGGTCGCCGTCTTGGTCTCCGAGCGGCTCTTGAACAGCACCCCCAGCACCGGGATGTTGGCCAGACCGGGGATCTTCGAAAGCTGTTCGGTCACGCGCTGGTCGATGAGGCCGGCAATGAGGAAGCTCTGGCCCAGGCCCAGCTCGATGTTGGTCTCCATGCGGCGCGAAGCCAGGGCCGGGATCGTGAACCCGGAGTACAGCACGGCGTTGGTGAGGTCGATGGTCGAAACCTCGGGCTTCACGTACATCCGAATGGTGTTGTGTTCCGTAATATCGGGCTTGAACGTCAGGCGGATTCCGTACTCTTTGAACATGATGGTCACCGCCCCGGCGTTCGCGCCGCCCTGTACCACCGGGACGGGGAACTCGCCGCCCACCAGGAAGCTGGCTTCCTTGCCGTTGGTGGTCACCAGGTTCGGCTCGGCGAGAATCTGAAGCACGCCCTGATTCTGGAGGGCCTTGATAAACATTCCCAGGTTCAGATCGGGCCGGAAGGCGAAGATGTTGAGCGCATCGCTGATGGTGAACTTGGCGATGGCGGCGGCGCCGCTGCCGGGAGTCGCGATCGAATCGAGGCTGGGGGCCTGGAACTGCCCGGTCGAGATCAGGCCGGGCGTGTTCGTGGCGCCGGTCGAGATCAGGTTCGCGCCCAGGGAAATGTTGGCGCTGCGATTCAGCTCCGCATACTTCACCCGCAGGATGATCTGCTTCTCGGGCCCGGGCAGAACGACGCGCAGGTTGCCAACCACGGCTTTGGCGAAGGGCGCCACCAGGGCCGCGGCCCGGTCGGCGGCCGCCTGGCTGGGCACCACGCCGGTCAAAGACAGCGAGTCTTTGGCGGCCTGAACCTCGATGTCACAGTCCGGGAGGTCCTTTTCAGGAGGCGCCGCACGGGATCGAGGTTCTGCTCGACGGTAATGCCGTACACGGTGCGGAGGCCGTCTTTGGACCAGATCACGACGCTGGCGGTTCCAGGGATCTTGGCATTGACCATGACTTCGCGTGAAGAGACCGCCACGGCGTCGGCGACGTCGGGATTGCTGGCGGCGATGCGGCCGATATCGTCCGCGTAATCGATCACCAGGCTGTGTCCCGCCGTCACCTGAAGGCTCGTACTGTCGGCGGCCACGCGCCCGGGCGCAACCGCCAGCGCCGCCAGGGCTATCCACAACATGCGTGTTTTCATGGGTTTCGTACTCCGACCTGCTCCACGGTCCTCTGCGTGCCGCGAAAAACCACCACCTCTTCGGAAACGCGCGGCACGGGAGGCAGCGCGGCGGCAGGCCTGGGGCTGGAGGGCGGCGCCTTGGCCGCGACGGTGACGGGATGCCTGTGGGTCGTTCCGGAGAGCTCCCACAGCTCGCGGCCGGGCGTGTCCTCGATGACGCGGTCGCTGCCGTTTCGGAGCACGAGCTGGATCCGCCACTCGCTGGCCAGGGTGAGGGTCTCGGCCTGCTGCGGCGTTACCAGCAGGGTAACCACGGGAGCGTTGATGGCCTGCCCGCTCGCGCTCGGCTCGATGGTCTGGCCGGCGGAGAGCACCAGGATGTCCTGAAGGATGGTCTTGGTGACCGAGCCGGAGTTGTCGGCTTCCGGCGGCCGCCCGGTCGCCAGGACGTCCACCCGCATTCCCGGCAGGACGAATCCGGCCACGCCCACGACCTCGTTGACCTTCACCGAGACGGCGCGCATTCCGTTGGGAATCGCCGGCGCCAGGCCGAGGCCGCTTCCGCGCTGAGCCAGCCGGCCCTGGCGGATCGGCTCGTCGGCCAGAATGCTCGAAGCCACCGGCCGCCCGACAACCTCTTCGGTCCGCGAAAAGCAGCCGGGGGGAAACTCGTCGACGGGCACCTGGGCCAGTTTCAAGTCCTCGGCCTTCAGGACGCTGCCGACCGACAGGGGATGGATGGCAACGACCAGGTCGCGTCTGTCGATCTTCTGCGGCCGCCGCGGGCCGCGAGACGATCCCGCCACCACCTGGTAGAACACCACCGAGATCACCAGCGCAAACAGCAGGCTGACGGCCAGTACGGTCACGAATCTGCGATCCATTCCTTTGCCCTCACCCGAGCGCGGTCGCGGCGGGCCGCGCGATTCCGGGCCGGCTCCATGAGACGCCGCGCCAGCAGGCCGGAGTGCAGCGCGAACTCGGCCAGCGGCTGCCCGGACGGCAGGCGCCAGCGAGCGGGAGGCTGCAGCCCGGACTCCGCCGCAGCGACCCGCTTGCCCGCACCTTCGGACCTGCTCCTCGCGGCGCTCATCTCTCGCCCGATCCCTGAACACTATTTCGGCCCGCGGAGGTGATTTCTTTAGGCTTGAAGAGCCCGGAGTGCTCAAAGAGCGCCGCCTGCCCGTCCTGATCCACCAGGCGCCAGCCGCCGCTCGAGCCGAGCAGGTCGGCTAGCGGCCACTCCTTCGGCGCCAGCACCAGCGCGATCCGGTACCGCTCCAGCGTGCCTCGCCAGTCGCCGCGGCCGTAGGCGGTCCGCAGGTACAGATCCCCGATCCGGGGTCCATAAAAGTCGCTGCGCCCGTCGATGAAAACCGCCTGACGAGGCCCGAACCGGTAGAGCAGGTAGTCGCCCCACTGGTCGGAAGTGAACACGTGCGCGCCGGCGATCCGGCCCTCCTGCCGCGCGATGAGCCCCACGGGAAACTTGTTCTCGGGGAAATCCCGAGGCCAGTGACCCGGAAGGCAGACCAGTACTAAGAGCAACACCGCGGGCCACACGCTGGTATACCGCGCGCTCGAGGCCAATCCGGCCCCGATGCCATCCAGGATGGCCGCCACCGACCGCGCCGGCCGGCGGCTGGCCCACGCGCTCCAGCAGCGGCTCGCTTCCGCCGCCAGGATCGGCGCCGCCGCCACGGCGAATAGCGGAACGTTGCGCACCGAAACCAGTGCGGCGTGCGCCCAGGCCACCACCAGCATGGCCTCGCCCATACGGCCCCGCCGCACAAGCGACGCTCCGGCCGCCAGGCCGCCGAACAGCAGAATCTCGAAATGCATCGAGCTTTCCGAACGGAAGCGCGGCGACTGGAACTCGTCCACCGCCTGGCGAATCCAGTCCGATCCGAGGTATTCGACGATGTGACGGTGCAACCCGATGCCGTAAGGGTTGGCGAGAGAGGCGGCCAGGCAGGCCGCCGCCAACGCCGCATAGCGCCGCGCCAGGTCCCAGCACCGCTCGAGCGCCGCCGCCGCCGCGAACACCGCGATCGAGAGCGGAAGCGCCACGAAGCCGGGATGCAGATTGGCCCACAGCGCCGTCAGGGGGACGAGCAGCCACACGGCGTGGCACGGCTTGCGCCGGTCGCGGCCCAGGAGCCACAGCGAGACGGCCAGCAGCAGGAGCGTGAAGACATGGGGCCGGGCCAAGAAATGAATCCCCGAGGCCCCGGCCGCCACCAGACACGTCGCCAGGGCCACGAAGAAGCCGCTGCCGCGCGCCAGCATATGGCGGAACAGCAGGGTGAACGAGAGGGCAATGACCGCGCCCGCCAGAAGCACCACGCCCTTCAGTCCCGCCGCGCGCCACGCCAGGGCGAACAGAACGTCAGAGAGCCACTCCCAGGCGCACCATGGCGCGCCCGGCCTGGTAAAAGAAAACGGGTCGGCGTGCGGCGCCTGGCGCGCGGCCAGAATGGCTTCACCGGTGCGGATGTGCCAGCCCGTATCGCCGTCGGCCAGCAGGACCTGCCAACCGCTCCCGGCCACGAACAGCCACACGATCAGCGCCGCGAACAGCCAGTCCGGGTGCGAAGGCACGAGCAGCCGCCGGAGGCTCACGCACTGCTGATCGGCGGAGCGGGGCGGGGGGATTAGGGCGACGTGCGAGGCGCTCCGCTTGCTAGGATGGTAGCTTCTCTCCCTATGTCCCTGTGCTTCTACAACACGCTCACGCAAACGGTGGAGGATTTCGCGCCGCTCGACGACAACGTGGTCCGCATGTACTCCTGCGGACCCACGGTCTGGAACTTCGCGCACATCGGCAACCTTCGAACGTTCACCTTCGTGGACCTGTTGCGCCGCTGGCTGCGCGCGCGGGGCTACCGCCTGGACCACGTCATGAACATCACCGACGTGGACGACCGCATCATCCAGCAGGCGCTGGCCGCGCACCAGTCCTTGCAGGAATACACCGCGGTTTACGAGAAAGCCTTTCTCGAGGACTGCGCCACGTTGCGGCTGGAGCGAGCCGAGCACCTGGTCCGCGCCACCGACCATATTCAGGACATGGCCGAGGTTATCCGCGAGCTGGGCGAAAAGGGCTACACCTACCGGAGCGACGGCTCCATCTACTTCCGGATCTCCCGATTTCCCGGGTACGGCAAGCTGTCGCACGCGGATTTCAGCGGCATACGGGCCGGGGCGCGGGTGGACACGGACCGCTACGACAAGACCGACGCGCGGGATTTCGCGCTGTGGAAAGCGCCCAAGGAAGGCGAGCCGTTCTGGGAAACGGCGATCGGTCCGGGCCGGCCGGGCTGGCACATCGAGTGTTCCACGATGGCGATGAAGTACCTGGGCCCGACGCTGGACATACACGCGGGCGGCATCGACCTCACCTTTCCTCACCACGAAAACGAGATCGCGCAATCGGAGGCGCTCACCGGCAAGACCTTCGCGCGCTTCTGGCTGCATTCCGAGCACCTGCTGATGGACGAGCAGACGATGTCGAAGTCGCTCGGCAACTTTCTTACGCTGCGCGACGTGGTGGGGCAGGGGTACGCGCCGGAGGCGGTGCGCTACCTGCTGGCTTCGGTGCCGTATCGCAAGAAGCTGAACTTCACTTTCGACAGTTTGCGCTCGGCCGCCTCCTCGCTCGAACGGCTGCGGAATTACAAATGGCGGCTGGAGAAGGAGCGGTTCCCGGAAGGCGCGAACGAGGCGCTGCTCGAGCGGACCCGCGCGGCCGCGGCGCGGTTCGACGCCGCCATGGACGACGACCTGAACACCGCCGAGGCCCTGGGAGCGGCCTTCGAGTTCGTGCGCGAGACGAACACCGCCATGGATGCGGGCGAATTCGGAGCGGGCAACGCCGCGCCCGCGCTCGGCTTCCTGGAGCATTTCGACGCGGTGTTCGACGTGATCCGGCCCTCCCAGCAGCAGAGCGGGATTTCCGAGGCCGAGATCGAGGCCGCTATCGCCGAGAGGAACCAGGCCCGCAAGGCGCGCAACTTCGCCCGAGCAGACGAGATCCGCAAGGAGTTGGCCGCGCGCGGCGTCGTTATCGAGGACACCAAGGAAGGCGTGCGCTGGAAGAGGGCGTAGCGGGCTACGGAGCCGCGCTGCGCCGCCGGTCTCCTTCGCGCCAGACGAAGCCTGTCAAAGCCCCAACGGCGAGAAAGCCGAGTCCCGTGATCCAGTGTCCGCCAACGATCTGGTCCACGGCGCAGCCGAGCAGAATTGCAGCAAGCGCAATGCCGACGGACCAGAAGGCGGCGCGGCTCCTTTTCAGAACGGTTAGCACAACTCCCGCGACAGGCGCTGAAAGGAACAGGATGCCGAATGCGGTATCTCTCCGGGATGCGCGGGGATTCACCAAGTGCGCGATGCCCAGCGCGAACAAGAGCGCCCACAGGACATATGTCCGCGCCGAAGGTGCTCGTTCGTCCGCCCCCCGCATGGGGAGTATTCTCTCTCTTTTCGGAACGAAACGCCAGGACCGCGTGGGGTTCAGTAGAGTGGGTACTCAGGGGGACTCATGAACCTTCACACCAAGGCCGTGCACGCGGGCGACCGCAAGAAGCCGGGACCGGCGGTGCCAGCGACCACGCCGATCTACACCGCCTCGACGTATCTCTACGACGAGATGGCCCAGCTCGACCGCATCTTCGGCCGCGAGGAGGCCGGCTACTCCTATTCGCGCTACGACAACCCCACCAATGCCGCGCTCGAAGAGCTGGTCACCGCGCTCGAAAACGCCCATGGCTCGCTGGCCTGCGCATCCGGGATGGCGGCGGTCCAGACGGCTCTGCTCACGGCGCTCACGGATCGGCCGAAGTCGATTGTGGCGGCGGACGCGCTCTACGGCGCTACGATCGGCGTGCTCTGGAAGGTGTTCGAGCCGCTGGGTGTGGAAGTGGCGTTCGTCGATATCTGCGACCTCGACGCGGTGGAGCAGATGGTTTCCGAGCGCAAGCCGGGCTGCCTGCTGATGGAGAGCATGTCGAACCCGCTGCTCAGGGTGGGCGCCATCGGCGACCTGGCGGAAATCGCGCGCGCGGCCGGGGCGGCCTTCGTGGTGGATAACACCTTCGCGACGCCCATGCTGGTGCGGCCGCTCGAGCTGGGCGCCAACCTGGTGGTGCACAGCCTGACGAAGTTCCTGGCCGGCCACGGCGACGTTCTGGGCGGCACGGTGACATCGGACGCCGGGCACTACGACACCCTTCGTGCGCTCTCACGCGCTTACGGACCGGTGCTGGGCCCGTTCGAGAGCTACCTGGCCATGCGGGGCATCAAGACTTTCCCGCTGCGCATGGAGCGGCAGTGCGCCAACGCCTGCCGGATCGCGGCGTCTCTGGCGGGGCATCCCCGGATCGAGCGGGTCCACTTCCCGGGCAACCCGGCGCACCCGGACGCCGCCACCATCGCGCGCCTCTTCCCGCCGGATCTTTACGGCGCCATGATCGGCTTCGAGATCGAGGGCGCGGGGCGCGAGGAGGTGTTCCGCTTCATGGACCGGCTGAAGCTGATCGTGCGCGGCACCTCGCTCGGCGACGTGCACAGCCTGATGCTTTATCCCGCCATGAGCTCGCATCGCGAAGTGTCGCCCGCCGAGCGCCGGCGCCTGGGAATCCGGGACAACCTGGTGCGCCTGTCGGTGGGGATCGAGGCCGCCGAGGACATTCTGGAGGATCTCGAACAGGCGCTGGCGTGAGACAATATTCGGAATGTCACGTCTGCTGTTGATCCCGGTGTTGCTGGCGGCCTGCGGGTGCGGCGGCGGCACTCATAATGGCACAGGGAGCCAGCCTGCCGGCAGCATTTCACTGGCGCTTTCCTCGCCTTCCGTGACGGTCCCGCAAGGCGGGTCGATTGGGAGAGTGACGGCGACCGTTGGCCGGACGGGCTCGACAGGCAGCGTCACCCTGAGCGCGAGCGGCCTGCCAGCGGGCGCGTCGGCCAGCTTTCAGCAGCCCGCCGGTGGCAACAGCGGCGTCGTCGCGTTGAATCCCGGCACGGCGACGGAGGGAACTTACACCGTTACGGTGCAGGCTTCCGACGGTGTCCACTCCGGCTCGGCGAGCCTTTCCTTCATCATCAATGCCGGCCTCGCGCCGCAACTGCCGGGCCCCTTCAGCTGGTCCTCGACCGGGCCGCTGATCAGCGCCGTTCCGGACGCAACCCACCCCCTCGTCTCGGTGAAGGACCCGTCGGTGGTGTACTTCAACAATCGCTGGCACGTTTATGCCACCACGGCCGATAGCACCGGCGCCTGGAGCATGGTGTATCTGAATTTCACCGACTGGACACAAGCGGCGGCGGCTCAGCCTTACTACATGGACGCCAACCCGGGGTTCGTCGGCTATCATTGCGCCCCGCAAGTTTTCTACTTCACGCCGCAGAACAAGTGGTATCTCGTCTACCAGAGCGGTCCGCCACAGTACTCCACCGCCGACGACCTAAGCCAGCCCGCCACCTGGACCGCCCCGCAGAGTTTTTTCTCAGCCAAGCCCGCGACGGTGGGAAACTGGCTGGATTTCTGGGTGATCTGCGACACCGCCAACTGCTACCTGTTCTTCTCCGGTGACGACGGCAACTACTATCGCAGCCAGACGCCCATCACAAGTTTCCCCAACGGCTTCAGCGGACCAGTCGTCGTGATGGCCAGCGCGGTGCCGGGGGAACTCTTCGAGGCCAGCAACGTTTATTACCTGAAGGGATTGAACCAGTACCTGGTCCTCATCGAGGCCATGGGCGGCAGCGCCGGCCAGAGATATTTCCGCGCGTTCATCTCCGACCGCCTCGACGGCGACTGGACGCCGCTGGCCAACGCCAACAGTTGGGCGGCGCCCTTCGCGGGCATCAACAATGTCACCTTCGCGGCTGGCGTGACTCCCTGGACGATCGACATCAGCCACGGCGAGATGCTACGGGACGGCTACGACCAGACGCTGACCATCGATCCCACCAATCTGAAGTTCCTGTACCAGGGCGTCAATCCCGCTGCGCGCGGAACGGACTATTCGCTACTCCCCTGGCAGCTCGGAATTATCAGCAGGACCAATTAGGCCGGGTGGGGCAGGCCGTTGGCCGGCCCAAGGCGGGCGGAACCGCCTGCCCCCCACCCTACGCCCCGTCCCCAACAAATTGTAGAATCGAGGGTTGCCCGAGCCGCTGGTCACTATCGCCATCCCGACGCTCACCGCCTCCGCGGTTCTCCGGGAATGCCTTTTCGCGCTGGAGCGGCAGACGTGCCGCGATTTTGAAGCCGTCATCATCGACAATAGCGGGAAGGGGCTGGTGCGGGAGATGGCCGAGGCCTGGCACGGGGTGACGGTGATCGAGAACGACTGGAACCTGGGCTTCGGAGCCGCGGTGAACCAAGCGTTCCGGCGCT
>Ga0181539_1002865_pt1 | contig 16678 bp, 15 predicted proteins | sample PEATcosm2014_Bin_46_FD_119767 | JGI IMG/M metagenome (GOLD analysis project Ga0181539, IMG submission 119767) | Peatland microbial communities from MTU Mesocosm Facility, Houghton, MI, USA - PEATcosm2014_Bin23_60_metaG | ecosystem: Environmental > Terrestrial > Soil > Wetlands > Peat | place... | reverse complement strand
GGCTGATGGCGCAACAGAGCCGATCCTGGGAGTTTGACTTGGAAGAAGGCGTGCTCGATCCGGCCCGCCTGCCGCGGATCGTCATCGATTCTCAGCAGCCGCTATCGTTCAAGCGCGAGAAGGACACGAATTTTCGTGACACTGTTGTAACGCTGCTGCTCGACAATTCCGGCTCCATGCGCGGCCGCCCGATCACCGTCGCGGCGACCTGCGCCGATATTCTCGCGCGGACATTGGAACGATGCGGGGTCAAGGTCGAGATTCTCGGCTTCACGACGCGAGCCTGGAAGGGCGGTCAATCGCGCGAGGCCTGGATAAGCGACGGCAAGAAACCCAACCCTGGTCGGCTCAACGATATTCGCCACATTATCTATAAGGCGGCGGATGCGCCGTGGCGACGGGCCCGGCGTAACCTGGGCCTGACGATGCGCGAAGGTCCTCTCAAGGAAAACATTGATGGCGAGGCGCTGGACTGGGCGCATCGCCGGCTGATGGCTCGCAGCGAGCAGCGTCGCATCCTGATGATGATCTCGGACGGCGCGCCGGTCGACGATTCCACTCTGTCGGTTAATCCCGGCAATTATCTCGAGCGCCATTTGCGCCAAATTATCCATGATATTGAGACGAAATCGCCGGTCGAACTCATCGCGATAGGCATCGGCCATGACGTGACGCGCTATTATCGCCGGGCCGTAACCATTGTGGACGCCGAGGAACTGGGCGGGGCCATGACCGAAAAACTGGCGGAACTGTTCAGCGAGGACGCCGTTCCGGCGATGCTCGGCCGAAACAACGCGCCGGGGGCGCGATCAATCGCCGCGCGCTAATCACGAATCATTTTCACGGGTTACGAGGCGCCGAGATTTCGCGCGTCAACAGGATTTTTACTTCGCGACCACTAAAATGGAACCAAATCCGGCGCCGCTGCATTTACGGTTGCGGCTTTAACGTCGCGACAGGGTGCGCGGCGCCATTCTCGGGGTTGCGGCGCATGTGATCTGAGAGGGTTGAACGATGTCCTTCGCGATGTTCCCTAAGCATGACGACAGCCTGACGGCGGGCGCGCCGTCGTCCGAACAGAAAGTCTTCTGTGTCGCGGCGATCTGCTTGCTGGCGTCGACGCCGCTGCTGGTTTCCATCGCCCTGATGATCTGGGGCGGTTAAAGCCCCGCGAGCCAGGAAGTCCGGGTCAACGGGCGCGCTCGGGGTCTTCCAGGTCGGCGAGCCCTCTTTTATAGGCCCGCGCAAGGGATTATTCGTTGGTCCGGCGCGACGTTCGTTTGGCGGAACGAGTCGAGAGCACCGGCGAACACACGTCAAGAAGCCTCGCCGATGGGCCATTCTTGTCTAAATACGTTTCCTTTCGTGTCATGAGCCTCGATCGAAATCGATTTGGCGCCGTTTGGCGCATAACTAAAGCGGAAATTGGGGTCTTCCGATAAAGAGATCCCGCCCTCCATTGAAAAAATCAGCGTCTCGCCCTGCCGGACCACCACCTTATCGATGTAATGGGCGGGGATATAGAGATGCGTGAGTTGATCCATCTGCATTCCCGAATTATTGGGATGTCGGATCATGATTTGCGCTTCGCGATGTCCAGATTCCGCGCTCTTGAATTCGCGGTATTTCATCTGTCCGAGATGAGACGCGGCTTCATCCATGTTTTTGACGGCGGGCGCGGAGCAGCCGCCCGCGGCCTTGACGAATTTAACTTGCGCGTGAAGGGCGCTGTCGCCTGTTTCGCCGACCGCGTGGACGTTGGTATATGAGTTTACCCGAGCGCGAGTCGAGATAAAGGTCACGCCCGCCGTTTCGCCGAATGTGAAAGTCGCGGCCATGGGCATCGGGTTTTGATCGACGACGAGCGTCGCCCGACGCAATCCGGGGGCCTTGAACCGCAGCGTCATGGGCACGATGGCTGCGTCCTCCGCCCGGGCCGGCGCTTCGAGAACAACAAAGTCGTCGTTCGTGATCGCGCGGCCTTGAAACAAATCGCGGGCTAGATCGGGCCAGGGGTCGACCGGAGCGGGCGCCTGCGCGAGCGCTCCGTCAAGCGCGCCAAGCACAAGTCCGACGCACAGGAGGCCGGCGGGACGCCAGCGGCGTGAGGCGACGATCTTCATGGTTACCTCCAGAACATGAGGCCCAGGCTAATCCTTGCGCGATAAATCCTCAAGGCGTCTCCCACTCCAACTCGGCGAAGCCCGCGGTAGCATTGCGGCCGTTGTAATCGTCGAAGAGACGCCACTTCTCTCGCTCGCTTCGCGCCGCCGCGCTCGCCGCGTCCGCGACATTGTCGCCTTTCTTGATCGCGGCGCGCAAATCAGCGGTCAAACGGGTTAAATAGGCCCGTTGATCGTCGAGCGCCTTGGGCCAGGCCGCGACCAGCGGCCCATGGCCGGGCACGACGCGCACGGCGGGGATTTTCGCCAATTCTTCCGCTACTTCGAGAAATCCGAGCAGGCTGCCGTCAACGATCGGGACATGCCGCACGAACAAGAGGTCGCCCGCGAACAGCGTGCCTGTTTGCTCGTCCAGCACGGTCAGATCGCAATCGCTATGCGCGGGGCTCCACGCTTGCAGGGTGATCTTGCGTCCGCCGAGGTCGAGCATCGTCGCTTTGTCGACGGTGACGCTCGGGCCGACGATAACCACGCCGTCAAGAGCGTCGCTCATCGCCGCGCGAAACGATTCCAGATAAAAGGCGCCGCGCGCCGACAAGGCGCGCTGGAGATTCTTGTGGCCGACGAAAACGACATCGGGGCCGACAAACGCCCCATTGCCGAAGACGTGGTCTGGATGGGCGTGCGTGTTGATCACATACCGAATCGGTTTCGATGTCTCTTGCTGCAACGCAGCAATAAATGCCTTTGCTTCGATCAGACTGCCGCCCGTATCGATCACGGCCACGGCGTCCTCGCCGACAATGGCTCCAAGATTTGCGATATCTCCTTCATTTTCCCGGTCCATGAGCGCGGTCTGGCCCTGATGGGCGAATACGCCGGGCGCGATTTCATCGAGTTTGAAGTCCATCGCGGCGGATGGGCTTATGTAATAAAACGCCAAGATTAGTGACAATATAATGCGCCGCACCATGATGTTCGACCTCGCTGATCGCGTCCTGTCCGCGTCCCGGCTCCACAAACTCAGTAAAGCGTTTTTCCGGGTTGCGCTCTAAAAGGCGGCGCCATATTATCCCGCCGTTTCCGACTTAAAAGATGTCTTCTGGACGGGAACCGGAAGCTTCTCTTCGGAGATCGATGGAGCCATTTTGTAGGGTCCAACCGATCGACGCGAGACAAGGAACGGAAAACGCCTTCCCAGTGTCGAGGCGCCATCGAGGCGCGATGTCGGCGACGAGGCCAATATAGGCGCGCGTCGATGTCGTCAGGAGGAAAAGCTCATGCATAAGCTGTTGTTGTCGACTTCGGTCGGTGTTTTCGCGCTGCTGTCGGTTGGCGCGGCGAAGGCCGATGAATTGCTGACCCTGCAGAAAGACCCCAAGCAATGGGTGTCTCCCACCGGCGATTACGCCAATACGCGCTATTCTTCCCTAAAGCAGATCACCACCGAAAACGTCTCCAAGCTGGCTCCCACATGGAGCTTCTCGACCGGCGTGCTGCGCGGCCACGAAGGCGCGCCGCTGGTGCTCGGCGATGTGATGTATATTCATACGCCGTTCCCCAATATCGTCTACGCGCTGGATCTCAATCACGACGGCAAGATCCTTTGGAAATACGAGCCGAAGCAGGATCCGGCCGTGGTTCCCGTCATGTGCTGCGACACCGTTAATCGCGGCCTGGCGTACGCCGACGGCAAGATTTTTCTGGCTCAGGCCGACACCACCCTCATCGCGCTCGACGCCAAGAGCGGCAAGTTGGTCTGGTCGGTCAAGAACGGCGATGCGTCGAAGGGCCAGACCTCGACCGCCGCTCCCCACGTCTTCAAGGACAAGGTTCTCGTCGGCATCGCCGGCGGCGAATTCGGCGTACGCGGCCATATCACCGCCTATAACGTCGCCGACGGAAAGCTGGCCTGGCGCGGCTATTCCATGGGACCGGACACCGACACGCTTATCGATCCGGAAAAGACGACCGTGCTCGGCAAGCCGGTTGGCAAGGACTCCTCGACCAGCACTTGGGAAGGAGATCAGTGGAAGATCGGCGGCGGCACCACCTGGGGCTGGTATTCCTACGATCCGGAATTGAACCTGGTCTATTACGGCTCGGGCAACCCGTCGACCTGGAACCCGAAGCAGCGTCCAGGCGACAACCGCTGGTCCATGACGATCTGGGCGCGCAATCTCGACACCGGCGCGGTGAAGTGGGTCTATCAGCTGACGCCGCATGATGAGTGGGATTACGACGCGATCAACGAAGTGATTCTCGCCGATCAGGATATCGGCGGCGTCAAACGCAAGACGGCGGTGCATTTCGATCGTAACGGTTTCGCCTATACGCTCGATCGCACCAACGGCGAGCTGCTGGTCGCCGAGAAATACGACCCGGCCGTGAACTGGGCGACCAAGGTCGACATGGACAAGAGCTCCAAGACCTACGGCCGTCCGCTCGTCGTCGACAAATATTCGACGGAGAAGAACGGCGAGGACACCAACACGCAGGGCGTTTGCCCGGCGGCGCTCGGCTCCAAGGACGAGCAACCGGCGTCGTTCAATCCGGACACCGGCCTGTTCTACGTGCCGACGAACCACGTCTGCATGGACTACGAGCCCTTCCGGGTCAGCTACACCGCAGGTCAGCCCTACGTCGGCGCGACGTTGGAAATGTTCCCGGCGGGCAAGGTTCTCGGCGACAAGACGGACAACACCGGCAACTTCATCGCCTGGGACGCGCGCACCGGCAAGATCGTTTGGTCCGACAAGGAGCAGTTCTCCGTGTGGTCCGGCACGGTCACGACCGCTGGCGGTCTGGCCTTCTACGGCACGCTTGAAGGCTATCTGAAGGCGGTCGATCTCAAGACGGGCAAGGAACTTTACAAGTTCAAGACCCCGTCGGGCATCATCGGCAACGTCATCACCTACGAGCACGCCGGCAAGCAATATGTCGCGGTGCTCTCGGGCGTCGGCGGCTGGGCCGGCATCGGTCTCGCGGCGGGCCTCTCGAAGAGCAACGAGGGTCTTGGCGCCGTGGGCAACTATGCGTCGCTGTCCAACTACACCGCTCTCGGCGGCGTGTTGACGGTCTTTGCTCTGCCCAACTGAGCCTAGCCTAACGCAATAGCGATTTGGCGCTCGGCCCACTGCCTGGAAGGCGTGTCGCCGGGCGCCATTTTTTGGATACGAGAAAACGTCAAAACGAGAAAACGTCGGAGAGTGTGATGAGACTGTCGTTGGCCGGGGCGCTCGCCCTGGGCGTTATCATGAGCGTTGGAACGTCCGCGAACGCGGAAGCGCCCGGAGATCCGAAGGCGGTCAAATCGGTCGACGGCAAATATTTCGACGCGAAGGGTGACCCCACCTACAATGTGAAGCCCGATGGAACCGTCGATTTCTACACCTTCTCCGGCTATCGCCGCTACCACTCGGAATGCCACGTCTGCCACGGTCCCAACGCCGAAGGCTCGACTTACGCTCCGGCTCTGAAGGACTCGGTTAAGCGCTTCGATTACGCGGAGTTTTCCGGCATCGTCATTGGCGGTCGCGAAAACAAGCAGGCGGGCAACGACAGCGTTATGCCGGCCTTCGCCGACAATAAAAACGCGATGTGCTATCTCGACGACATTTACGTCTACCTACGCGCGCGCTCGACCGAAGCCGTGAGCCGCGGTCGTCCCGAGAAGAAGGAAGACAAGCCGGCGTCGTTCTCCGACGCTGAAACCAAGTGCATGAGCGCCAAGTAAGGCGCCCGGCAAGCAATGCGATGGGCGGAATTGAGCCGACGCCCATTTTGGACAAGCGCCAAAGCAGGGAATCGCGCATGGTAGGGCAAGGACGTGTGAGCCCTCGCGGAGTTTCCCTGCTTGTGATCGCCGTCGCGACGCTGGTCGCGCCGGCGACGAGCGCGCAAAATCTCGGGCGGGAATTTGGAGCCAAGGGCGCGGACAACGCCGGCTCCATCGAACTCGTGGACCCCAAGGTGCTGCGTGTCTGCGCCGATCCCAACAATATGCCTTTTTCCAACGACAAGGGCGATGGATTCGAAGACAAAATCGCGCGGTTGCTGGCCGAGAAGCTCAACAAGGACGTGGCTTATACGTACTATCCCGGCGCGACCGGCTTTATTCGCAACACCTTGAATGCCCATCTGTGCGATGTTGTCCTCGGCATGCCGCAGGGCAATGATTTGGTCCAGCCAACCAATCCCTATTACCGCACGACATATACGATCGTGACGCGCGTCGGTTCCGATCTCGAGGATCTGAAATCTCTGGACGACCCGCGATTGAAGGAAAATGGCCGCCATATCGGTCTCGTCGCCAATACGCCGCCGGGCAACCTTCTCGCGGCGAACGGACTGCTCGGCGCGGTCAGGCCCTATGCGTTGATGGTGGATACGCGCGTCGAATCGTCTAGCGCCGCGATGATCGCCGATCTGGAAAAGGGCGACCTCGACATCGCTATCCTTTGGGGGCCATTCGCGGGCTATTACGCCAAAAAGGCCGCCGTCAAGCTGATCGTGACGCCGATCGCGGACTCGCCGGGAACGCGGATGAGCTTTCGCATCGCTTTCGGGGTGCGTCACTCCGACCAGAATTGGAAGCGAGAACTCAATCAGTTCATCGCGCAAAACAAAGCGCCGCTTGAAAAGATCCTTGAAGAATATGGCGTGCCGCTGCTCGGCGAGGACGGGCGGCCACTGGAGCCGGCGCGATGAAGCGCGCGATGCTGGCCTGTCTTCTCGCGGCCGTGGCCGGCGCGAGCCTGGCCGCGCAAAAAGGAACGCCGAGGGAACCCGCCGGTTACCGAATGGACGATTATGGCACGCTCGTTCCGACCACGCTCAGAGGCGCTTCGGTGTTGAGCACGACAAAAGCCTTCGAACTATGGAGCCAAAAGGCGGCTGTATTCGTGGATGTCTTGCCGCGCCCCCCCTAAGCCAGCGGGATTGCCCAAGGAAGCTATCTGGCGGGATGCGCCGCGCCAAGACATACCGGGCAGCGTTTGGCTTCCGGACACGGGCTATGGGGAATTGGCGGCGCAGACCCAGCGCTACTTCGAAAACGGCCTAAGCCGCGCGACCGCTGACGACAGGAGCAAAGCGCTCGTGTTTTACTGCCGCAAGAATTGTTGGATGTCCTGGAACGCGGCCAAGCGCGCTCTGACGATTGGCTACACCAATGTTTCCTGGTATCCAGACGGTGTCGATGGCTGGGCCGCGGCCGGAAACTCGTTGGAATCGCGCGAGCCGGAGCCTCGTGAATAGGCGCCGTGACGATTTAGAGAGCGCCCTTCGTCGACGCTCCTTATGAGGAAATTCGATGACCACGACAGAGTTGTCCCCGGCAAAATCTTTCCAGGGGCTGATCCTGACCCTGCAACAATTTTGGGCCGCGCGGGGCTGCGTCATCCTTCAACCCTACGACATGGAGATGGGAGCGGGCACATTCCACCCCGCGACCACCTTGCGCGCGCTGGGCCCAAAGCCCTGGCGGGCCGCTTATGCGCAGCCCTGCCGCCGCCCGAAGGATGGCCGTTATGGCGAAAATCCCAACCGGGTCCAGCACTACTACCAGTTTCAGGTCATACTAAAGCCCTCGCCGCCCGATTTGCAGCAGCTCTACCTCGATTCGCTTGCGACGATCGGCCTAGACGCGCGCCTGCACGACATCCGTTTCGTCGAGGACGATTGGGAGAGCCCGACTCTGGGCGCCTGGGGACTTGGCTGGGAATGCTGGTGCGACGGGATGGAGGTCTCCCAATTCACCTATTTCCAACAGGTCGCCGGGGTGGAGTGCGCGCCGGTGGCCGGAGAACTTACTTATGGGCTCGAACGCTTGGCCTGTTACCTGCAAGGCGTCGATAGCATCATGGAACTGAACTTCAACGGCGGCGAAGGCGCCGCGCGCGTGAGCTACAAAGATGTGTTCCTGCAGGCGGAACAAGAATACTCGCGCTATGATTTCGAGGCGGCGAACACAGATAAACTCTTTTCGGATTTTAACTCCGCAGAGGCGGAGTGCGAACGATTGCTTGAGTTCGGAGACGGCGACGGCGAAACGAAACATCTCATGTGTTTGCCGGCATATGATCAATGTATAAAAGCTTCCCATGCATTTAATCTTTTAGACGCGCGCGGCGTTATTTCCGTGACCGAGCGTCAAAGCTACATTCTGCGCGTCCGCGAATTAGCGAAAGCTTGTGGCGCCGCATGGAGACGCACCGAAGCGGGCGGCCTTCGCCTTGAAAAGGCAGAAACCGCCACCACCTTATAAAACAAAGGGTGCGAGGCGGAGAGAGCCGGAGACAAATTTTCCCAGGCGGTGAGATTGTAGGTCGTTCGTCTCTATTGCTAGAGCGTCGGTTGACGTTGATCGCAGTTTGTTCTATCTATGTTCATGTTATGAGCGCGTGGCGAGAGGGAGGGCGGGGTGATTGGGATCGTTTCTCTCGACGGATTCGCCACTATGCGCGAAGATCGCAAAAACAAATTCGCCAATGCGCGGCGCGAGGAGCCCATGGAGGGGCCTCAGAGTGGTCAAGCCCTCGCCTCGCTCTTAGCCTCGGAATTGCGTGAAAGGTTTTATTCTTGGCGCGGACTCTCTGGGCGGCGTTACATTTGCTCTGTCTTTTCCACCGCCGATGCAGCCATCGTCTCGGAATTCACTGCGGCTGCGGTGATTGGCGTCGCGAGGGATGGCGCCGCGCGACGCCCGGTTTGCGTGATGTCATCGCGTGAATTTCGCGTCTCGGGGGACATCGGTTCGCGCGAAGGAGCGGGGGGCCATGGCGTGACCGAATGGCACGTTCATTTCGGAGTGGACGAAGAGGGATTGCGCGATCTCGCGGGATCGCTGCTCAGCTAGGATTTCCATGCGGAGAGTCGCGCCTCGTGAATTCAAGAAACCGCGAGACTGCTCATAAAATCGCAGGCGGCGATCATGTGGCGCTTATTTGATCGTCGTCGCCTATCCGTTAGACTCATTCCGCCTTGAAACGGGCGTTCATCCCAAATAGTTTGAATCGAGACGGAGAGTCGAGGCCATCGCGCCGCGATCTGATCAATTCGCACCGCGGGGAACGGGGATCGCCGCGTTTTCGTTTGATCTGTCTAAAGAAATTCAAACCCAGGCCTCATCGCCGTTCGTCCCTAGGAATTACGACCCATGTCCGTGCTGATAGACAGAAATACGAAGGTCATTTGTCAGGGCTTCACCGGTAAGACCGGCACCTTCCATTCCGAGCAGGCGGTCGCCTATGGCACACGCATGGTTGGCGGCGTTTCTCCCGGCAAGGGCGGGACGACGCATCTCAACTTGCCGGTTTTCGACACCGTGGCGGAGGCGAAAGCAAAGACCGGCGCCGATGCGAGCGTCGTATACGTCCCGCCGCCGGGCGCGGCCGACGCCATTTGCGAAGCGATAGACGCCGAAATTCCGCTGATTGTCGCCATCACCGAGGGAGTGCCGGTTCACGACATGATTCGCGTTAAGCGCGCGCTGTCGGGCTCGAAATCGCGGCTCATAGGACCCAACTGTCCTGGCGTCGTCACGGCGGGCGAATGCAAGATTGGGATCATGCCGGGTAATATTTTCATGCCGGGCACGGTTGGCGTGGTGTCGCGCTCGGGCACGTTGACCTATGAGGCGGTTTTCCAGACCTCCCGCGAGGGTCTCGGTCAGACGAGCGCGGTCGGCATTGGGGGCGATCCCGTCAAGGGCACCGACTTCATCGAGGTGCTGGAACTGTTCCTGGCGGACGACGCCACCAAATCCATCATCATGATCGGCGAGATCGGAGGCTCCGCGGAAGAGGAAGCGGCCCAATTCTTGATAGACGAGGCCAAGCGCGGACGCAGAAAGCCAATCGCCGGGTTCATCGCCGGTCGCACGGCTCCTCCCGGCCGCCGCATGGGTCACGCCGGCGCGATCATCGCGGGCGGCAAGGGAGACGCCGAAAGCAAGATCGCGGCGATGGAAGCGGCGGGCATCCGTATTTCGCCCTCGCCGGCGCGGCTTGGCAAGACCTTGGTCGAGGCGTTGCGGGCCTAGGGAGTTTTCCGTCTCTCCCTAATGGAGAAGGAAGCGGACGCGCGAGTTGCGTCCTGGGGAATGTGAAAAAATGGCGCGTTTGGAAACGAACGGTGGTGCCGGCGGCGGCGTCGATACGCAGGCCAATTCGCAAAAGGAAGTGTTCGAGACGACTTCGTTTTTGCAGGGCGCGAACGCGGCCTATCTCGAACATCTGCTGGCGGCCTTCGAGGCCGACCCGGCTACGGTTGGTCCCGATTGGCGCGCCTTTTTCGCCGGCCTCGGAGTCGCGCCGCGCCCCGGCGGGGACAGAGCGGCGCGAGCCTCCTGGGCTCGCCAGGATTGGCCGCCAGCCGCCAAGAACGAATGGGTGAGCGCGCTCGACGGGGATTGGGGCGCGCCGAAGGGCGGCGCCCCCGCCCCGCCGATATTCGCGGGAGTCACGCCCGCGCCGCCGCCTCCGCTCGGCGAGGAGCTACAACGCGCCACCCGCGATAGCGTTCGCGCGCTGATGATGATCCGCGCATACCGCATGCGCGGCCATCTCCACGCCAACCTGGACCCGCTCGGATTGGAGCAGCGCCACGATCACGGGGAGTTGCATCCGGCGACCTATGGCTTCGAGGATAAGGATTACGATCGCAAGATTTTCATCGACGGCGTTCTTGGGCTGAAATACGCCAGCGTCTTCGAGATGGTGACAATTCTGCGCCGCACCTATTGCGGCTCCATCGGTTTCGAGTTCATGCACGTTCTGAACCCCCAGGAAAAGGCTTGGTTGCAAGCGCGGATCGAGGGGCCGAAGAAGGAGATCGTGTTCACGCAGGAAGGCAAGCGCGCGATCTTCCGCAAGCTGGTCGAGGCGGAGGGCTTCGAGAAATTCCTCGACGTGAAATACACGGGCACCAAACGATTTGGGCTCGACGGCGCCGAGTCGATCGTGCCGGCGCTGGAACAGATCATCAAGCGAGGCGGCGCCCTAGGCGTGCAAGAGATCGTGCTGGGCATGGCGCATCGCGGCCGGCTCAATGTTCTTTGTCAAGTGATGGCGAAGCCGCACGCCGCGCTATTCCACGAATTCAAGGGCGGCTCGTTTCTGCCGGACGAAGTGGAAGGCTCGGGCGATGTCAAATATCATCTTGGGGCTTCCTCAGACCGGGAGTTCGACGGCAATAAGGTTCATCTATCGCTGACCGCCAATCCTTCTCATCTCGAAATTGTCGATCCCGTGGTGCTGGGCAAAGTGCGGGCGAAACAGGACCAGCACGGTTGCGCCGACGACGACAGGCGCGCCGTATTGCCGCTGCTGATCCATGGCGACGCGGCTTTCGCGGGACAGGGCGTCGTCGCGGAATGTCTCGGTCTGTCCGGCTTGAAAGGCCATCGCACTGGCGGCTCCGTGCATTTCATCATCAACAATCAGATCGGCTTCACCACCTATCCTCGCTATTCGCGATCCTCGCCCTATCCATCCGACGTCGCGAAGATGGTCGAGGCGCCGATCTTCCATGTCAACGGCGACGACCCGGAAGCGGTGGTGTTCGCCGCGCGCGTCGCGACCGAGTTCCGCCAGCAATTCCAAAAGCCGGTGGTCATCGACATGTGGTGCTACCGACGCTTTGGCCATAACGAGGGCGACGAACCGGCCTTCACCCAACCCTTGATGTATAAAAAGATTCGGGCCCATAAAACGACGCTGGACCTATATGGCGAAAAGCTGGTGGCCGAAGGCCATATGACCCGGGTCGAGGCCGATGCAATGAAAGGGGAGTGGCGTGAAACGCTCTCGCGGGAGTTTGACGTCGCGCTGTCCTTCAAGCCAAATAAAGCCGACTGGCTCGACGGCCATTGGGCCGGGCTGAAGCCGGGCTATCAATCCTCGGACGACGAGCGGCGCGGCAAGACCGGCGCGCCATTGGAAACCCTGCGCGAGATCGGCCAAAAACTAACGGTCGTGCCGGAAGGGTTCAATATTCATCGCACGATCCAGCGTTTTCTCGACGCGCGCCGCGCGGCGATCGACACGGGGGTCGGCATAGACTGGGCCACCGCCGAGGCGCTCGCATTCGGCACTTTGCTGCGGGAAGGACATCGCGTTCGCTTCTCGGGGCAAGACAGCGAGCGTGGAACCTTTTCGCAACGGCACGCCGTTTTGATCGATCAGGAGAACGAGAGCCGCTATATTCCGCTCGATCATTTGGGCAGCGCGAAGGGCCAATTCGAAATCATTAATTCCATGCTGTCGGAAGAGGCGGTGCTCGGCTTCGAATATGGCTATTCCCTCGCCGAGCCTCAGACTCTCGTGCTTTGGGAGGCGCAATTCGGCGATTTCGCCAATGGCGCGCAGGTGATCTTCGATCAGTTCCTGTCGGCGGGCGAACGTAAATGGCTCCGCATGTCTGGCCTCGTCTGTCTGTTGCCTCACGGCTACGAAGGCCAAGGGCCGGAGCATTCCTCGGCGCGATTGGAGCGATTCCTTCAATTGGCCGCCGAGGACAATATCCAGGTCGCCAATTGCTCGACGCCGGCCAATTACTTTCACATCCTGCGCCGGCAGCTCCATCGGAGCATTCGCAAACCCTTGGTCCTAATGTCGCCGAAATCGCTGCTGCGTCACAAGCGCTGCGTTTCGCGGATCGAAGATTTCGGTTCGGACTCGGGGTTCCACCGGCTTCTGTCGGACGACGCCATGAAGCCCGCCGAGGCGGGCGCCTTCCAATTGCGGCCCGCGGAAGCAATCCGCCGGGTCGTGCTTTGCTCTGGGAAGGTCTATTACGATCTGCTGGAGGAGCGTGAAAAGCGGGGTGCCGACGACATATATCTTTTGCGCGTGGAGCAGCTCTATCCGTTGCCGTTGAAGCAGCTCATCGTGCGCCTGTCGCAGTACAAAAAGGCCGATATTGTCTGGTGCCAGGAGGAGCCCAAGAACATGGGCGCCTGGTCCTATGTCGAGCCTTATCTCGAATGGGCGCTGACGCAAGCAGGCGGCGCGGCCAAGCGGGCGCGTTACGCCGGACGTCCGGCGTCGGCCTCGACGGCCGCCGGCACGATGTCCAAGCACCTTGCGCAACTCAAGGCGCTTCTCGACGAGGCTTTGGGCGCGTAGAATTCGCGCCCCGAACGGGGGCGTTCGAACGAAGAGCATTTCTGGCCGCCGGCCGGAAGTGAGGGGGCGGCGCCGGCAGAGTCGTGCCGTCGCCAAGTCGATGGATGATGCGGCGATGACTGAAATTCGTGTGCCGACCCTAGGTGAATCCGTAACCGAGGCGACGATCGGCCGTTGGTTCAAGCAACCCGGCGACGCGGTGCGGGCGGATGAAGCGCTGGCCGAGTTGGAGACCGACAAGGTTACGCTCGAAGTCAATGCGCCCGCCTCGGGCATCCTCGCCGAAATTGTCGCCAAGGAGGGTGAGACCGTGACGCCCGGCGCGCTGCTGGGCCAGATCACCGAGGGAGCGGCGAACGCTAAAACTCCTTCCGCTCCCGCGGCGAAGCCCACGCCTCCGGTTTCCGCGGCTCCCGCAATGCCGCCTTCGCCCGCGGCCGCCAAAATCGCTCTCGACAGGGGCGTTGATCTTGCCTCGGTCGCCGGCTCCGGCAAACGCGGGCAAGTGCTCAAGAGCGATTTGATCGCGCCAGCGTCGGCGTTGTTGATCCAACCCCCTCCCGCGCCTTCCCGCGAAATACGCGCCGAGGCGCCTCCGACCCCGAGGGCAGCGCCGGGAGAATCCACGCGGCGCGAGGAGCGCGTGCGCTTGAGTCGGTTGCGGCAGACCATCGCCAGGCGACTTAAGGAGGCGCAAAACGCCGCCGCCATGCTGACGACTTTTAACGAAGTTGATATGAGCGCGGTGATGGAGTTGCGCAACCGTTACAAGGAGTTGTTCGAAAAGAAGCACGGCGTGAAGCTCGGTTTCATGGGCTTTTTCGTTAAAGCCTGCTGCCGGGCGCTGGAGGAGGTTCCCGCCGTCAACGCCGAGATCGACGGCGCCGACATTGTCTATAAGCATTTCGCCCATATCGGCGTCGCCGTGGGAACGGACAAGGGTCTCGTCGTTCCAGTCGTGCGCGACGCGGACAGGATGGAGATAGCGCGGATCGAGAAGACCATTGGCGCGCTAGGCAAGAAGGCAAGGGAGGGGCGGCTCGACATCGAAGAACTGCAGGGCGGAACCTTCACGATCTCCAACGGGGGAATCTATGGTTCGCTGATGTCGACGCCGATTCTCAACGCGCCGCAGTCGGGCATTCTCGGAATGCACAAGATTCAAGAGCGTCCGGTCGTCATCGATGGCAAAATCGAAATCCGGCCCATGATGTATCTCGCCCTGTCTTACGACCATCGCATCGTCGACGGCAAGGAGGCGGTGACGTTCCTCGTTCGCGTGAAGGAATTGCTTGAAGATCCAGAACGGCTGATTCTTGATCTATAAAGCGATCGGGAGGTCTTTAAATATCCTTGGTCGTTCGTATCTAAATTGAGGAGCGTGCTGCGGTGCAGGCGCCAAAGCGGCGGGTTTAAGACAAACCGCCCAGGAGAGTGACTATGGAACCAAAAATTTCTCCCGAGAGCCGAACGCCACGGCTGACCCCCGAACAATTCGCCCATTTGGGTGATGGAGCCATCGCCTATGTGCGGTCCATGCGCTCCGAGGATGTGACGCGGCTTTTTCCCCAGGCGCCTGAAATCGGTCCCGGTTTGACGGTTTTCGCTTTGCTGTCGGCCGACGGCTCGCCAATCGTGCTAGCGGACACGAAAGAGGGCGCGCTGGCTAACGCGTGGGAAAACAAGCTGATGACCGTCAGTTTGCACTGAAGGAACGCCTTGGGAACAGGCTCCGAGGCGAGAGGTAAGGAAATTGCATCTCCAATAGGGGCGGCGGGGATAGATCCCGCCGCGGCAAGGAGATGTCCAGATGGAGCAGGTCCGCGAAATTTACGCAGTCTGCCATGTTAACGATGTCGCCAAACGGCGCGCTGTCGGCTTCGTGCTCGCGCGGGTGAATGAAGCGGGCGACGTTGTTCCCTTCCCGATCGTTGTGACGCGGCAGGCGGGAAAGTATTACGCTTATGTAAACCGTTGCCCGCACCAGGCAACGCGGCTCGATTTCGAACCGAAGCAGTTTCTCGACGCTAGCCAACGCTATTTGTTGTGCGGCAAGCACGGCGCGCAATTCGACATCGCGACCGGCCATTGCAACGACGGCCCCTGCAAGGGCGAGCGACTGGAGCCGGTCGAGATCGTCATAGACGAAGAGGAAGTTTGCATCGCCGGCGTAAAAATCGCCGAAGAGGATGGACTTGATCGCGAAGAGAACGACGAGATGCCGGAGGTTCTCATTCAGGCCGATTAACCGTGGCCGCGGCATTAGAGCAAGTTCCGCGAAACTTGATAGACTTTTGCGACCAGGACTCGCTACAACATTCTGATTTTACGTGATTTCTTATCGCTCGGATGATCCCATCCGAGCGATAAGACCGCTAGACGCCAGCAGCCGCGCGGAGTTCCAACAATTGCGCCAGCTTGTCGTTGGCCGAGACGCGGGCGTCTTCCGTCTTGGCGTCAGCCGCGTCTTCGCGCGCGTTCTTTATGTCGGCGTCAAGCTTGGCGACGTCCACATCAGCGACGGCGACCGCCTGTTCGGCCAATATGGTGAAACCCTTGCTACTCACATCCGCGAAGCCGCCGCGCACGAAGAGCTTTTCGACCACGCCGGCGGCGTCGATCCGCACGACGCCTGTCTTCAGCGTGGTCATGATAGGCGCATGATCCTTTAAAACGGTGAACTGCCCGTCGACGCCAGGCGCGACGACCTGCTCGACATCGCCAGAAAACAGCAGTTTTTCAGGAGAGACGAGTTCGAAGTGAAATGCGGCCATGTCTGTCTCCGACGGCGCTGATCGATGTCGTTCCGGCCGGAGCGGAGCCCCGGCCGACCCAAATCGATTATGGATTATGCCGCTTCCTTGGCGAGCTTCGCGGCCTTTTCAACCGCCTCCTCGATGGTTCCAACCATGTAGAACGCCGCCTCGGGAAGGTGGTCGTATTCGCCGGCGACAAGGCCCTTGAAACCTTTGATCGTGTCGGCCAGCGACACCAGCTTGCCCGGTGAGCCGGTGAAGACCTCGGCGACGTGGAAAGGCTGCGAAAGGAACCGCTCGATTTTTCGGGCGCGGGCCACCGTGAGTTTGTCTTCCTCGGACAATTCATCCATGCCGAGAATTGCGATGATGTCCTGCAGAGCCTTATAGCGTTGCAGCGTCGATTGCACTTTGCGGGCGATGTCGTAATGCTCCTCCCCAACGATAATCGGAGACAGCATCCGCGAGGTCGAGTCGAGCGGATCGACCGCCGGATAAATGCCCTTCGCGGCGATCGACCGAGACAAAACGGTGGTCGCGTCGAGATGGGCGAAGGAGGTGGCCGGCGCTGGATCGGTCAAGTCGTCGGCAGGCACGTAAATCGCCTGCACCGAAGTAATCGAGCCCTTGTTGGTGGTGGTGATGCGCTCTTGCAGAGCGCCCATGTCGG
>Ga0181539_1002864_pt1 | contig 16678 bp, 10 predicted proteins | sample PEATcosm2014_Bin_46_FD_119767 | JGI IMG/M metagenome (GOLD analysis project Ga0181539, IMG submission 119767) | Peatland microbial communities from MTU Mesocosm Facility, Houghton, MI, USA - PEATcosm2014_Bin23_60_metaG | ecosystem: Environmental > Terrestrial > Soil > Wetlands > Peat | place... | reverse complement strand
TTGGCTCAGCGCGCCCTTGAGGATGTTGAGAAAGACCTTGTCGCCCACCTCGCCGCGAAGCATGTGGAAGATCATGGCGCCCTTCTCGAGAGTCATGGACTGGAACTGCGGCGAGAAGGGATCGAGACGGTTGTCGCCCGAGAGCGGAATGGTGTCATAGGCGAGGGCGCCGGCGGCCACGTCTTCAAGAGCGGCGCGCAGGGCGCTTTTGCCGCTCTCGTCTTCGACATACATCAACTCGCCGTAGCGCGACATGCCGTTGGTGATCCAGGCGTCGCTGAGCGAGTGGGGGCTGATTTCGCATCCCCACCACTGGTGGGCGATGGTGTTGGCCAGCAGCCGGATGCCGGATTTGTCGCCCACGCGCGAGCCCTGAATGGCAGCCAACTCGGGAGCGTAGGCGGCGGGCAAGGTGTCGTCAGGCAACTCGACCACATTAAGGTGGGTGGTTTCGGGCTCGCCGAAGCTGTCGGTAAAGAAGTCGAACTCGCGAGTGGCGGTTTGGGCCAACTGGTTGCCCGAGGCCTGATGGCTGATGGTGAGATAGACCTTGACGTTGCCGGCGCCGGCGATAAAGGGATCGGCAAAGCGGCCGGCGATGACGGTGCCGGGAAATCCCGGCTTGGTCCACTTGAAGTCGTATTCGGATCCGGGCTTGCCGTTGCTGAGAGTGACGGACTTGGGCGAACCTGTGGCGCCGCTCGAAAAGACGCGCATGCCCTGGGGCACGCGGATGTGCATCTCGGCGATGAATCGGTCGGTCATGTAGCCGGTGGTGGGGAACCAGCGGGCCGCATAGAGCAGGTAGCTGATGGGTTCCTGGATGGCCGCCAGCTTGAGGCCTTCGATGGGGCCATCTTCGTTGCCGGTGATGGTGCCGTCGTAAACGAAGGTCCAGCGCGAGGTTTGCCCGGCGACGAAGGGCGCGGCGGCGGTGACGCGAATGGAGCCGTCGGCGGTGCGCTCGCCCTCGAGCAGCTTGCCGCTTTCGTCGGTGATTTTGGTGACCTTGAGCGCGGGATGAAAGCCGAAGTTGACCACGTCGAGATTGGCCGGCGCGGTAAAGCTGACCACGGTGGTGGCCGCAAGGTGATGCGCCGTCGTATCCAGTTCGGCGTCAATCACATAGCCGGTGATGTTGAGCGCCGGTCGCGCCTGTTGCGCGAGGGCAGGAACCACCGCCATGGCGGCGAACGCGAGCGCCAAAACACCGAGCGTGAGCCGGCTGAGGAGCCGGCGCTTCTTTGCTTTCAGACCTATAGCGTTTCGCATCATTGAATTGATCATCGCATGGGTCATGGTCTTGCCATCATTCGTGGGGAAGTCCCGGTTTGGTTCAAGGTTGCGCGGCTTCCTGAGCCGCCGGGTATACCGCTTCAATTTCCCGGGCAACGATGGCCGCTACGGTCTCGATCGCGCCCAGGTCATCGCTCCGGCTAGCCACCGAGTGCACGTGCAACGCGTTGCGGATGGCTCCCAACTCCTTCTTCATGGACTCGCGAACGGGGCCGTCCGGTAGCAACTGCCTGAGGTGTTGGACGATATTTGCCGCCGTGAAGTCATGCTGGATGAGTTCAGGGACCACGCGCCTGCCGGCTATGAGGTTGGCCATGGCCACATGGGGAACCTTTACGAGACGCCTGGCGACAGCATACGTCAGCCGCGAGACGCGATAGACCACGACGAAGGGATTGCCGATGAGCGCGGCCTCGACGGTGGCGGTTCCGCTGGCCACCACCGAGGCGCGCGCATGGAAAAGCGTCGCCCGGGCATCTTCGACCAAGTGGACGGGGAGCCCGCCGCAGAGGTTCTCGGTGATGTGCAGAACGACCTTGCGCTGGGCCGCGTCGAGCGTGGGGGCAAGGGGAATCAGGAACTCATAGGTTTCCACGGGAAAGGCGCGGGCCGGCGCGGGCAGAAGCAGAGTCCAAGTCGCCTCCAGCATCTCCGGCAAATTGGCCTCGATTTCCTTGAGACGGCTGCCGGGCAGGAGGCCGATCCATATTCGGGCAGGGTTGAGCCCGTTTTCGGCGGCGAATTGCTCGCGGGTGATGGCGGGCGGCGGCAGATCGGCGAGAGGATGGCCGACGAATTCGGCTTCGACGCCGCGCTCGCGGTAAAACGGCTCCTCAAACGGGAAGATGACCAGCATGCGCTGGACGAATTGGCGCACCTTGCGGATGCGGCCCTGTTTCCAGGCCCAGAGCTGCGGGCTCACGAAATAGATGACGGGGATGCCGAGGCGGTGAAACTCTTTGGCGAGGCGGAAATGGATTTCGGGGAAGTCGATGAGCACGGCCACCGTGGGACGGCGCTCCCGGATGGCGCGCCTGAGCTTGCGGAACCCGGCGTAGATGCGCGGCAGATGGCGCACGATTTCCGTGAATCCCATGACCGCCATGTCTTCAGCGCGGACGACGATCTCGACGCCGGCGGCGGCCATGCGCGGCCCCCCCATCCCAAACAGTTCCACTGTCTTACCTTTTGGAGCAAATCTGTGGGACAGGGACGCTGCCAACAGCGCCCCGTAGAGCTCGCCGCTGGCTTCGCCCGCCGAGATGAAGATCGACGGGTTCATGGCTGAGAGCGGTTCCAAAGTTCAGCTGCCCTTTCTGATGGCGTGCAAGGTGGCATTTCCTTTAGAGAAATGCCACTTCAGGATCGCGGCTTCGGCAAACAGCAACTTTGGAACCGCTGTTGGCCTCTGCCGATTGCATATGGCCCCATCATATCGGCTTGGCGCGTGGCGGATGCTGCGGCTCAAGGTGCTTGAGCATTTTTCTGCGCCCTGCTTCCGGGTGATAGGCTTGCTTGTGGAATTGAGACAGGAGCAGGCCATGCGAGTTTTCTCTTGGTTTTGGACGGGGGTCGTGCTGGCGACAGGGTTGGGATTGGCGGCGCAGACTCGGCCGTTGCCGGCACAGACTCCAGCGCATCAGGCGGCCGTGCAGCCAGCGGCGGGACAGGTTGCACCGGCGGACAACCCTGTGGCGGATCCGAAGGCGGTGGTGACTGTCGGCAACGCGCGTTTTACGGTGCTGACGCCGCAGTTGATTCGTATGGAGTGGTCGGCGGATGGAAAGTTCGAGGATCACGCGTCGCTGCTGTTTATTAATCGGCGGCTGCCGGTGCCGGTGATTAAGACCACCAACCAGTCTTCCAACGGAATCGAGCTTTGGACGATCAAGACCGATGCTCTGACGCTGACTTATATGCCTTCCGGAGATGGACATTTCACGGGTGGCAACCTCTCCGTCGCGCTCATGGTCGATGGCAAACAGGTCACCTGGCACCCGGGCGATGCAGATCCCGTAAACCTGCGGGGCACCACGCGCACTTTAGACGGCGCACGGGGCAGCAAAACCCAGCAACCCATCGAGCCGGGGCTGGTTTCGCGCGCGGGATCGGCGCTGGTAGACGATTCCACGCGGCCGTTGTTCGACTCCACCGATTTCCGATTCGTGGACGGCGAAAAGAGTCCGTGGCCGTGGGCGATGGAGCGGCCGGCGAATGAGGCTCCGGGCAAGTACAGCGACTGGTACTTCTTTGGCTACGGTCACGACTACCGCAAAGCGCTGGGCGACTATGTGCGCGTGGCGGGGCGCATCCCGCTGCCGCCGCGCTTCGCTTTCGGCGTGTGGTGGTCGCGCTACTGGGCCTACAGCGACCAGGAGCTGGACGAGCTGGTGCGCGGCTTCCGCGAGAACGATACGCCGCTCGATGTGCTGGTGATCGATATGGACTGGCACATCAGCCAGGAGCAACTGAAGGCCATGGGCGAGGCGGATCAGTCGGGTTATGGGCTGGGCTGGACCGGCTACACGTGGAACAAAGACCTGTTTCCCGATCCCGATGCCTTCCTGAAGAAGGTCCACGAGGACGGCCTGAAGACCACCATGAATCTGCATCCCGCGTCGGGCATTCAGCCGTGGGAGCAGGCGTACCCGGCGATGGCGCGCGCCATGGGCATCGATCCCGCGACAAAGAAGTACGTGCCGTTCGATCCCACGGACAAGAAATGGGCAACGAACTACCTGGACCTGGTTCTGCATCCGCTGGAAAAGCAGGGCATCGACTTCTGGTGGCTCGACTGGCAGCAGCAGCCCATGATGACCAAGTTGCCCGGCGTGAACAATACCTGGTGGCTGAACTACCTGCACTTTACCGATCAGCAGCGCGAGGGCAAGCGGCCGCTCTTGTTTCATCGCTGGGGCGGGCTGGGAAACCACCGCTACGAGATCGGATTTTCCGGCGACACGATTTCGGTGTGGGAGTCGCTGGCCTTTCAGCCGTGGTTTACGGCCACGGCGGCCAACGTGGGCTATGCCTACTGGAGCCACGACATCGGCGGGCACATGCCGGGCGCGGTCGATCCCGAGCTGTACACGCGGTGGGTGCAGTTTGGCGCCTTCTCGCCGATTCTGCGCACGCACACCACCAAGAATCCCGATGCGGAGCGGCGCATCTGGGCGTATCCCGAACCGTACTCGTCGGTGCTGCGAACCACGTATCAACTGCGCGAGGCCATGGAGCCGTATCTCTACACCGAGGCGCGGCGCACCTACGAAACGGGCGTGGCGTTTTTGCGGCCGCTCTATTACGACTGGCCGGAGAGCGGCTCCGCCTATTACAGCAAGGGCGAGTACCTGTTTGGCGACCAGATGATCGCCAGCCCGGTGACGACTCCCGCCGACAAGGTGACGGGCCTGGCGGAGGAGACGGTATGGTTGCCCGGCGGTGACTGGATGGAGTGGCCCACGGGCAGGCATTTTGCCGGGCCGGTGAACGTGGAGCGGAGCTTCACCATCAGCCAGATTCCGGTGTATGTGAAGGCCGGAGCGATTATTCCCATGCAGCCGCCGATGCTGCACACGAGCGAGAAGGCAGTCGATCCGCTGATTGTGAATGTGTGGCCACTCGATTCCGGCAAGAGCTCCAGTTATTCGATCTATGAGGATTCCGGCGTGTCGGTCGAGTACCAGAAGGGCGTGTTCGCCCGCACGCCCATCAAAGCCGCGGAAACTGCTGACACGTTGCGCGTGGAGATTGGGCCGGTGGAAGGCAGCTATCCGGGGATGTTGAAAACGCGCGGCTACGAGGTGCGGCTGCCTGCGGATTGGCCGCCGGTTTCCGTGACCGTCAATGGCAAGGCGGTGCCGTTCGCCAAACCAGGCGAGCATGGCGGATGGACGTACGAGGGCAATATGCTGACGACGGTGATTCCCGTGCCGGCACAGAGCACTGCCGCGAAGGTGGTTGTGGAAGTGCGACGGACGGAAGGATCGACGCCGCACCGCGAGAGAATCGACGGCTTTGCCGGCAAAATGACCCTCCTGCGTGGCGCGTATGACGCCATGCAGCAGACCGGGCCGGTGGCGGGCCCGTCTTTAGCGCTTATCGACGCGATGCAGACGGGCGACCGGCTCAGCTATTTTCCCGATAGGATCGGGGACGAGCTTGCGCATTTCCGCGAGGCGCTCCAACAGGCACAGGCGGACCTGGCCGCGCTGGACAAGGAGTTCGAGCAGCGGCTGAGCGATTCGTCGCGGCGCGTCGGCGGGGCGACATTGGCTCCAGCCGATGTCGAAAGCGAGAAGCAGAAGCGCCGCGACGCGCTGCATCGGGCCGAGTCGCTGCTGGCGGAGGCCGCGAAATAGCAGCGCCGCGCTGGGCGGCGCGCGGCGTCTCGATGGTGCGGCTCAGAGTTCAGCTATAGTTTTCGGCAAGGGCTTCCTCTGCCAGGAAAGGATTTTTGCGCATGACATTCGATCCCATGTCTCTTGATCGTCGAGCTTTTCTGAACGCGTGCCGTTGTGCGGGGATCGCTTCGCCGCTGCTGCCGGGGATTTTGTATACGCTGGCTGCGCAGGCGCAGGAAGCAGGCCCCGACGCGACTTCGGGCACGGGCGCTGAGGCCAAGCCGCCGGCGCTGCCGAAGATTTCGCCGGAGATGATTGACCGGGCCGCGGAGCTGGCTGGTGTGGGGCCGTTCACGGCCGATCAGAAGAAGATGATGCTCGACGGGCTGAACGACCAGCGCGATGCGTATGCGCAGATTCGGGCGTTGAAGTTCGCGAACGATGTGCCGCCGGCGTATGTGTTTCATCCGGGGCCGGCGGCGAAACCGACTCCCCATGAAGATTGCCAGTTGGCCTCGTGCAAAAGTGATTATGCCGACGTTGGTCCGGAGATCCATCCTCCATCTGCGCCGAAGCGGATGGAGAACCTAGCCTTCGCCACCCTTAATGAGTTAAGCGATTTGTTGCGGAATCGGGCGATTACTTCTCTTGCTCTTACGCAGATGTACCTCGCCCGCCTCAAGCGCTACGACGCGAAGCTCCACTTCGTTATCACGCTCACGGAGGAGCGCGCCATCGCGCAGGCCAAGAAGGCCGATGAGGAGATTGCCGCTGGCAAATATCGCGGGCCGCTGCATGGGATTCCCTGGGGCGCGAAGGATCTGCTGGCGGTGAAGGGCTATCCAACGACATGGGGCGCGGGAGGGTTTGAACACCAGTCGTTCGACGAAGATGCGACCGTTGTGCAGCGGCTGGACGAGGCCGGAGCCGTTTTGATTGCCAAGTTCACGCTGGGAGCGCTGGCCATGGGCGACAAGTGGTTTGGCGGGCGGACGCGGAACCCGTGGAATCCGGCGCAGGGGTCGAGCGGATCGTCGGCAGGGTCGGCGAGCGCGGTGGCCGCGGGGTGCGTGGGGTTCGCCATCGGGTCGGAGACGCTGGGATCGATCTCGTCGCCTTCGACGCGGTGCGGCTGTTCCGGACTGCGGCCGAGTTTTGGCCTGGTGCCGCGCACGGGCGCGATGGCGCTGAGCTGGACGATGGACAAGCTGGGGCCGATCTGCCGCTCGGTGGAGGATTGCGCGCTGGTGCTCCAAGCAATCGCCGGACCGGATGGCAAAGATCTCTCCGCGGCGAGGGAGAGCTTCGAGTGGTATCCGGGAGATGGGAGCGGGCTGCGGGTTGGGTACCTGAAGAGTGAATTCGACCCGCTGCCGCCATTGAAGCTGAAGGAGGCCGCGCCGGACGAATCCAGTGAAGACAAGAAGAAGCGCGAAGACGCGAACGCCGATATGGTTGCCGGGCGGGCGCGGCGCGAATACGACCGGCGCTACGAACAGGCGGCGCTCGAGAAGCTGCGCGCGATGGGCGTGAATCTGATTCCGGTGGAGCTGCCCAAGCTGCCATGGGAGGCAATGGTTCCGCTGCTGACGGCGGAGGCGGCCGCGGCCTTCGACGACCTGACCATGAGCGGACGCGACCGGCTGCTGACCGAGCAGGGACCGGAGGACTGGCCCAACGCCTTCCGCGTGGCGCGCTTCTATCCGGCGGTCGAGTACATCCAGGCCAACCGGGCACGCACGCTCGCGGTGCGGGAGTTCGCAAAGATTTTCGAGCAGGTGGATGTGATTGTGACGCCCTCGACCGATGCGCAGCTGATGGCGACCAACCTGACGGGGAATCCGGCGGTGATTGTGCCCAACGGGTTGCGCGGAGACGACGCGCCCAAGCCGCCAGCGATCGACGACGGCGACCACGACGACATTGGTGGCCCGGGTACGCCGGTTTCGCTCACCTTTCTGGGCGGACTCTACCAGGACGCGAAGGTGGCGGCTTTTGCGCGCGCGTATCAGCAGGCGACGGGCTTTGAAAAGCTGCACCCGAAGCTGGGCTAGCGAGTCAGAAGGTCAGCGAGTCAGCAAGTCGGCGCGATTCCCCGCGCAAGTGATGCCTGGACGGGCACCCGCAAACTCGTTTTCGCCGCAACGGGCTTAGCGACTCACGGCTCGCCACGCCGTCATCGCCTCGCCATAGAGATCCTGGCCAAGTTCTTTTTTCAAATCGGCATCCATGCGGATGGGCTGATTGCGCACGAAATCCTGCAGCCAAAGACTCGCCAGCAATTGGATGGCGTCCACGTCGGCTTGAGCGACGGCGTCCATGGCAAGGTTGGCGAGCTTCTGGAAAGCGCCGGCATGGAGCCCGTCAGGGAGGTCCCACTCGCCCGCGCTGTTCCGGACCGGCGAGACCATGGGGTTCATGCGCACAATGCGACTGTCCACGGGCGCAGGCAATCCGGGCGGGCCGCCGGTGAGAACGTGGGCGATAAAACTCGCGGCGTCCGGCGGATCGTCGACGATGGCGCCGGCCAGCTTCTTCACGTCGTGAAGATAGCAGGACTTCTCCCGCGGAGCGTAAAACACAGCAGGGGGCGGGTCTGCCGGAGACAGCGGCAGGCACACCGTCCCGGTGCCGATGGAAAGCGCCGCAATCCTGTCGGGCGCGTGGCCGAGCACTACTGCCTCAGTGACCGCTGCCAGCACCGGGTTGTTGCAGCCGCTGATGCCTCCGTCCCAATAGCGCTTGCCGGGTTCACTGGGAAACTGCGCGGGCTTGTCGAAGAACAGCACGGGGGCGTCGGACGAGGCGTGGATAGCATCGGCCAGGCGGACTTGCGCGGGATCTCCGTCGCCCCATGCGGCGCCGCTCGCGGACTTGGAGCGAAAGAACCGGCCCTTGTTTCTGTCGTAGTCAAACGACGTAATGAGCAGGTGAATCGGCTGTCCCGTGCTGGCGACGCGGATGTCGCGCGCCGCTTCAGGCAGAAACCATGACCCGCGTTGCGGCAGCGCAGCCAGCAATCCCTTCAGCTTGTCGGCGGCCACGTATTTGGGCGTGGAGGGCAGATGCAGCTTCTCGACAAAGACGCTTTTTCGTTTCTCCTCGCTGAGAAAGAAGGCCAGGATGTCGCCGAGCTTCATGTTTTCGACGAGACAACCGAGAACGACGCTGCCGCCGGAGTTTGCGGCGGCCATATCGAACTCCCGCAACACTTCATGGCCGGTGGCGTCGCCGCCATACTGATCGATCAGGGCCATGGCCTGAATCAATGCCCAGGAACCGCCCCCGTCCAGCGCCAGAACCCGATATTTGCTCATTGCGCCCTCCTTGACCCACCTGCCTGCTGCCTTACTGAGCCCCGTCTGTTGCCTTACTAAGCTTTGATCAGCGTTTTATCACAGGATGACGAAATGATCGGCAAGGGAGTTCGAGAATCTGATCCACGGAGCTGTGGTCTGTCTGCGTGTGGCATCGATTCACGCCGTTGGCGCGCTACTTGAGCGCGCGGATTGCGGTGATGGAGCACGGGCGGCTGGTGGAGCGCGGCGAGGTCGAGGCGCTGTGCGCACCTGCGCGAGGCCTGCACGCAGCAATTGGTTGCGGCCACGCCGGAACTGCCTGTGGGTTAGGAATTTGACCCCACCCTTTCCGCAAAAAGCGCGGAAAAGGGTGGGGCAACCGCGGCCTGAATGATCAGATCTCTACTTCGGCTGCGGCTGGCCCGGCGCGGGCGTTGACGGCGCGGTCGCAGCGGGTTGTGCAGGCTTTGTGGGTTGCGCAGGCGCGGAGGGCTGAGTAGGAGCCGTGGCCGCGGGCGGCGCAGGTGCGGGCGGCGCGGGCGTGGCGTTGGGTTGCGGGCTCGCACCGGGATGCGGCGGGATGCCGCTTGGCGGAGCCGTAGGAATCCGCTGCGGCTGCGGCTGCGGCGGCATCTCGGTCACGCCTACCAGTTCCACATCGAAGATGAGGTCGGACTTGGCGGGTATGCCGGGATGGCCGGGACGGTCGGGAATGGATTTTAGTCCATACGCTAACTGCCAGGGAACGAAGATGCGACGCCGGCCTCCGATTCTCATGCCGGTAAGTCCGTAGTCGAAGCCGGGAATGAAAGCGCCGACACCCTGTGGAATCGCAACAGGCTGCGGATCGCCCAGCTTGGGTTTGCCGTCGGGGCCGAGTTCGGGCCGGCCATCCGTGCCGATGACGGGCGTCGGGTGTTGGTCCCACGAATCGAACTTGACGCCATCGGCGGCGCGCCAGCCAGTGTACTTGATGTGCCAGACCTTGCCGGCTGCGCCCTCGGCGCCGGGGCCGACCTTGATGTCTTCGTAATGCACCGGGATAGGAATCGTCCTGACGGGGCCGTGCGCGACGGCGGGGATGCCGGCAGGGAGCTTGATCCACGGCGCGGGTGAGCTGGCGGGTGCGGACTCGGTGCTTGCAGCAGAGGCGCTCTTGGGAGCCGTCGACGTGGGGGTGGATGGTTTCGAGGGGGTTTGGGCGCTCGCGGCAAGGGCTGCTGCAGCGAGGATGAGGGCAAGGACGAATCGATTCATGGCTGGACAGATTCCTCGATGGATTCCAAAAAGGGAGTGTATCAAGCGGGAGGGGCAGCGCGGAGGACGCGCACGGTCATTCAAAGTCTGTTCACGCTAGTTGGCCAACATGCCGGCGAGGAGCGCGGTGCGGGGCGCGAGGTGCTCGACGAATACCGATTCGTGCCGCGCGTGCGCGCCTTCGCCCACCGCACCCATGCCGTCGAGCGTGGGAATGCCCAGCGCCGCGGTAAAATTCCCATCTGATCCGCCGCCGGTGGAGGCTTCTTGCAGCTCGAAGCCGAGTTCGCGGGCGAGCAAGTGCGCCTGGCGAAAAAGCCGCACGGTTCCGCGGCTGCGCTCCATGGGCGGGCGGTTGATGCCGCCCGTGACGATGAGGGAGCAGCGCGGATCGGAGGGCCGGAGCGCGCCGAATTTGCGCGCGATGCGGGGGCCGTCGGCGAGGCGCGGAATGCGCACGTCGAATTCGGCCCAGGCGTCGGCGGGGACGACGTTGCTCTTGCTGCCGCCGGCGGCCACGCCCACGCTTACGGTGAGCCCGCGCTTGAGGTCGGTCCAGCCGCTGACGGTTTCGATGACGCGCGCCAGTTCAAGGAGCGCGTTGGCGCCTTTTTCGAAGTCGACGCCGGCGTGGGCGGCGACGCCTTTCACGTGAACGTGCCAGTCGCCAATGCCCTTGCGCGCGGTTTTATAGGCCAGCCCCTGCGCGGGCTCGAGGACGTAGACGGCGGAGCACTGCCGTGCAAGATGCTCGGTGATGGGCCGCGAGACGGGACTGCCGATCTCCTCGTCGCTGTTGAGCAGGAGGATGATTTCGCGGTGTAGCAGGTCCGCTTCCATGAGCAGTTCGAGGGCGGTCGAGGCCATGGCGACGCCAGCCTTCATATCGAGGGTTCCGGGCCCCCAGAGGCGGCCTTCGCGCACGCGGCAGGGCATGGAGGTGAGCGTGCCGAGCGGCCAAACCGTATCGAGATGGCCGAGGAGCAGGATGGGTTTGGCGGGGGCTCTGTCGGATGACCGCGGACCGAAGCGAACTTCAAGCACGTTGCCATGGTGCTGTTGCCGATGCAGTTTGGTGCGGCCGCCGAGTTGCCTGAAATGCGCGGCGGCGAGAGCAACACAGGCATCGACTGAGGATTTCGAGTCGGAGGGTGACTCGGCCTGAACGAGCTTGCGGGTGAGATCGAGGAGCGAGCGCTCTTTGCGCCGGGCCCCGGCCAGCAGGGCGCGCATGGGAAAAGCGGATTCGGCAAGGATTGGCACGCGGGCTCCTCTTCTCCCCGATGGCGGCCTGCGGCCGGTGGGAGACTCTCTGATTCTACGCCACTTACAGCGGTTTTTCGTGAGAATCAGGAAAAGTAGCGGAAGTGGCCGCGCAGGTGCACAGTGTGGCAAATCTGCCACAGGACAGGATTTGCCCGTGCCGTCTAATCTAAACACTGCACAGGTTTTCCTGCATTTGGGAGTTCGTTCTTGGCTCAACTGGCGCACCTGGAACAGTCGATCGCGGCACCGCTTGAATTCTCCGGAGTCGGGCTGCACTCCGGGGCTCCGGTGACCATGCGGCTGCTGCCTGCCGCGGCGGGATCGGGCATTGTCTTCCGGCGCACCGACCTGGACAACTTCGAAATTCCTGCGACGGGACGCAACGTGGCCAAGGTCAGCTACGCCACGAGCCTTATGCGCCAGGGCGTGCTCATCTCCACCACCGAGCATCTGCTCTCGGCCTTCATCGGCATGGGCGTCGACAACGTGATTGTGGAGCTCGACAACCTGGAGCTGCCGATTCTGGACGGCAGCGCGTTGCCCTACGTGGAAGCGTTCCAGCGGGTTGGGATTCGCGAGCAGCGGCGGCGGCGCGAGACGTTGCGCATTCTGCAGCCAGTGGAAGTGCGCGAGGGCGACAAGTTCATCGGCGTGTATCCCGGCAGCGGCTACCGGGTTTCGTACACCATCGATTTTCCTGCGCCCATCGGCCAGCAGAAGACCTGCGTGGACCTGGCGGCGGAGATGTATGGGTCGACCATCGCCCCGGCGCGCACGTTTGGCTACAAGGCCGATGAGCGCAAGCTGCGCGACATGGGCTTGATCCGCGGCGCGGGCCCCGAGAACGCGATCATCCTCGGCGAAAACGGCCCGGAGAATGGCCCGCTGCGCTTTCCCGACGAGTACGTGCGGCACAAGGTGCTGGACCTGATCGGCGACCTGGCACTGGCCGGACGCCGGCTGGAGGGTCACGTGGTAGCCATGCGCGCCGGCCACGCCATGCACACCGCTCTTGTGGCGCGGCTGCTCAAAGACCGCTCGGCATGGGAGCTGGCGCATGTGCCGGTGACGCCGCCGGCCGTGAGTGAGGCGCAGCCGGAGGCGGATTCCGGCGTGGCGCATGCGGCGCTGGCGGGCGTGTAGCGCGGGCAATTCGTGCGCGGCGCAGACCATGGGTCTACACTGAATCCCGGACCTGATCCGTCCCTCAAGGGGTCCGATCTGAAGAGAGCTTATCCGAAAGCCCAGGCGGCATAAGGGGGACTGGCAATGGGCGACTTGCTTCTGCATGTCAATGGCGCGCGCGTGAACGTGAACGCTCCTGCCGACGAGCCGCTGCTTTGGGTGTTGCGCAACCGGCTGCATTTGACCGGGACCCACTATGGCTGCGGCGAAGGCCAGTGCGGGGCCTGCACCGTCCTGCTCGACGGGCGCGCCACGCGCTCATGCCTGACGCCTGTGGGCGCCGTAGCCAAGTCGAAGATCGTGACCATCGAGGGCCTGGAGCACGATGGCAAGCTCAGCGCGGTGCAGCAGGCCTTCCTCGACGAGGGCGCATTCCAGTGCGGTTACTGCACTTCGGGCATGATTCTGAGCGCCACTGCACTGCTGCGCGACGGGCGCAATCCAAGTGAAGACCAAATTGTTGCGGCCATGAATGGGAATGTGTGCCGGTGCGGAACGTACCCGCGCATTCTTGCCGCCATCCAACGCGCCGCGCAACAGCAAGCGCAAGGAGCCAGGCGATGAGTTCACGCACTGAGTTCGAGCGCGAGTTTAATGAGGGCGGGTCCTGGGATCCGCCAGGCGGACTCGAGTTCGATCGCCGTGATTTTCTGAAGCTGTTTGGCGGCGGGCTTTTTGTGGGTCTTGGCAGCGCTTCGGCATGGGCGCAGGAATCGGGAAGACGTTTCGGCGGACACGAGTTGCCCAAGGATTTAAGCGCATGGCTGCACATTGCCGCCGATGGCGGGGTGAAGGTGTACACGGGCAAGGCAGAGGTGGGCCAGAACATCCGCACGTCGCTGGCGCAACTGGTAGCGGAAGAATTACGCACAGGATTCGATGCCATCGAGATGGTGATGGGCGATACGGCCCTGACGCCGTATGACATGGGCACCTTTGGCAGCCGCACCACGCCGACCATGGGTCCCGAGCTTCGCACCATGGCTGCGGCGGCGCGGCAGATGCTGATGGAAATGGCCGGAGAACGCTGGCAGGTGGACCCGGCAACCCTGACGGCCGCAAATGGCAAGGTGCTCGACGCGAAGACTCAACGTTCGCTGAGTTATGGCGAGCTGACCCGCGGCGAGAATCTGGTGAAGATCGTCTCGAGCGACGATGCGTTGACGCCCGCAAGTGCGTGGAAGATTGCAGGCACCGGGATTCCAAAGGCGCAGGGCCGCGACTTTGTGACCGGCAGTCATGCTTATCCTTCCGACATTGTCCGGCCGGGGATGTTGTTTGGCGCAGTTCTGCGTCCTGATGGCTTCAAGGCTACGCTCGAGTCGATCGATACCAGCGCAGCGGAGAAGATCGACCAAGTGAAAGCGGTGCGCGACGGTGATTTCACAGGCGTGGTAGCGCCCGATCCGGCGACCGCGCAGCGCGCGCTTGCGGCAATTCAGGCCAAATGGGATGTGCCCTCGCAGCCCTCGAACCGCGAACTCTTCGACGTGCTGAAGAACGGCTCAGGAAATGGAAATGTGGAGAGGCCGCAGTACGTTGCCGGGTCGGTAGCGCAGGCGCTCGACGGCGCGGAGATCAAGGTGGAGGAGCAATACACCATCCAGTACATTGCGCACGCACCGCTGGAGCCGCGCGCAGCCGTCGCGGAATGGGATGGCGACAAGTTGACGGTCTGGACCGGAACCCAGCGTCCGTTTGGCGTGCGCGACGAATTGGCGGCGGCGCTGAAGATTCCCGCGGAAAACGTGCGCGTGATCCAGCCGGACATGGGCGCCGGATATGGCGGTAAGCACACCGGGGAAGCAGCCGTTGAGGCTGCGCGCCTGGCCAGGGCGGCCGGCAAGCCCGTGAAACTGGAGTGGACGCGGCGAGAGGAATTCACCTGGGCTTATTTCCGCCCCGCCGGAGTGATTGAGATCCGCGCCGGAGCGCGGCGCGATGGAACGCTGCTGGCGTGGGAATTTCACAATTACAATTCCGGGAATGCCGGCATCGGCTCGCCCTACGCCGTTCCCAACCAGATCATTCAATACCACGCGGCGGATTCGCCGTTGCGGCAGGGTTCGTACCGCTCGCTCGCGGCCGCTGCGAACCACTTTGCCCGCGAATCGGCGATGGATTCGGTTGCCGCTGCCGCGGGCGTCGATCCGCTCGCTTTTCGCATGAAGAATCTGACGGACACGCGGCTTCGGGCGGTGTTCCAGGCGGCTGCCGACAAGTTTGGCTGGGAGAAAGCGAAGTCCACGCCGGAACGTGGATTTGGAATTGCCGGCGGAAATGAAAAGGGTGGATACGTGGCGACATGCGCCGAGGTGGAGATCGACTCGGCGAGCAAGAAGGTGCGCGTTCGCCGCGTGGTGCAGGCGTGGGAGTCGGGTGCGATCGTCAATCCCGACGGCCTGCGCAATCAATTGTCGGGGGCGATTGTGCAGGGATTGGGCGGCGCACTTTTTGAGCAGGTATTGTTTGCCAACGGGCGGATCCAGAATGCCTCGTTCGCGCAGTACCGGCTTCCCCGCTTCAGTGACACGCCGGAAATCGAGATCGTTCTGTTGGATCGGAAAGACCTGCCTTCAGCGGGTGCGGGCGAAACCGGCATTGTCGGCATTGCGCCTGCTATAGGGAATGCCATTTTTGCCGCCACGGGGGTTCGGCTTCGAAGCATGCCGATGGCTCCGCGCGCCGCAGCGCCAGGACAGCCGGATTCCGGACTGCGGAGCTAGCGCTTGCCGTTCACGCGGACTCGACCTTCATCATTCAATCGGCGCGTTCGATGGCGACGGCAGTGGCTTCGCCGCCGCCGATGCAGAGCGCGGCGATGCCGCGGCGGAGATCGTATTTCTTAAGCGCGGCGAGCAGCGTGACGAGAATGCGCGCGCCGGAGGCTCCGATGGGATGGCCGAGAGCGCAAGCGCCGCCGTGCACGTTCACTTTCTCATGCGGCAGGCCGAGATCGCGCATAGCCGCCATCGCGACCACGGCAAAGGCCTCGTTGATCTCGAATAGGTCGACTTCCGCAGGAGACCAACCAACGCGCTCGGCCAGCCCGCGCATAGCGCCGATGGGCGCGGTGGGAAAAAGCGCGGGCTGGTTGGCGTAGCTCGAGTGCGCCACGATGCTGGCCAGCGGCTTGAGACCAAGTTGTTCAGATTTGGACCGGCGCATGAGCACCAGTGCGGCGGCGCCGTCGGAGATGGCGCTGGAATTGGCCGCCGTGACCGTGCCGTTTTCGCGGAACGCGGGCTTTAGGTAGGGGATTTTGTCAGGCGTGGCCTTGAGAGGTAGCTCGTCGTGCGTGACCTGGCGTTCGGTTTTGCCCGCTTTCACATTGACAGGAATGATTTCTGCGGCGAAGCTGCCCTCGGCCGTGGCCTTTTGCGCGCGGGCGAGCGAGGCCAGGGCGAACGCGTCTTGGGCTTCGCGCGTGAAGCCGTAGCTTTGCGCGCAATCCTCGGCGAAGGTGCCCATCAGGCGGCCTTTGTCGTACGCGTCTTCGAGGCCGTCGAGAAACATGTGATCGAGCACGCGCTGGTGGCCCATGCGATAGCCGGAGCGCGCGCGGTCCAGGAGATAGGGCGCGTTGCTCATGCTCTCCATGCCACCGGCGACGACGATGTTGGCGCTGCCCGCAAGCAAAAGATCGTGGGCAAGCATGACGGCCTTCATGCCGGAGCCGCACATTTTGTTGACAGTGGTTGCGCCGGCGGAAAGCGGCAGACCCGCGCCCAGAGCGGCTTGCCGCGCGGGCGCCTGGCCCTGCCCGGCGGGAAGCACGCAGCCGAAGAGGACTTCGTCGACGGACTCAGGAGGAATGCCGGCACGTTCGACAGCGGCGCGGATGGCCGCAGCCCCGAGCTCGGGAGCAGCGAGGCTGCTGAGATCGCCCTGAAATGCGCCGATGGGGGTGCGCGCGGCGCTGACGATGACGATGGGATCGGGGTTGGGCATGGCGTCTCCTTCGGTCAGCGTGGCGTCATGCGCAGCGCGCCGTCGAGGCGGATGGTTTCGCCGTTAAGCATGGGGTTCTCG
>Ga0181539_1002863_pt1 | contig 16680 bp, 23 predicted proteins | sample PEATcosm2014_Bin_46_FD_119767 | JGI IMG/M metagenome (GOLD analysis project Ga0181539, IMG submission 119767) | Peatland microbial communities from MTU Mesocosm Facility, Houghton, MI, USA - PEATcosm2014_Bin23_60_metaG | ecosystem: Environmental > Terrestrial > Soil > Wetlands > Peat | place... | reverse complement strand
TTGGCAACCTCTTTTTTCAGAGCTTTGAGCAGGTCGATGAGCGCCCCGGTTGGGACACCGATCATTCCGCCATTCGTCACGTAGCCCCTGGAGTTGATGCTGTTGAAGGTCAGGGTCCCATTGGCGTGGGCTGTGATCTCCAACCTCTCGATCTTCGCATATCCGTTTCGGCCCATGTGGCTGCCCGCTGCGGGCACTTCGATGATAACTGAACCTGTCCCTGGATTGCGTTTGACGGTGGCGCTCATGCTCAGTCCAGGTCCTCTCCCTTGTCGGTGAGACGGAAAAAGCCGGGGTCGCTGGCTTGGGCCTTGAGCGCGCGTGCGGCCTGCTTCCCATCCAACTCTTTGGCCTCAACCACCTTCCACCGGCCCGAGCAGTCGCCGTTGATCGTGTCGTCGTGCATCTGGGCAAGGGATTGGGGGTGGTAGGGCTCTTCGGAGAGGACCACAACTTGCAGGACAGTCTTGTGAAACTTTCGGTTCGTCATGTTCTTTTGTTGGGCGGAGAAGTGGGACGCTCAACGACTTTGGCAGGGCTGATATGGAATGGCCTCCTGGCACGACATCCGGGCGATGAGCCGGCGAGCCAATCCCGAAACTCTGGAGTGTGGGCGACTTGGGCTGGGTTGGCACCGGGGATGATGGGTACAAGCCAAAAACATATTCTGTGGATGCCATCCGACAGACAACCTCAATCGCGTCCGGCGCGCGTCTTTTGGCTGGTGGCGCCGTCTCTGTGGGCCGGTTGCGGCGGTTGCGGCGCTGCGTTTGATGTGAGCAGGCGTTCCCAAAGGTTGGGTTCACGAATCACGCAGACGTTAGAGTCTGCGATCGATTGTTGCTCCTCTTGCGCCCAATGGGAACATACCCTTCGTCGGCCGGCAGTTGGATGATCCCGGCCATAAGAAGATGTTTTGGCCTATGAAATTGACATGACTGGGCCGGTGCTTGGGGCGGCCTGTGCAGGCGCTCGCTGGGCAACGCCCTCCATGATCTTGGCGGCGATCTCTCCGAGCCGCAGCGAAATCACTTCCGCGAGGTGCAAGGTCTGTTCGGGAGTGGACACCGGCTCAACGGATTCGAGGTACCGGATGATGCTGGCGCCCAAGGCGCTTCCTTCCTTGGCGGCGCGGTCATCTTCGACTATGCTCCAGTGAAACTGATCGGCTACCCAGGCTTGCCCGAGGCGCTGGCGCTGGGGCTGCTTAAACATGGCGTAGTTCCTGGGAATCGGCTCGGCCGCCACGACTTTGATCTGGTCGTAGAGGCGCCCCTCGGCTACCTTGTTGAGTTCGTTGTAGAAATTCTTCTCGTTATGTCCTGATGCAATTCTCATGCCTCCATTATATGATGAGAGGGGGTGTGGACTGGAATTGTTTTGTTGCGCCAGCACGATTCGATAGACCGGTACAGCAGCGAACGGCCTGGCCATCCATAAATTCGTTCAGGTAGTTGGTTGCCGTGAGCGCCTGCAGCGTGGTCCAACCGGTCAGGTTCGTGATCAGGCAGCAAACGCATTCTGGTGTTTTCACAGGACCGGTGGTGGTTCATGCGTGGCTGGAGTAACCATCCAGCCACGCCTGGGCGCGAGCGGCCATGCCCTGCTGTTGAGCAATTTAATATGGCTTGCTCATGGTTGTTGTTATGGGGCGCTCACCGCGGCCTTGCTGGCGAGGTACTGCCTCTGCGCTTCCAGCTTTGCTTCCTTCAGCTCTTCCAGCATGGCCGTTGCCTGGCGGCCGAGGCGCATGCGCTGGTAGAGGAACGTTGTCGGGAAGCACAGGCCGCTGGCCGGATGCAAGCTGCGCTTGGCGTCCTGCATCAACTGCTCCTGAGCGGGGGTTCGTTCCCGGCGCTGGCTGTTGTTGTAAGCGAGCCGAAAGAGTCTTATGGCGGCGCTCAATTCCTTGTACTGTGCCTTCCAATTGGAACGATAAGCCAAGTACGTTTCACGCGAGCTGAATTTATTCATATGCTTGTTGCGATTATGGGTTTTTCTGTCTGCAGGCGGTAGATGGCCGGCACACGCCGGTCATCCGAACTGCGGGAAGCCTTGCTAAAGCTCTCCGCGGAGTTTTTCGCGTCCTCTCGGACTCGAAATCCATGGTTTCGTGGGACTCCCACGTCCGGCGCCCGCAACGGCAGTGGCAGCGGTTGCCGAGCTCTCCGATGATCAGGCAAGGTGTCGTCATAGGAGCTGAAATTTCCTGGTGATGCGGTGGATTTGCTCTTTGGTGGCCGGCCCAATGCCCAGAGCGGTGATGATGGGTTCCCCGCCGTAAAAGTCTTCGCAGCCGGAATCCACGACGCGGAAAACAGGAAGGCCCGCATGCCGGGCAGCCTCCTCGGCGATGAGGAGATGCTCGATATGACGGGCCTTCAGGCACACTTTGGTGCCGGGGGAATGGGGAAAATCCTTGTGGTATGCGGCGATGATCGCCGCATCTTTGCACCGCAGGAATGCTCCGAGGTAGGCGTGGCCCGCCTGGGCGACAATCTTGCCGGGGGACATTTCAAGATCGCCCCGGATAATGGCGTAAAGCCTCAGGGTGGGGTCAGGAAATGGAACCTACGTGTGAGGGGAAGGGAAAGACGAAGCGGGAGCTTCAACCTGATTTGGGCCGACTGCAACCTATGTGGGAGCCTGCCACTTGGCGAACTGATCGGGCGTCATTTGCGTTGTCATATTGTTTAATGGTAATGCAGCTTTTCTGTTTTGCAACATTTAATTGGCGCTCCCGGCGGGGGTCGAACCCGCATTTCAAAAGGTTTTAGGGACCCGCGTCCTGCCATTGGACCACGGAAGCATTATTGTGTTCCTCTTTTGAACGTAGTTTGGGTCATGCGTTCAATCAAGTTGTTACGCTGATTTGGCTGGATCCGTTGCGGGCCCTGGCGCAGCCGGCTTGGGCGCTGGCGGCACGAAGTGCCGGTCCGGTTGCGGGCTGGCAGGCACCATTCCTGCGGCACCGAGCAGCTCCATGATGCCGTCCAGGGCGCGATGCATGTCCTCCACATTTCCGCCGAGCAATATCATTACGGTTTTGCCAGATGGAGTCCGTAGATCAAACACCGGCCCTGCCCCATCGCAGAAGGTGCTGTTGCAATGCCGGGCCAGTTGACGATAAAACTCGCGCACCTCTCCGCGCGCGGGTGTTCCCCATTTGTGTTTGATTAAAAGCATCTTGGATTCTGTTTGGCTAATATCTCCGATGCACAACACCTCGGTGTTACTTATAATAAGATGAGCTATAGGCTGCGAACCAGGAGTCATTATGAAACTGAACAACGAAGATATCAAACTGTACACCAAAGTCCCCAAAGACCTGGCTGCGAAACTTCAGCCTCTCATCCTGGAGGCCGTGGAGGCGAGCGGACTGGAGCGCAACCTGGTGCAAAGCGCGCTGCTCAAGGAGCTCGAAGGGACCTCCGCTCGAATTGGAGTGGCTACGGCCAAGCGGCTGCTCAAGGATCCGGCCGGCCTGGTTAACGGGTACCTGCAGGCTGTCGCCGTCGAGAAGGCGCGGAAGCAGGGCAACTTTGACCAGAACCTGAAGCGCATGGTGGCCCGCGTATCCGAGAGCTTCCCGGAAGACACTTACCAGGAGCTGAAGGCGCGATTCCCCACCTGCCGCGACTACCAGCAGCTTCAGGCTGCCGCGGCTCTGCACGTCCAAAATGGGGGGCGCCCCCTGACCGTCGTTCCTCTGGCGGACCGGGCGACCAATAAGAGTCCGCTGCCTGCTCAAGTTGTGTCTCGTTTGGTTGGCGAGAACCTCGTTCTCATCGACGGCGAGGCTGTGGGTTTTAAGGAAGGATCCGTTGTCGGCCCTCTTCCCAAGAAGGACTTGGCGGTTGCCGAGGGTATGCGCGTTGTGGCCGCGCCGGAGTGTCCGCAGATCGACTTCGCCTTGGCCTGACGCCTGATGTCAAATGACCACGGGCGTCTCGCGCCCGTATGCGTGTTGCGGCAGCTTTTTAAGGTCCACGCCTGCAAACTGCGGCAGCTTCTTGCGAACTTCGGCGGCCAGGTTCTCCCATGCCTTCTCATCTTGGCACTGTGCGGATTCACCTGAAGCCAGTTGGATGGATTCCGAGAAAGCTGGCGACCCATCCGCGCGCATAGGCTTCAACGTGCTGCACAAAGTGATGCGGAGACCGTCGGGAGCGGAGCAGTCGCCGCCGCTCTGAGTCTGAGACCAGAATGGTGCCATGCGGACGGCCAGCAGATCAGGCCTGCCGCGCATGGCCTGCCGGCTTCGCGAGGTTTCAACGCCCGCCAGCTCGGCGAGATGAGCCAGCTCCTGGAACCACTTTTCCCAGTAATCCGCGGCCCGCTTCGGGTCGTGCCCGGTCTTTTCGAAAATCTCACAGTACGCCTCACAGTCACCCTCTGCGCCGTCCGGGCCCTCGCTCATATAATGCCTGGCGAAGAGCTCGACCCGAAAGGGCTGGCCCGGCACGAGCCCCTCGGAAAGAGCCCACTGTGCATGGCCGTACCCGAAGTGGTGGGGACCCACCTTGATGGAGGCGCAGTTGGACTCCTGAATCAAATCATCCAAACTCGCGTTTTGTGCAAATATCCAGACCTCATGCATGAAGTCGCTGAGGCGGCTGAAGTCGGAGAGGGCCTCGATCCGGAGGTCCTCGTCGAGCTGCACCCACATGCGTACCGCGCGGCTGTTGAGCATGACGAGGGGGTATTTTGAGCCGGCGCCAATGATGACGGGATGGCCCGGCACAGGGAGGAGGGACAGCCGCGACTCCGGGCCTGCGGCGGCGTCCAATTCGAGGGATGTGCCAGCATTATTCGCGGTTTTGTGTTTCATACAGTTTGCTTATAAGTACTTATATATCATATTTGTCTTGCACACATTATATTATCAAGGCATAACGGAGGCGCTGATTGTATAAGCGCGGTTTTTCTGCCCGAATAAGGCAGACTTGGAGGAAGGATCCAGGCCGACCCGCAACATGTTATGTAATGTCTTAACTTAGGCTTTTTAGCGTTTAAAACACGGCGGCCCGTCCTCTGGAAAGGACGGGCCGTTCGAACTGGCAGGTTGTGCACCAACCAAGATTCGTCTAATCTTCGGCGCACAACTTACAGGGAGGTTTTGCGTCTGTCAAGGCCTGTTTTTCAAAATGCCACGAAAAATTGGACGTGGGGATGCCCCCGCTGTCATGCTGGGGCTTTTCCGCTATCTGGAAAGACGAGCCCGGGAAACGATCTGGTTCCGCCTGAGCATCAAGGACTGGTCCAAAAGCAACGGAAGATGCTATCAGACAGGGCTTAAGGCGATTCAGGATTTGGCGGCCGCCAGCGGCGACTTCGAGGCTCCCGCCGGCCGGAAGCGGGTGGCGCAGGCGCTGTCGCCCGCGGTCGCCAGGGGTGCCCAGGAGTTCAAGTTCCGCTGCCTGCAGATAAAGCGCAAGGGACGCAACGCCTCCTTTGTCTGGCATGTGGCGCCCCGGAGCAGGCTGCTTTGGGACAAAGAGCCTCTTTTCTACCTGCGGGACAAACAGACCGAACGCCATGTGCGGCGGCAGCTTCGCTCCCTCGACATCGAAGTTACAAAGGATGGGGATATCATCTTCGGCAACCTGGTGTGTGAACAGCTGGAGCTTGGGCTGAACGTACCCCGGGCGGAAAAGCTGGCGCAAGGCGTTTTCGGCCTCATATTCGCCGAGCGGGCTTCTCCCGGGCAGATGAAGCTGGGGTTTGATCCCTCTGTGATAAAAACACCATGTAGCGACGCCCATTCGCATGTATATGCAATAACATTAACAAAGGATGATCCTCTTAAAGGTTATATGGGGCAATATCGAACTTCGGCGGTTCCACTATATGAAAGAGAAATAAGATTACAGCAGAATACAAACCCTCCTGAAACCCCGGCTCCGCCGGGTTGCAGCCATGGAGGCTTGGGAAGACTGAGAAGAAAGGCGCATGTGCTGCTGCCTGAGATCGAAGACATCCACGAGTGCTCCACCGGGAAGGTGCCCTTCTCGGAGGGCCACGCGGTGTCCTTCCTGCTGAACGGACTCAAGGAGGGTTACGCCGAGCGGAAGATCGTGCGAAGCTACCGGAGGGCCCACGCCTTTGCCACGGCCTACGTAAGCGACGGGCTGGCCAGAAAGCCGTTGGCGGTGCTGCTCTGGCGCGCAAAATCCGAGCTGAAGCAGACGGATAACCTTACCCGGAGCCAGAGGATGGAGGCGTTTTATACGAGGCGCGATGAGGATTCCAAGAAAATGGAGAGCTTGAGAAGCGGCGGCCGACCTACGGCGCCGGAATCCGGCTGTGTGCCAGCTCCGCGCAATAAAGGGCAATTTTTTGGGTGTAGTCGCAATGACCCACGGCCAGTTGCTCCACTTTGCGGATGAACAGCTCCATGTTGACCGGAGGAAGCTCGTGAACGTGGCGCTTGGCATTCACGGCGTCGAACCTGGATTGGCGCTCGAAAACCACCCATCCCAGCTCCTTGGTGGCGGTTGCTGGGGTCGTTCGACGGAACAAGCTCCTTCCGCTGATCGCGCGCCTGCTGTGCCGCAACCAGCTTGCGGTGCATCTCCTGGATGGTTTGGGCAAATCCGGGGAGCATATTATTGCTTGGCGCTTTGGCTTTCCTTCAGCTTTTCCCTGCCGGCATCGGTGATGGTGAGCATGCTCTTAACGAACCGCGCCAGGCCAAGCTGGACGAGCTTTTTCGCGGGAGTATAGTAATCGACGCAGTGGGTTGGCTCGGCTCCGATCTTCTCGAGCAAGTCCTGCTGTGGGGCTGATAGATTCGTTTTCATTCTTGGTTCAATCGCCTCGGCCAAAAACAGACAGAACCCTGGCCCTGGTCGCAAGTTTTCGCCGTTGGGAGCCGGTGCATTTGTTGAACCTCAAGTTTGAGGCCTCAACCGCGGCGAAGACCCTCTTCCGGTTGAACTTGGGCCTTTCCGCATCCCGCTGTGATCTCAGGTTCATATCTTTGCGACGGTCGCTTGGTTTGCTCATCAGGACAAGACAATAGTACTGCCGACGATGTCCACATTTGTGAGGGGAACCTCGGCATCGCCGACTTTGATCTTCACTATGGATTTCCCCGGGGTGTCGCGCAACTGTGAAATGAGATCCTTGACAAGAGGGGGTGGTCTGAGGATGCGGGCTTTGACTGCGGCGAAGCCAGGGCTGTCGGTCCAGATCGTGGTGCCTCCATCGTCGATCACCTCCGTGCCCAGGGCATGTAGTACAAGAACGCGTTGGGCCGCAGAGGATCGGTCTCGACCAGAAATGCAGAGGTCAGCTTGCGCTGCTCGGCCGCCGTGCGAATCGCCGCGTTTGCGATGTCGGAAACTTTGATTCTCTTCATGGCATTGAGTTTTGTCAGATTTTACTTGGTGCGCTCCCCTGCCCTGCCCCACCGCGTCACTTGGCGCCGTTCTGGCCTATGGCGGAGTGAAGGTCCGCTGCGTGGAGCACTGCCACGATGGGCTGAAACTCATCGTGGTTCCCCTGAACACCGGGCGTGAAACCGCCCTCGTGATACATGATGGCATGCAGAGCCTGGCCGGACAATTTGATCCCGGTCTCGTAGCAGATGCGACAGACCATGGCAGGTGCAGAGCATGCTGGGATATCGTTGTTGTAGATGAACGAGGACATTTTGCCAGGATCGATGGTTTGGCCTGCCTGCTTCAGCTCGTCGGCCGCTTTGACATTGTTTTTGCCACGGGTTGGAGGTTAATTCGCGCCATCGCGCCACAGGCCGTCCACCAAAAACCATCCTGATGCTTGTCCGGCTTAAGCTTGACTACCATCCGCCACACGGCGTTTGACCGCTTCCGAGAGGCGACGGGCTGCCCTTGCCAATGCGGGAAGCTGCCCGCCGATTGGCCCACTCACGGGGGCGGCTGGGGCAAAGGAAACGTCCGGGATGCTTACTTTAACCCCCTTAATGTCTGTTTCTTTCTCACTCCTTCTATCTGGGTGCAATTTGAAGGCCCGGTTGTCGATTTGCCTGGTTGGCAGGAGATAGAAAGAGCGATCCTCATGGGTCTGGTGTGTTATGTGTTCCCGCAGGTCAATCCGGTCTGGTGCTTTCATGGGTGATTTTTCCTTTTGTTGTCCGTGTCCGGTCAAAGTTGTTCCCGCGCCAGATTTTTGTGGTGCGAAAGCGCCCGCTGAGGGGGTGATCTGTTGCGGCGTGTCCAAGCCGGAAAAGCGAATCTAAAACCGAATATTCAACCCGAGCCGGACATAAGGCGCCGGATCAAACCTGACAGAGTCATCGATCCGGAAGTAATCGATTTCCCGATAAACGGAATAACCGGTTTCAAGTTCGGCGCGCAGTCCATGCGCAAACTCGTAGCTCGTGCCCACGCCGAGCCGGACATCGCGGTAAGTCGCCAGCGCGTTGTTGTATTGGGGCAAGCCGGTCTTGGTCCCAAGATCCTCGCCGGTGCGAAAGACGGCCCCGTTGAGATCAACGCCGCCGTAAACGGCCCACTTCGGATCAATGCGATAGGACAAGCGGGTTTTCGGCATGCCCACTTCAAGGGTGTAACGGTCGTTGATGAGCCAGCGGACGCCGACCACCGGCATGACGGGCAGATCGCTGTCCGGCGCCGCGAAAAGGCCAAACGACCACGTCAGCGATGGATTCGCCTGATACCTTGCCAGCACGCCGCCGGAGATTCCCAAGTCGTCGCCGCGGACATCCTCCAACCGGTAAAGCGAGGGACTCAGCAGGGCGCTGAAGGTCCATTTCTCACCCCAACGATAACCGAGGCCGGCGTTAAGGCGGAGGGTGTGGATGTTTGCGGGAATGGGCGCGCCGGAAACCTGCTCCAGGGAGAAATTGTCCGAAACCAAACCCAGACTGAGAAACCAATCATCATTCAGAAAGAAGCGTGTGCCGGCCTGGAGCTGGTAATTGAATGCGTCCGAGTCGTCCAAGCGCGCACCATCAAACTTCGCCGCGCTGCCGGCGACGAAGCCTGAATCCACACCGGCTTGCCAGAGGGGTTCTCCCGGCTGCGGCGGCCTCGCGAAATCCCCCGGTGTGGCAATGGCGTTTTCCTGCGCGATCGCGGACACGGACAGGAGCACGGTGGCGGAACAGCTCAGGGCTATAGCACGGAGGTTTTTTGTCATATTGGTTTTTATTTTTCAGCCCCAGATGAAGATGATTGCGCATCAGGCAAAGCAAGACGTTGCCGCTGTTCGCCGCGGTTTTTAGCGACGCCCCCCGCCCCCGAAATGCCCCCCGCCACCCCAGTGTCCGCCCCCAAAGCCAAAACCAAAGACCACCGGCCCGCCGAAGGGATACCAAGGGTAATAATAGGGATCGTAATAGTAAGGATCGTAAACCGGATAACTTGGCGCCACGGCGTAAGGATATGAAGCTGCCGGTGGCACCGGCGCAGAGTAATACTGTGCGACCGTGGCTTGAGCCGGCACTTGGGCCGGCGGGCTGGCATACTGGGGCGCCGGGTCCTGGGCCATCACTTGAGCAGGCGGGCTGGCTGCCACTCCCGTTTGCCGGCGCAAATCCCCATTCCGCTGGATCATCGCCGTCAGAACCGGCGCGGGAACACCCTCTTTCTGCAGTGAAATGAGGTTGTCCGCGCTCAGGTAGAACGACAAGGGCGAATTGTTGATATAACTGACGATGATGTCCGCCGGGATGCCGCCCTTGAACAGCTTCATCACCTCGCTCACGCCCGAAGGCATTGCCGGGGCCTGGCTGGCGCCGGCATTGTTCGCGGGAGTGCTTTGGGCGCTGGCGGCATTACAAGGACCACCGAGATAGACTGCTGTTGCCGTGATGGCCGCAAGGGCCATCCGAAATACCCGGGGACGACTCTTCATATTTTCAACTCCTTCGATTTGTCGGTTCGTGCCACAATCATGGTTCTGAGCCGGAAACGACGCAAGCCCCAGTTCGCTTTTGGGCAGACTGTCTCGTTCGGGTTCATGGACTCAACCCGTCCTCCACAGTTCGCTGACAGTTTTGATCATTTTTTTCAGGGTTTTCGCATTTTCCTGACTCTCACCACCATAACTCTGCACATTCCAATACGGGGCCGGGGAGCGAATCTTGCAGCCGCCGGTCATCATGGCCTTCGACCTGGGAGTGAAGCCTCAGCCGGGCCGTCAGCGGGCACGCAAGCAGCGTCCGCGTTATTCGAGGCGCAGCGGTCCTCAGATGTGGCTGGAGTTGAATCTCCCAGAGAAAGCCCCCAAGTCTGCTAAAAGGGGCAGCCCTCGTCCGGGTCGGCCTCGGGACGCGCGGGCTTATTCTGCTCGATTAACAGCACCCTCTTAACCTCTTCGAAGTTTTCAAGCAATTGTCCGATACACTGGGATCCCTTGCAGGGAGGCAACGTTCGTGCCAGCATCACCATGGTTGCTTCCACATCAGCGAAGTGATTTATGGATTCTTCGCTGGCCCTAGCAAACTCCCTCCTGCGGAATTCCCCGGATACAACTAACGCCCTGTGAAGGTCGGTTCGCTGAAGAATGCCGCTGATAGCGGCATCATTGACGGTCTGTACCAGGTTGCGTATCCCCAGGGGGAGTCGGCCGTAGAAACGCATCAGGTTGATTAATTCCTGCGAATCATACAGCGACCATAGGAACTTTCGCAGCTGCATGCCTTCCATGGTTTCGGGGTTCATCCGAATGTAAACCGCGATACTGTTTAACGCTTTCTCGTGCTCTTGCACACAGGGATTAATGCAAACGTGATGGAGACTGACAAGAAAAATCAGACTTTCAGCGATAATTTATACGAATCCGTGTCGTAGCCGTCCCAGTACTTCCGTTGCCGTGGTCCCGCGGAGCTGTAAAGACGCTTTGGAGGCTGATGCCACTCCCACTCGGCGCCGCGCCTGCGCGCGATCGATCTGAGCTTGAGAACGATGCCGTTCAGGGGCACCAAGAACTTCATAGACCCACCGTGAACGGCGGGATTGCAGATGGATAACCTCATGTCAGTTGGCATAAGTAGTGGCCTCCGCGTGTGGGCGTATGAAAGCGCCCGTTCTCAAAACCTCCAGCCCTTTCAGGCGGACGTTCTGTGAACCGTTTGTGTCCGCATGGGACGTGTGGCCGCACTTCTTGCAGGAGAATTCCGACCGGCTTTTCCGGTTGGCCCGCTCCGTGTGGCCGCAATGGCTGCATCTCTGAGACGTGTAGGTAGGGTCAATAAAAAGGACGGGAACACCCGCCCCCTGCGCCTTGTAGGCGATGAATTGGCCCAGTTGCAAAAACGCCCAGCTTTTCAACCCGTACCGCTGGCTTTTTCTAACCCTTATCCTCCGGCCAATGTCCTTGAGGTCTTCAATCGCAATGGCGCGGTTGGTGCGTTTAGCCAGCAAAACTATCTTCTTGGAAATCACATGATTACAGTCGCGGGCGAATAACGCCTCTTTCCGACTGCGCTTTTTTAGCAACCGTTTGGCGGACTTCGTGCCCTTGCGCTGCAACTTCTTTCGCAGGGAGTGATTGCGGTGCCGGATTTTGTTCAAAGCCGATCCACTGTGCTTATTCCCGTCGGAGTCCGCCGCAATCTCCGCGATCCCCATGTCCACCCCCAGCACGTCCGTTACTTTCAATTCCTCATCATCCGGCAGGACGACCGACACCATGAGAAACCATTTTCCATCCCGCCGTCGAACAAGGTCCGACTGCTTTATCAGCCCTTTGCGCAAAAGCTCACGCTGATAATCCCCGCATCGGAACAGGACTTTTTCACGGCCTGCCAATGTCCAGATGGAAACGATTTGTTTTTCCAGATGGATTTTCAGATTGCGAATGTCAAACGCGATGCTTCCCAGCGGCCTGAACTTTCGCTGCGTATCCGTATCCAGCTTGTAGGCTTCCCCAACCTTTGCGCACACCAAACACGCTGCCTGAGCGCCCATTCCGAACTTCTCCCTCAACTCCCGATAGTAGCCGCACTGCAAGGCGTATGGCGTGAATGTCTCGTTTAGGAACGCCCTCTCTGAAAGCCAGTCCGCCGCCTCATTGCACCGGCGCAAAGTTGCCTCAAGAGCGTTGGATTGCTCCGCGCCCGGTATCATTTTCAGTTGGACTGTCACTGTCATTTATTCAAGTACAGAACCCTGTCAGAATAAGTCAAATGATTTTATTGCGGCAATTCCTCTCACCCTAAAGGGCGGGATTCCTTGCCGTCATCTGTTGATGAAGTGCGAGTTGGATCCTCCTGTGGTGAGACGGATAAACAGGTTGAACCCGCCGAAGTCGTCCCAGTCATCCACGACGGCCGATGCAATCCCGGGCAACTTGGCCATTTCCGCGGCGATGGTTTCGGCTTGCTGCCGCTGAGATTCGGTCGTCATGCCGCCCTCCTGGTCTCCGCGGCCCGGCCGATGAATTCGAGTGCCAGCTCCTTGAGGAGCCGCTGTTGACCAGGTGTGCATTCTCCCATGATTCGTTTCGCGCGCGATTCCGATATTTCCAAGTGGATGCATGGGTGAAATGGACCTTGGGAACGCAGGAGCCCCTGCTGAAACCGTATCAGCACGCTGTCAAGATCCCTGTATCTCCCCGTGAAAGGACTCGGAACAAACGTGCCGGGCATCTCCGGGTACTCATCATGCACCCGCTCCAGTTTGTCTGCGACGCGCTGGAAGCTCTCGTGGTGCGCATCAAGGTGTGTGATGATTTGCTCCGTTCCGCTTAAGCGCAGCGCCGCGAAAAGACCGCGGAAGAACTCGTCAAGCTTCATGTCTTGTTGTTCGGCGACAAACCGCCGAAGGCCGGCCGCACGGCGAACCGGTCGCGCTGGGCGGTTTTCGACGGCTCAGGCCAACCCGGGGATCGTGTAATCCAACTGCCGCGCCGTTGCGACCTCTTGAAGCTGGTCGAAATAGACGCCTGCACCCCAGTCTTTCAATCCTCTTCTTGGAGCATCGCGTTGATTGTTTCCAGCGCGTTGCCCTCCAGCCGGTTATTGACGTAAATGAGAGTCTTCCTTTTGCCTTCTGCCGCCATGCCCTCGGCGATCAGCTTTTTGCCCGCCGCCCGCGCTTCCGGGTCTTCATCTTTCACGCGGTCATACGGCTGAAAAGTCTTGACGGCCTCCTCGTATTTGCGGCCCGGTTTCAAAAGAAAGCGCGCGGCAACCAAATTTGGGCTTGTGATGGCGCCGGGAATGCCCATTTGCGCACTCACAGGGGGCATGGCTTCCCACGAATTGAACACATGGGCGACACCGTGGCGCAGCAGGCACTGGAAATAATCCGGCTGCAACCAGTGCTTGTTGCGCATCTCAACGGCGTAAGGCCAGCCCTTCGGAAGCTGGCCGAGAAATTTATCAAGGTCCGCGACAAATTCACGGCCATGCGGATAGTCGGTCGGATAAAAGCGTGAGAATTCCAACATCAGGAGACCGACGTTTTTTCGGAAATCTTCGCACGGCTTCAGGAAGGCGGAGGCAAAAAGGTCCGCATTGAGAAAGTCTTGATTGGGTTTGCCGGCGCGGATGCCAAAACGAGGGAGATTGGAGAATCGTTTGATCGTGATGTCGTCGGTGACCTTGAACGCAAATTCAAAATCCTCCGGCACCTGGGAGACGAGATTCTCCAGGTATTTCCGGTCCGGGAATTTGTAATAGGCGGCGTCAACGCAGACGGTTTTGAAAACCTCGGCGTATTCGGCCAGGCAGTTCTTCTCAAACCGCGACTCGGCGAATTTCCCGCGATAAATGTATCGGGCCTCGTCGTAGAGCATTCCGCGCCAACCGGCATATTTCCATGAGGACGTGCCGATGAAGACGCCTTTGCCAGCAAGCAGAGCGGCTTTCTCTTTGATTCGATCCCGGTCGAAGCTCACTCGTTCTTTTTCCAGTTGGTCGTGCTCATGCTGTCCCAGAGCGGTTTCAAATCAGGATCGTTAATGGCTGTCTTGGGGACGATCTTGTCATCAATAACAACTGCTTTTTTGAACCAGTCCCGGGCCTCCTGGAGCCGCCCAAGCTGAGAACAATAACAGGCGAGATTGTAAGGAATGGACCAATTGCCGGGGAACTTTTCAGCGACACACGCCAGATTGGTGTAGGCCTCGCGTGTCCGTTTTAGCGCATGCAGCGCAAAAGAACGGTGAATCCAACCCTCCGCGCGATGAGGTGCGCCTTTCATGATTCCCAGCCCGATGTCCACGCAGGCCGCCCATTTCTTCTCTCCAGCGTAAACATGCCAGCGGATCTCCAGCACGTCGGGATGTGCGCGCAAAGAGGGCGCGATTTTCTCCAATTCCCGGTCCGCCTCCAAAGGATTGCCCAGCTCCAGCCAGCCTTGGGCTGCAGCCAGAAAATGCGAATCAGGCGGTGTCAACGGTTCCATATGAGCATTTTCGCGTCACCGGTCAATTTTGCAAGTCGAGTCTGAAAAATCTCAACCAACCTAAAACGGTCACGAGCGCGCCCAATTGTCGCTGATCTGGTTGGGAATGTTGGTCCGCGTTGTGGGCGTGGCCATGCGCCGGGCCAACGACTTCCATCTTGCCGGAGCCGGCGCACACGATTGGCTGGAGGCTGCCCGGCGTGTGGTTGATGGCGTTCCGTTGTGACGGCGTAAAGTTCATGGCTGCGTGGAGCGATGGGGGGAAGCTGGAGAAGGGCCGGCATTGCGATTGCGGCTGCTGTGGGTAGTGAAAACTCTGTAATCCTCCGAAAACGTTGATTTTTCAATATGGTCGGCCAAAGTTGGCCCCGCCAGCTTGATGCCACTACCTTGGCGCTTTTGCGGTTCCTGCTCTCCGGCTTCCATTCCCATTCCGGCTCGCGTTGAGAATCTGGCGGGCCGACATCAACCCGCAGTATCTAACCGGCTGGCCCTCAAACCCAAGCTCCTCCCTGCTGATCGAATGCTTTGGGTCGCCCTGTTGCCTTTGACCGGCCCCCCAGTCGCTTTCGAACCAACCTGGGTTCGACCCACGTTAACCGCCGCCAAACATCCGCGTTGACGGCCCCCATATGTGCGCACAGTTCCGCCGCTCCCCTGCCCTGCTCTGCCTCAATCAATTGTGCCAAGATGTCTCAACTTGATTAGCCTGGTAAGCGATGGGTTTCCTTTTAGGGAGAGTGCTTAAACTGAAATAAGCACAAATGAGTGAAATAACGAGGAGCATCGCCTGCCCCCACTGGTCAAACCAGGGCTAAACCCCCGATTGTTCCACGGAGAATATTATGTAAGTCGCGTAATGTCAATACTTTAAGAATATGATTTTCTATCTCCTGATTCCTGTGGAACATTCCCGCGCCTTCACGGTTCGCAGGCATGGCTTCGCGGGAGCGCCCGAATTCGTTTCTTAATTGGGTTTCGCTTCTGGTGAAGCTCTAACCTGAAAGCTTTTGACCCATCCTGGTCCCTTCTGCCGCGAACTTTAATGAGATTACATCCCCTGCCCCGGCGTGTCCCCTGCCCTGCTCTTGATGACATCTTGCGGTGTGCCGGAATTCCAGGTATTCTTTTGCCTGGCGAAAGAATTTGGTTTATTGCTGATCGGTTGGAGCAATAATACACGATAGGATGATAGGACGCAAGGACGACAGAGAGCATGAAAGGCAGCAACACTGGCCGATTGCGTGAATTCATGGCATGTTCAGAAGTGATTGATGTACAACTAATTCGCTGTCACTTCACGATTTTATTTGTCGAGTTTATTGCAGTTTTGAATGAGTCCATAAGAATCTAAGGATGCACGATAGGGAGCATAATACGGTTAAATACATCCTGATAGGAATAATGGAAGGTCTAATTTTTCAAAGGATGAAGTTTTTGCTTGCTTTTTTGAAAGGTTCCATCACAATTGCCCGCATGAAAACATTATCGGTTTGCACATAACATTCGAATTATGGAGACACCATTGCCGAAACAGAGGAACGGTCGAATCGTCGCGGTTTCCCAACAAAAGGCCGCAAGCGCAAAAACGAAGACCTCAATTAGCCTCGGTGAAGCCTGCGGGAGATGCGGGTTGAGAATTCGCATCGTGAATATAGAAGGGCAGGGGAACGCGACCACGTCTGGGAGTTGAACCTGCTATGGAAACACCATTACCGAGCCAGAGGAACGGGCGGATCGTCGCCATCTCCAATCAAAAAGGCGGAAGCGCAAAAACGATGACTGCGATCAACCTCGGCGAAGCCTGCGCGCGCGTCAAGTATAAGGTGCTCATTGTGGACCTGGATGGGCAGGGGAATGCGACCACGAGTTTGGGGGTCAAGGCCGAGGACCTGCCGCAAGACGGGTCGCTGTTCAACGTATTCATGGGGGAGAAGGTCGATATCCGGAAGATGATTCGCAAGTCCAACCGCGAAAAGTTGCAAATGGATTTAATCCCAACCAGCGAAGATCTGCAACAGATGGATGTTGGGATTCTCGAGTTGGGAATTCGCCGCGGCATCGTGAGGGGCAGGGCAGGGGAATCTGAGGCCGATTTGGACCCCTTCGTGAGGGACGCCATTCAAACAATTTACTTTCATCTGAGCGAGGCGCTGGAACCATTGCGTGCGGATTACGACCTGATCCTGCTTGATTGCCCGCCAGGGTACAACTGCGTGACAGGTAACGCGCTGCTCGCTTCTGACTGCGTGATTATCCCTTTGGATTCAGGCCCCTGGTCCTACGGTGGGGCCAAAAGCGCGCTAAAGCACTTCGA
>Ga0181539_1002861_pt1 | contig 16687 bp, 5 predicted proteins | sample PEATcosm2014_Bin_46_FD_119767 | JGI IMG/M metagenome (GOLD analysis project Ga0181539, IMG submission 119767) | Peatland microbial communities from MTU Mesocosm Facility, Houghton, MI, USA - PEATcosm2014_Bin23_60_metaG | ecosystem: Environmental > Terrestrial > Soil > Wetlands > Peat | place... | reverse complement strand
GCTCGCCATCGATCCGGAAATGGCCGAGCGGTGGTGGGTCAAGCCGTTCATGAGACTGTGCGACGCGCGCCCGCTGGACCCGACGCGACCGATGGCGATGCGTGCGCTCGTCGACGAGGTCAAGAACGGCAGGCGGCTGGTGATCTTTCCCCAGGGACGCGGCGCCGTCACCCGCGCGCTGATGAAGAGCTTCGACGCCGCGGCGATGATCGCCGAGAAGGGCGAGGCCGAGGTGACGCCGGTGCGGGTCGACGGGCCGGACCGCACGCCGTTCTCGCGGCTCCCCTTAAGCCAGATTCGGCGCCGCTGGTTCCCCAAGACGACGGTTACGTTCTTGCCGCCGCGCCGGCTCGTCGTCGACCCCGACTTGCGCGGCAGTGCGCGCCGCCGCGCGGCGGGCGAGGCGCTTTACGACGTCATGTCCGACCTGGTGTTCGCCACGACGAACACTCGGCGCACGCTCTTCGAGGCCTTCGAGGACGGCGCCCGGGAGCGCGCGAGCGGCCGGGTGATCCTCGAGGATCCGAACGCCGGGCCGCTCAAGCAGGGCCGTTTTCGCCTCGGCGTCGCCCTGCTCGCGCGCAAGATCGCCGCGCCCACGACGGTGGGCGAGACGGTCGGCCTCATGCTGCCCAACGCCAACGGCGCCGCGGTCGCCTTCTTGGCGGCGCAGGCGGCGGGCCGGGTCGTGGCGATGCTGAACTTCACCTCCGGGCCCTTCAATCTGATCACCGCCTGCCGCACCACGGAAATCCGTCTCGTTTTCTGCTCGCGGGCCTTTGTCGAGAAAGGCAATCTGGACGACGTCGTCAAGCAGATGGAGCCGCACGTCCGCTTCGTCTGGCTCGAGGATTTGCGCCACGGCGCGACCCTCCTCGACAAGGCGCGCGCCTTTTTCGACCGCGGGCGCGCGCTCGCGCCGCGCCGCCCGGAAGACCCCGCCGTCGTGCTCTTCACCTCCGGATCGGAGGGCATGCCCAAAGGGGTCGTGCTTTCCCACGCCAACATTCTGGCCAATCTGGCGCAGATCACGGCGCGCTTCGATTTCACTTCGGCGGACGTCGTGTTCAACCCATTGCCGATTTTCCACGCCTTCGGCCTGACCGACGGATTGCTGCTGGGGCTGATGAGCGGCATGAAGGTCTATTTGTATCCGACCCCCCTGCACTATCGCCAGATTCCGCAGCTCTTCCACAGCGTCGGCGCCACCGCGCTCTTCGGCACCGACACGTTCCTGGCGGGCTACGCGCGCAACGCCAACGCCGACGACTTCCGCACGCTGCGCTATCTCGTCTGCGGCGCCGAACCGGTGCGGCCCGAGACGCGGCGCATGTACCTGGAGAAGTTCGGCTTGCGCATTCTCGAAGGCTACGGCGTCACCGAAGCCGCGCCGGTGCTCGCGGTCAATACGCCGATGTTCAATCGCAGCGGCTCGGTCGGACGCCTGCTGCCCGCCATCGAGCACCGTATCGAACTCGTCCCCGGCATCGACGACGCCGGCCGGCTGTTCGTGCGCGGCCCCAACGTCATGGTCGGATATCGGCGCGCCGACAATCCCGGCGAGATCGAGGCGCCGCCGCTCGGCTGGCACGACACCGGCGACATCGTCGCCATCGATCGCGACGGTTTCGTCTGGATCAAGGGACGGGCCAAGCGCTTCGCCAATATCGCGGGCGAAATGATCTCGCTCGCGGCGGTCGAAGACCTCGCGTCGGCCTTGTGGCCGGAGCATCCGCCCGCCGTCGTCGCGGCGCCCGACGCCAAGAAGGGCGAGCGCATCATCATGGCGACGACCAAGCCCGCCGCGACGCGCGCCGAAGTGCAGACATGGATGAAGATCAAGGGCGCGTCGGAAATCATGACGCCGGCCGTGGTCCTCGTTCTCGACGCGCTGCCCCTGCTCGGATCGGGCAAGGTCGACTATGTCGAACTGGCGAGGATCGTGCGCGAAAAGATGGCGTGAGGCGGCGGATTCGCGAGGCTCAAGCGACGGCGGCGAGCGCCAAGGCGCGAGGGCTGCGCGCGGATTTCGGCAGGCTCACCAGCACCACCGTGCCCTCGCCCGGTTTCGAGGTGATGCGCAGCGCGCCGCCGTGCAATTCGACCAGCGAATTGGCGATCGCGAGGCCGAGCCCGGAACCCTTCATGCCGTTGGCCATCGTGGTGTCGGCCTGCTCGAAGGGACGGCCGAGGCGCGAAATGTCCTCGCTGGCGATGCCGGGCCCGGCGTCCTCGACGTAGAAATAGATCTGGTCGGTGAAGGCCTGGGCGCCGATCGTCACCACGCCGCCCTCGGGCGAGAATTTCACCGCGTTGCGCAGCAGCGTCACGAGAATCCTCTCGACCGCGGCCGGATCGGCGTCGAGCGCGTCGGCGCCGTTCACCTCGATCTCGATGCTGACGCGCTTTTCGCGGGCGGTCGGGGCGACGTCGAGCACCGCCCGGTTGACGGCTTTTTCGACCTTGAATTGCACGGGTTTGAGGCGGATGCGCCCGGACTCGAGGCGCGACATGTCGAGCACGTCGGAAAACACGTTGAGCAGATATTGCCCGCTGGAGAGAATGTGCGAGCAGTAGTCGCGGTATTTCTCCGATCCGAGCGGGCCGAAGGTCTCGCCCTCCATCAACTGCGAAAAACCGATGATCGCGTTGAGCGGCGTGCGCAATTCGTGGCTCATATTGGCGAGAAACTCGGCCTTGGCGCGATTGGCCATTTCCGCTTGCGCCTTCTGCTCGTGATAGCGCTCGGCCAGATCGGCCAATTGCTGGGCCTGCGCCTCGAGCGATCGGCGCGACTGGCGCAACTGGGCGACCGTGGCGAGCAGCAGTTGCTCGGATTTGACCAGTTGCTGTTCGTGCTCCTTGAGCGCGGTGATGTCCGTGCCGACCGAGACGTAGCCGCCGTCGCGGGTTCGGCGCTCGTTGACCTGCAGCCAGCGCCCGTCGGCCAGGCGCGCCTCGTAGGTCCTGGCGCGGCTCTCGCCGAGCGCCGGCTCGCTGGGATCGACGATCGTCTCCCGGTCGACGAGCGGCGCGGCGCCGAGCGCGGCAAGTTCGCCGTAAGCCGCTCCGGGTCGGATCGCCTCGCCGGGAAGATTATGCAGCCGCTGGTACTTCGAATTGCACAGCACCAGACGATTGGACGAATCCCACAGCACGAACGCCTCGGAAATCGCCTCGATCGCTTCGCGCAGCCGCTGGTCGGCGGTCGCGGACCGTTCCGCCTCGCGCTTCTGGTCGGAGATGTCCACGGCGATGCCGACGAGGCGCCACGCCCCGGTCGCCGCATCCTCGACGAGTTCGGCGCGCTTGCGCAACCATACCCACTCGCCGTCGCGGTTGCGCATGCGGAATTCGAGATCGACGGAGGACAGCCGCGCCTCGAGGGCGCGATCGGCTATGGTGGCCAGCGCCTCGTCGTCGGGATGGATCATCGCCTGCAGCTCGCCGATCGAGAGATGGCGCGACGACGGCCGCAGGCCGAGCATTTCGAACATCGACTTCGACCATGCGACACGGCCTCGCGCCAGATCCCAGTTCCACAAGCCGCAGCGGCCGCGGTTGAGCGCGAGATCGGCGTGGGCGCGCGCGATCGCCTCGGTCCGCGCGCGCAATCGCGCGCGGCGCAGTTGCAGCATGTGAGCGCCGGTCGCGCCGACGAGGGCCAGAGCGGTCGATCCCAGCAGCAGGATCGTCGCCAGCGCCGATTGGCGCCAGGGGGCCAGCATTTCGCTCACCGGCGCGGCGAACGCGACCTGCCCGGAGGTCGAGCGCAGGTTGCGCGCGGCGGCGTATTCGTCGACGCCCTCGACCGTTTCGACCCGCAGCGCGCCGGCTTTTTCGGCCAGGACCATCAAGGGCGCGCCGGCGCCGAAGAGGCTCGAAAGCGTCGCCCCGATCCGCCCTCGCTCGGGCTCGCTGGCTACGATGAGGCCGCTCGCGTCGGCCAGCAGAGCCTCGCTCGAGCGCAAATCGGGATTGGCGGCCAGCGCCGTGCGCAGAACGTCGCCGGGCGCGAGCGCCGGCGAGGCCGCCAGCGCCTCGTCGAGGAGACGGGCGAGCGCCGTCGCGCGCAAGTCGAGGTCGCGGGCGGCGGTCGACAGGGCGCGCTCGCGCTCCGCGAGGAAATGCTGAAAGGCCAGTACGATCAATACGATAAGAAAGAGCGCGGCGACGATCGGGGGGATTGCGGGACGCCAGGCCGTCGCCGTGTCCGCCAAGCCGCGAGCCGGCTCGCCTCGCGGCGACGCAGGAGCGTCGGCATGGCCCGGCCATGGTCGCGACTCCTCGACTGCCGCGCTCGCACGCGTCATCGCAAACCCCCAATATCCCTATCGCGGTGAGATCGGGCGAACCGCCGCAACGACCCGAATCAGTATGATAAGAATCTCTGTGAGAATCTTTGTCCAGAGCTTAATGAATCCTTGACGCGAATTTTTTCGCGCCGGACCGGGCGCCGACTCGCCCGCCCGGAAAAACGGCGGGCGCCGTCATGGAACCCGCGAATCGGCGGCGCAGTCAGCCGAGCGAGCGGGTGACGATGTCGCGCACGTCGGTCGAGAGGACCGGCTGGCCGACGATGCGGCGCAACACGGCTTCCGCCTTGACCTGACGAACCGGTTCGAGAGATCGCCAGGACCGCAGCGCGGTCAGCAGGCGGGCGGCGACTTGCGGATTGGTCGGATCGAGGGTCAGCACGATCTCGCAAAGCAAGTCGTAGCCCGCGCCGTCGGCGCGGTTGAACTCCGTCGGGTTGGCGCTGAAACCGCCGATCAGCGCCCGCACCCGGTTGGGGTTGCTCAGCGAAAACGCGTGGTGCGCCATCAGGCGGCGCACGCGATCCAGCGTCTTGTGTTCCGGGATCTGCGCCTGCAGGGCGAACCATTTGTCGAGAATGAGCGGCTCGGCGGCGAAGCGACGCGCGAAGGATTCGAACGCGCGCTCGCGCCGCGCCCCGGGGATCATCGCGATGGCGGCGAGCGCGCCGAGCCGTGCGGTCATGTTGTCGGCCTCGGCGAATTGGCGATGGGCGCGCGCGCCGCCCTCGACGGCGTTGCCCGCCACGAACATGGCCAGCGCGCCGTTGCGCAGCGCGCGGCGGCCGGCGCTCGCCGCGTCGGGGCTGAAAGGGGCGGAGTCCGGCATGGAATCGTGCAGCGCGATCAGGTTCGCCGCATGCGCGCGCCCGAGCGCGCCGCGCAGGTCTTCGCGGGCGCGGTAGATCGCGTCGGGATCGACGTTCACCGCCATTTCGCGCGCGATGTCGGCCTCGCCCGGCAGACGAAGCGCCTGCGCCGCGAAAGCCGGGTCGATGCGCCCGCTCAACGCGTCCGCGACGACCGAGCCGTAGGCGTCGACAAAAGCGGCGTCGGGCGTTTGCGCGCTTGCGGCGCGGATCGCTTCGACGCTACGCAACAACAGGCGCGTCGCCAAGGTCTGCAACGCCTGCCAACGATTGAAGTGATCGCGATCGTGCTCGAGCAGGGTGAGGAGATCGCCCTCGGAAAGGTCGTCGTCGACGCGAACCGGCGCCGAAAAGCCGCGCAGGAACGACAGCGCCGGCCGGCGCGAGACGCCGGTGAACTCCAGCGTCCGGCGCTCGCCCTCGAGCGCGAAGACTCCCGCGCGCAATTCGGCGGGGCTGGCGTCGGCCGAGGCCAGCGCGACGTCGTCGCCCTCTGGACCGACGAGGCCGAGCGCGATCGGCATCGTCATCGGCGATTTGCCGGACTGGCCCGGCGTCGGCGCGAGCGACTGCGCGATCTCGACGCGGAACGCGGCGCGCGCCGCGTCGTAGGCGGTGCGTACGGTCAGCAGCGGCGTGCCCGCCTGGGCGTACCAGAGCTTGAATGCGGTGAGGTCGCGCCCCGAGCTTTCGGCGAAGCACGCCAGAAAGTCCTCGACCGTCGCCGCCGTGCCGTCGCAGCGGGTAAAATAGAGGTCCATCCCGGTGCGGAACGCTTGCGCGCCGATCAGCGCCTTGAGCATGCGAATGACTTCGGCGCCTTTCTGGTACACCGTCGCCGTATAGAAGTTGTTGATTTCGTGATAGAGCGCCGGGCGCACGGGGTGCGCGAGCGGCCCGGCGTCCTCGGGGAATTGCGACGCCTTCAGCGCGCGCACGTCGGCGATGCGCTTGACCGGCGCGGAGCGCTGGTCGGCGGAGAACTCCTGGTCGCGAAAGACCGTCAGCCCCTCCTTCAGGCAAAGCTGGAACCAATCGCGGCAGGTGATGCGATTGCCGGTCCAATTGTGAAAATATTCGTGCGCGATCACGCCCTCGATGCCGGCGTAGTCGTCGTCGGTCGCGGTCTGCGGCGACGCCAGCACGTATTTGTCGTTGAAGACGTTGAGGCCCTTGTTCTCCATCGCGCCCATATTGAAGTCGGAAACCGCGACGATGTTGAAGCGATCGAGGTCGTATTCGCGCCCGAAGGCGCGCTCGTCCCAAGCCATGGCGCGCTTCAGCGCGTCCATCGCGTAAGAAGCGCGCTCCTCGCGTCCGCGCTCGACGTAGATGCGCAGCGCCACCTCCCGCCCCGACATCGTGACGAACGAATCGGCGACCTCGGCGAGATCGCCGGCGACGAGGGCGAAGAGATAGCAGGGCTTCTTGAACGGATCGCTCCAGACCGCCCAATGGCGGCCGTCCTCGGCCTCGCCGGCGCTTTCGAGATTGCCGTTGGCGAGCAGCACCGGCGCCTCCGCCTTGTCCGCCTCGAGGCGCACCCGGTAGGTCGCGAGAACGTCCGGCCGATCGAGGAAATACGCGATGCGGCGAAATCCCTCGGCCTCGCACTGCGTGCAATAGGCCGAGCCGGAACGATAAAGACCGATCAGCTTGGTGTTGCCGGCCGGATCGAGCCGCGTTTCGATGCGCAGCGTGAAGGCGCGGCGCGGCGGATCGCGCAGGACGAACGCGGACGGGCCGACTTCATAGGCGGCGGGCTCGAGCGTCGCGTTGTCGAGCGTCGCGGCGACGAATTGCAGTTCGTCGCCGTCGAGCGTCAGCTCGGCGCCGGGGCGCCCGAGCGGATTGGGCCGCATCGCCAACACGGCGACGACGCGCGCCGCGTTGCGATCGAGCGAAATATCGAGATCGACGGAATCGACGAGATAATCGGGGACGCGATAATCTTCCAGGCGTACGGGCTGTCCAACGGCGGTGCGCATTCAGGCGGCCTTTCGATGATCTCGGCGAGGAAGGCGGGACGCCGAGGTTGAATTCCCGCCCCGCGCATCCCCCGTCCCCATCGCCGCGGCTTCAAATCGCCGCCGCGCGCTCGCCCGCCGAGGTAGCCGTCAAGCCATGCCGGCGCAAGACTTTTTGCAATTCGGCCGAGGGCCGCCGCCCGCTGGTGAAGATCGCCGGCGAAAGGGCCTCGGGGCCGCGCGGCGCGCCGCGCTCGCCGAGCAGCGCGTCGACGCGGCGCGCGATGGCCGGCGCCGGATCGACGAAATCGACCGGCCACGGCGCGAGGCGGCCGAAATGCCCCATGAGCAGGGGAAAATGGGTGCAGGCGAGGACCACCTGATCGGTCCGGCGCTCGCCGCGCTCGACGAAGCATGGCGCGATTTCGCGCGCGACCTCGGCTTCGTCGATCGCCGCGCCGCGCAGGTGAGCCTCGGCCAGGCCGGCGAGAAGCGCCGAGCCGACCAGCGTCACTTCGCAATCGCCAGCGAAATCGCGCACCAGCGCGCGCGTATAGTCGCGCGCGACGGTTCCCGGCGTCGCCAAGACGCTGACGAGGCGCGTCAGTGAGGCCTCCGCCGCCGGCTTGATCGCCGGCACCGTGCCGACGAAGGGCAGCCGAGGAAAGGCGGCGCGCAACGGCGACAGGACCAGCGTCGAGGCGGTGTTGCAGGCGATCACCGCCAGATCGGGGGCGCAGCGCTCGATCAGGCTCGCCATCACCGCGCCGACGCGCGCGACGAGCGCGGCTTCGTCGAGCGCTCCGTAGGGAAAGAACGCGTCGTCGGCGACGTAGACCAGCTCGGCGTCCGGCCTCGCCCGCGCGACGGCGGCGAGCACGGTCAGGCCGCCGAGACCGGAATCGAAGATCAGAACCCGCGCGCCGCGCGCCTTGCCCCCGATGGTCATGGGCGGCAGACGACCGAAACGATCGAGGCGCGCTTCTCGCGCGCGATTTCGCCGGCGCCGAGATCCGCGGCGTCGGCCGACGCCTCGGCGCCTGCCCCGCCCAGAAAGCGCTCGATCGCGTCGAGCGCGATCACCGCATGCGGCTCGGCGAGCGCGACGCCGCCGACGCGCGCCGGTTCGGCCTTGATCGGCGCGACGAGCGCCTCGAGCGCGCCCTTGCGATCGAACACCGGCGCGCCGCTCGCGGCTTTGGTCAGCGCGGCGACGACCGCCTGGCGTCCCTCGCCGGCCGGCGTCGGCGTCGCCGCGCTCGCTTCGAGCGTCGCCTTGCCCGGCGTTGCGCCCGGCTGGAGGCTGAGCACGACGAGATCGGCCGAGCCGGCGCCAAAACGCGGCGGCTCGGCCCCGGCGCCGAAATCGCCGCCGAGCAGCGCAAGGCCGGTCGAAGACTCCGCGCGCAGGCTCTTGGCGGCCTTGCCGTCGACGGTCGGATTGGCGCAGGCGGCCGCGCCGATCGCCGTCAGCGCCTGCCCGGGGGCGACGATCAGGCCGGTCGCGATCCACTCGGGCGCGCTCGGCGGCGTCTCGACGCCCGCGTTCGCAGGCGCGCTCGACGGCCCCGGCTGGGCGCTCGGATTCGACGGCGCGACTTTCTCGATATCGCGCCATGTCAGGTTCGACGCGGCGCGCGCGGCGGTCGTATCGAGGCTCGCCGGCGACGACGAGAACGGCTCGAAGGAATTGGCGATCGCCAGGGCGAGCTTGTCGAAGTCGGCGGCCTGGTCGCTCGGGTAGGCGAATGTGAACCCGCGCAGCGAGGCCGCGTCGGGCCAATTCGCCGGCGCCTTGGCGAAGCGCGTGTAGAATTTTCGCGCCGCCAGTTCGCCCGCGACGACGAAGAATTCGTCCGCCTTCATCGCCTTGTAGGAAATCTTGCGCCCTTTCTCGTCGGCGGTCAGCTTCGCATAGAGGGCGGCGAGGTCGGCCTCCTCGCCGGTCCGATACTCGAACGCCAGGGTGACGCTCCCGCCGGCCTTTTCGAGCGTCACCGCGCCGCCGATCATCGCGATCTTGTCGAGAATCTTCAGCGGCGCGCCGAGGCGCACGCCGGAGCGGCGCTCGTCGATCAGCTCGAACCCGACCGCCGCCCGCGCCTTCTCGGCGGCTGCCTTCAGCGCGGTCAATTGCGACTCGGAAATCACCCCGTCCGCCGTCGCCTTGACGTTTGTTTGATAGGCGAGGATGGAGTCGCGCGTGCGCTTGCCGAAGGCGCCGTCGACCGCGCCGTTATAGAGGCCGAGCCAGCCGAGCGCGTCCTGAACCGCCTTGCGATCGGCTTCCGGCATCGCCAGAAAGGCGCTCTTTTGCGCCTCGGCCCGCGCGTCGACGCTCGGAGACGGCGACGGCGCGGCGGCCTGGGCGAACGCGCAACCGTGCGCCGCGCACGCCAGCAGCGCGCCGAGGAGCGCGCCTGCCCAACTGCGATATTTCGTCATTCCCCACTCCCTTCGCGCCGCTGCGCCATGCTACCATCCGCCATACCGTAAGGACATCGTCGTCAGACGTCTTTACCGTCTGACGCGCCCGACACGCCCGCCGGCGGACCAGCCGCCCGCCCCAAGACAAGGGTCGAGACATGCTCCGAGCCATACGCAATCTTCTCGCTTTCGCGCTGCTGATCGCCGCCGGCGCCGCCCTGGCCGCCGAGATCAAGCCCTATGTCCGGGAAGATCTCGCCAGCGACGTCGTGCGGCTGACCGAGACGTTGCGCAAGGAAACGGCGCAGATCGGGGCGAAAATCAAGGGAAAGACGGTCGAGCAATTGCGCAAGGAAGCGGCCGCGGCGGTCGTCGCCGCCAATTTCAAGGAGGCGAGCGCGCTCATCGGCGCGGCGGTCGCCGGCGCCCCGAAAGACGCCGCCTCGTGGCTGGCGCTGGCGCGGCTCGGCGCGCAGGCGGACGACGCACAGGCGGACGGCCGCTACGATATGGTCCAGCGCGGCCAGACCGCCGCCTACGCCGCCTATCAGCGCGCGACCGGCGCCCCGCAACAGGCCGAGGCGCTGGCGCTGCTCGGCAATCTCTTCGCCCGCCAGGAGATGTGGCGCCCGGCGCTCGACGCCTATCGCGCCAGCCTCGAGCGGCGCGACGACGAAGACACGCGCAAGATCTACGAGGACATGCGCGAGAAGCACGGCTTCCGCATCCTCGACTACAAGGTCGACAACGAATCCTCGTCGCCGCGGGTCTGCTTCAACTTCTCCGAGTCGCTGGCGCGCAAGACCGACTTTGCGCCCTATGTCGCCGTCGCGGGCGCCACGAATGCCGCCATTTCCAGCGAAGATCAGCAGATTTGCGTCGAAGGCCTCAAGCACGGCGAGCGCTACGCGATCGTCGTCCGCGAGGGCCTGCCGTCGGCGGTCGGCGAGTCGCTGCTCAAGTCGGCCGATTACGAAATCTACGTGCGCGACCGTTCGCCGCAGGCGCATTTCGCCGGCAAGGCCTACGTGCTGCCGCGCCAGGGCCAGCTCGGCGCGCCGCTGACCACCGTCAACGCCGCGAAGGTCGCCATCGACCTCTATCGGATCGGCGACCGCAATCTGCTCGCCCAGACGACGCGCGACGATTTCCTCAAACCGATCACGCCCTCGCGGGCCGGCGAGATCGAGTCGCAGGACGGCGTGAAGGTGTGGAGCGGCTCGATGGACGTCGCTTCGGAGCTCAACAAGGACGTCGTCACCGATTTTCCGATTCTCCAGGCGGTCGGCAAATTGCAGCCCGGCGTCTATCTCGTCACGGCCAAGCCGTGGAAGGGCGACAAAGCGACGAGCGGCGATTCCGGTGAAGACGACTATACGCCGGTGGCGACGCAGTGGATGGTCGTCTCCGACCTCGGCCTCACCACGTTTTCGGGCGCCGACGGGCTGCACGCCTCTGTGCGCTCGCTGGCCAGCGCGGCCGCGCTCCCGGGCGTCGAGGTCCGCCTCGTCGCGCGCAACAACGAAGTGCTGGCGGTCAAGACGACGGGGGTGGACGGCCGCGTCGATTTCGACCCCGGCCTGTCGCGCGGCCAGGGCGGCTCGGCGCCCGGCCTGCTCGTCGCGGCGCTCGGCGACGACTACGGCTTCCTCGATCTCACGCAGCCCGCGTTCGATCTGACCGATCGCGGCGTCAGCGGGCGCGAAGCCCCGGGCGCGCTCGACGCCTTCCTCACCACCGAGCGCGGCGTCTATCGCTCCGGCGAGACGGTGTTCGTCACCGCGTTGCTGCGCGACGCCAAGGGCGAGGCCAAGACCGATCTGCCGCTGACGCTCGTCGTCAAGCGTCCCGACGGCGTCGAATACAAGCGCGCGAGCGTCGCCGATCAGGGAATGGGCGGGCGCGCCTTTGCCGTGCCGCTGCTCTCCGGCGCGCCGGCCGGCAAATGGACGATCGACGCCTACGCCGATCCCAAGGCGCCGGGCATCGGCCACGCCGAATTCCTGCTCGAGGATTACGTTCCCGAGCGCCTCGACTTCACCTTGAAGCCCGCCAAGCCGGCGGTCACGCCGGGCGAGCCGATCGACATTTCGCTCGACGCCCGATTCCTCTACGGCGCCCCGGCGGCCGGCCTCGACGTCACCGGCGCGGTGCGCCTGGAGGCGGTCGAGGGTTCTGAGATCGCCGGCTATCCCGGCTACGTCGGCGGCTTGACCGACGACGAGTTCACCACCGTCGAGAACCAGTTCACCGAAAAGGTCCAGACCGACGCGAAGGGCCACGCCGATCTTTCCGTCGATCTGCCGGAGGGCGCGGCCGCCAAGCCGCTCGAGGCGAAGGTCATCGTCGACGTCGCCGAATCGGGCGGGCGCACGGTCGAACGCGTCGTGACGCTGCCGGTGCGCGCCAAGGGCGTGACGATCGGCATCAAGAAGGATTTCGACGAAAGCATCGGCGAGGGCGACGTCGCGACGTTCGAGGCGATCGCGGTCGCGCCCAACGGCTCGCGCAGCGTGCGCAAAGGCGTCGCCTGGTCGCTCTACAAGCTCAGCGAAGACTACCAGTGGTTCAATTCCGACGGACGCTGGAGTTACGAGCCGGTCAAGTCCTCGAAGCGCATCGCGGAAGGGAGCGTCGACATCGGCGCCGACGCGCCGGCCAAGATCAGCGCCCCGGTCGGCTGGGGCCGCCATCGCCTCGACGTGAAAACGGCCGACGGCGAAGAGACCAGCATCTCCTTCGACGTCGGCTGGTCGGGAACCGCGAGCGCCGACACGCCCGACAACGTCGTCGTGACGCTCGACAAGGCGAGCTACGCCAAGGGCGAGGAGGCCAAGCTGCGCATCGCCTCGCGTTTCCAGGGCAAAGCGACGGTCGCCCTCATCGGCGACAAGATCGAGCAATTCATCGACGTCGATCTCGCTGAAGGCGACACGGTCGTGCCGTTCACGGTCGGCGCGGATTGGGGCGCGGGGGCCTACGCGGTCGCGCTGACGCATCGTCCGCTCGACGTCGAGGCCAAGCGCATGCCCGGCCGCGCGCTGGGCCTCGCCTGGTTCGCCATCGACGAGGCCGCGCGCAAGCTCGACGTGGCGATCAACGCGCCGGAGAAGACCCGGCCGCGCCAGCCCCTGACCCTGCCGATCAAGATCGGCGGCCTCACGGCCGGCGAAGAGGCCGAGGTCACCGTCGCCGCGGTCGACATCGGCATCCTCAATCTGACGGGGTTCAAGACGCCGGACCCGCGCGCCTACTTCTTCGGCCAACGCAAGCTCGCCGTCGACATCCGCGATCTCTACGGGCTGCTGATCGACGGCATGGAAGGCGCCGCGGGCGCGCTGCAAACCGGCGGCGACAACGGCGGCAATCTCGAAGGCAATCTGCCGACCCAGCCACCGCTGGCGCTGTATTCGGGCGTCGTCAAGGTCGGCGCCGACGGAACGGCCAACGTCTCCTTCGACCTCCCCGCCTTCAACGGGTCGGTCAGGGTGATGGCGATCGCATGGTCGAAGACCAAGACCGGCTCGGCGGAGGCCAACGTGATCGTGCGCGATCCCGTCGTCGTCACGGCGACTCTGCCGCGCTTCCTCGACCTCGGCGACCGTTCGCAGATGCATGTCGACATCGACAACGTCGAGGGCGAGGCGGGCGACTACCGGCTCGATCTCGACATTCACGGGCCGCTGACCGCGGAGGCCGACGCCCTGAGCCGGACGGTGAAGCTCGCCCAGCATCAGCGCGCCTCGCTCGACATGCCGATCGAGGCCGCCGGCGTCGGAACCGCTGCGCTCGACCTCAGAATCGTCGGCCCCGGCGTTTCCGCGACCCAGCGGTTCCCGCTCGGCGTCGAAGCGGGCGCTCCCGACGTCTATCGCCGCGCGATCCATCCCCTGCCCGCCGGCGCCAGCGAGACGATCTCCGACGATCTGATCGCCGGCTTCGTTCCCGGCACCGGATCGGTCTCGGTCTCGGCCTCGCCGTTCGGCGCGCTCGACGCGCCGGCGCTGTTGCAGGCGCTCGAACGCTACCCCTACGGCTGCACCGAGCAGGTGGTCAGCATCGCCATGCCCTTGCTCTACGTGAACCAGCTCGCCTCGCTCGAGCATCTGGCGATCGACCCCGGCGTTGACCGCCGCATCAAGGACGCGATCGAGCGGGAGATGACGCGGCAGAGCTCAAACGGCGCCTTCGGCCTGTGGGCGGCCGACAGCGACAACGACGACCTCTGGCTCGACGCCTTCGTCACGGACTTCCTGACCCGGGCGCGCGAGCGGTCTTTCGTCGTGCCGCAGCAGGGCTTCGACCAGGCGCTCGACCATCTGCGCAACGAAGTGGTCAACGCGGCCGATCCCGGCGAAGGCGCGGGCGAACCGCTCGCCTACGCGCTCTACGTGCTGGCGCGCAACGGACGCCCGGTCATCGGCGATCTGCGCTATCTCGCCGACACCAAGCTCGCCGTCTTCCGCACGCCGATGGCCGAGGCGCAGATCGCCGCCGCGCTCGCCATGCTCGGCGACCGCGCGCGCGCCGGCAAGGTCTTCGCCGCCGCGCTCGACGCGCTCGACGCGGAGAAGGACACCGGCTATTCCAGGCCCGACTACGGCTCGGCGCTACGCGACGGCGCGGCGGTTCTCGCCCTCGTCGCCGAGGCCAACCTCGCGCCGGGCGAAATCGCGGGCGATCCGATCGAGCGCGCCGGCGAGGCGGTCGATCGCGCCCGCGCGGCCCGCAGCGCCACCAGCACGCAGGAAGACAACTGGCTCGCGATCGCCGCCGAGGCGCTCGCCGAGCATCAGACGCTGAGCCAGTTCAGCGTCGACGGCCAGCCGGTCAAGGGCGCGATCTATCGCAAATGGAGCGGCTATGCGCTCGGCCAGAAGCTGATCGCCATCGCCAACACCGGCACGGCGACCGCGCGTATCGTCGTCACCACGGCGGGCGTGCCGCTCGCCCCCGAGCCCGCCGCCGCCGAGGGCTACGCGCTGGAGCGCACGTTCTACAAGCTCGACGGAACGAAAACCGATCTGAAGAGCGTGACGCAGAACGAACGCGTCGTCGTCGTGCTGAAGATCACCGAAAGCGAGGCGCGCTACGCCAAGCTCCTGGTGGTCGATCGCCTGCCCGCGGGCCTCGAAATCGACAACCCCACGCTGTTCGACAGCGGCTCGATCGACGCCTTCTCCTGGCTGACCAAGGACCTCGATCCCGTGCACTCGGAATATCGCGACGACCGCTTCGTCGCCGCGTTCGACCGCGAGCCCGGCCAGTCCGCCTTCTTCAGCGTCGCCTACGTCGTGCGCGCCGTGGCGCCGGGTCGGTACGTCTATCCGCCGGCGACGGCGGAGGACATGTACCGCCCAGACCGCTTCGGCCGCACCGCCTTCGGTTCGATCGAGGTGAGGGCGAAGTGAGGCGCTCCGGCGCGCGTCCCCCTTCCCCCCTTGCGGGGGAAGGTGGCCCGACGAAGTCGGGCCGGATGAGGGGTCGCGCCGCAAGGCGCGTCGCTTACGCGTGACCTCTTGGATGCATGTTCGTCCTTCAAGGATACGCTTCGATGGTTAGCGTTCGCAGGCAGCGCGCCTTACGGCGCGACCCCTCATCCCAAGGCGAATGCGAAGCATTCGTCCGCGTCGTGCTTCGCCCGACACCTCTCAGCGAACGAAACGTTCGCCTGACACCCGCAAGGGGGGAAGGAAGGCCGCACCCCCTCGAACGCCGCATCTTCGCCGTCGCCGGCGCGCTCGTCTTCGTTCTCGGCCTCGCGCTGCCCGCGGCGTGGAACGCCTATCTCGACCGCCTCGGGTCGCTCGATCTCGCGTCCGCGCGGGTCGGCTCGACGATCGTCGTCGATCGCGACGGGCGGCTCTTACGCGCTTTCACTCTTCCCGACGGGCGCTGGCGCCTGCCCGTGACCAGCACCGAGGTCGATCCGCGCTATCTCGCGATGTTGCTCGCCTACGAGGACGGGCGTTTCTACGCGCACGGCGGCGTCGACTGGCGCGCGATGGCGCGCGCCGCCGCCCAGTGGATGGCGCGCGGCCATGTCGTCTCCGGCGGTTCGACCCTGACGATGCAGGTGGCGCGGCTGATCGAGCCGCGCGACGACCGCACCTTGAGCGCCAAGCTGCGTCAGATGACGCGCGCCTGGCAGATTGAGGGGCGCCTGGCCAAGAGCGGCATCGTCGATCGCTATCTCATGCTGGCGCCGTTCGGCGGCAATCTCGAAGGCGTGCGCGCGGCCTCGCTCGCCTATTTCGGCAAGGAGCCGCGCAAGCTGACGATCGGCGAAGCGGCGCTGCTCGTCGCGCTGCCGCAGTCGCCCGAATCGCGCCGGCCGGAGCGCTTTGCCGAAGCGGCGCGCATCGCGCGCGCGCGCGTGCTCGATCGCGTCGCGGCGCGCGGAATCATCACGCAGGAGGAGGCGGACGCCGCCAAGCGCGAGCCGATCCCCGAGACCCGCAAACCCTTCCCGCTGCTCGCGGCGCACGCCGCAGAAGAGGCGGTGGCGGCGGATCCGAGCGCCCGGGTGCTGAAGCTGTCGATCGACGCGCGCCTGCAAGCCGCCCTCGAGGGGCTTGCGCGCGAGGCGGCCCAGCGCCTCGGCCCCAGGCTTTCCGCGGCGATCGTCGTCATCGACAACGCCAGCGGCGAGGTGCGGGCGCGGATCGGCGCCGCCGATTACCTCGACGCCGAGCGCGGCGGCTCGCTCGACATGTCGCGGGCGCCGCGCTCGCCGGGTTCGGCGCTGAAGCCGTTCATCTACGCGCTCGCTTTCGAGGAAGGCCTCGCCCATCCCGAGACCGTGCTGTTCGACCGCCCCGCGCGTTACGGCGCCTACGCGCCGCAGAATTTCGACCTCGGCTACCAGGGCACGGTGACGGCGCGCAAGGCGCTGCAGATGTCGCTCAACCTGCCGGCGATCGAGCTGCTCGCCGATGTGGGCCCATCGAATTTTCTCGCCCGCCTGCACGGCGCGGGCGCCCAGATCGCGCTGCCCAAGGACACGCCGATCGGCCTGGCGATCGGCCTCGGCGGCCTCGGAATCTCGCTGACCGACATCGCGCGGCTCTACGCCGGCCTGGCGCGCGGCGGCGAGGCGCCGGCGCTG
>Ga0181539_1002860_pt1 | contig 16689 bp, 21 predicted proteins | sample PEATcosm2014_Bin_46_FD_119767 | JGI IMG/M metagenome (GOLD analysis project Ga0181539, IMG submission 119767) | Peatland microbial communities from MTU Mesocosm Facility, Houghton, MI, USA - PEATcosm2014_Bin23_60_metaG | ecosystem: Environmental > Terrestrial > Soil > Wetlands > Peat | place... | reverse complement strand
CGTCACCGCGGCGGCGGCCTAGCGATCGAAATCGCCGCGCTTGGTACCCGCGACATGGAACGGCGAAAGCAGTCGCCGTTGGACCGCCATCGACCCCAAGCGGAACTCGCGAAGCCCTTTTCCTGCTTATGCTCTTTCGAACTTATGCTCTTTCGAAAAGGAAGGCGTTCCGAGATTCCATCGGCGACATGATCTGAACGAAACGAAGGGATTATTCCAGCGAGCTAAGATAGGCCGCGACGGCTTTTGTCTGCGGCTCCGTCAGTCCGTGCGCGATCGGCTCCATGATCGCCGAAGTGTCGGGCTTGGATTTGTCCTGACCTCGCTCCTTGCTCCAGTTCACCAGTTTGTTGAAGACATAGTCGTTAAGCTGACCGGCCAAGCGGGGAAACGCCCCCTCTCCCTTGGCCTCGGGGCCATGGCACGACGAACAAGGCGCGACATTGGCTTCTGGAACGCCTTCATCGTAGATTTTTTTGCCGGCGCTCGCGAGTTCCTTGGGCGCGCCTCCCAAGGGTTTGGGATTGAGATTCTTGAAATGCGCGCCGAGACCTTTGAGCATCGCGGGGCTCAAAACATGGGCCACGTTAAACATGACCGGGTTCGTTCGCCTGCGCTCGATAAAGGCTTGCAGCTGATTTTCGAGATATTCGGTCTGCTGGCCCGCCAGACGCGGCATGGGATAAGCGCCACGAAAGCCTTGTCCGTTGGTTCCGTGACAGGTCTTGCAGTAGTTGATCTTGGCGTCGAGGTCGCGTGGCGAGACGGTCGCGCTGTCTTCGGCGCGACTCGCCGCGGCGGAAGCGATTACGACAATCGCCGCGAGAGACAGTGACGTTAAGCTGATGCGTTTCATGATCCCGCCCCGATATGATTCAGCGCCGCGAAAACTTCCATAAGCCGATCCGGAAATCCGCGCGCGTGCGTATTAATCCGTGGTCGCATAGAGGATCGACGATGCAGGGATTGCGATTAGTAAATCAAGGCGCGCGTCGCCTCAACTCCCCGGCCGAGACCATTGGCCGCGGTGATTCATTCTATATCATGATACGAAAGCATTTTGCGATTGGAGAGGCGTATTGTAACTGTAAGTCGTCGCGCGCTTGTCCGAATCGCGTGATAGGGAATGAGCACGAAGGCCGCTTTGTCCCTTTGGTCAGCCGGTTCGGCGTACAGCGGGCGCGATAAAGCAGCAATACAAGGGCGCGGAGACCGGAGCATGAAGATCGTTGGTTTGCGATTGGCGACGACGGCGGTGTTCGCTCTCGCGTTTGCCTTTGCCGTCCAGGCGGCGGATCGGGACGAAGGCGGCAATTCGCCGCATGGATTCCAAGCGAAGCTCGAATACTGCAAAACTTGCCACGGCCTGTCGGGAGAAGGCTATCGCGGCTATTTTCCCATGCCGCGGCTCGCCGGACAGCAGCCGAAATATATCGAGAATCAGTTGCGCGCTTTCATTGAACGCCGGCGCGTGAACCCCGTCATGTTCAACGTCGCGCATGTCCTCAGTCCCTCGACGCTCGCGTCCTTGTCCGAGCATTTCAGGAACTTGAACCCCGAACCCATCGGCGGCGGGCCCAAAGATCACATGGCCTTGGGAAAAACGATCTATGAACAGGGACTTCCCGAGTCCAATGTTCCCGCGTGCTCCGCGTGTCACGGTCCCGAGGCGAAAGGACATGAGGAAATCCCGCGTCTCGCGGGTCAGCTCTTCCCCTATACGCTGAAGGCGTTGTCCTATTGGGGCAAGGAGCGCGGTCTTGGAGGCTCTAGGGACGACACCTCGGCGATCATGGTGCCAACGACGCATAATCTGACCCACGAGCAAATGTCCGCCATCGCGGCTTATCTAAGTTACATGAAGTGAAAGCGTCTCCATTGGCTTCAAAAAGCACGAGAATCGGGGACATGAAACGAATCACGTCAAAGCGAGCGGTCTTGGCGATCATTTTGGCTTGCGCCGCCAATCCCCTCTCGGCGCAGGAGTCGCTCCCGATCCGCAACTGCACGTGGTGTCATGGCGCCTCGGCGCAAGGCTACACCAGCGCGCCGCGTCTCGCCGGACAGACACACCGCTATATCGAAAATTCGCTTTTGAGTTTTAAGAACCATACGAGGGACAACCCTAATTCCAAGCAATATATGTGGGGCGCGGCGGGCAATCTCAGCAGGGAGACGGCGCGCGGCTTCGCGGTTTACTTTTCCGAGCTGCCAGCCTCGCCCGCCAATGACGGCGACGAAGCGCTCGCGACCGAAGGGAAGTCGATCTACGTTGACGGGAGACCCGACTCGAACGTCGTCTCTTGCATTGTATGTCATGGTCCGAACGCGGAAGGCTTCGAAGGCATCCCGCGTTTAGGCGGCATGGGCCACGACTATCTGAAACGACGGCTCGAACAGTGGAACGAAGGCTATCATGCCGCCGCCGAGCCCATGCCCAGAATCGCGAAGAGATTGTCCGCGAATGAGATCGAGGCTCTCGCTTCATATCTAAGCTTTGTGCGGTAAGCCGCGAACCGGATCTTGTTAAACCGGATTTTTCGGATTCACCGCGAATGGCCCCTCCTGTGGCAGATACCGGTCGTCGAGAGGGACGGATATTGGGCGCCCGGACCTGACGCGCCGGGTTCCGCGCTTTCTTATCCAAGCAAGTTCGGGAAGATGACGCGGAAACCTCCACGGCGGATCACCGAGGCGAGGCGACCCGTTTCAAAAGCGCCTGAACCCTGGCGGCCAGTTCATCGAGAGTGAAAGGCTTGCGCAGAACCTCCATATTCGGCGCCAGCCGCATTGTTTCGAGCGCTTTGCCCGCATATCCCGTAATTAGCAAGATCGGTAAATCAGGCCGCGAAGCGCGAGCGGCCTCGGCCAACTCGCGCCCGCTCAACCCCGGAAGGCCCACGTCGGTGATCAGCAGGTCCAACGGCTCGCCCGATTCCAGTATTTTCAACGCGGCCGTCCCGTCGCCCGCTTCCATGACCGTGTAGCCCGCTTCATTGAGCGCATCGGCGATTTGGGAGCGGACCTCGGTTTGATCCTCGACGATAAGGGTTTTCCCTCGATGCGCCGCGCCAGCGGAATCGATCCCTTCGACGGCCGGCCTGTCTTCGGCGGCTTGCTTCGCCGGCGGCTCCTGTCCCGGCAAGTAAATACGCACGCTGGTCCCCTCGCCAGGGCTGCTTTCAATCCGCACGAACCCGCCCGATTGCTTCACGAAACCGTAAATCTGCGACAAGCCCAGACCCGTTCCTTGACCGGTCGGCTTTGTCGTGAAGAAAGGTTCAAAGACGCGGCTCAGCACGTCATGGCTCATGCCCAGGCCACTGTCCGTCACCTCGATCTCAACATAGTCTCCATGCCGCGCATCCGGATCGGGCGTTTGATCGGCGGCCAGCTTCCGGTCCGCCGTCGCGATCCTGAGCACGCCCCCTCGCGGCATGGCGTCGCGAGCGTTGATCGCGAGATTCAACAAAGCGCTCTCAAGTTGAGACGGATCGCAGCTTACGCTCCATCGACAGCGCCCCAAGCGCAGATCCAGCTTGACTTCGGGTCCCAACGTCCGCCGCAGCATCTCCTCCATGCCCACGACGAGCTTATCGGGCTCGATCACTCGAGGCAGCAATGTCTGCCGGAGGGAGAACGCCAACATCCTGTTGATGAGACTCGCCGCGGTTTTCGTCGCTTTTCTTATGGAGGCTATCGCGGGCTTTATCTCGTCGCCGCGTCCACGCGCGACTTGACGTTCGATCACGGTAAGGGAGACCGTGATCACCTGAAGCAGGTTGTTGAAGTCGTGCGCGATCCCGCCCGTCAATTGGCCTATTGCTTCCATTTTCTGCGCATGGGCCAAGCGTTCCTCGCTCGCGAGCAGCGCGGCGTTGGCTTGGCGCAATTGAGCAATCGAAGGAAGGGCGAGAAAACTCGGCAGGGACCACCATAGCGCGACCGCCGTGAGAATCGAGGTGATCGCGGTCGCCGCCTTGACAAGGCCCTGGAGGCCATAGAGCGGCGTCCACAGGGTCGCCAAATCGAGCCAATGGGTTGCGCCGCAAAGCAGAATGAACGCGGCGAACAGCCATAGCAGCGGCCGAAACACGAGGTCGCCGCGTCGTCTTCCGATTATGACGAGCGCCAAGGGGATGGAAAAATAGGCTAGCGCGATCACCGTGTCGGAAATCGCATAGAGCCAAATCAGTCCCGGTTCCCAAAGCAGGCAGAATCCATGCGGCGCTAGGCCAGAGGTGTTAAAGAGCCACTCGCTCAGCGCAGACAACATGTGAACCACTCCCGAGGACGAGAGATCGCGGACGGCCAGCAAAACCGCCGCGCCCGAATCGAGCCGTCCTGAAATCCGCGGCGGCCAAGCCCCACGAGCCCGCGAACGCTTCATTGTAAATGCCCGGCCCGGGAAAATCCAAAACCGGGGCCCAATGTCCAAAACCGGCGCGACCCTGAGATAGACAAAGCTTCGCGTCATGAGCGCTTTCTAGGAAAAAGCGGACATCGGCACGTGGGCCCGAACACGCGGGTTTGATCCAATGAGGACGCCCGGATCGGGTTTTCTCCGGCCTTTCGAAGTCGCCGCGCCGCCTTTCGCTTGGATCATTCTTGCGAGCCCTTCGTCATGACGCGCATGCTTCGGGTATAGTGGTCAGGTCGAAGTCCGAGGGATTGCACCATGTCGACGCGTCGCCAAACGATGATGCAAATCGGCGCCGCCGGGGCGTCACTGTTGCTGCCTGGCGCCGCTTTTCCCGCCGCGGACGAAGACAGTTTCCAACTGGGCGAGTGGACCGGCGACAGTTTCGCTCCCATGCACGCCATTCGCGACGGCAAATGGAACCGGCCGCCGCCGACGCCCGAGCGGCGGGTGGAGGTCGCGGTGGTGGGCGGCGGCATTGCCGGGTTGGCGGTGGCGTCGATCCTCGACGACGTCGACCTCGTTTTATTGGAGCGGGAAGCCGAGCTTGGCGGAAACGCGAAATCGGGTAATTGGCGCGGCGTCGACTACGCGCTCGGCTCGGCCTATTTTGTCGACATTTCCGGACCTTTCGGCAAGTTCTACGAGCGGTTGGGCATAGTCCCCCGTCCCGTTCCCGAGCCCGCCGACCGCGTGCTAACCGGCGCCCCCCATTCGCTCGACGCGCTCGAGGGGCCGTTGCGAAAGCCCTTCGCGAAACTCCGCGAGCATCTCGCGGCCGTCGCCGCCAGCCCTGATTTCCCGAGAATTCCCATTGGAGACGCGACGGCGGCCGCGCTCGCTCTCGATCGCATCTCGTTCCTCGACTACCTGAAGCAGCAGCATGTCGAGCCAAGCCTCTTCGGACTGATAGACGCCTACTGCTATTCTTCCCTCGGCGCCGGCGCCGCCGAGGTTTCGGCCTACGCCGGGGTCAATTTCTATTCCGAGATCGCCGGTCGCATCTACGCCTTCCCCGGCGGCAACGCCGTATTGGCTCGGACAATGGTCGACCGGATATCGCGCGCTGGAGCCGGTCGGCTTGTCACTGGGGCGGCGGTGTTCGCCGTGGAGCCGAGCGAGGACGGACTGGCGCGCGTCGGATGGTTCGACGCCGCGCGGCCAGGCGAGCCGCGCTGCGTCGCCGCGCGCTGGGTCGTGGTCGCGGCGCCGTTCTTCTTCGCCGGCCGCATTCTGCGCGGGATTGACCCCAAAGTCGCGACGGCGATGACCGGGCTGAGCCAAGGCAGCTATCTGGTCGCCAACTGCTGTTTCGAAGGCCGAGCCGCGGCTTCGGCATATGACAGTTGGACGCCCGGCAACCCGGCTTTCACCGACGTAGTCGACGCGACCGCCACGCTATCGGCGGCGTCGAGGCCAGCCAGCCACAATGTTCTCACCGTCTATGCGCCCTTTAAGGACCCCGCGCGGGGCCGCGACCTGCTGCTGGCCGGCGACCGGAAGGCGCTCGCCGACCCGATTGTCGCGGGGCTGAAACGCTTGCTGCCCGACGCCTTCGCCAAAGCATGGCTAGCCGAGGTGCGGCTGACCCGGTGGGGTCACCAGCACTTGATCTCGCGACCCGGCTTGATCACGCAAATGCGCGCGATGCCCAAACGCTTCGGTAATGTGCTGCTCGCCCATTCGGACGGCCAGGGCGTGCCAGCGGTGGAAAGCGCCATCGCCGAAGCCTTGCGCGCGGCCGCCGCGATCCGCGGCTAGGCGTTGGGCCACGGTTGAAGCGTTTCGCGGCCCGCGCGCCGAACTGGCGTCCGCTCCCGCGGCGCATCGCCGACTCCGGCGACGTCCCCCGCTCGGAGCCTGAAACAGGGTTTCATACGAACTCCGCCTGATCGCTTCGCGACGCGAAATGCCCCAAGCCCCTCGGGGCATTGAATCTGAACGAACCGATCAAGCGTAACCCGCATCATGCGTCGGATTTTATCCACTCGATTCTTTCCGGTTCAATGCGAATCGAAAAGATCTTGGGCGGCTAAAGCTCCTCCTCGAGCCGCTCGACGATGGTTCGCAACACCTTCAGCCGCGCGAATTTCTTGTCGTTGGCCTCGACCAGCGTCCAGGGCGCGAGGCGGGCGCTGGTGCGGTCGATCATCTCGTTCGTGGCCTCCTCGTAGAGCGGCCATTTCTCGCGATTGCGCCAATCGTCGGGCGTGATCTTGTAGCGCTTGGTGGCCCGCGCCTCGCGATCCTTTAGTCGCGCGAGCTGCTCGTCGGCGCTGATCGCCAGCCAGAATTTGACGATAATGAGACCCGCCCGCCCCAATTGCCCCTCGAAATCGTTGATCTCCTGATAGGCGCGCATCCAGTCATCGCGCGAACATAATCCCTCGACGCGCTCGACCAGCACGCGCCCGTACCAGCTGCGGTCGAAAATCGCGACCTGGCCGAGGCGCGGAATATGGCGCCAGAAGCGCCACAAATAGGGCCGCGCATGTTCCTCGTCGGTCGGCGCGGAGACGCCGCGCACGCGAAAGCGGCGCGGATCGAGCGCGGCGCGCACGCGGCGGATGGCGCCGCCCTTGCCCGCCGCGTCATTGCCCTCGAACGCCAGCACGAGTCCGCGGCGCGAAAATTTCTTGTCCGTCGTCAGCTCGGCGAGCCTTTGCTGCAAGGTGCGCAGGGACTCGGCGTAAGTCTCCGCGTCGACGCTTTGCGTCAGATCGAGCGCGGAGACGAGACTCGCGCGCGGCAGGCCGACAGGCGAGGCGGGGGCGGGCGGCCTTGGCGCGGGCGGGGCGCGAACGATCTCGGCGTTCTCGCGTTCGAGCGTGCGCAACAACAAATCGGCGACGGCGGCGTCGCGATATCGGGCGTCCTCCGCCGCCACCACTTCCCAGGGCGCATATCCCGTCGAGCTTTTCTCGACGAGCTCCAGCGCGGTCCGCGCGAGCCGCGTGCGCTCCTTGGGGCCGTGGATTTCGCCCCATTCGACCACCGTTGGGGCACGGCTCGCGCCATCGGCCTCGCGCTTTTTGGCGAGCCGGCGGCGCGCTTCCTCTTGCGCCACGTGGAGCCAGACTTTTATGACGACGACGCCCTCCTGGTAGAGCATTTCCTCGACGCGGTTGATTTCCTCCAGCGCGGTGTTGAAGGCGTCGCGGTCGGTCCTCCCCAGCACTCTGTCGCGCAGCACGCGATGATGCCAGGAGCCGAGAACGAGGCCGATGCGGCCCTTGGCCGGCATGTCGCGCCAATAGCGCCATTCGAGCGGGCGCGAGCGCTCCTCCTCGGTCGGCGCGCCATAGGAGAGCGTTTCGAGATAATGATCGTCGAGCCAATCGTAGAGGCGGTTGAGCACCTGGCCCTTGCCGGCGCCGTCCGAGCCGTTGATGAGCAGCAGAACGGTTTTATTCTTGCGCTCGGCGAGCTCGAACTGCGCGTCGAGCAGCCTTTCGCGCAAGGGCTCGGACAAAGCGGCGAATTGCTCCTTGTCGAGCCGATGCGGCAGGTTGACGGAATCGAACATGGCTGCCTCCAAAAACTACCGCGACAAGCTATGCAAAAACCCGCCTCTCGGATAGAGGTAGGCTCGCCGGTCCCGTAGCTCAGCAGGATAGAGCAGCGGTTTCCTAAACCGAAGGTCAGGGGTTCGAATCCCTTCGGGACCGCCAATAAAAACAGTGTATTATGATGACGTTTTAGTCTCGACCCAATCGCTCTTCGCTGCTGATGTATGCATCCACGTAACAGGCGGCCTTAAGCGGAGCCGTGAGTTATCCCTGGCGACAGCGCAAAAAAAACGGCCCGGCGTTACATCCGCGCTCGGGCCGTCTTCGTCGGCGAGGGCAAGCCGGCTTGGCCAGTCTGTCGATAAATTAGTTTGACGGCTCATCGGGTTCAATTGCGCTGGCCAACCGCCACGCCCGATATAGCGTGACTTCGTCGAGCCCATATTGCGCCGCGACGATTTGCGCGGTGGTGAAATGGGTGGCGTCGAGACCGCCCTTGGCTCTTTGTTGGCACGCGGCGATGGCTGCATCCATTTGTGGCGCGGGTTCCCTCGGCGTCAGCCGTTTGGTCGAGCCCGGCGTGTTGGCGATTGGCCCGGCGGTGAACATCGCTTCGAGCGGCGTCAGCGGCACTCTTGTGATTTTCACCATGGGTACTCCAACGGTGCGCTCCCCATCATCGCAGATATGCGCCGCCACGCTAGGCGACAAGCAACATCGGCTCGGCCTTACAGCGCCAACACGGTGCGCCACAACGTGAACGCGGCGGAGGCGACACCAGATAACGCCTCTCCGCTTTCCACAGTGTGCGCCGTGCCGCCGAGGTCAAACGTCATCACCAGCGTGATTTTGTTGGGCTCGCCGTCGATAGTTCACTTGTCTCCGTTGCAAAGCCCTTGCTAGCCGCTAAGTCCTTGTGCCGAGGCGACGCCCGATAAAATGTCACACTTTTGCAGGGTGTAAGCGCAAATCACCCCTTCCCGCCGAGATTTTTTCCTGGCCCATCGAAAGTCGTGTGGTTTCCCGCCCGGATTGCGGTCGCAAGTGCGCTTATCGAGCGCTGGACAGGATCACACCTTTGGGCGCAGGTAGCCGACCACGTAGCCGATCGTTGTCGTCGCGACGACGAGTATGACCGCCCGCACCTTGCTGAAGGGCTCGATTGCAAAAAAAAACGGCTTGATGAAATGCGTCCAAAAGGCGCTTCACTTTGATGACGTTGCCGATTGCGTTGGCGAGCCGCTTTTCGCCTTTAGGGCCGGTGGGCATTTGCCGGCTCCAAAAGCAACATCATTCCATTCCCGCATCCAAAAGTCGGAAACGGTCAAACGAGCGATCTCTGCTTCGTTTGCATCAACGATGATGATCGCATCAAAGTCAACTGTCTAAGGAGCTTTAGGGCTGCTCAACTCCATTTCAAAAAAGTGCCGAACTTGCTCGATTATGCGAGCTTGGTCAGACGATTGCCGCTCATACTCGCGCAACGGTTTGACCTTGATCCCGCCATTGCCAATATCAATTATTTTAACTTCTCGAACTCGATAAACTTCCATTCTCCGGCCCCCTGCCTTGCGCGAGGTGTAACAGTGAGATTGGCCGGGCGGAGGCCACGTCAAGGGGCTCAACTTTCATTACCGACAGCCGTCAGCATGGTCCCTCTTCGCTTTAATGGCGACGATTCACCCCCGATTGCTCAGCTCGATCCGACCTCCTCGGGCCGTTGGTCGCCGATCGTAGGGTCTCTCATGCTGCGCGGCGGCGCATGCCTTCGCCTATTCCGCCGGCAACAGCTTTTGTCACCCCACGGCTCGCGGCCAAAAAAGGACCACCAGAACAATCGCCCAGACAATACCCCAGCCGATCCATGTGATGTTCGGGTGAGCCGCTTGCCATTCGAGAATTTGCTTATGGATGGTCATCAGTAATGTCCCTGTCTCTCTTCAGCCGCCGCACTTCGCCAAACAAAAAAAATCCAATGTCGATCGTTCTTGTCGCGGACGTGTGGACTGGTCGGTTGGTCTTCGAGGTCGAAGGCTAGACCAAAGCCCAATTCGTCGATGCTGTCACGCCGCTTTGCACTGGCGCTGAGGCCGCCCCCTGCGTCAATTCCAAGCGGACCGGTCAGTGGAAGCTGGGTAAGCTACAGCTTATGCAACCACTGCTAAGTTCGCAGGGACAAAGTCTTTTTCCCCAGCATTCTCGTTCGATACGCACGACTTCTTTCTCGTATTCGTCGGCGACTTCCGCGATTTCGGCGCTAACGGCAGGGGCCAAAAAGCCATCGGCCAATTGTCGAAAATGACACGACATCCGAGCCAGCTTGCTGAGACGAAATTCAAGTAGATCGGCCATCCTAGCCTCCCTCTCAAATCACCGATGGGCGTGAACCACCTTGTATTAAAACAAGGTTAAGGTTAATGGTTTGTTAACGAATGGTGCTGGGGGCAATTTGACGCAGGCTCCTGTCATGCCGAAGATGATCGTTATGGCCAATTGGCGTTCACGGCCTTGCGCCGTCCCCGTGCACTAAGAGGCTCGCATGCAGGCTTCGGAATTGGGCGATGGCCCGGTCAGCTTCGATCAACCTGTCCTCACGCGCATCTGAGCTGTTGCTCGGCGTCTGCATCACCACCACCCTTCGGTCTTGGTTCAAGATGAAACGGTTGCTGAACCCCATCAAAGCCTCGAAGGGCTTCGCGATGAAAGGATTGCGAATACGGTGATAGACGCGCAGGTAATAACGTGTCCGCCGCTCGTTAATCGGCACGAATGCGATGAAGTTCTTAAGGCGGGGGCCAATGTTCAGCAGCCAGATGCCTGGAAACAGGAAGTCCAGCGTTGGTTCTTTGCCAGCGGCGGAGGCTTTCAACTCGGCGATGCTGCGTGGGCTTTGGCCTTCGTCACGAGCGTTGGTGACCCAAACCTTGATGCCTTGTCGGTCGGCTTCCACATAAGGACCCTCGACGAAACTCCGGCCGCCGGCCCCGATCGTGGTGTGATGCACGAAGGCCAGATGGGCGACGTCCAGCTGGTTCTCGATCGCGCGTGTGTAGTTGACTGGCCACTCGACCATGACGGTTCCGTAGCACCAACCAGTTTCCAAATCTGGGAAATACGGCACCTCGGGATAGACACCGCGAGTTTCACCTCGCCAAAGCCAGATCAATCCGTGTGCTTCCCGAACCTCGAAGGTTCTGAGCGCCATCCCTTTGGGCGTTCTGCCCCGGCGGCCATTCGCCGGAATATAAACGCACTGGCCCTGCGCATCAAACGCGATGCCGTGGAACGGACATGTTAAATGGTTCTCAAAACTTTTCCCCGCGCTCAGCGTCGCGCCGAGATGGGGGCACCGATCAGGGTGGGCATGCGGCTGACCGTCGTTGGTGCGCCAGAAAACCATTCGTTGCGCGAAACGCTCTACACCTAATGGCTTGCTCCTAACCTCGCGACTTTCCAGAACCGGATACCAATGATCTTCAGGCACCAGCATCGCGGACACGGCCTCAATCTCGCACACATGATTTTACCGAAACTCCCAAGATGGGCCTCGGTTGCAAGCCTTAGCTTCCCGCCATTTAGCCTCTTTGGCAACCCGTAACGACAAAGACGAACGCTGGTTCAGCGATACCAACCAAAAAGCCCAAAGCCTGCGGCAACCTGTCATAATTGCACGCCGAAACACAGTCGAATACCCCTTTGGCGAGCTGGACGCGCTCGTTCCTGCCTATGCGACGATGATCCACAAGTCTCAAGGTTCGGAATACCCCGCCGTGGTGATCATGCTGGCGACGCAACATTACACGATGCTCGTCCGGAACCTCGTCTATACGGCCGTCACCCGGGGCAAGCGCCTCGTCGTCATCGTGGGGCAACGCAAGGCGCTGGCTATCGCGGTTCGCACCCACGGATCAAAGCGGCGGTGGACGGAGCTCGGGGAATGGCTGTCGGCTCGCTCCCTAAATCCCGCTCGATGAAGCCCAGTTTACGCCTTGCGATAGAGCGCGTGATCGACGCCTGAGGCAGGCTTTCATGCCATCCAACGTGCCATTGTTGCACCTGCGGGCGCAGCCGGAAATCGTCTACCGCCCCTCCCACGTCGCTCTAACGACGAAGTCGCTTTTGCCGCTAAGATCGGGCTGGACCGTGAACCGCACGTCGATATTGCCAGCAACTTCTCCTTTAGTGTTGATGCCGAGAAAGGGAAGCTGCCTCAAGGCGTCTGCAAATTCGTCCGGTATTGTCGCCTCAATATGCATGTTCGCGCGACAAACGTGTGTCTTTCGATCTCGATGGTCGTCCTCTTCGGTCAATGAGTTGAGGGAAAAGCGAGTCGTCTGGGGAAAGGCTCGCAACTGCTTCACGACGCGCTCACCCTCGATGCCCTCCGGCTGCTTGGTTATTTCGGCGACACCCGCGACCAATCCTACTAGGCCCGCCACGGTGGCTATGCCTTTCAATGAAGGCTCATCCGATTTGCTGATCACGTCATAGAAATTGTCGCGTAGGATCGAAAATAGCTTGTCGTGAACTGGCTTTGATCGGCAGTCGTAATTGGCGGAACAGCTCGACAAGGCCAACGCTATAGCAAACACATAATACAATTCTGCGGATCGCATTGGCTTCGCCCTCACCCACCATCTCCCTTGGAAAGAGATTATGCGCCAAACTTTCCGCTATAGCCAAGCCGCTTTCGTTTGAAGCGGATCAAAACCTTGGCGAGCGAAGCTACAGCGCCCTTTTCAATTCTATTGCAGGGAAGGGATGCCGTGGCCCCACGATTGCGGGCGCGAGCGTCAACCCTCGGCCGATAATGAAAAGGGTGGCCAACCAACCGCGCAGACCCATGTCAATCTTCGTGCGCGGGGTGAACGCGCAAACTGGAACAGAGGCGCAGTTCATGCCGCGCCCCCCTTTCTTACCGGCTTACGCCACGTAGACGCGGCCCCAATTCACGCCGTCAATCTTCTCGTAATAGCCCTTGCGGGTCAGAACGCCGAGACAAGCGCGGAAAGTTAGGCGATCGACGCGCGACTTGCTTACATCGACCTTGCGCCAACCCTTGCGGCCCGGCACCTTGCGCACCAGCTCGCGATATACCTTCGACGCGATCGGACCCAATTCACTCTTCATACTAACTCCAATGGTTACATGGCCCGATGCCCGGGCCGGGAAGTAGCCTCTCTCAAGGCTGATGCGTTTATTAGGTGATAGTCCTCGGTAATTGCAACCTTTACTTTTATCTCATCAAAGCATCAGCACCACTGCGAGCGCAAAGGAGGCGATGCACACGGCTAATAAAGCCCGACGACTTTCTCTGTGTGGGACCCGGACCGTGGATGTTAATTTATCAAGAAGCCCTTTTTTGTTGCGACACCATGTGGCTCGCGGGGGCAACATTGTGAGATGCTTTAGCTTGGCCTTTGTGCAATTGATCGCACACTATGCCTTCTGCCGATTTTGGAACGGCGCGCCTCTCCTGCGCGGTCCGGCCCTTGAAATGCAGCTTTATAGTCTAATGGATGACAGCAAGATGCCCGGAAAGCGTCACAGAGCGGAAGAGATCGTCACCAAGTTGCGCGCGGGCGGTCGCCATGCTGTCTGCGAAGAACCGACCATCGACGCGATCACTCTTTTTCGTCGTTGATCCGAGCCAAAAGCGCGGGCGACGCCTTGAAGGTCAAAACTTTGCGCGGGGTGACCGTCGCCTCTGCTCCCGTCTTGGGATTGCGCCCAACGCGCTCGCGCTTCGAGCGGACGTTGAATTTGCCGAAGGACCGCATTTTCACGGGCTCGTCCCTTACAAGCGCCTCAGTAACCTCCTCGAAAAAGTATTCGAGCGTCTTTTTAACCTCCGCGCGCGACAGACTCGGGATCGAGACGTAGATGGCTTCCTGCAATTCGGCTCGCGTCAAGGTGCGCGCTTCTTCGCGTTTTCCAGTCATGCTGTTCGTGACCATCTTTTGGTTCAGCCCGGCGTCACATGACACATAAAAAGAGGCCGCCGGAAACGCCAGCGGCCCAAGTCTGGGAGGAGTGTCCAAGGAGGAGGACACGGCAGCAAGTCTACTCGGATGGACATGAAAATCTCGTGCATATTTTGTACTGGGGTAAGAATTCGAATTTGTGTGGCCGATATGTCACATATGATCGCTGAAAAACGTCTAACCAATCGCAATTGCCACGTCCCGTTCGGCCTAATTGTCGACGCCCACCAGTCCCCTCTCTCCCGCAATTTTGGCTCAGCGCCGCTTGAATACAGCGTTGCATGCGTCGCCGCCGCTATGTCCCATCCAACTCGCTACGTGATTATACGTAATTTCTGGCGACAGCGTTGCTGTTGCTTCAAATTATACCTTCCATTAAAGCGCCACCACGCCCTGCGCAGGGGGATTATTAACCATATTCGCGCAACTGTTGCATGTTCAAAGGGAGCACGATCAGATGTTGAAATTAAAGCACTTTCTTTTCGATGCGCGCGGTTCCGCCGGGAAGGCATTCGCGCTCGGGATGGCAGTCTTGGGGCTGACCAGCGTGGTCGCCGCAGATATGATGTCGCGTCTGGTTCAAAAGGGCGCGCTGCCGACAATCCTCATCATTCCCTCCGACCAAAGCCTCGGGCGGCTGGCCAACACCGACCCCACAAGCGAACCAAACTCACTTGTCACGAAGGTCATGCGCGGCATCGGCATCGACATGAGCGCGACGGGGGCTATCCCGAGCTCGACGCCGGCTTCGCCCTGCGCCGCCACCAGGCAAACCGTATTGTTGACGCGCAGCGTCGGCGTAGAGGGGACGACGGCGACCGCGGTGGCGACGCCAGAGCCGCCTTGCGATCAATCTCATAAAAAAATTGTATTTTTAGACGCGAATTGATCCCCGGCTGCATGGGAGTAGGCCGCAAGCATGGCGTCCCGTCGGCGCGTTCGTCACTGAGGGCGTGTTGGGGCGGGCTGACCTTACGTTTTCGCCCAACTCAGCGTGTACGGGCGCTTTGTGTAAGGGAAATAATGCCTTAAATGTCACGAACGCCAAGAGCGAAACAACCCGAGTAAACAAGGGCGCGAGGGAATGGCCATTTTTAAGAACGCCAACTTTGACGAGCGCCGAAACGCTGCCGAGGCCGCGAAAAAAGCCAAGCTGGAAAAATTCCGCGCTTTGACTGCCCAGATCAACGAGGGCGCGGCCGAGCGGCAGACCACCCGGCAAGAAATCATTGCCGCGCGCGATGTGCGCGCCGCTGAACGCGAAGCCGCGCGGCTGGCCAATGAAGCCCGCTCGGCGGAAGACCAAGCGGCGCGCGAAATCGTCCTGAAAGCCGAGCGGACTGAACGCGACGCAAAAGCTGCAGAACAGGCAGAGCGCGAAGTTTCTTCCGCGGCAGAACGGAAGGCGGCCAGGGATGCCCGTTACGCCGCTCGAAAGGCTCGCAAATAACGACGCGCTCAACTGTGTCCAAGGGTCTCATCGAAGGAATAGCCGACGCCACGCACGGTGCGGATTGGGTCCTTCTCGCGGCCGCGGATCAGCGCCTTGCGCAAACGCCCGACCTGCACGTCCACCGTGCGCTCGTCGATTTCCGCCGATGCTCCCCACACGCTTTGAACCAATTGCGCGCGCGCAACCAGACGACCCGGCTTTTCCATTAGGTATTCGAGAAGGCGAAACTCGATCGGACCAAGGTGGATTTCACGGCCTGCACGATTCACGCGGCGCGTCTCGCGGTCGAGGTTGATGTCACCGGCGGTTAGTCGGCTCGCAACACGCTCTGGCCGGGAGCGCCGCAGCAAGGCATCCACGCGCGCCATGAGCTCGAGCGTCGAGAACGGCTTGACCACGTAATCGTCGGCGCCAACCAAGAGACCGCGCACGCGCTCGCTTTCTTCGCCGCGCGCGGTTAGCATGATCACCGGGATGTCGCGACTGTCGCGGCGCGCCCGCAGCCTGCGGCATATCTCCAGCCCCGACAAGCCCGGCAACGTCCAATCGAGTATAACGAGATCGGGCGGCGCTTCGGAGAGGCGCAGTTCAGCCTCGTCGCCGCGATCCACATGTTCGGCGATGAAGCCTTTCGACTGGAGATTATAAACCAGCAGCATCGCGAGCGCGGTCTCGTCTTCAACCACAAGAACGCGCGGTGGGCGGTCGTTAATGATTTGACGCAATGCGGCGGGCCGCAATTCATTCATCGCAATATCTCGCGTTAACCGAACTTCCCTACATGGTCGCCGACCGCTCGGATAATTGCCCATTCCAGACTTTCCGGCAAGCATGAGCTGCACCTTGAGCTGTCGGCGAAAAAGCCTTGTGGAATGGTGACTTCGGCCACCTATAGGGCCACATAGCACCGATAGCTGATGACCTTCGCTCTGATCCTTGTCGCCGATGCAGCTCGAAAATTCCGCTGCTTGATCTTCCTCAAAGGAGCGCCCCTGCTGCATTGCCGACGAAGAGTTCGCCGTCCTGCGCTTCACCGACCCGTCCTTACGCGCGCTCATCCGAGCACATGAATACGAAGACTGGCCGCGCGGGCGCATCGTGTTCGACCAGTCGAAGGACCGCTTCGTCCTTTATGCCGACCGGAAGTTGATGCTGCCCGGGACAATTGATCAGCTTCAAAAGCGATTCTCAATTTCGGCAGGGCAAAGACGGTGGAGACTGACTTTCACTACCAAAGCGATGTCGGTTCATGAAAATAGCCGCGCAACGCTCTCGCCGCGCGGCCTATTATCGTCTGCAATTCTATATCTATACGGGCTTAGG
>Ga0181539_1002857_pt1 | contig 16704 bp, 10 predicted proteins | sample PEATcosm2014_Bin_46_FD_119767 | JGI IMG/M metagenome (GOLD analysis project Ga0181539, IMG submission 119767) | Peatland microbial communities from MTU Mesocosm Facility, Houghton, MI, USA - PEATcosm2014_Bin23_60_metaG | ecosystem: Environmental > Terrestrial > Soil > Wetlands > Peat | place... | reverse complement strand
TGCGTAAGCGGTACCAAGCCCGAGCCGGCCGAACGGCAAGGACTTGTTGCCTTGCAACGTTGTTTCTCGTCATGGCGATGCCGAGCTTGACCGCCGAGGCACCGGCCGCGGATCAACCCGGGCCGTCGGTGACCATCAGCTTGTCGGCGCAAATCCGCGATAAAGAAGGACGGATCGTGCCCGAGACCGTCGCCATTGTGCCGGCCAAGACGGCGGTAATCGTCATTGACATGTGGGACCGTCACTGGTGCCGGACGTTCACCGCGCGGGTGGGCAACCTGGTGCCCCGACTGAACCGCACGCTGGCTGCTTGCCGGAAATTGGGAATGCAGGTCATCATCGCCCCGTCGGACGTAGTGGGATTCTACCGGCAGGCGCCGCAGCGCAAGGCGATGCTGGCGATCCCGGCGCATCCGGAGCCGAAGACGATCTGCTTCGATCCGCCCGACCCACCGCAGCCGATCGACCGCTGCGAGTGCGGGCCGCGGCAGCCTTGCCGGAAGGGCCCGGTATGGACCCGCCAACATCCCGACTTGACGATTGCCCCGGGAGACCTGATCGGCGACGGTAACAACGGACGCGAGCTGCTCAATCTGTGCCAGGAGCACGGCATCGACACCTTGCTCTACACCGGCGTGGCCAGCAACATGTGCGTGCTCGCCAGGCAGTTCGGCATGCTCAACATGAAGCGGCACGGCCTGCGGGTGATCGTGGTCGGCGACGTGGTGGAGGCGATCACCGCCAACGGCATCGGTCCCGATGGGAGGCCCGATCGCGATTTTACGCCGGCCAAGGGGAGCGCGATGACGCTGCATTATATCGAGCAACATCTCGCTCCCAGCATCCGCAGCCGGCAACTGATTACGGCCGCCGGCCTGAGCCCGGCCGCCGACAAGCGGCCGCACATCGTGTTTGTCACCGCCGAGCAGGAATATGAGACGTGCAAGACCCTCCCCGCGTTCGCCAAGAAATACCTGGAGAAGGACTTCCGCTGCACCTATCTCAATGCCACCGGGCCGGAGGGGACGGGCAAGGACGACATCCCCGGCCTGGACGCCCTCGACGATGCCGACCTGCTGGTCCTGAGCGCCCGGCGGCGGGCACTGCCCGTCGTCCAGATGGACCACCTGGAGAAGTTCATTCGCGCGGGCAAGCCGTTGGTGGCGCTCCGCACCAGCGCCGTGGCGTTCCAGGCCAAGGCCGAATCCTTGCCGGGCTGCACGGTGTGGGACCGCTTCGACCAAGAGGTGCTGGGGTGCAACTACCTGGGGTACAACCCAAAGTCGCGCCGCACCGGCTGCGACGTGTGGATCGCACCCGGCGCGGTGGGCCATGCTATCCTCCGCGGAGTGGCGCCGACGTTTCACAGCCGATCCTGGATCTACCGCCAGCGTCCGCTCGCCGCCACGACGGAGACGCTGCTGACGGGCTGCTGGTCGAAGGAGGACCCCGACGAGCCGGTGGCGTGGACGAACACATACCAGGATGGTCGCATATTCTACACGACGCTCGGTCACCCCGGCGATTTCCAGATCGAGTCATTCAACCGGCTGCTGCTCGGCGCGATCTACTGGGCGATGAACTTACCAACAGGAAAGAACCCATGAAGCGAGGATTTCCCCCCATCCGGCGGCGTGACTTTCTTTCCGCGGCAACCGCCGCAACCGTGCCTTACTTGATTCCCGCTGGCGTGCTGGCCGGAGCGGGCAATCCGGGCGCCAGCCAACGGCTGACGCTGGCCCACATCGGCCTCGGCGGCATGGGCCGGACAGACCTGGACAACATGCTCCAATTCCGCCGCAGCGGGCAGGTCGACATCGCCGCCGTGTGCGAGGCGGACAGCAAGCGCCTGGCGGCTGCGGCCCAGGTCGTGGGCGACCGCTGCCAGACCTATCGCGACTACCGCCAGGTGCTCCATCGCCGCGACATCGATGCCGTGGTCATTGCCACCCCCGACCACTGGCATGCGGTGCAAACGGTTCACGCCTGTCAATCGGGCAAGCACGTCTACGTCGAGAAGCCGGCGAGCTGTACGGTGGCCGAAGGTCAGGCGATGGTGGCGGCGGCAAGAAAGCATCGGCGCGTGGTCCAGGTCGGCTCGCAGGGCCGCTCCGCGGAACCGGCCCACCAGGTCTGCACCTACATCCGCAACGGCATGCTCGGCAGGGTGAGCAAAGTGACCTGCTGGCACACGCCCAACCCGACCGGCGGCAACGGTTCTCCCTCGCTGGCGCCGGCGGAGCTGGATTGGGATCTGTGGCTGGGCCCGCTGCGCTGGCGGCCATATGTCGCCGGCGCGTATCATCCGGGCAACTTCCGCTGGATCATGGAGTCGGGCGGCGGCGTGATCCGCGACCGCGGTGCCCATGTGATGAGCGTCGTCCTTTGGTGTCTCGATGCGGACCGCCAGGCGCCTGTCTCGATCAAGGCCACGGGCAGCCCGCGCCCCCACGGCATCTGGGACTGTCCGCCGCTGATGAAGGTTGTCTACACCTTCAAGGACCCGGACTGGGAGTTGATCTGGAAGCAGCCCGGCGACGTGCGCGGCGCGGGCGGTTTCGGCATGGTCTTCCACGGCGAGAAGGAGACGTTGCCCGTCTGCCGGGACGGCACCAGGATCCCCGCCGCCGAGCACGTTCGCAACTTCAAGGTGCCTGCCGGCGGTATGGAGGTCTATCGCATGGCCAAGCACGCCGACTATAACATGAACCACAAGGAGGACTGGTTGCAGGCCATTCGTGGCGGCAAGAAGCCCTGCATGGACATCGAGATCGCCCACCACGTGGCGAACCTCTGCAACCTCGGCAACCTATCCTACATCCTGGGGCAGGAGCTCACCTGGGACGGCGGCAAGGAGAAGTTCGTCGGCAACGAGCAGGCAGACGGCATGCTCGGCCGGCCCCAGCGTAATCCCTATCACCTGTGAAATCGCGGACGGTCTAGCTCCCGGCAAAGGCAACGGCCCATGCAAGCGGGCGTCAATCTCGAATTTGCGCGGAGTGAAGGCCTCGGCTTGGACGCGGCGATGGCCAACGCTGCTGAGGCTGGGTACCGCTATGTGGAGCCCTACGCCTACAGCCGCGTCTGCCTGCCCGTCAACAGTCATTTCGTGCTGGAGAGCGTCACTCCTTACAATCATGTCAACGTTGACGAGGCGGACGCCGCCCGGCTGAACCGGCTTCGCAAGGATCTCGGCTTGCAGTTTTCGGCGCTGGACGCCCACACGGCGCTCCTGCTGCCGCAGGTCGGCGTGCCTTACGTTCGCCGCGTCATCGAGTTTGCCGCCGAAGTGGAGGCGCCGGTCGTCATGTCGGATGAAGGGCCTCTGCCCGAGCAATGGATGTCCCTGGGACAAGGCTTCGACATCCTCTGCGTGAGCTTGGAGGCGATTCTTCCCTACGCCCGCTCCCACGGCGTGCGGTTCGCCTTGGAATTGCACAACGCGCTGACTGCCCGCCCCGATATGCTGCACAAATTGCTGGCACGATTTGGCAAGGACGCCCTGAGCGTGAACTTCGACACCGGCAACTCGTTTCTCGCCGGCAACGACCCCGTGGATTATCTTCGCGGTGTCGCCGAAAGCGTGATCCACGTGCATGTGAAGGACATTCCCGCGTGGCAGCTTCCCGATCGCGGCAAAGTGACCGGCACTCGGGTGGGCGTGGCTGCCGGGGACGGCGTGGTTGACCTGCCCGGCGTGGTCGGCGTGCTGGCTGCCGTCGGCTACCAAGGCGTCCTCTCGATGGAATGCGATACGCTCGATCAGGCCCGGAGGAGCCTGCCCTACCTGCGGCGGCTCTTCGCCCAGGGGTCTCCCAGGGGGTTGCCGTGAACCAATCCCGGAGCCATTTCTCTGGCAGGCTCACCCCCACTACAAGGGATCTTGTGATGAAAACCCAGGTGATCAAGAGAAGAGTCGCCACCTCGTTGCGAGCCCATTGCGCCCTCCTTGCGGCTCTCGCACGACGCGCGGGACAGATGACACTTGCGCTCTGCCTGTTGTCGGGCGTGTGTTGTGCCGCGGAACCGATGGTCGTCCCCTTCTATGTGGCCTTTCAGGCCGGCCCCTTGGACCCTGTGTGGACGGTAAATGTGTCGAAGGGCAACACCATCGCCTTGGGCGACGGCGCATTGAAGATTTCGGCCTTCACGAACACCTATGCACACATTCAACGTCCGCTAGGCGTTGATCTCGTTCGAGTTGCCGGTACGCTGAAATCCGGTGGTGGCATGACGTGGACCAATGCGATAGCCCTTTACTGGGACCCCGGCAACTGGTGCAAGGTCGGCGTTCTCAACGGTCAAAACGCCGTGTATACAGCCGAATCGATCAACAACGCATACTTCGAGTATCCGGTGCCTGTGCCGGCTTTGGGCGCGGATTGGCAATACGTGGCGATCGAACTCGGTGAAGATTGCGTCCGCTACCAGTACAGCGTGGATGGCAAGTCGTGGCAAAGTGCGAGGGTTGCGATGCGCTCGGAATACTGGAAGAGCAAACCGCCGCAACTGCTGATCGTCGGCAAGGGGTTCACCTTGGTCGGTGTCGATTCCCGCCTTGCGGCGCCGGATCTCAAGAATGATTATTCCAATCGCGGACCGAAAACGGTTTCCTACGTGCGCGACATATCGGTCAGCCGCACGGCGCCGGGGCGACTGCGGATCACCAAGGCTGAGTTGGAGCAATGCCGGCCCGGACGCGACAAATGGGGCGACGAAGAACTAGCCGCGGCGACGGACCCCTCGTTCGCGTCGGTCAGCCGCCACTTTCCGGCAATGAGCTCGCCGCGCGAAGTCATCGGCGTGAAGGAAGCTGCAGAAGCCATCATCATCCGGCCCGATGGCTCGCTCCAGTTCGGTACGACGTCTGCTTCCTTCGAGGTTGGCGCCCCGCCGTTCCGACTGGGGGAAGGTAAGTCGCGTTGGGCGAAGCGGTTGTGGGAGGGTTATCTGCCCATCGTGGTTGCCACGTGTGAGCACGATGCATTGAAATATGAACAGACGTCGCTAGGCTGGTCGTTTGGCATGAGCGTCGACGCACCGCTGTCGGCGTACGTTCGTCTGACGATCTCCAATTCCCAGGCCGACAATCGCAGGATCGCCGTCCGTCTGAGAGTTCAGCAGGAGAAAGAGAAGACGGCCAGAAGCGCGGGCAGTTGGGCCTTGAACCTGGCTGCGAAGGACACGCAGAGTGTGTACATCAGGATTCCCTTCGCCGCGCCGGCCACTGCGGCGGTCGTCACGGCCTCGGATTATGAGGCGCGTCTCGCCGAGGCGATCGCCTGCTGGAAGAGACTACTTTCCAAGGGAGTGCGAATCAGCGTTCCCGAACGTCGCGTCAACGACGCGTATCGCGCCTGGCTGGCCTATAACTTCCTCAATGTCAAGAAACGCGGTAACCTCTATGAACCGCACGACGGCAGCGGCTTCTACGATTCGGTGTACGGGTACTCCGCGGTGAGCTATTGTCACGCGCTGGATCTGATGGGCTACAACGAAGAGGCCCAGACCTATCTCGATTCCATGGCACAACTGGCGACACCTTACGGCTTCGGCTTCGGCATCGTCGATAACGGGGCTCTGCTGTTGGCGATGGGAGAACATTACCGGTTGACGGCCGATGCCGCATGGCTCCGCAGGTCGGTCCCGACCATTATGAAGCTGGTCGACTGGATGATGCAGCGGCGTAAGGAATCGATGTCGGCCGGGGCGAGCGATTCGCCACTCTATGGCCTGATCAAGGGACGGCCCTATGCCGACCATCCTGAGCCGGCCTATTGCTACCTGATCGACTGCTACTTCGTGGCCGGGACGACATCCGTGGCCGACGCCCTGGCTGCGGTCGGGATGGCGAAAGAGGCGGAACGCATTCGCGACGAGAGTAAAGCGTACGCCGCCGACATCCTGAGATCCATACGCCTCACTCCGGTAGAGAATGACGGCCTGAGGATTCTGCCGCTGTATCCCGAAACGCGCGAATTACTCAAGTCCACTAGTTATGTCGCCAACGGGTACTACACCATCGTCGCCGGTATGTTGTTGGAGTGCGGCACAATTCCCGGCTCCGGAAAATCTGCCCGCTTAGTGACCGACTTCATGGAACGTCGCGGAGGCTTGATGTTGGGGATGTGCGCGCTGTCAGGCGGTATCGATCATGCCTATACCTACGGATATTGGCTGAATTGTCTTGACCGGGATGAGAGCAAACGGGTTATCTTGGGATTCTACGGTTCGCTGGCCTATGGGATGACGCGAGAAACCTATGCGGCCGTCGAATATGGCTCGATCAAAGACGGCTGCAACCCCGACACGCTCCCAGACCTCTATTCGAACACGCAGCAATTACGCCTGCTGCGGAACATGTTGCTGCGCGAGCAAAACGGCCGTTTGCTCATCGGGCAAGCGATTCCTCGTCCCTGGCTGGAACACGGCAAGCAGGTCAAAGTGGAAAATGCGCCCACCGCCTTTGGCAAGACCAGCTTTACAGTTGATTCTCGCGTCGCTGAGGGGCGTATTGTCGTCACTCTTGATCCACCGACCCGACAATCACCCGCGGCCATTGCAATACGTCTGCGTCACCCTCGTAGTGAGCCTATGAAGATGGTGAGCGTAGGCGGAGTGCCCTGCAGGGAGTTCACCGCCGACACCATAACTTTACACGAAGCTCGGGAGCGGGTGGTTGTTGAGGCGCGCTATTAGCCACGCCGATGCCATCATGCGTATGGGGATCTACGACGAGTAGCCGGACAAAACCTACCTCAAGGCGGAGGACAAGGGTAACCGCCCTGCCTCTCCCCGCCTCTTGATTACCCAGTTCTTCTTGATAGACTCGTACCCATGGAGGAAATCGAATTTCTTATCAGCCGGCGGAATCGGGGCGGGGAGCCAGCCGCTGACGGTCAAATACGCTCTGCCGGCCCCCTCGACGCGACGGACGCTCAAAGGCTTGTACCCGTACTGAGCCTCCGGTTATGATTGGGATATCCTTCCGGCCGCGATTCCCTTCCTCCCATGCCCACCTGGAGATGCGCGATGAGAGTCCAACGGCCTGGTTTTGTCGTGTTGCTATGCGCCACCGCCGGCATAGGGACCATGGCGCGGGCCGCATCGGCGACTCTGCCCGAGAACCTGGCGCTGCGGGCGACCGCCTCGGCCACGTCGGAGTACAGCGAGCATTACCTGGCCAAGTTTGCGATCGACGGCAAGATCGCCGCGGCCGCGAGCTATGCCGACCTCGACAACGCATGGTGCGTGGCGAAGGCGCGCTCGGGCGATCACGCTGAGTTCCATCTCCGATGGCGAGAGCAGGTCCAGGCGGCCGAGATCGTCTATTTCGCCCGCATGGCCTGGGACACGCGGGACTGCTGGAAGGATTACGAGGTCTACGCGGAGCCGGCCGACGGTGCTCCGGGCAAGGCCGGGGCGGCCCGGCTGGTTGCCAGGGGAAGCTTCGTGTTGTTCGCCGGGCCGCAGCGGATCGGCTTCCCCAAGACCAAGCTGCGCGGGATCACGATCAAGTTCCTCAACTCTTACGGCGGCGGCAATCCCGGCGCGGCGGAGATCATGGTGTTCGCCGCCAGCCCGAGCCGGAAGGAGCTGGCCACGATGGCGCACGCGGCGATGGCGAAGGTCGCCGGCTGCGAGCCGCGGTTCACGTTCTCCTACTACCCGCTGGCCGATGAAGTGGATCCTCCGCCGATCGACCAGGTAAATCGCGGGTGGCTCCGTAGCCTGATCGTCGCGATGACGGGGCTGCACGGGGACACGTACGCCGCCGGGCCGCGGCACCTCGCCCGGCTCGACCGCCTTAAGCCCGGCGCTGGAGAACTTACCGATCTCCAGCGAGAGGTCCTCCTCTGGGACGTCGAGAAGCTGCTGGTAATCAAGCGGCACGAGATCATCAGCTCGCACGTCTACACGTATCACTACGAGGACCAGCGGGACGGCGGTGGGCTCTACGTCTTCTCGACCCGCGACCGCACGGCCGCCCCGGTAGAGCTGGTCGCCTCGCCGCACGGCCAGATCCTCGATTGCGACCTCTCCTACGACGGCAAGACGGTTCTGTTCAGTTGGCGGCGCGAGGGCGAGGGCTACCATGTGTGGACCGTGAACATTGACGGCACCGGGCGGCGGCAACTGACCCATGGTCCCTGGCACGATTACAACGCCTGCTGGCTGCCCGACGGCGGCATCGCCTTCCTCAGCACGCGGAATCCCCAGTTCGCGTATTGCTGGAACGCCCCGGTCGGCGTGCTCTACCGCATGGAGGCCGACGGCTCGAACGCCCGCCGCCTGTCGGGCAACTATCTCAACGACTTCACCCCCGCCGTGCTCGACGACGGCCGGATCATCTACACCCGCTGGGAATACGTGGACCGCCCGGCCATCCCGACCCAGAGCCTCTGGACGATCCATCCGGACGGGACCGGCCTGGCGGGCTACTTCGGCAACCGGAAGATTTCGCCGGGGACGTTCATGGAGGCCCGGTCGATTCCCGGCACCACGAAGATCATCTGCACGATGACGGGTCACGGGGGGCCCGCCCGGGGAGCCATCGGCGTGATCGACCGGGCCAAGGGCGTCAACGCGCAAGAGGCGATCGAGAACATTACCCCCGACGCGCCGGTCCCGCCGATCGACCAGGGCTGCGGCGATACGTTCGGCGAGAAGCCGTATCGCTGCCCGCTGCCGTTGGACCAGGTCCGGTTCCTGGTTTCCGCGCGGGGGCCGATCCTGGTCCGCACGATAGCCGGCGATTGCCAATCGACGGTGCTGCCGCGGCCGGCCGACGGGATGCAGTATTTCAACGCCCAGCCGGTCCGCCGGCGGCCCAGGCCGCCGAGCATCCCGAGCACGCTTCCGCTGTCGGCCGACGGCTACGCGACGCTGTACCTCCAGGACGTGTACGACGGGCTGGAGCCCTACGTGCGGCGCGGCGAGGTCACGGCGCTCCGCGTGATCCACGAGCGGCACAAGCCGGTGCGGATCGACCTGTCGCGCATGGCGTTCGGGTTCCAGTTCCCGGTGATCTCCTGCGGGGCGACCTATGCCGCCAAGGACGTGCTGGGTGAGGTGCCCGTCGAGCCCGACGGTTCGGCCTGTTTCCGCGTGCCGGCCGGAGAGCCCGTCTACTTCATGGCGCTCGATGCTGAGGGTCGGGCGGTCCAGCGGATGCGGAGCTTCACCCACCTGGTGCCGGGCGAAGTCCACGGCTGTATCGGCTGCCACGAGCACCGCCTGCGCGCCGCCGAGCCGCACCGGGGCTCGGCCTATTTCAACCGCCCGGCCCGGGACCTCCGGCCGCCGGAGTGGGGTGCCGGCGGGTTCGATTACTCCCGCGTCGTCCAACCGGTGCTGGACCGCTACTGCATCCGCTGCCACAACTCCGTCACGCCGCCGAAGCGGATCGATCTGACGGGCGGCAAGACCGATTTCTTCAACGTCTCCTATGAATGCCTCGCCCGGGAGAACCAGACCCACCTCGGCACTCCTTACGTCAGCTATATCCTCACCTACAACGGCCTGGAGCGCAACATTTTCCAGGTCACGCCGAAGGAGTGGGGCTCGCCGCGGAGCAAGCTGGCCGAGGTGGTGCTTTCCGGCCACCCGAGGAGGAACGGGAAGCCGCGGTTTGCCATGGACGAGCGGAGCCGGCGGCGCATCCTGGCCTGGATCGACCTCAACGTGCCCTACTACGGCACGAGCGAGACAGCGTATCCGGAGCGGCGGGGCTGCCGGCAGATCGTGCCGCCCGAGCTCGACGCGGTGTTGACCGACGTGGCCCAGCGGCGCTGTGCCCAGTGCCACCAGGGCGGCCAAATTCCGCGGCGGGCGTGGGTCCGGATCACGGAGCCCGATCTCAATCCGTTCCTCGTCGCGCCGCTGGCCAAGGCGGCCGGCGGAAGCCAGGAGTGCGGCAAACCGATATTTGCCGGCAAGGACGATCCCGACTACCGGGCCGTGCTCGCGCTGTTCCGGCCGATCGAAGAGATGCTGCGTCGCCGGCCGCGCATGGACATGCCCGGCGCCGAACCCTCGCCGGCGGTCAGCCGCTACTGCCAGTGAGGTCGCAGCGGCTGGTCGATCGGGCAATGGCCTCGATCCGCCGCCAGCGCAAGCCCGACTTCTCCTACGACTACGGCGAGTACCTCAAGTTCCGGCCAATGTTACCGGTAAATCGTCCCGGCGGCGGCCTGGGCCGTTCACAGGGAGCCGGCGCCGATGTTCAGCAATCCCGGGCGGGATCGCCTGCGCCGAATGCCACCGGGATGGGAACTGTCGGGTTACTTGCGCTACATTGATGTCCATTGTTGAGAACTCCCAACCCGACGATGAGGCCCGAGACGAGAATGTCCCTCCAATTGACAGTTGCCAGCCTGGTCCTGTTTCCTGCGATCGCCGCCTTTGCTGCGGATAAGGACTACACCAAGGAATGTTTCGTCTACCCCGAGGTCATCTACGGCCACAAGCACTCCTTGGCGATGACGATGGACATCATCCAGCCGAAAAAGGGCAACCGAGCAGGGATCGTGTTCGTGGTCAGCGGGGCGTGGCATTCGGTAATGTTCTCTCCCTGGGCCGCGTTTTCGAGCGACTGCGCGTACTCAGCATTCTTCGACTGCCGGGTGCTGTTCGACAAGGGCTATACGGTGTTCTTCGTCCGCCATGGCGACGGATCGAAGTTCACCAAGCCAGAGATCGTGGACGATTGCCGTCACGCGATCCGGTTCATCCGCTTTGTGGCGCCGAGATACGATGTCGATCCCGACCGGCTGGGCGCGTTGGGCGCAAGCGCCGGCGGCCATTTGGCGTTGATGCTGGCGTCGACATCGGATGAGGGGCGGGCTTGATGCGGCTCCCCAGAGAAATTGATAGGGCCTCCGCTCCTACTTGGCCTGACGGCTCCCAACAAGCGTGCGATCCGCCGACTACGTCCCGTCAGGACTTCGCGCCTCAGAAAAGCCGAGGGCGAACCGGGGTTCCGGGCCGACACGACCCGCTTGCCGTGGAACTGCTCGGCAAGGATAATTGAGTCCATCGCACGGCGAAGACATCGGCCCGCTAGTTTCTTTCTACGGGCTAGAACAAGGGATTCTTATGCGGCTCGGCACGTTGTACTTGACGCTCCTCCTCTTCGCGGGATTCGCCGTGGCTGAAGCAGCCGAATCTTCGGTCAAGCAGGCCAAATTGCAGGAGCAATACGAACAGACTCTGAAATCGCTCGATGACGACGACGATGCCGGTTGGCAGCGGCTGGCGAAATGGTGCCAGGCCAATCACCTGACCAAGGAGTCGGAAAGAGCCTGGCAACACGTGTTCGAGAGGAAGCACGCGCTTCTGGCAAAGGAGCCTACGCTGGCCGGCTACCAGTCGCTCGTGACGTGGTGCAGCAAGCAGGGCCTGAAGCAGGCCGCCGAAGACATCCGCCATGAGATGCTCGTTTTCGACTACCGCCGGCGCAAAGCCAAGATCGAGAATGACGACGTCAAGGGCATGCTGTCGCTGGCACGATGGTGCCAGAAGAACAGGCTTACGGCGGAGGCCAGCGAAAGCTGGCAAGCGGTGCTTGCCCTGGACCCGGACAACGCGCAAGCCCGCGGCCAGTTGGCGATGATCCGCCGCGACGCTTGGGCGGAAGCGCCGACGGGGCTAGTGAAGCACCAGAAAGTCCCCGGCTACAGCGAGGACGCCGCCTGGTACCACATTTCCGCGCCCAAGGAGCACGTGGACGCCGAGGGCGGATTGCCGTTGATCATCTTCCTCCACGGCGGCCAGCATAACGCCGGTACTGCCGACAACGTGGTCGCCCTGGCCCAGGTGATACCGGCGTTCAAGAAGACCATCGTCCTGTTTCCCAACCACCTGAAGACCTGGTGGGCGCACCCGCGAGAGCTGAAGTACCTGCTGGACACGGTGGACCTTGTTCAGTCGCGCTGGCACGTGGACCGCAAGCGGATCTACCTGATGGGGGCGTCGATGGGAGGCAACGGGACATGGGGCTTCGGCAGCCAGTGTCCCGAGCTGTTTGCCGCCTTGGCCCCGATGTCCGGCTTCTGGGCCGAGTTCCTGGAGTTCCCCATGAAGAATCTGGCTGCCAAGCCGGTCTATATCCTGCACGGCACCCAGGACACGACCGTCCCCATCGAGGGGGCTCGCAAAGCCTTCGAGCTGCTCAAGAAGGAAGGCACGGACGTGACCATGTGCGAAGCCGACTGCGGCCACCAACTGCCCAACGGAGAGATCGGCAAGGCTGCCGACTAGCTGCTCCAACACTCCAACAAACAGGATTTCGACCTGAAGGCGCTCAAAGAGCGCGTGCAGAAACTGCCGGTGCCGCCGTGGCTGAAGCAGTACGAAGGCAACTGAACCGAGGGCTGGATCGTGTCTGCCCATCTTCCCGGTCACGCACTTGCCATGGAATGCCAGAAGCAGGCAGAAGGGGAATGAGATTACGAAGATGTTCGACCAGGTCGGCGATGGAGGTGTCGTCCGTTCCTCCAGTTGAAGGAGCTTAGCGATGCGTCGTATCCTTGCAGTGGGCTTCGTGCTTGTCGTGCTGGTGTCGGCCGCCCGGGCGGGTACCTACTATGTAGCGACGGATGGCAAGCCGGACAACAACGGTTCCCATGAGAAGCCCTGGCCCTCGGTCAACATGGCCCTGGAAAAGGTCGGCGGCGGCAACACCATTGTCGTCCTCCCAGGCGAATACCGTGATCCGATCTTCATCAAGGACGCCTATTCGGGCACCGAGCAAAGCCCGACCGTGATCCGCTCAGAAGAGAAATGGAAGGCAGTTTTCGTCGGTGCGACGGCCGCCAACATCTCCAGCGGAGACCGTGTGAAATGGCTCACGATCGACGGCCTTGAATCATTCGGCGCACGGAGCCTGGGCATCGTTCTCCACGGCAGCCACCTGACCGTCCGCAACTGCTGGCTCCACCACAACTGTTGGGTGGGCCTGGGGATGGGTTGGGATGACCTGTTGATCGAGAACAACCTCATCGAGTTCAACGGCGGCCACGTCCAGTTCGATCATGGCATCTACGCCAACGGCGACCGCTTGACCATCCGGGGCAACATCGTGCGGCACAATTCCAGTTACGGCTTGCACCTGTACGATCACCTCACGAATTCGCTCATCGCCAACAATCTGGTCTACGGCAATAATCGGGCTGGCATCATTGCCTGTCCCAAGGGCGGCGGGCATAACCGCATCTTGAACAATACTCTCGTCGGCCCGCTGGATATCTGGAATCCCGGCGACGATCTGGTGGCCAACAATATCCTGGTCGCCGACCACGACCCGATCGGCAAGGGGTGGCGTGCTGACTACAACCTATGTTGGCCAACAAGATCAAACAACGACGGGCCGCACGGCATCAGCGCCGATCCGGGCTTTCTCGCCGCGGGCATGGGGGTGTACTGGCTGAAGAAGGACAGTCCGGCCATCGGCAAGGGGAGCATGGAGTACGCGCTGCCGACCGATTTCTGGGGACGTCCGAGACCAAAGGGCCAACCGCCCGATCTTGGCGCGTTTACTTACGAGCCCTCGTTGCTTGAGCCGCAAACCCGCGCTGCGTGGCATTGCGGCTGGGGTTACGGTCGCGTGCCCGGCCTTGGCCTGTTCGCGTTGCCCCAGCCGCAGCCAGACCAGGGGAGGCCGAAGGAGCCTCCGTCTTCAGGGAAACCATGAGAGGTCGTCAATGAACAGGACTACGACATGTACGCTCGCGACGTTGGTGGTGACCTTGCTGTTGACTCCTCCGGCCGCCCTGCACGGCGGGGAAACCCGACCCGCCATGCCGAATATCCTCGTGATCCTGACCGACGACCAGGGGCGAGCGGATTATAGCGCATACGGGACGAAGGACATCCGCACGCCGCACATCGACAGGGTGTGCCGCGAGGGGCTCGTCTTCCAGAATTTCTTCGCCAACAGTTGCGTGTGTTCACCTTCGCGCGCGGCGCTGTTGACCGGTTGCTATCCGGATCGGGTCGGCGTGCCCGGCGTGATTCGCGAGGAGACGCCCGACGACTCGTGGGGCTACCTCGCGCCGCACGCCGTGCTGTTGCCGCAACGGCTCAGGTCGGCCGGATACCACACGGCGCTGGTGGGCAAATGGCACCTCGGCATCGGCTCGCCCAACACCCCGACCGAGCGCGGGTTCGACTTCTTTCACGGATTTCTCGGCGACATGATGGACGACTACTGGACCCACCGGCGGCACGGCCACAACTTCATGCGACGCAACCTGGAGGTCGTCGACCCGCCGGGCCATGCGACCGACGTGTTCACCGGCTGGGCTTGCGAGTATCTGGCCGAGCGCGCGAAAGCCGGCGGGCCGTTCTTCCTCTATCTCGCCTACAATGCTCCGCACGACCCGATCCAGCCGCCGCCGGAGTGGCTGGCGAAAGTGCGAAGACGCCAACCGGATATCTCCGAGAAGCGGGCCAGGCTCGTCGCGCTGATCGAGCATCTCGACGACGGCATCGGGAAGGTTCTGGACAGGCTCGATCGCACCGGCCTGGCGCGGAACACGCTCGTCATCTTTACCAGCGACAACGGCGGGGTGCTTGCCAACGGCGCCAACAACGGCCCCTGGCGGGGCGAGAAATGCCACATGTACGAAGGCGGCCTGCGGGTGCCCGGCGCCGCCCGCTGGCCTGGAGTAATTGCCCCCGGCTCCAGCAGCGACCGGATGACGCCGACGATGGACATTTTCGCCACGGCCTGCGACGTGGCCGGCGTGCGGCCGCCGGCGGACATCGACGGCGTCAGCTTCCTGGCGGAACTTCGCGGCGAGCCTTCGGCGGTCCGCCGCCGCGAGTTCTACTTCGTCCGCCGCGAAGGCGGTCCGGCCTACGGTGGCAAGACGATCGACGCCCTGCGGCGAGGCGACTGGAAACTGCTCCAGGACAGCCCGTTTCGACCGCTGGAACTGTATGACCTGAAATCCGACCCGCAGGAAACGGCGGACCTCGCCCGGAAGAACCAACAAGTCTTCAAGGAGCTGTCCGCCGCGTTACAGAAGCATGTCCAGCGAGCGGGTTCGGTGCCTTGGCAATCCCCCAAACCATCCCCCTGATGCTGACCCATGAGATCGATTTTCCTCTCCGTCGTCCTCTTATCGGTGGCCCTCGTTCCGCCCTGCGCCGGCGAGGCACGCAGACCCAACGTCCTTTTCATCGTCTGCGACGACATCCGCTGGAACGCCATGAGCTGCGCGGGCCATCCCGCGCTGAAGACGCCGAACATCGACCGTCTCGCCAGCGAGGGCGTGCGGTTCGCCAACATGTTTTGCACCACGTCGCTCTGCTCGCCGAGCCGCGGGTCGATCCTCACCGGCCTCTATGCCCACAGCCACGGGGTGCGCGACAACTTCACGGAGCTTCCCGCCAACCTGACCCACTGGCCCATGCGGCTGCGCGAGTTGGGCTACGACACCGCCTACCTGGGAAAGTGGCACATGGGCGAGGACAACGACGCCCCGCGGCCCGGCTTCGACTTCTTCGCCACGCACAAGGGACAGGGCAAGTACTACGACACGGAGTGGAACGTCAACGGCGCCGGAACGAAGCTTATCAAGGGCTACTACACGACCATCGTCACCGAGATGGCCTTGGACTGGCTGCGGCGCGACCACGGTGGGCGACGGTGGGCGTTGTGCGTGGGCCACAAGGCGCCGCACAGCTTCTACACCCCGGAGCCGAAGTACGCCCACTCCTTCGACTCCGTCCGGGTGCGCTACCCCGACACCGCGTTCCACCTGGACGACAAGCCCGCGTGGATCCGCCAGAGGCTTTACACCTGGCACGGCATTTACGGCCCGCTGTTCGGCTGGCGGAAGAAGTTCCCCGACGACCGGCCCGAGGCGGTGGTCGACTTCGAGAACATGGTGCATGGCTACTGGGGCACGATCCTCAGCGTGGACGACAGCGTCGGACGCCTGCTGGACTATCTGGAGAAGTCGAAGCAGTTGGACGACACGATTGTCGTCTTCATGGGCGACAACGGCCTGCTGGAGGGCGAGCACGGCATGGTCGACAAACGCACCGCCCACGAGCCGAGCCTGCGGATTCCGCTCCTGGTGCGCTATCCGGGACTGGCCCGCGGCAAGGTCGTCGAACAGCAGGCGCTGACGATCGACGTGGCGCCGAGCCTGCTGGAGCTCTGCGGAGCGAAGCCGCTGTCCGGTATCCACGGCAAGTCGTGGGTGAAGCTCGTGCGCCAGGGCGATCCGGCGTGGCGCAAGTCGTGGTTCTACGAATACAACTACGAGAAGCAGTTCCCGTACACGCCGAACGTCCGTGCGGTCCGCACCGACCGGTGGAAGTACATCCGCTATCCGCACGGCGACGGCACGCCCGACCGGCACCTGGCGGAGCTGTACGATCTTCGGCACGACCCCGAGGAACGGGCGAACCTGATCAACGACCCGGGCAGCGGGCGGCTGGTGACGAGCCTGCGGCAGGAACTGGAGCGGCTGATGCAAGAGAGCGGACTGACGGCGACCAACGACAGGATGCCGATCGACGGCGGGATCCGTACGGAACTGCCGGACCAGAAGATCCGGTGAGTTGACCTCGATATTGCCCCGTGATTGGTTGCGGAAATCCCGGAGGAAGGAGCTTGCGATGACGCGCTCGTCTACGGTCGGGCGTGCTGGACGGCCTCAGCCCGCCGCTGATCGCCAAGGACCGGTT
>Ga0181539_1002854_pt1 | contig 16716 bp, 13 predicted proteins | sample PEATcosm2014_Bin_46_FD_119767 | JGI IMG/M metagenome (GOLD analysis project Ga0181539, IMG submission 119767) | Peatland microbial communities from MTU Mesocosm Facility, Houghton, MI, USA - PEATcosm2014_Bin23_60_metaG | ecosystem: Environmental > Terrestrial > Soil > Wetlands > Peat | place... | reverse complement strand
TCGGTAGGGGGTGGAATTCCTCTTATCAAATCCCTGCGGGAGGGGCTTGCCTCGAACCGAATCAGCACCATTTTTGGCATTCTCAACGGCACAGCGAATTATATCCTCACCCGAATGACCGAAGACAAACTCTCGTTTGCCGACGCCCTTAAGGAGGCGCAGGCGCTCGGTTATGCCGAAGCTGATCCGACGCTTGACATAGAGGGAATCGATACGGCGCACAAGCTTGCCATCGCAAGCGCAATAGCGTTCGGCACCCCGATTGAGTTCGATCGGGTCCATATCGAGGGGATATCCGGCATCGATCCGCTGGACATCCACTACGCGGAGGAGTTCGGATACCGGTTAAAGCTGCTTGCAATCGCCCGAAATAAGGACGGCCGTCTGGAGATGCGAGTCCACCCGACACTCATTGCGCGGGAACACGTGCTTGCCAGTGTGAAGGGCGCCTACAACGCAGTGCACATTGAGGGGAATGCGGTGGGGGATGTAATGCTCTATGGCATGGGCGCAGGAATGATGCCCACCGGCAGTGCCGTAGTGAGCGATCTCATAGATGTCGCTCGAGACATCCTCAACAAGACCCCCGGAAGAATCCCCCCGCTTGCCTTTCTGCCCGGCAGGCTTCAGAAACTGGATATCATACCTGTTTCGGATGTCTCAACCTCTTACTACTTCCGATTTTTGGTGCTCGATATGCCCGGCGTGCTCTCAAAGATCTCGGGCATACTTGGAAAATACCAGATCAGCATATCCGCAGTAATTCAAAAGGGACGGCACACAAACTCGGTCCCTCTGGTGATGATCACTCATGATGCCCTGGAGAGCAGCGTAAGAAAAGCCCTGGGCGAGATCGATAACCTTGACGTAGTCCTTGCGCCGACCGTGCTGATACGCATCGAAAACAACGCGGATTAGTTTCAATGTGATTATGTGTTACCGGACCACAGGCTGATTCAAATGGGTGACAAATTCATCATTCTTGTCGGCGACGGGATGGGAGACTATCCTCTCGACAGGCTTGGAGGCCTCACTCCCCTTGAGGCCGCCCGGACTCCCAATCTGAATCGGCTTGTCCTAATAGGAACCCTTGGGATTGTGCAGACGATTCCTGCAGGGATGCAGCCTGGGAGCGACGTGGCTAATATGAGCCTTCTCGGGTATGACCCGGCTGCCTATCATACGGGAAGAGGACCGCTGGAGGCGGCGAGCATCGGGGTCAGGCTCGAACCTGATGAAGTTGCCTTCAGGTGTAACCTGGTTTTTCTCAGCAAGGACGAAGCCGGAAATGTCGTCATGGGAGACTACTCGGCGGGGCATATTTCGACTCCGGAAGCTCACGAGATCATCGTTAGCCTTCAGAGCGCGGTTTCCGGCTCTCCCCTGAAGCTATACGCCGGCGTGAGCTTCAGGCAACTTCTCGTCTGGAAAGGAGGACGGGCCGAAATCGGTACGATTCCCCCCCATGACATTCTCGGACAGTCCGTAGCGAAATATGACCTTTTGTCCACTGAACCGATTCTGCACGCTTTTACAGAAAAAGCGGCACGGGTGCTCGAAGACCATCCGGTCAACATGCGCAGAAAAAAAGCAGGAAAAAGTCCCGCAAACGCCGTCTGGCTGTGGGGGCAGGGGAAAGCGCCCTCAATGCCCAAGCTGGACAGATTCGGACTGTGTGGGGCAATGATTTCGGCTGTGGACCTTCTAAAAGGCATTGGTGTTTATGCGGGATTGGATCCAGTGAAGGTGGAAGGCGCAACAGGTTATATCGATACCAATTATGAGGGCAAAGTTGCCGCGGCGATGTCCGCGCTGGAGCGGGGGAATTTCGTTTTCCTGCACGTTGAAGCGCCGGATGAAACTTCGCATGCGGGAAGCCTTGAAGAGAAAATCCAAGCCATAGAGTGTTTCGACAAGCACATAGTCGGACCGATTGTGGAAGGGGCAAGAAAATTCCGCAAGGTACACTTGCTGGTTGCAACCGACCATTTTACCCCTATATCCATGCGAACGCATTCGACGGATCCGGTCCCGTTTTTGCTTGTAGATGATCTGAAATCCGGCGGTTCACCATCGGCCAAGGGCGGCAGGTATTGCGAAAAAGAGGCGCTCGCAGCCGGCTTTCGGCTCGAGTCCGGTGAGGATTTGTTCCGAATTTTCATAGGCGCAAAGAGAAGTTAGTTTTTAGTTGCTGGTTTTCAGTTTTGAGTTAACTAAAAACTCAAAACTAAAAATTCAAAACTGAGGTAGTGGTGATCATCTTCCCGGCCATCGACCTGAAAGACGGACTTTGTGTCCGGCTCATGCAAGGAGACCCGGACCGTGCTACGGTCTACGGTAAGGATCCGGTTGCGGTGGCGAAGCACTGGGAGGCCGAAGGCGCCGAGTGGCTCCACCTGGTTGACCTTGACGGGGCATTCACGAAAAGTCCGGTAAACGGCCTGATTATTCGAAAGATAGCTCAGTCCGTATCTATCCCGGTCCAGGTCGGAGGCGGCATAAGGACCCTTGAAAACGTTGATGGATACCTTTTGGCAGGGGTAGCCAGGGTAATTGTCGGCACGGCTGCACTCAGGCAGCCCGAAATGTTAGAAGAGGCCTGCGGGCGGTATCCGGGCAGAATTGCCCTTGGACTCGACGCCAGAGACGGTTATGTCGCAGTGGAAGGGTGGAAGGAACCGACTCAGACCGACGCAGTGACTCTCGTGCTCCGGTTCAAAAATCTCGAACTTGCTGCGGTCATTTACACAGATATTCATAGAGACGGGATGCAGACCGGTGTGAACCTCGAAGCGACCCGCCGTTTAATAGAGCAGACGGGGGCGGCTGTCATCGCTTCAGGCGGAGTCTCGACCATGGAAGATATCGAAAGGCTTCTTCCGCTCGCTCCGCTTGGACTGATCGGAGTCATAACCGGCCGGGCAATCTACGAAGGGACGCTCAATCTCGGAGAAGCAATAGCGCGGGCCCGGCGGGCGGGTTCGGGAAATATCGGGAAGTGAGGTAGAGTATGGAACTGCGCGTAAGAATAGAAGAAGCTCTGAAGAACGCTATCCGGGAAAAGAACGAAACTGCCAAAGATGCGTTGCGGATGCTCCTCACCTCAGTGAAAGTCAAAGAAAAAGAAATCAGGCGGCAGCCCAGTGAGACCGAGATCCATCAGGTGATATCGAGCCTGGTAAAGCAACGGCATGACTCAGTCGAACTGTACGGGAAAGGCGGGCGGGCGGATCTCGCCAAGAAAGAAGAAGATGAAATCCAAGTCCTTCAGGCTTTTCTTCCACAGCAGCTTTCTTTGGAAGAACTGGAAAGAACGGTCGTCGAAGCTGTTTTGGAAGCCGGGGCCGCTTCCCTGAAAGATATGGGGCGTGTGATGAAAATCCTCATGCCTAAAGTGGCTGGTCGGGCTGATGGTAAAATGGTAAACGAATTGGTACGTAGCAGGCTTGCTAAATAATTGTGCTCATGCGGAAACTCCGGTGTAGGAGGTCGGAAAATCCTCCATTACCTGATACCCGTTACCCGATATCCATTCGGGGGCAGGGGGGATTTTACCTCTTTCCGCCAGGCCGTTGCGAGCTCCGTATGGTCCCCGGCGCACCCGGGGCCAAGGCGTTTCGGGCTTGGCAATCCTGACCACGGCGGCACGCCGGGGAGAAAAAAATACTTGATTTGGGAGCCGCCAGAGGCTAAAAATCCATAATTTTCCCCTTTTGATTTTCATTAGCCGTTTCCTTTTTCACCCAGGAAAGGCTTGCTGAGTGACTGGTTCCGGAATTGCCACTCTCGTAAAACAGGCAGTGGACATTGTCGAGGTGATAGGCCGGGCGGTCCATCTGCGCCGGTCGGGCAATCGTCACATTGGTTTGTGTCCATTCCACCAGGAGAAGACCCCTTCTTTTCAGGTGGATGCGGATAACCAACTCTATTACTGCTTCGGATGCGGAACCGGGGGCGATGTCCTCAATTTTGTAATGAAACATCAGAATCTCACGTTTACCGATGCCGTTAAGTATCTTTCCGACCGCTACAATATCCAGTTGCCCCAAAATGACCATGCGGTCCACGACGATCTGCTCCTGGCGAGTCAACAGGAGCTCAGGCGGATTCTAGCGGCTATCGAATGCTCGGCGGACTTCTTTTACCGCCAGCTCCATGTCGCCCAGGAGGGTAGGACAGCGCGGGAGTATATTGCCGGGCGCGGGCTGCCTGAGGAAGTTGTCGAATCACAAAAGCTGGGATATGCCCCCCGGGGGGGGAACGGGCTTTTCGAGCACTTGAAGAAAAGCGGAATCGAACCTGCGCTGGCTGTAAAAGCCGGACTTCTGATACAGAGTTCAAATGATTCTTCGAAATTTTTTGATCGCTTCAGAAATCGACTGATTTTTCCCATAAGGGATGAGCGGGACACAATTGTAGCCTTTGGTGGGAGAATTCTGTCTCAGGATGAAAAAAATGAGCCGAAGTATCTCAACAGTCCCGAAACTCCCGTTTACCACAAGGGAAGAATGCTTTATCAGTATGCGGTGGCGCGGCAGGCCTGCCGCAAGGTGAGGCAGGCGCTGCTGGTGGAAGGCTACATGGATCTTCTGGCCTTCCATGCAAAAGGGTTCCACCGGGTAGCGGCGACTCTTGGGACAGCTCTCACCGGCAAGCAGGTGCAGCTTCTCTCCAGGATGTGCGACGAGGTGGTGCTGGCCTACGATGGAGACGATGCAGGGGAGAGGGCCATGTTGCGTGCCCTGCCCTTATTTTTATTAGAGGAGCTTTCGGTTAGCTGCATCCGGTTTCCGCACGGACTGGATCCGGACGATTATCTGAAAAAATTTGGTTTGGCAGAGCTTGAGCGTCTTATAGATCATAGGGAGGAGCTTGGGACCTACGCGGTGCGGAAAGCCGTTTCGACTTGGGACGGCAGTTCGGCTGGAAGAGCGAAAATATTTTCGGAGCTTCAGCCCATTTTCCAGACGGTGCGTCAGCCGCTTCTCAAATCTGAGTACCTGCGCATCATAGCGGACAGGTTCTCAATCACCGAAAAAGTAGCCGAGGCGCAGCTTTTGCACGAAAAGCGCAGCAGGCCGGAGTCAGGACACACGCATTCCGGATCGGTCAACTCCCGGAAACCACCTGAAATCAACTCTCCGGAGGAAGGGATCGTGAGGATTATGATCAAGTATCCAGACTTGGTCGAGTGCGTGCGTGAGTCCGATGCGCTTGGGTGTTTTGAGGAATCAAAGCTGGCCGCAATGGCCGGCTTGCTTTGCCAGGCAGGGTTTTGCAGCGCGGAAGACTCTAGCCGGTCTTCTCTGGACGATCTGCTGCGGGAATCGGATTTGCAGGAACTCTATGCGCGATATGTTATGGAAGCCTATGAACTCGAAGAGCCGGAAATGCAACTGCGGGACTGGCTCGGGGCCTTGCTCAAGAGGATTGAAAAAATGAGGAAGAATGAATTGAAGCAATGCCTGCTGGAAGCCGAAAGAAAAGGAGACCGGGATCAAATCACGGACATTCTCAAGGAAATTAGAAATCTTGGGGCCAAAACCAACGCTGGTGATTTTCCCGATAACGTTTAGGAGTTAGGTGATGACCGAAAAGGATGCCAAGCAGAGGCGCGATCCTGCGCTGGGCAAACCGGAACTCGACGATCTGAACCGGTTGATTGCCGTAGGCAAGGAGAAGGGCTATCTGACGCTGGACGAAGTTAACGAAGCGCTCCCTGAGGATATTGTAACAGCGGAGAAGCTCGATGACATGATGATGATTTTCGATGAAATGGATATCGAGATCGTCGATTCCGAGAGGCAGGTGCAGGTGGTGAGGGGTCCGGCCCCTGAGGCGGAGACTATCATAGAGGAAGAGGAGGATGAAATCCAGCTTGAGGCTGATTCAGCCAACCGGATAACTGATCCGGTAAAAATGTATTTGCGGGAAATGGGGCAGGTTTCCCTGCTCACGCGCGACGGAGAGGTGGAAATAGCCAAACGGATCGAGGTCGGAGAGCGGGAGATATTTAATGCTATCATGGAGTCTTCCATAGGCATAAAACAGATAATGAGTCTCAGAGACAAGCTCCAGAGTGAAGGTTCCCGCCTGAGTGAGGTAATCCGCGAAGTAGAGGAGGAGATCAGCGAGGAAGAGGAAGCGGTTCAGAAAAACCGGATAATAGGCATCCTCGATGAAGTGCAGCACCTGGACGAGGAGAATAAGTCGATGCAGGCCTGTCTGCTCGGAGAAAGCTTTGATCCGGAAAAGGAATTCGAGCTGAAAAACCAGGTGCAGCAGAATAAGGAGCAGATAGTAAACCTTCTGAAAGGGCTTCAGCTCGGCCGCCGCCATATCGACAATATTATCGAGAGGCTCAACGGCCACCTCTTGGCTATCGAAAATACCGAAAAAACTCTAAAGGACTGCCTGCACCGCATGGGCAGGAAGGGGGGCGACCCAATACGGACTTTCGAACAGGTGGAGACGGAAGAAGCGAAAGACGGTCCGGCGGTTGCTTGTGGGGTCTCGAAGGAAGAATACTACAGGTTCCGTGTCAAGGCCTCAGAGGCCAGAGACCGCATCGGGTCCCTGGAAAGGGAAGCGAAAATGGATTCAAGGTCTCTCAGGCAACTGCTCGGTCGGGTAAAAGATGGAACTCTTCGAGCCAAGCTGGCCAAGAGCGAGTTGATCGAAGCCAACCTGCGACTCGTAGTAAGCATTGCCAAAAAATATACAAACCGCGGACTTCAGTTCCTGGACCTGATACAGGAAGGCAATATTGGGCTGATGAAGGCGGTTGACAAGTTCGAATATCAGCGTGGATATAAATTCAGCACTTACGCCACCTGGTGGATTCGGCAGGCCATCACCAGAGCCATCGCCGACCAGGCGAGGACCATTCGGATACCGGTCCACATGATCGAAACCATCAACAAGCTCATCCGGACCTCGCGCTACTTGGTTCAGGAACTCGGGCGCGAACCGGTACCCGAAGAAATCGCCGAAAAAATGGAGTTTCCGGTCGACAAGGTCCGCAAGGTGCTCAAGATCGCCAAGGAGCCGATCAGCCTTGAGACGCCGATAGGCGAAGAGGAAGACAGCCATCTTGGCGACTTCATCGAGGACAAGCGGGTGGCTTCCCCGGTGGATGCGGTAATAAACCTCAACCTGAGCGAACAGACCCGGAAGGCCTTGGCCACGCTCACTCCAAGGGAAGAAAAAGTCCTCCGCATGCGCTTTGGAATCGGCGAAAAGGCGGACCATACCCTGGAAGAGGTCGGTCAGGATTTTACGGTTACCAGAGAGCGCATCAGGCAGATAGAAGCCAAGGCCCTGCGCAAGCTTCGCCATCCCAGCCGCCGCAAGGAGTTGAAGAGTTTTATCGAAACGTAGCGCTCAGCCGGTTGCGTAATATTTGATTTTCTTGTTTCTGCTTGACAGTTTTCGACACCGGAAATTATACTTAAACTTTAGTTATTGCAAAGATGGGCCCATAGCTCAGTTTGGTAGAGCACCCGGCTCATAACCGGCAGGTCCCTGGTTCGAGGCCAGGTGGGCCCACCAGGTAAGTCCAAGAACAGGCGGGTCATTCAGGAGATGGGGTATTCCTTATTCGGAGGATTCATCAGCAATAGAAACATCCCCGGCGCCTTCAGGATACCGGAACCGCTGGACAAGTATAAAACAAGAGGGGTGTTCCAACAGGAACACCCCTCTTGTTTTATTCCCCCCCTCATATAAAGGGGCAGGGGGGATTTTAGGGGCACCGAATATGGTCCGGATAAAAGACATTTTTCAGTGGATCGATTCCTGGGCGCCTTTCCGTTTTGTTGAATCATGGGATAACTGCGGCCTTCAGGTGGGAAATCCCGAATCCCCGGCCACCAGGGTCCTTGTCGCCTTGGACCCGGCGTCTTGGGTGCTCAGGGAGGCTCAGGAGCTTGGATGTCAGTGTGTAGTTACACACCACCCGTTGCTCTTTCGGCCTATAAATTCCGTCAGGACCGATTCATGGCCGGGATCGATCATCAGGCAGGCCCTGCTTTCCGGGATAAGCATAATAGCGGCCCACACCAATCTCGATGCCGCCCCTCATGGTACAAATGTCCAGCTCAAGGATTTGCTTGGGCTTGATGGTATTGGGCCTTTGGACTCTGAGGCGGTTCTTTGCGGGGACGAGCGATACCTCGGGATTGGACTTGTTGGGCTGCTTCCTCGCGAAGTTACGCTCGAATCGCTAGCCGCGAGATTAAACGGGGCGCTTGGCGGAACCGTTGTCCGGATTACCGGTGATTTGCGGAAACAGATAACCAGGGTTGCCGTTTGCACCGGCAGCGGAGGCAGCCTGATTGGAAAGGTCCTTGCATCGGGGGCCGAGGTTTTCGTCACCGGAGATTTGAAATACCACGATGCGAGATTTGCCGAGGAAAGTGGACTCGCGGTCATCGACATCGGACATTTCGCCTCAGAGAAGCTGGTCCTCGAACCTTTTGGCGATTTTCTGCGCTCAAAGGCGAAATCTGAAGGCGCAGAGTTGGAAGTTTTTGTTTCCACATCCGAGACAGACCCGTTCAAGGTGGTTGGTTGAGCGGATAGATTAAGAAAGACGGCGCGCGAATGAAGCCATGTTTTCGCCGTATCTTTATCAGGAGGTAGTGAAATTGCTTGATCAACTTAAGTGTCTGATTGAGTACCAGAAGATTGAAGACAAGAAGAACCAGTTGATCCGAAGCTATGAGGAAGCCCCCCGCCGCATTGCCGAGCTGGAAAAAGAATTCGAATATTTCGAAGGACAATATCTTTCGAAGAAAGAAGAGTACGACAATGCAAAGAAAACTCACCGTTCGGTCGAGCAACAGATAGAGGATCTGGGAGCGCGTTTGGGCCGCCAGAAAACCCGCCAGGGCGAGGTGAAGACAAATAAGGAATACCAGGCGATCCTCAAAGAGATCGATGAAACCAAAAAGGATGTCTCCAGGAATGAAGACAGCGTTCTGGAACTTATGGACAGGATCGAGCGTCTTGGCGGGGAAGTCGCTGAACTGGAGAAAGACCTGGCCGAAAGGCGCCGGAAGCTCGATGAGGACAAGGCTATCCTCCAGAGGGAAGGCGAAGAATTGAAAGGCCGGCTGGACCGTCTCGAAGGCATTCGCCAACTCGTGCGTGAACGGGTGAACCCGGAGCTTTTGAAGAAAACCGATTTCCTTTTCCTGAAACAGGCCGGAATAGCGGTTTCAGCGGTGGAGAACGGCGTTTGCAAGGTATGCCATATGAACATACCACCTCAGAAATTCATAGAACTCCAGCGCGATGAAGACATTCTCCAATGCCCTCACTGCCATCGTTTCCTTTATTGGCCGGGTCATGAAGGATATTGCGTCGCCGAAGATGACATCGACAGCATTTAACTAATGTACATCCGGCAACACTGATTGGTTCCGTACCGGATAACTCGCAGAGCGTGCAGATACTGGTGCGCCCTTGTGTAATATGCAGCAGACTCCAGGAAACAATTTGACGAGGTGGTGAGCATGGCAGTTTACGGAATGAAAGTCTTCGCTGGCAACAGCAACCCCACGCTGTCCAAGAGCATATGCGAAATCTTGGAAATCCCTCTTGGCAAGTCAGTGGCCGGGAGGTTCAGCGATGGGGAAATCAGAGTAGAAATAGGCGAAAATGTAAGAGGGGCTGATGTTTTTATAATTCAGACAGGAGCATCTCCCGTTAACGATAACCTGATGGAACTGCTGGTGATGATCGATGCATGCAAACGAGCCTCAGCCCGCCGAATCACCGCCGTAATGCCATATTATTGTTATGGGCGCCAGGACAGGAAGAATAAACCACGGGTCCCGATCACAGCGCGCCTGGTGGCAGATCTTATCACCCGTGTCGGCGCAGACCGTATCGTAACTATGGACCTTCATGCCGGGCAGATTCAGGGTTTTTTCAACGTGCCGGTCGATAACCTGTATGCGTCTCCCATTTTGCTGCCTTTCATAAAGGAGCATTTTCACCGGGACCTGGTTATCGTGTCACCCGATGCGGGCGGGGTGCCCCGCGCGCGGGCTTATGCAAAGCTGCTCAAATCGGGACTGGCAATGATCGATAAACGCCGTACAGACCCCAACAAGGCCGAAGCCATGAATATCATAGGAGAGGTGGAAAACAAAACGGCCGTCATTCTGGACGATATGGTGGACACTGCCGGGACGCTTGTGGAGGCCACTAAAACTCTGCTCGAAAAAGGCACAAAGGCGGTATTTGCCTGTGTAACTCACGCAGTGCTTTCCGGACCAGCGGTCGAGCGCATCCGCAACAGTTCCCTGGAAAGCCTGATCGTTACGGACACACTGCCGCTCAGGGAGGAAGTGATCGAGAGCGGAAAAATTACCTGCGTATCGGCGGCGAGGCTTTTCGCCCAGGCCATCCGCAGCATACACAACGAAGACTCGGTCAGCACTCTTTTTGAGATTTTGCATTGATTCGCCTCTGTCCGGAAAGGATATATGCTCACCGCAGAAGCGCAGAGAACGTTCAGCAATGCAGGCGCGGCGCCGGGGCGCCGTTTTGCCGTGAACGTTGGTTTTGAGTTAATGAACTAAAAACTAAAAACTAAAAACTAGAAACTCAAAACTCAAAAGCCAGACTTCTGAGAATCTCAAGCCTGAGTTTTGGTTGTCCTTGCCAATTTCTGGGCAATAAGTGCGTTTAATGATATGCCGGCGCGAGCAGCCTCGATAGCAAGCGCTCGATGCAAACGCCGGTCGATCCGCACGTTGAACCGTCCGCTATACCCCTTTCTCGCCGGAGCAAGGGGTATTGCCTCGTTATGCTTTCGGAAACTTTCCTTCACACCTTCCCACGCGACCGCCAGCTCTCTTAATGCTTCCTCGGGTGAGTCGCCAAAAGCCGATATATTCGGCATCTCAACAAAATGGGCCAGATACTCGCCGTCATCGTCTAAAAACACGTTGACAGTCCAATTGTCGAAAGGATCATGTTTTACCACTTTTAGCCTCTTCCCTTTCAAGTTCATACCTGGCAAGGCGCCCCGCGAATGCCCAACGCGATTGACTTCCGCCTAAAGGCGGTAAGAAGATCTTCCGCCTAAAGGCGGTAAAAGGAATGACCAGACTAAGACCAGATTAGACCCTGCGCAGCGGGCGCCTTCCGCGCTTCGCGAAGTACATCGCTGAGGGGTGCCCGCAATCGATATGGCATTTTCTTGCCCAGTGTTGTTCATAAGTCTGTCTTACGAGGAATTGCTCAACTTGATAGCCTTTTGCCTTCCCGCTCCTGCCTTCCTGGACGGAAAGCCGGTAACGCCCCGGTGAATACCAAATCTGATGGCTCCCGGTCTGGTGATCGAGCATCCATCCACACTGACTCAAAAGTGTCTGGAACTCGGATAAAGAAAGCCCTTTCGGGTTGTCCCAGGCTTTGGTTATGAGCTTTTCCCGCCTCGTCATAATGTAACTATATATGGTTACGAAACAGATGTCAAATTTGAGAAACAGACATGAGGAAATACGCTCACCGCAGGCGCAGAGAACGCTCAGCAATGAAGGCGGGGCACCGGGACCGTAATCGATTTAGCCGAAGCTGTCCGCAAGCCGCTTGAGGTGGCGGAATTGGAACAGCGTATCAGCGCCCTGGAAGAAAAAGCGAAATCGAGGAATACGCAAGAAAGTTTTTCTTCGTGTCGAAAAATCGAGGTCTTTATCCGAGTCCATCCGTGGTTCAAGAAGTTGGTTTTTGACTATTCTCCATTCCTCGCCTAGCGATAGAACCAAGATGAGTTGTTTTTTGCTGTTCTCTGTTCTCTGTTCACTGTTCACTGCTGACTGTTCATTGTTAACTTGCCATGTCTGCGATCTCAGCGTAGATGACATCGTGTTTCTTGAAATTTTGGCGGGATTTTCTTTTAACTCTTTATTTTATCTGCGTTATCTGTGTAATCTGTGGATTGTTTTTCAGTTTGGTTGCGGCCCGCGCCCGTACAAAAGGGAGATCCCGGATGAGCGAAGCAGGAGCAAGAGAAGAGCGGTGTCCCAGATGCGGAAAAGTAGTGCGGTTGTACCGAAATCCGCTCCTGACTGTGGATATTATAATTGAGGTCAGCGGAGAAGGAATTATATTAATCGAGCGCAAAAACCCGCCTTTCGGCTGGGCTATTCCTGGCGGGTTCGTAGATTACGGCGAGACGCTGGAGGCTGCGGCAATAAGGGAGGCTCGAGAGGAAACGGGAATGGAGGTCGTTGATCTGAAGCAGTTTCATGCATATTCCGACCCGAAAAGAGACCCGCGAGGACACACGGTGAGCGTTGTTTTCACGGCAATCGGAAGAGGTGTCCCGCAGGCGGCCGACGATGCGAAAAACCTGCAAATATTCCCGCTCGACAGGCTGCCGGAGAATCTGGCGTTCGATCACGCTTTGATCCTGTCGGATTACTTTGACATGAAAGCCGGATATAATGAGCGTTCATCCGGAAATACCGGATGAGAATTCCACGCCCCGCGAGGTTTCTGTTCCGAAAGGAGGCATAATTTGGTCATTCCTTTCACCGGTTTTAACTGGAATAATCTGATCTCCACGCTCTCCTTGGCCTGTCTATGACCAGAGGCGTTTAGCCGGAAGGGGTAACGCCTCGCGGGTGGGCGGACTGTTACTGTCCCTGCCGCCCGCCTCGCGGGACGGAGGTTTATCGGCTGGCGGTCCCACCGCCTGGAAAGAAAGCGGATGAATTTGGGGGAAGAGCCCGAAAATTTGCCTGTCGAGCAGGTTGCATCGGTCAGGGCCGGCATTTATGACAGAAGCGGCAAGAGGCTCGAACAGGATCAATTGGTTATCCGGGAAAGGCCGGTAACTCTGTATCTGAACGGCAGGGAGATGGTGACGCTTTTGTGCTCCGGGCATCATCTTGACGAGCTTGCCGCCGGGTTTTTCTATGCCGAAGGATTTCTCCGCTCTCCGGAAGATATTCTGGGCATTGACATAGACGATGAAGCCGGCGCAGTGAATCTTTCGGCCAGAGGGGACTCATCGATGACCGAAGGTTTGTGGCAGAAGCGCACGATTTCTTCCGGATGCGCAAAAGGCTCTCTTTTTTATTTTTCTCTTGATGCGCTTTTGAGCAAGCCGGTCAAAAGCGATATTCGGATTACGCCGGGCCGGATACTCGACCGGGTGGAGGATTTGAACCGCTTGAGTGAAACATACCGCCGCACTCATGGCGTACACAATACAGCGCTTGCCGACCTGGACAGGGTTGTCCTTTTCCGGGACGACATAGGGCGTCACAACGCGGTGGACATGATAGTGGGCCATGTCTTCCTGCATGGAATCCCGCTTCGGGACAAAATGTTAATCACCACGGGCAGGCTGACGTCCGAAATGTTGATCAAGGCCGCCAAAGTGAGCATACCCGTCGTTGTCAGCCGCAATACGGCCACCAGTCTGGCGATCGAGCTTGCCGTCTCGCTGGGAGTCACTCTTATCGGGTATGCTCGAGCAGGCAAGTTTACGGTCTATAATGGACAGGAAAGAATAGATGTCGGTCTATCTGGATAATGCTGCGACCAGTTTCCCCAAGCCGAAGACAGTTATCGAGGCGGCCGAAAGGGTGCTGGAGGGCGTGGGCGCTTCCCCGGGCAGGGGTGCGTACAGATATGCCAGAGAGGCGATGGCTATTGTTTCCGATTGCAGGCAAAAGGCCGCCGCAATACTTGGAGTTAAAGACCCCGACCGGGTAGTCTTCACGAAGAATGCAACCGAGAGCATCAATCTTGTCTTGAAAGGCTGGCTCAGGCCCGGGGACCGGGTCCTCTATTCCGCAATGGAGCACAACTCGGTAGTTCGCCCCTTGAGGAAACTCGCATCCCAGGGCGTCAATATCGAAGTGATTCCGTGCAACCCTGGTGGGGTTTTGGACCTTGGAGTCTTGGCGCAGATGCTTCGCTCTGAGGCCAGGCTGGTTGTCCTGGTGCATGTATCGAATATAAACGGAGCGCTGATGCCGATTGCAGAAGTATCTGAAGTGTGCGCTCGCGCAAGAGTGCCCCTATTTCTGGATGCCGCGCAAAGTGCGGGGGTGCAGCCGATTCAGGCCGAAGAACTGGGGATTGGAATGCTCGCCTGTTCCGGACACAAGGGTTTGCTTGGACCCCCTGGGGTCGGCATTCTCTACTTGAGGCCCGACCTCGATGTGTTGCCTCTCATGGAGGGCGGCACCGGAAGCCGATCCGAGGAACTCGAACAGCCTGAATTCTGTCCCGACCGGTACGAGAGCGGAACGCCCAATCTGCCGGGCCTGGCCGGGCTTTGCGCAGGAATCGGCTATATCCAGGAAACGGGAATGAACAGTATCCGGAATCATGAAATAGGAATTGCACACTACCTTGAAAATGAGCTATGGCAAATTCCCGGGGTGCGGGTGCTCGAACCGCAAACGCGCGGATCGGGGGCCGTATCTTTTGTGGTTGAAGGGATGAATCCGGCAGATACAGGTTCCATTCTTGACCAGGCCTTCGACATTGCGGTAAGAACCGGGCTTCATTGCGCTCCGCTCGCCCACCAGACGCTCGGGACTTTTCCGGAAGGAACCGTTCGGGTTTCACCGGGATTTTCGACTACGCTCGAGAATGTCGAGTATTTTTTGAACGGGCTTCGCTGGATCGTTACGCAGAGGGGATAGACAGGCGTAAGGAGAAGCGGGAAGCAGGGAGCGAGAAGCAGGAAGCGAGAAGCAGGAAGCAGGAAGCAGGAAGCGAGAAGCGGGAATCAAGATTCCCGTTATCAACCGCCGTATATTTTCGAACCCGTTCACCACAGAGGCGGGGCATAGTCCGGTCAAGGAAAGGACACAGAGGAAAGCAATTGCACGAACAGACAAAACTAAAAGGCAGATCCCTGTTTGCTTCCGGTTTTCCTGCATGTCCGCTTTCTTTTTTCTCTGTGCTCTCTGTGTCTCTGTGGTGGAATGCTCCCTGCTTCCCGCTTCTTGCTGCGAGTTAGAAGGTGAGGATCGCGCATATGATTCGCAAGGCCAGGATAGCCGATGTAGTCGAGATTCAAAAAATGCTGCTGGGTTTCGCGGAGACCGGAAGTCTTCTGGCTCGCTCCCTGAGCGAGCTTTATACGACCCTGCGGGACATAGTTGTCTTCGAAGATGAGGCCGGGCGGATCTTAGGGTGCTGCTGTCTGCACATCGTCTGGGAAGATCTTGCCGAGATTCGCTCCCTGGCCGTTCTCGAATCCCATCGGCACCACGGGATAGGGGGCAGACTAGTGGAGGCCTGCGTATCGGAAGCGAAAGCCCTTGGCATTTGCAGACTATTTGCCCTGACCTACGAAGTGGGCTTTTTCGAGCATCTGGGCTTCCGCCTGGTTGATAAGAACATGTTTCCTCAGAAAGTGTGGGCGGATTGCCTGCACTGTCCCAAGTTCCCCAACTGCGACGAATCAGCCCTGGTGTTGGATATTGCCTGAGGCTTATTATTTATTTCGAATATCGCATCCGGTTTTTGGAGGGATTGTTCAATGATAGTCGGTGTTCTAAAAAAAATATTCGGAAGCGCGAATGAGCGTGAATTGAAGAGGCTTACGCCCATTGTGGATGAAATCAACAGCTTTGAGCCGGAAATTCGGAAATTGAGTGATGATCAGCTCAGAGGCAAGACTGCCGAATTCAGGCAGCGCCTGGAAAAGGGGGAAGAAGTCGATGATCTGCTCGCCGAAGCTTTCGCGGTGGTGCGGGAGGCTTCCGACCGCACTCTGGGAATGCGGCCCTTCGACGTCCAGTTGATAGGAGGCGTTGTCCTTCACCAGGGTAAAATCTCCGAAATGAAAACCGGTGAAGGCAAGACCCTGGTGGCGACCATGCCCATCTACCTCAACGCTCTGAGCGGCAAAGGGGTCCACCTGGTCACGGTAAACGATTATCTCGCCAAACGCGACAGCGAGTGGATGGGACAGATATACAAATTCCTGGGGCTGACGGTAGGCTGTATAGTCCATGGGCTGGACGACCTGGAAAGGAAGCAGGCCTACAATTCAGACATAACCTATGGGACCAACAACGAGTTCGGGTTCGATTATCTGCGGGACAACATGAAGTTCCGCATCGAGGAGCTTGTCCAGCGTGACCTGCACTACGCCATCGTGGACGAAGTGGACAGCATCCTGATCGACGAAGCAAGGACTCCCCTGATCATATCGGGTCCGGCGGAAAAATCGACCGAGCTTTATTACCGGGTAAACCGCATTATTCCGCAGATTCGGGAAGAGTCACACTATACCAAGGAAGAGAAAACCCGCAGCGTTGCCCTGACCGAGGATGGTGTGGCAAGGGTCGAACGGTTGCTCGGGATCGAAAATCTTTACGATGCTCGCAATATGACAATAAATCATCACGTACAACAGGCGCTCCGCGCTCATGTTCTTTTCAAGCGGGACGTGGACTACATCGTAAAGGATGGCCAGGTAATCATAGTTGACGAGTTCACCGGCCGGCTCATGCCGGGCAGGCGCTACAGCGAGGGACTTCACCAGGCGCTGGAGGCCAAGGAAGGCGTAAAGGTCGAAAATGAAAACCAGACCCTGGCTTCGATTACTTTTCAGAACTATTTTCGCATGTACGAAAAGCTCGCGGGCATGACCGGGACCGCCGAAACCGAAGCAGCGGAATTCGCCAAGATATACAAGCTGGATGTGGTGGTCGTCCCGAC
>Ga0181539_1002841_pt1 | contig 16740 bp, 12 predicted proteins | sample PEATcosm2014_Bin_46_FD_119767 | JGI IMG/M metagenome (GOLD analysis project Ga0181539, IMG submission 119767) | Peatland microbial communities from MTU Mesocosm Facility, Houghton, MI, USA - PEATcosm2014_Bin23_60_metaG | ecosystem: Environmental > Terrestrial > Soil > Wetlands > Peat | place... | reverse complement strand
AGCGGTCGGCGCTTCGGGTCGGTCAGCTACGGTTGGCATGGTCGTCTCCAGAGTGGGTGGTCGCAACCTCACTCTGCCAGAGCGCTGGTCGCTATCCACCTCCCCATGGGATCTATTTTGGCGACAAAACGCTTGAAGAAGTGCACGAGGGCATCGCCAATTTCATCTTCGTTCTGGCGGGGCTGCATGCGGCGGCTGCGATTTACGAAGGCCGCCGTCATAAGGAGAACCTTGTTTGGGCGATGGTCACGGGTCGCAAGCGCGCATGAGATTGCTTCTTGTCGAAGATTCGGCTCGTCTTAGGGAGCTTCTGATCGAGGCCATTCATGGGGCCGGTTGGCGCGTCGACGCCGTAGCGACCGTCGGAGAGGCGACGGAGGCCGTCGCCGTCACGCCTTATGATTTGCTGCTTGTGGATCTCGGGCTTCCCGACGGGGATGGTCTTGATCTCGTCCGCGCGTTTCGCCGTGACGGCGTCAAGACCCCCATTCTTGTATTGACCGCGCGGGCTGCGATTGACGAACGGATATTGGGGCTGGACGCCGGCGCCGACGATTACCTAGTCAAGCCTTTCAATAACGGCGAATTCCTCGCCCGCTGTCGCGCGCTGCTTCGGCGCGCGCCAGATACGAAGACGCCGATCCTTCTCGCCGGGCGATTAAGTCTCGACGTGGCGACCGGCGCCGCGACATGCGCCAATGTCGACCTTGGTCTTGCGCCTCGCGAACGCATGGTGCTCGAAATTCTGATGCGGGACGCGGGCCGCGTCGTTCAAAAGCGGAAGCTCGAACACGCGCTTTCAGAATTCGGCGACGAACTTTCGAGTAACGCCGTCGAACTCGCAATTTCGCGCTTACGGAAAAAGCTCGAGCCGCACGATTGTGGCGTATCGCTCGAGACGATACGCGGCGTCGGTTATTTGTTGCGTGAGGCGACGCCATGACAAAGGAACAGCCCTCGCTCGTCACCATCGTCGTCCGTCGAATCATCTTCTATTCCGCGCTCGCGATGCTTGGTCAATTCCTGGCGGTCGTCATCCAAGCTTGGTCGGACGACCTCCAACTTGGTCATATGGCCATCGAACAGGAGAGTTTCTCACTGGCGCAAGGGTTGAGCCGAGTTGACGGCGGCGTTTCATATTCCCTGCCGAGATCGTTGCAGGCTCGATATAGACAAGAGGAACACGACTACTTTGCCCGTATCCGCAACAGAAGCGGTGTTGTTCTATTCTCGAACTGCGATCGTGAATGCGCCGAGCGGTTTCTTCCGCTCAATATCGATCCCCCAAATTTTTGGGTGAGGCAGCTCGCGCCAGGAAAGCCCTTGAACGTCGCTGGAGGACTTTTGGTCGACCGCGGCGTCGAGCCGATCCTGGTGGAAGTGGCGATCCTGGGAGACAAGGATCATATTGTAAATTCCGTTTTGGCGCATGAAATCAAGGACCATATGGCGACCCCGATGTCGCTTCTGCTTTTGGTGGTGCTGTTCGCGACGACCTTGTCGATTACGCGGGCGCTCAAACCGGTCGCTCAAACCGCGGCTCTGGTGCCGAGCATAAACCCGCTCAATAAGAACGCGCGTCTCGCTACTGAAGAGCTGCCGCTGGAAATCGCTACCTTAACCCGCGCAATTAATGCGGCGTGCGACAAGGTCGGAGAGCTGATGCGCGCCCAAAGAGATTTTACCTCCGCCATTTCGCATGAGGTGCGAACGCCGCTCGCGATCGCGCATCTTGAGCTTGAAAAAATCGCTGATCCGAGAGCCAGGAAAGTCGAGAGCGATTTGGAGACTCTCAATCAACTCGTCGAACAGCTGACCACGCTGGCGCGTCTGGAAGGCGCCGACCTTATTTCGATGCAGCCGATCGATCTGCGGCACATGGCCGAAGACGTCGTAAGCGCGATGGCTCCTCTCGTTTACGCGTCAGGCAAGACGATAGAGTTCGTCGACAACGGCGCTTCGGAGTTTCCTGGGCATCCGACTTTGATCGAGAACGCGTTGCGCAACCTTGTTGACAACGCAATCCGGCACACAGGCGCGCGCGCCGATATCCGAGTCGAGGTAGGTCCAGGCGCGGTATTTTGTGTATGCGACAACGGCATGAATTCAGGGCTTGAGCAACCAAATGCCGTCCCGCCTTCGTCGCCGCGAAAAGGCCTGGGCTTGAAAATAGTCAATCGAATTGCTGAAATCCATGGTGGGCGATTGACGGTCAACAAACTGACGACGGGTGGAACAAGGGTGTGTCTTGCCTTTCGGGGGTCAGGGCAATTGTCGGTCTTGCCTACGATGTAATCCGGGGTGGGGTGTCGAAGCCGATCGGTGCTGGGTCATGCGTTCGAGGTATTGATTTACTTTGAGCGAGAATCTCCGAAAGAGATCAAAATTGGAATTCGATTCACAATCTCACCGCATCGTTCATGTTCCCCGGGGCGACGAACGAAACCCTCACGCTGTCGATTCTTGGCGGCGGTACTGTGCCGACCGTATCGACCGCGGTCTTCAGCGGGGCGTTCCTCAAGACGACGGAGACAAGAACAGAAAATCGATCGGTCGTCGGAGTCTCGATAATTGGCGTATGCCCTGGCTCGCCGAATTGCCTCCTTCAGAACTCTCGTATGCGAGCAGAATCTGGATGGGCGTGCTTCGAGGCCGTCTGGTCGTCGCCGCAGGGTGGCCCTGTTGCGGATCGTCAGTCCCGCCGTAACTCATTAACCTGCTACCATAATTGGAGATCCTATGCCGACTACCCCCCACACCGAGAAGCACTTCCTTGGTTCCGAGTCTGTCCGTGATGTCGTGATTGGCATGGCGGACGGTCTGACCGTGCCCTTCGCACTAGCGGCTGGGCTTTCAGCCGCCGTTACGTCCACCCACGTCATTGTCACGGCGGGGCTGGCTGAAATCATCGCTGGCGCGATCGCTATGGGATTGGGCGGCTATCTGGCCGCACGAACCGATCAGGAGCATTTTGCGTCGGAAGAGCGACGTGAGTATTTCGAGATCGACAAGCTTCCGGAGCAGGAAAAGGCCGAATTACGAGACATTTTCAGAGGCTTTGGTTTGCAAGGCTTCGAACTTGACACGGTCGTTGCCGCTCTATCAAAAGACAAGGATCGCTGGGCGGAGTTTATGATGCGTTTCGAGTTAGGGCTTGAGCGACCTGATCCCAAACGAGCCCCGATCAGCGCGGCGACTATCGCCGTTTCATATATCGTGGGCGGCTTGATCCCACTGGGTCCTTATATGGTTGCGGGAGACATGAAACGCGCCTTGCTCTTTTCGATCTTGTTCACGGGGGTTGCGTTGATCGCTTTCGGAGCCGTGAAAGGCAAGCTTACGGGAATGAACCCTTTCAAATCGGGGTTCCAAACCCTGCTCGTCGGAGGACTTGCGGCGGGAGCGGCGTTTTATCTGGCGTCAGTATTCGGTTGATGGCAGCAGATCATTTGGCGGATCCTCAACCATACCCGATGTCCACATATGACACTTGGCGGCCCCCTTTTCACGCCCAGAGCGGGGCAGAAGTCGGGGTCGACAATGCGTCGATACCGGACTTTCGAAAACGACATTCTCAACGTCGATTGTCGACGCAAGCCGGCATACGGAGCGGTAAGCAATTCGTCAGGATTAACGAGCTCGCTGCATTTCGCGTCCGTGGTCTCTTCGGCCGTAGGCGTTGCGTAGCTCTCATCACGAATCCGAGGTGATTGGCCTTGAGAACGCTGTTGGGAAAAGATGTTCTCCGCCCAGAGCAACCTTATTGTTGGCGTTGGTCTGCTTGGCCGGAAACGAGGGATATTTGTCCTTGTGGCGGATGAGATACCGGACCAACATAGCGCCAAATGAGATTTGAAAAGAAACGAGACCGTTCGGAGGAGCAACATTATGCTCAATTTAACAACTTCCGGGCCAATCTCGGCCAAAGCCCGAGCTGTGGTCCAATGCCCCATCGGAAGCGCGTTCGACTTCGTGGGTCACGGCTTTTTCCGAAACTACGCAAGCTGGTGCCCTCAAGTCGTAGAGTTAGAGCCGTTGTCGGATGGGCCGGTCCGCCCAGGTATGACGGCGCGGCAGGTCACGCTTGATCGGGGCATTCGTAATGAAACGACTTTTGAGATCACGACGTTCGGGCCGCCTAAGTTCTTCGGTCTCAAAGGACTTTCGGAGTCCTTCAAATCCGTTTACGAATTCGAGGAACAGACCGCCGCATTTACCCAGATGGTCTTCAGCTTCGAACTGGAGGAACGGGGGCTGTTCATGCGCCCGTTCGACCAACTCATTGGCTCCGCTCTGCAAGAGGGCGCGCAGCGCGTGGTCGAAAACCTCAAGCGGTTGCTCGAAAACCAGCATGCGAGCGCCTCTAGTTCCGAGCGGCTCGCCCAATTCGTTTACGTGGCCTCGCTCGATCTCCAAGGCCCGCTTCGCAAGATCGAGGCGTTTTCGGACCTGCTCGAAAACGCCATCGCTTCCTCCAACAAGAAGGACATGGCCTACGCGAGACATGCCATGCGGAGCTGTGCGCTGAGCGCGCGTAAACTCGTCGACGATCTGTTGACCTATTCCTCGACGATCTTAGGCGATCAACAATTACAAATGCTTGACCTTCAAGAGGAGATCGAATCCACGCTCGCTGATCTGTCGGAATCGATTGTTGAGACGAAGGCCGATATACGCGTCGACCTAGCTGCCATAAACATCATGGCGGATCGGTCTCAGATCGCCTGCTTGATGCAGAACATCATTTCGAACGCGATCCAATACCGGAAGTCAGGCCAACCGCCGAAGATAGACATCACCGCCGCTGCCGTGGGTGAAAAAGCTGTATGCCTCGAGATTGTCGATTATGGCGTCGGCTTCAAGGAAGAATTCGCGCAGACGATCTTCGAGCCTTTCAAAAGGCTGCCCAACAAAGCCGAATATCCAGGAACGGGAATAGAGCTAGCCATCTGTAAGTCGATCGCCGATCGTCATGGTTGGGGGATTTCCGTTAAATCTCAACCGGGTGAAGGAACGTCCTTCTCCTTTACGATCCCAACGCTCTCGGAGAATGATGCGCAGCCTCGCCAGGCGACGCTCCATCGCTTGAAGTCGTCGGCGTAAGGTCGTGGCGACGATTTTCTATCGAGCCTAAATGCGAAAGCATAAATGACGCGCGTGCAGCATTGCGCAAGCGGTCCCCCATGGTGCCTTGAAGCCATTCATTCAATTGGAGTTTCAGACGCAGCAATCTCCGATGTCGAACATTGGAAAGAGGCTGAGGTCGCCTGGAGCAGACTCATTGTTGGCGCCGGTCGCCTTGGCCGAAAACGAGGGATATTTGTCCTTGTGGCGAATGAGATCGAGGAAGAGGATTGTGCCATGAACACGCAACTGCCAGATCGGTCATCGCAAGAAACCACCCGGGTCCGTCGGATTGGATACTTAGTCTACCCGGAGTGCGAAATCCTCGACGTGTGCGGCCCCTTCGACGCGTTCCATTGGGCGGACCACTGGTTGCGACGGTTCGGGAGAACTAACGAATCCAGCTACGAATGCATTCTGTTGGCTGCCGCCCCGGGACCGGTTCGCACGATGGGTGGAATCGAAATCGCTGCGACCCACAGCTACAGCAACATAGGGGACGCTCTGGATACCTTGGTAGTGGTAGGGGGCATAAATGCGGACCTGCTCTGCGAGGACGACCCGTCACTCGTCGAATGGGTGCGTGCGATGGCGCCGCGAGTGCGACGAGTGGTGTCGATTTGTACTGGCGCCTTTATATTGGCGGCCGCAGGCCTCTTGAATCATCGGCGTGTGACGACGCACTGGATGTATTCAGAGCTCCTCGCGACGACATACCCATCAATTCAGGTCGACTCCAGCCTCATCTTCGCTCGCGATGGAAATATCTACACATCGGGCGGGATCACAGCGGGGATCGATCTGGCTCTAGCCCTGGTGGAAGAAGATCTCGGCCGAGAAATTACGCTCGCCGTCGCCCGGACGATGGTGGTTTTCCCCCATCGCCCCGGAGGGCAATCTCAATTCAGCGCCTATTTGAATGTGCGGGAAGTAAAGAATCGACCGGACATCGGCGAACTTCAAGCATGGATGCTGGGGCACCCTGGAAGCGATCTAAGCGTACCCGCCTTGGCGGATCGCATGGCCATGAGCCCGCGCAATTTTTCACGACTGTTTCGTACCGAGACCGGAGAAACTCCGGCGCAATTCGCCGAACGGGCGCGGGCCGATGCGGCCCGCTGCAAACTCGAACAAACCGTCTTGCCAATCGAGACCATCGCTACGGAATGCGGCTTCGGCAATGCCGAACGCATGCGGCGCACATTTCAGCGCCTTTTCGATACCAGTCCGGTCGACTACCGAGCGCGGTTTCGATCAACCCTGCTCAACTGACTTAGGAGGTGAGGCGCCAACATCCATTTTCATTTCCGCTGCACGAACACAATGTCAGCCAACGGTTACAAAAAGTAAGGGAGAAAACCCATGCGAATTCTCTTTTTGACCTCGGCGCACAACAGCCTCAGCCAGCGACTCCTGATCGAACTGACCGAGCGCGGCCACGAAATCCGGGTCTGCGTCGTAGCGACCGGCGAGGAAATGATCGACGCAGCCTCGCGCGAGGCGCTGGATCTGATTATTGCGCCGATGCTGAAGATCGCCATTCCCAAGGAGGTCGCGTCGCGCCATCGCTGCCTGATCGTGCATCCCGGCATCAAGGGCGATCGCGGCCCCTCCTCGCTAGACTGGGCGATCGCCAATGACGAAAAGAGTTGGGGCGTATCAATCCTGGAAGCGGCGGCCGAATTCGATGCGGGGCCGATTTGGGCGTCACACGAGTTTCCACTCGAAGGCGATCCTCCCGCCAAGAGCAGCCTCTATCGTGGTCAGGTCACGGAGGCCGCCTTGCGCGGGATCCTCGAGGCGGTCGCCCGAATTGAATCGGGCGAGTTCCAATCCGGCTCATGGCAGCCCAAGAAGCTGACAGAGCTATTACCGTTTGTGCGCGGCCGTCTGCGCCCGCCAATGCGGCAGGCAGATCGCGCCATCGACTGGAGGCAGGACACGACGGCCACGATCGCGCGGAAGATCCGCGCGGCGGACAGCGCCCCCGGCGTGCTCAGTGCGCTGTTCGGCAAAAGCTGCTTTCTTTATGGGGCGCATGAAGAGGACCGGATCCAGGGCCCAGCCGGCCAGGTTCTGGCGCGGCGCGACGGTGCGATCTGCATCGGCACTGTCGACGGCGCTGTCTGGATTTCCAATCTGAAGGCCAAGGGCGATGCCGACGCTGAGGAGGCGAACTGTCGCCTGGCCCAGGCAGGCATCGGCTGCGAGCTCTGCGATGCGGAGGTCTGCACGATCGCGGGGATCAAGTTGCCGGCGACACAGGTGCTGGGACCGTCGCTTCGAGGCGTCCGCGAGGCGCCGCTGCCGATCGACGCGCCAACCGATCATCGGACCTTCCGCGAGATCGCATATACCGAGGAGGGACAGGTTGGCTATCTCTCGTTCGATTTTTACAATGGAGCGATGAGCACGTCGCAGTGCTATCGATTGCGCGACGCGTTCCTCCATGCGCGCTCGCGTCCCACCCGAGTTATCGTGCTGCTGGGCGGCCCCGATTTCTGGTCGAACGGCATCCATCTCAATGCGATCGAGGCCAGCGCCGATCCGGCCGAGGAATCCTGGCGGAACATTAACGCGATCGACGATCTGATCCTCGAGATCCTCAACACCATGTCCCATCTCGTCATCGCCGGATTGCGCGGCAATGCCGGAGCCGGCGGCGCAATGCTGGCGCTCGCGGCCGACCGCGCATATGCAATGTCCGGGGTCGTCCTCAACCCGCATTACCGGAGCATGGGCGAGCTTTATGGATCGGAATACTGGACCTATACGCTTCCACGGCGGGTGGGGCAGACGCGGGCGCTGGAGCTGACCCAGGCCTGCCAACCACTCGGCGCGCGGGCGGCGCGCGAGATGGGATTTCTCGACGACGCCTTCGGCGCGGACGCCAAGATGTTTGAAGCCGAACTGAGGGAGCGGGCGAACCGCCTCGCTTGGGATCCGGAATTACGCGTAATGCTGCGAAAGAAGCACGAGAGGCGTCTCGACGACGAATCCGTCAAGTCCCTCGCGAGTTATCGGGCCGAGGAGCTGGAACGGATGCGGATCAACTTCTTCGGGCCCGACCCCGCTTACCATGAGGCTCGCCAACGTTTCGTGTTCAAAGGGAATCCGCCGCCGCGGGAGCGCCGAGCGCCGATTCCGGCAGCCGTCGAACGGCCCCAGTCCCAGTGGGTCCTCTCACGGTGAGCCGCTCGGCCTAAGTCAGAGAATGCTGGCCAGGCCGCGCTGCCCCCGGGCCGGCACTGGCGTCGCGTCCGTCCCATCCGATGTCGAACATAGGAGAAAAGGCCAATGACCGAATACGCGGGATTGATGGAAAGGTTGCGCTCGATGATCGGCGACGATTCGAGTGAGGCCAACATTTATAAACAGGCCTCCGACGCCATCGAACGGCTATCCGCGCTACACGGAGGACGCTCGATTGAAGCGCTGCCGCCGGATGAACCGACGGATCATGAAGCTGAAGGCGCAATGCGCTACGTGATGTCGCGAGGAACATGACCTACGCCAAAAGCTGTTGCTAAACGGATCTTCTCCCAAAAAGCGCCGATCACGCCTCTCGCGCCGCTTCGCCGAACAGACGAAGCGGCGCGACTTACGAGGACCCCGGGGGGTGGCCTCAAATGCATTACACGGGATCGCTTCACGCAAGCGCTGCGTTGGACGGCGGGCGTAGTTCCGCGATCAAAAGACAGACAGCCTCCCATCCGAAGCCGAAATGCAACAACCGGAATGATCAACGGAGGCGTGTGAAAATAGCCGACATCCGGCACGACTCCGCGGTGACGACGTCCATCCACCAGACATTATGTTCCGCAGAAGGTCCGGTAGACGCGCTGATCGGGTAGCGGCGGGTCGGCATAGGTCGCGAACGCTGGCTGTTCCTCGTGCGGCGCGGAGAGGACTGTCATCAGTTCGTTGAAGGGCGCAAAATCCTGCCTTGTCACGGCCGCCTCTATGACGGCCTCGACTCGATGATTGCGCGGGATGAAGCAAGGATTCGCGCGTCTCATCGCGGCTTGGCGCTGTGCGCCATCCCGCGGCTCTTGGCCGAGGCGGAGACGCCACCGAACAGCCCACTCATCATAGGCGGCAGGATTCTCAAAGAGGCTCCGCACGGCTTCATTGGCCTCGGGGCTTGCGGCTGCGTCGCAGAGTCTTCGGAATGTCAGTGTGAAGTCGGCCTTGTTGGCGGCCATCCTATCGAGCAGATCCTGCGAAAGCGCGGCATCGCCGTCATGCTCGATTGTCAACCCCAGCTTCCGCCGTAAGCCGCCGATGTAGGCGGAGTTGAAGTGATCTGCAAAAGCGGAGAGGGACTCCTTTGCCTGCTCAAGCGCCTCGTCCCGATCATCCGCGAGGAGTGGGATGAGACACTCCGCGAGGCGCGCGAGATTCCAATGAGCAATACTGGGCTGATTGGAATAAGCGTAGCGCCCATGGTGATCAATCGAGCTGAAAACGGTCGCGGGGTCATAGGCGTCCATGAAGGCGCATGGACCATAATCAATGGTCTCGCCTGACACCGACATATTGTCGGTGTTCATGACGCCGTGAATGAAGCCGACAAGCAGCCAGCCTGCGACGAGGCTCGCTTGTCTTTCGATCACTCCGTCAAGGAAAGCTCTATATGGCTGGGGCGCACTCGCCGCCTCGGGATAGTGCCGAGCGATGGCGTAGTGGACTAGACGGCGCACATCGTCGACATTACCGCTGGCCGCGAAAAACTGGAACGTGCCAATACGGATGTGGCTCGACGCGACACGCGCCAGGATCGCCCCGGGTCGTTCCGTTTCTCGCACAACGCTCTCACCCGTCATTACCGCGGCGAGTGCTCGAGTTGTCGGAATGCCGAGCTTAGCCATGGCCTCGCTGACGATATACTCGCGCAGGACGGGACCGAGCGCCGCTCTCCCATCTCCGCGCCGGGAAAACGGCGTGGGGCCGGACCCCTTGAGCTGAATATCGCGGCGCACGCCGTCCAGGTCGACCACTTCGCCGAGCAGAATCGCCCGTCCGTCGCCAAGCTGGGGGACGAACTTACCGAACTGGTGTCCCGCGTAAGCCATTGCGATTGGCTCCGCGCCATCAGGGATACGCTTGCCGCTGAGGACCTCGACGCCCTCAGGCGTGGCGAGGGCGTCAGGATCTAGCCCCAGTTGTGAGGCCAATTCCCTGTTGAGCGCGATAAGCCGAGGCGCTGACACGGGTGTCGGGAAAACCCTCGCATGGAACGAGCTGGGTAGCCGGGCGTAGGAGTTATCGAACGGAATGTGCGCCGTCATTGGGAAGTGATCTCCTGGGCGCCAGATTGGCTCATATATAATCTCTTTGGACCTGTTTAGAGAAATGCTGGCTTAAGCGGCTAAGCAACCTGAGTCTGCCCCCCATCGCTAACCACACCTCATGCGGATTAAAGTCGGACATCAGCAGGGATGCCACACGCAAACGCAGTCAGGTCGCCAAGCGCAGTTCTCTCTATAAAAGGTTCTTGAGGATGCGACTCGTTTGCCGGACCGAAGCAGAGAGCTTATGATGGGGGCGTAAGCTGCGCCTCGGCGATAGCGCATTGGACTCGGCGCCTGCCGAAGCCTTGGACGTTCGGGGAGGCGCCTGCTCAGCGCTCCTTTCTCATGCGGGGGAGATATGAAAGCGGGCGAAGTCAACGCCGGGGGCCGTCTTGATCGCTTGCCGATCTCAGGTTTCCATTACCGCCTCTTCGGGCTGGTCGCCGCCGGGATGTTCTTTGACGCTTTTGAAATTTACTTAGGCGCGGGCGTACTCGCCGCCCTGGTCCAGTCCGGCTGGTCGGACCTCACCCAAAACGGCATGTTTATTTCTGCGACCTTCGGAGGGATGCTGATCGGCGCCTGGTCCGCTGGTGTGTTCGGCGACCGCTACGGGCGGCGGTTCTCCTACCAACTCAACCTCCTCATATTCGGGCTCGCCTCGCTCGCAGCCGCCCTGGCTCCTTCGATTGATTGGCTGATCACCGCCCGGTTTGTCATGGGGGTGGGGCTGGGCGCGGAAATCGTCGTCGGCTATGTGATATTGTCCGAATTCATGCCGCCGAGCCAACGTAGCCGTTGGGGCTCGGCGCTAGCCGCTATCACCAACTCTGCTCTGTTCTTCTCGGCCTTGAGCGGTTTCCTGATTATTCCCTCGTTTGGCTGGCGCTGGATGTTCGTCGTCACCGGCGCCGGAGCCCTGAGTGTCTGGCGCTTGAGGCGAGGTCTTCCAGAGTCGCCGCGCTGGCTAGAGGCGAAGGGGCGCGCCGCGGAAGCGGAATCGGTGCTGGCTGCAATCGAAGCGGCCGTTTCGCGCGCCGGACCCCTGCCGGCGGTTGCCAGCAAGCCCGTGTCAGCCCTCAGGGAGCAATCCATCACAGCATTATTCACGCGGGCGATGCTTTCGCGCACGCTTGTGGGCAGCCTTATCCTCGTCACGCTCAACACGGTGATGTATGGCTTCATCGCTTGGCTGCCGACCTTCATGGTTAAGCAGGGTATGAGCGTCGTGTCCTCACTCGGATTCACGATGCTGATGTCGCTTGGGGGGCCGGTGGGCGCGTTCGCCGTCATGTGGCTCGGCGATCGCATTGGGCGCAAGCCGATCCTTATAAGCTGCTCCCTCGCTACAATACTGCTCGCTTTCCTCTATCCTCACGCCGGTTCAGAGGCAGTTCTAGCGATCGTTGGCTTCCTCTTGGTAACCTGCGTCTACGCAATGGTGGCCGTCGCGTTTGCACTCTATGTGCCTGAATCATTTCCGACCGACATTCGCATGCGCGGCACAGGCTTCTGCAATGCAGCAGGACGTTTGATGACCATCATCACGCCGCAGATCGTGCCTGTCATTTTTGTGGGCGCTGGGGTTATCGGGATCGTGGCGGCGCTGTCGGGCTTGCTGCTGATCCAGGCTGCGGCGATCGCGTATTTCGGCATCGAGACCAGGCATCATTCCCTCGAAGCGCTGCATCCTCAGCGAGTTGATGCGCCAGATGAAGGCGGCGAACGCCCGCTCCGCACCCCAGAACAATCCCTTGGAGCCGGTATTGTCGCCACCCCTGATCTCTGAGGCTCTCGCGCAATTCGTTAGCGGCTACAGTGCTGATCGGATTCCGCCTCCGGTCATTTCGCGCGCGAAACACCTTCTTCTCGACGCGATCGGGATTGCGCTCGCCTCCACAACCTACGAATTTTCACGACGGGCGATGATGGGTATTGGCGATCTCGCGGGCGCTGGCGATACCGTTGTCATCGGAACGCCACTTCGATTGCCGATGCGCGACGCGGCCTTGATCAACGGAATCCTTATTCACGGACTGGATTTCGACGACACCCACAGCGGCGGCGTCATTCACGCGACTAGCAGCATTCTCCCCACCGTTCTCGCGGTCGGCGCGCGATCGCATTCGAGCGGGCGCGATACGCTGGCGGCCTATGTTCTCGGGGTCGAGGCGGCCGCGCGGCTGGGTACGGTGGCCAAGGGCGGCTTCCACCAGGTCGGGTTCCATCCGACCGGTCTGGTCGGCGCGTTTGCGTGCGCACTCGCGGCAGGGCGCCTAATGGGGCTCGATGAAAAGCAGCTGGTTATGGCCCAGGGGCTCGCGCTTTCGGTCGGATCCGGCAGCCTCGAATTCCTCGAGGACGGCGCCTGGAACAAGCGCCTGCATCCCGGATGGGCGGCCAACGGGGGCATTACCGCCGCGGCTTTAGCGCGGAACGGATTTCGCGGAACGGAGCGCGCCTATGAGGGCCGTTTTGGCCTCTATGCGAGCTATCTACAGAACCGCCTAGCCGCCGCAGACCTTTCTTTGGCGACGGCCGGCTTGGGAGAAGTCTGGGAAGTGCTTCAAGTAGCTCTCAAACCTTACCCGGCCTGCCATTTCGTGCATGCATGCACGGAGGCGGCGATCGCGCTGGCGCGCGATCACGAGTTGGATGCGGGACAGATCACGCGTGTCCGCGCCTTGATCCCAGCCGAAGTCGTCTCGACAGTGTGCGAGCCCCTTCAAAACAAGCGCCGCCCTGCCAATAGCTATGATGCCCAGTTTTCCATTCCCTACGCCGTCGCGACGGCGTTACGGCGGGCGCGCTTCACGCTCGACGAGCTGGAGGACGAGGCGATCACCGATGTCGAGACGCTTGCGCTGGCCGATCGCGTCGACTACGAGATAGACCCCGCATCGACATTTCCGCGCCACTATTCAGGCGAGGTCATCGTAACGACTCGCGACGGCCGGCTGCTACGACATCGTGAACAGATCAATCTCGGCAACGGCGAGCGCCCGCTTGGCGAGGCCGAGATTCTCGAGAAGTTCCGATCCAACGCGTTGCGGGCTATATCGCAGCGCCAAGCGCATAGGATCAAGGATCTGCTGCTGTCGATCGATCAATTTGCCGACGTAAATCAGCTTGTTGATTGTCTCGCAGCCACACAATGATCCGCATACATCGCAAAGCTGATCATTTTAACGCCCTTGGCAACGTTAGACTAAGCTGGCAAGCTACCCAGTGATCTAAGAGGCCCTCAGTTTTGGGAAACCATGACCGCCCATCTCTATCGCCAGCTCGCGAAGAACTTCTCAGACCACGATAAAGTTGCTTTCGAGCAGCCGAACGGAACGATCCACACCTATGCGGATGTCGAGAAAGGCGTTGCGCGCTATGCAAATGCCCTCGTCGCGCTAGGAGTAGAGCCTCATGACCGGGTGGCGATTCAGGTCGAGAAGTCAGTTGAGTCGGTTCTCCTCATGCTGGGGTGTCTACGGGCGGGCGCTGTGATCCTGCCGCTGAACACCGCCTATACCGCGACGGAACTCAGCTATTTTCTTGGTGATGCCGAGCCAAGAGTTTTTGTCTGCGATCCAGCGCGCACGGAGCTTACCAGGACGGCTGAGGCCGCGAAAATTGCGCATGTCGAGACGATGGCGGCAGACGGCTCGGGCTCGCTCAAGCAGCGCGCCGAGGCCTCTTCAGCCTCCTTCTTCGACGTCGCGCGGCGGGCGGATGATCTCGCAGCCATTCTCTATACATCAGGCACAACGGGACGATCCAAGGGAGCCATGCTAACGCAGGAGAACCTTGCGTCCAATGCTCGCACGCTCGTCGAATATTGGCGCTTCGCCGCGGAAGACGTGCTTATCCACGCATTGCCTATCTATCACGCGCACGGGCTCTTTGTGGCGATCAATACGTTGCTGATGGCCGGCGGCACGATCCTTTTCTTGCCGAATTTCGATCCTGATCTGATCCTGAAACTCATGCCGCGCGCAACGAGCATCATGGGCGTGCCAACCTTCTATGTCCGGCTTCTCGCCCATCAAGGCCTCACACGAGACGCGACGGCGCATATGCGTTTGTTCATCTCGGGCTCGGCGCCGCTACTGGCAGAGACACACCGCGCTTGGCGGGAGCGAACAGGCCACGCCATCCTCGAACGCTACGGCATGACCGAAACCGGCATGAACACATCGAACCCCTATGACGGCGAGCGTGTGGCTGGCACAGTCGGTTTCCCGCTGCCCGGCGTTTCGGTTCGCATTGCCCACCCCGCCACCGGCGAGATTTTGGGCGCGGATGAAATCGGAATGATAGAGGTGAAGGGACCGAATGTATTTTCGGGGTATTGGCGTATGCCGGAGAAGACGAAATCAGAATTCCGCGAGGATGGCTATTTCGTTACCGGCGACCTCGGCAAGATCGACGCGCATGGTTATGTGCATATCGTCGGGCGTAGCAAGGATCTCGTTATTTCTGGTGGGCTGAACGTCTATCCGAAAGAAGTCGAGAGCGCGATCGACGACGTTCCGGGCGTTGTTGAGAGCGCCGTCATCGGGCTCGCCCATCCGGATCTTGGTGAAGGTGTGACCGCCATCGTGGTGCGTGAGAAGGACTCTGCTGTGGACGAAACGAGGATCGCCGCCGCACTCGAAGGCGTGCTTGCCAAATACAAGCAGCCAAAGCGCATCCTTTTCGTCGAGAAATTGCCGCGCAATGCAATGGGAAAGGTGCAGAAGAACGTTCTGCGAGATTCCTATGCCAAAATTTATCTGGATTAATGGCGGTTCGCTCGAACTAGGCTGATAATCGCGTCGCGGATGTTGGGGGAACGCTATTTGCACGATGGCGAGGATCCCAAGACGGCGTTTCTCAAGGTCCCGATCTACCGGATCATCTCCATTGCCGCCCTCTATGCCAAGGGATCCCCGCGGGCGTAGATTTCGCCACCGATCCTTGCACGCGGAAACGGAAGACCGACTTCGCCTTGCCCCTGTGCTCCTCGGTTTGCCGCCGCCAGCTGAGGATGCCTATTCCGCTCCTCGCTTGCGGCGTAGTCCATTACGGATGAAATCAACATAGCAGCGTGTTGACGAAGTCCCCGCCGTCTGATTCCGTCTAACGGACGAAGATTCTCTGCGGGCTGCGACGATGGCGATGGGACGTGAGGGCGAGGTCCAGGGCGACCTGATGATGACCTGGGCGGAGATGCCGCGCTCTCCTGGCCATGTGTTTTATGATCGGCTCCAGAAGGTTTTGACCGAGGCCGGGTTCGACGCTTTCGTCGAAGAAACGTGCAAGCCTTATTACGCGGCGAAGATGGGTGCGCCGTCGTTGCCTCCTGGTCGCTATTTCCGCATGCATATGATCGGCTATTTCGAAGGGCTGGACAGCGAGCGCGGCATTGTCTGGCGCTGCTCGGACTCACGGTCGCTGGGAGATTTTCTGCGGCTCGGCAAGCGTGACAAGGCACCGGATCATTCTTGGCTGTCGAAGACACGCAGCCGCCTGCCGCATGAAGTTCACGAGAAGGTGTTCGCGTTCGTCCTGAAGCTCGTCGCCGAGCATGGTCTGGTGAAAGGCGAGCGCATTGGCGTCGATGGTTCGACGATGGAGGCCAACGCCGCGTTGCGGACGATCGTGCGCCGCGACAATGGCGAGAACTATCGCGAGATGCTGACGCGGATGACCAAGGAGAGCGGTGTCGAGACGCCGACGATCGACGACCTGATCCGGCTCGACCGCAAGCGCAAAGGCAAGAAGCTGTCGAACGAGGATTGGACGAGCAAGACAGATCCGGACGCGAAGATCGCCAAGATGAAGGACGGCTCGACGCATCTTGCCTACAAGCCCGAACATGCGGTCGATCTCGACACGGGCGTGATCGTGGCGGCGCCGATCCATGAGGCCGACAAGGGCGACACGACGACGCTCGATCCCACGCTGAAGGAAGCGGAAAAGAACCTGTCCGCCGTGGGCCTCGCGCCGACGCCGGAAGAACCGTGCGATCTCATCGCCGACAAGATCCCATGGGGAGGTGGATAGCGACCAGCGCTCTGGCAGAGTGAGGTTGCGAACCACTCACTCTGGAGACGACCATGCCGACTGTTGCTGACCGAGCTGAAGCGCCGACCGCTATCCAAACGAATCTTGCCGCAATATTCACCTCATTGGAACTGAGCCGCTCTATCTGGCTGATCACATCGCTGTCGCCGGGCCGCGGCGAGAAAATGTCAAAGCATTCAGTTCCGGCCGGCGACATTGCGGCGCTGCTGGCGCGCTTTTCGGAGTTGAAACAGAAAGCGTTGGCGCGGACGGGGAAATCCTT
>Ga0181539_1002839_pt1 | contig 16749 bp, 11 predicted proteins | sample PEATcosm2014_Bin_46_FD_119767 | JGI IMG/M metagenome (GOLD analysis project Ga0181539, IMG submission 119767) | Peatland microbial communities from MTU Mesocosm Facility, Houghton, MI, USA - PEATcosm2014_Bin23_60_metaG | ecosystem: Environmental > Terrestrial > Soil > Wetlands > Peat | place... | reverse complement strand
GTATCCGACCGGAGTCAAGATCACCAACAAGGAGCTGGCTGCGGTTCCACTCCAGCCTCACGACTTTCACGGCGAGTGGAACTACACCATCAACGCTCAATCAAACCCGGCGTGAGCCCTTAGCGGTGGCGAGAGAAACGATCGAGGCCGACCCGCCGCAAGTCGATGTAAGGGGTCGGCCCCGCGGTCTGCTGTCGCTCACCCTCGTCGTTGCGGTACTGGTCGGGGCCTTCGGTATAGGTCTGGCGTTGCGGCTGTGGTTCCTTTGGAACTGCCCGTTGACCAGCGACGAGTCGATCGTTGGTCTGATGGCGTCGCAGATCCGCCACGGCCAGACGTTCACCTTCTTCTGGGGTCAGTCCTATGGCGGTGTCGAGCCGTACGTGGTGGCCTTGTGGAGCTTTGTCGCTGGTTCCGGGCCGGTCAGTCTCAACTCCGTAGCGACCTTGCTGTCCGCGGTTTCGGCGGTGCTCGCCTGGCGCATCGCCCTGCGAGTGGTTCCCGGCGCTGCCAGCGTGCTTGCCGTCGCTGCCGGCGCGGCGCTGTGGGTCTGGCCGGTCGTGGTGATCTACAACTCCACCCGAGAGTTGGGGTTTCGGGGAGTGACCGTCGCCGCCGGGCTAGCTGTGCTGTTGATGGCTGTCAGGGTCGCCGAGCATCCGTCGGCCCCGAACATCGCCGTGCTCGGTCTGGTCGCGGGGATCGGGTGGTGGTCGTCTCCTGAGATCGTCTACTTCGCGGTCCCCTCCGTCGCCTACCTGCTGTTCAGTCGGCGAGAATTGCGGGCAGCATTTTCCTGGAGGCTCCTGCTACTGCCTGCCGGGTTTGTCATCGGCGCTGCACCCTGGCTGGCGACGAACCTGCGAACCGGCTTCTTGTCTCTGCGTATAAGTTCATCTCCGAACTACGTGCCTTCCACCTACACCGGAAGGCTGTCGGTCTTCTTTGACAAGACCCTGCCCATAATGCTCGGGCTGAAGATACCGTTTAGTGGCGCCTGGCTGGAGGGCCGCGCCGGCCAAGTGCTCTTTGTCGCAGTCGTAGTGGCCCTGCTCGGCCTGTGTGTGGTCGCTGTGTCGGGTCTCGGCATGGGCGGACACGCCTCTATGGTCAGGGCGCTCGGCCTCGGCCTCCTCGTCTTCCCGCTGATCTTCGCCGTCTTTCCCGCCACCAGCTACTGGCAGGAGGGCCAGTATGGGGTCTATCTGGTCCCGCTGATCGTGCTCGTTACGACCGGTACGGTCGGGGCCTGGCTCACAGGCGCTTTCTGGGACCACATACCTCGCCATCGAAGCCGCAGCAACACCGCGCTCATTCGTGGCGTGGCGGCTGTCGGAGTGCTTGCCACTTCCATCCTCTGCTTGACTTCGTTCGACCAGGTATGGCTTAGAGACCGCCCCGTAGCCTTCTTCTCGGGCTGGGAAGACCCCAGTTCGGTTGCGGAACAGTCGGTCCAAGCCCTCGAAGCGCAAGGCGTTCACGACGCCTACGCGAACTACTGGGTCGCCTACGACCTTGACTACCTGAGCGGGGGCCGGTTGATTGTCACCGATCCCTCCGTCGATCGCTGGGTCGCCCAGTACTACCGGGTACTCCGCTCGCCCAACCCGGCGTGGATCTTCTTTTCTCCCACCCAGATAGGCGCCGCGTCGACCGCGTTCACATCGAGCGCTCCCGGTCCTTTCGGCTACCCCGAATCGCTATTCCTTTCCAAGCTGAAGCAGCTCAACATCACCTACGTTGTCCATCACGCTGGGGTTCTCGATGTCGTGTTCCCGGCACGACCTGTGACGCAGAAACAAGTCGGAATGCCAGGTCCCTACTGGTCGTAGCGTTCAGCCGACTCGACCATGACGACGTAGGGAGGAGCGGAGGCGAAGACCTGGAATTCCCGCGTCTTTGTCAGCGCCGCGTACTTGTCCCAGAAGGCGGGGCCGCCGAGTCCTGAGAGCATCCCCTTCGGTGGCATGGTGCTCGGATACCAGTGCGAGAACTGGGATGCGCTCACCGCCCACTCGAACATGACCTCGTCACCGGTCGTCGAATAGCCGTGCCGGCATGTGAGGGTCGTGAAGCCAAATCCCGCCGAGGCGGGCTTCGTCGCGGAGGACAATGCACCCGCGGAACCGCCGAGCGTCACTTTGGCCGTGGCGACGCTGGGACAAGGTGGCGCCTTCGGCGCCGCGATCGCATTGGTCGCCGGCACGATCTGAGCGACGCCGAATACCACGAGCGCCGCGCAACAACTGGCAACAAACCTGCCAAGGCGCGCCGGGGCTACCGAGCTCTTCAGATGATCACCCCTGTCGGGGGAAGTGCGTTGGACGTCTGCTCGGGCAACCGAGTACCTGCGGCGCCGCACTGAACGTGCGATCACTCTACCCGGCGACCCCGTGACGACCCGGGTGGCACGTCGCGGCGACAAAGTGAACCAGGTCTCCGGTGCTCGCACCGCTCTCCGACCGCGGGCCTCCTCTCGTCTTGCATCGGGGTGGCGTCGACGGGCCGGCTCGGATCCGACCACCGCGATCTTCCCCGTGATGAGCCCGATGCAACCGCCTTGGCTACCATGCCCGCGTGCCATCAGCGCCTGGCCTGTTGGCCGAAGGTGCCGAGGCAATCCGCCCTCAACCCGAGGCCGAGCGTGTCCGTGTTGGCGTCCGCCACCGGGCCGCCCTCCTGGCCGCACTCGCGATCGGTGTCGGCGTCCCTGTCGCCCTCGCCGTCTGGACCGGCAGCATCCGCATTCCCCACAACGACGCCTGGTCGTACAGCAAGATCGCGCAGGTATTCGCCAGGACTGGGCAGATCCACCTCCTCAGCTGGAACCGCAGCGCGCTGATCGGCCAGGTCGTGATGCTCCGCCCGCTGGACAGGTGGATCTGGGTTCAACAGATCGCCATGAGCGTGCTCGCCCTCGTCGGGCTGCTCCTCACGTACCGGATCCTCGCAAGGCGCTTGGCCCCGACGCCGGCGGTGCTCGGTACGGCGCTCGTCGCCGCATTCCCGGGTTTCGGACTGCTGTCGACCTCGTTCATGGAGGACATCCCCGCCTTCGTCGCCATCGTCGGGTGCCTCGCCGTGGCCGACTACGCGCTCGAACGGCGGTCGACGGGGCTCGTGGGGGTGTCGCTCATCATCGGTCTTCTCGGGGCAACTGTCCGCGAGGAGGTCATCGCCGCGCCGGCCGCGGTCGTGGTGGCGGCGCTCATCGCCTTCGGCCGCCGGCGCGCGCCCGCGATTCTCTCGATGGCTGCCGTCGTGATCGTGGCGATGGGAGCGTTCGAGATCTGGCGCACGGGTCTTCCCCACGACGACCGTCCCCACGTGAAGTTGAGCCTCCTCGCCTGCGTGGACGGCACGGCACGGGGCTACCTGACGATCGCCTTGCTGTTGTCACCCGCGTTGCTCATCTCCGGTCGGATCCGCCGCCCTTCCCGTCTCGGCACGGCGTTGTCCGTCCTCGGAGCGGCGATCGGCATCGCGACCGTGGTGCACTTCCGTTCCACCACGTTTCTCGGCAACTACCTCGCGCCGTCCGGCGCGTACACCGCGGCGGACGTCGGGAGGCGGGTGGTCATCCCCGGCGCGGCGATGGGCGTCCTCATCGCCCTCGCCCTCGTCGCCGGTACCCTGCTCCCCGCGATCGTCGTCTCACGGTGGCGCGATCTCGACCCGCTGCTCCTCGTGCTCGCCGTGCTCACGATCGTCGGTTCGATGTTGGAGTTTCTCGCCGACCAGCTCGTCCTCGATCGGAACCTCATGGTGCTGCTGGTACCGGCCACGGTCCTTTTGTTGCGCGGGCCCATCCGGCCTGGCCGTCTGTGGCGCGGCATGGTTCCCCTCGTTGGCCTCGGGGCCTTGTCACTTCTCATCTGCGCCAACGCGTTGGCGCGCGACGCGGCCGTCTGGGACGAGGCGAACAGCCTCGTCGCCCGGAGCGTCCCGGCCACGAGCATCGATGCTGGGCTCGACTGGGTCGGCTACCACGCGGGCGTGCCGGCGGACCGCCTGAGAAAGCGGACGTCGCGCGAACTCGACTTCTGGGAGGCGATGTTCCCGCGCTCGCGGGTCTGCTACGCGGTGACGGTCGCACCGCTCCGCCACCGCACGCCGTTCGAGCGCGTCCCGTACCGGACCTTCGCCGTCCTGGGCCGGGCTTACCTCGACGTCTACCGCATCGACGCCTGCCCCTACCGCCCGGGCTCGTAACCGCGCCGGGCTCCTTCTCCGCCAGCCGGCGAGAGCGCTCCCGCCCGGTGCCGGATGTGTCCCGGTTCAGGCGGAAATCAGCCGCCCGCCGTCGGTCCGGACGGACCCGTCGGCGTGATGGCGAGCCGCAACGGGAACTTGGCGACGGTTCCCCACGGCGCGACGACGCTCAGCTCGCCGACGATCGACCCGGTCGGCGTGTTCGCCAGCGCCTGCGGCGCGAGGCCCGCGGCGACGGTGACCCGCTCGCTGAGCTTCAGCCCCCGCCAGACGACGGCGAAGCTCGACGTCGTCGGCGCGACGAGCACGGCGTCGCGGACGCCCCCCGGGAGCGTGACCGTCGTGACGGTCGCGCCGGGATCCGCGACCCGGTAGGCGACGAGCGACGCCGTCGCCGTGTCGAGCAACGCCTCGTCGACGTGAGCCGCGTTCCACAGCCCGTCGGGTTGGCCGAGAGTCGCGACGATGACGAGCACCCCGTGGAGCCGCACCGTGCGCCACGCGGCTGTGACGAGGCAACCGTTCGCTCGCAGCGTCCAGCCGGACTTCACACCGAGGATCCCGTCGACGCCGACCGCGGGGTTGGCGTTCCAGATCGCCTTCACGACCGGGAACGCGACGTGCGAGCGGCGCACGATGTTGCGGACCACGGCGTTGCCCATCAGGTCCGCGGCAAGCCTCGCCTGGTCGGCCGCCGTGCTCACCGACAAGGGGTTGACCCCGCTCGCATCGGCGTAGTGCGTCGAGGAAAGGCCCAAGGATTTGGCCGTCGCGTTCATCTTCTCGACGAAGCGCCAGATGCTCCCGGCATCCCAGGTCGCGAGCATCCCGGCGATATTGTCGCCCGAAGGGATGAGGAGCGCCTCGAGGAGCTCGTATTCCGAAAGGGACTCGCCCCGGACGACCTTGACGGTGCTGTACCCCTCGGACTCTTCCATATCGAAGATCGCCACGTCGCCCTTCGTCACCGTGATCGTCGGCCCCGCCTCTCCCGGCGCGAGCGGGTGGTCCTGGAGGATGACGTAGGCCGTCATCATCTTCGTCAGGCTCGCGATCGGGACCGGCCGTTCGCGCGGCGACCGGCCGACGATCCCGACCCCCCGCACCGCCACCGCGGCTTGCCCGACCTTCGGCCACTCGAGCGCCGGGTACGCGCCCGGGACGACCACCGTCTTCACCGCCACCTTCGGCGACGACCCTCGTCCCGACGCCACGACCCGGCTCGGTGAGGAGCTCGTCGCGGCGACAACGCCCACGACGATGAGCGCCACGACGGCGAGGAGCACGAGCCTCCGGCGCCAGAACCGAAGGGTGTCCGCCCGGCTGCGGTGGGCCCGCGACCCGGTCGGCGGTCTTCGCCGCTGGGCGCGCGCAACCGCCTCGTCCACGCTCTGGCTCCTCGGATCGGCGCTGGGGGTTCGCCCGGAATCTACCCGAGGCGGTCGGACCGCTCACGATACGCGTCGACTCGGACGCAACGGGGTGACCGACCGCCCGCCCGGAACCCGGGCTCGGCGTAGCCTCGTCCCCGTGCCACCGGTCCGTCGTGGTCATCTCGCCGAGCCCCAGCTCGCGCCGCCCCGGGGCGAGCAGGCCGACGAGGTCTTCGGACTGCACGGCGTCGTCGTCGAGCAGATCCTGAGCGGCGAGCTCGCCGCGCCAGTCGACTACGACGAGGACCACGATGAGTGGGTCGTGCTGCTCGACGGGGGCGCCGAGCTCGACGTCGAGGGGGAGGTCTGCCGGCTCGGTCCGGACGACTGGGTGTTCCTGCCGCGGCACACGCCCCACCGGCTCGTCCGGACCGACCCGGGATCCCGCTGGCTCGCCGTGCGGTTCACCGGCGAGGCGCCCGCTGACACGCTGGCGCCGATCCGGCGCGCCCCGACACGGTGACGAGCACCGACCCGTTCGACCTCGAACGCTTCGTCCGGGCCCAGGACAGCGCCGGCACCTTCGAGCGCGCCGTCGGCGAGCTGGCGGCCGGCCGCAAGACGGGCCACTGGATCTGGTTCGTCTTTCCCCAGTTCGCCGGCCTCGGGCGCAGCGCCACGTCCGCGCGCTACGCGATCTCGTCGCTCGACGAGGCGAGGGCCTACCTCGCCCACCCCGTCCTCGGCCCGAGACTCATCCGGTGCGCCCGGATCCTCGCCACGGCCAAGGTGGACGCGCCCGAGATCCTCGGCGGGCTCGACGCCACAAAGCTGCGCTCCTCGATGACGCTTTTCCTGCGGGCGTCACCCGGCAAGGCCGTCTTCTCGGAGGTGCTCGACCGCCACTTCGGGGGCCGGGCCGACCCCGCCACCGACGCGCTGCTCTAGAGGGCCCGCCTACTTCTTCTTCGCCGGCGGCGCGAGCCGGGCCCAGATGATCCGCGACATCCCCGCGATCGTCGCGATCCCGTAGCCCTCGGTCGGGTTCTCGTTGGTGAGGACGGCGACGAAGTAGGACCGGCCCTCGCCGTTCACGTAGCCGATGCTGTTGATCTGCCAGTTGCCGTCGACGATCGGGACCCAGCCGTTCTTCAGGGCGACCGTCACGCCGGCCGGCGGCCCGGCGCACACACCCCACCGGTCGTACGGGATCACGTTCTCCATCAGCCCGACCTCGAAGGCGCGCGACGCCGCGTCGAGAAGGCCGTTCGGCAGGACCACGTGCTCGAGGAGACGGACCTGATCGAGCGCCGTCGTCATCGTCTCGCCCCAGTAGCCCTCGGAGTTCGGCGTCGTGTCGGTGAGCCCGGCAGCCGAGTCGAAGCGCGCGATCGCCGACGGCCCGCCGACCTCGTTCCACAGGTCCGTCGCGTCGTCGTTGTCGCTCTCCTCGATCATCCCCGCGGCGATCGATTCGTCGTCGGCGTCGAGCGGGGTCGACGTCGCCTGCTCCTCGTGGAGCAGCGTGGCGAGGATGTCGACTTTCACGATGCTCGCCGTCTGCTCCGTGATCCCGGGGCGGTACAGGTAGAGCCGGTGGTTGACGAGGTCGTACATCGCGGCCGTGATGTCGCCGTGCCGGCCGAGGAGGTAGGCCCGCATCGCCGGCGAGGTGAGGGGGTTGGCCATGGCGGCCTTTTGGATCGCGGTGTGCCGGCCGCGGACGGCCGTCGGGCGCGCCGCCGCCTGCGACGAGGACACGACGGCCCCGGAAGCCGCCGACACGGCGAGCAGTGTCGCCGCGACCGTGGCGGCCCGGCGAAGCACCCTCGGCCGGAAGACCTGACCCGTCATAGCGACCCCTCGCTCGGCGCGCCTTGCTCCGTAGTTGATAGCAGATGGCGGGGACCGCGCTCGGCGTCGGTCGGCATCGCATCGACCGTGCCGAGCGGTCAGGAGAGGGCGACCGCCCCCGGGCGGAGCGGCGACGGCAGGTCGGTCGAACCCATGAGGTAGACGTCGACCGCGGCGGCGGCGGACCTGCCCTCGGCGAGCGCCCAGACGACCAGGCTCTGGCCCCTCGCCGCGTCGCCGCAGGCGAAGACGCCGTCCGCGCTCGTCATGTAGTTCGGGTCGACCGCGACGTTCTGGCGCCCGTCGAGGACGAGGTCGAGCTCGCCCACGACGCCGTTCCGCTCCGGGCCGACGAATCCGAGCGCCAGCAACACGAGGTCGGTCGCGATCTCGACGCGCGTGCCGTCCACGGGCTCGAAGCGCCCGTCGACGAGACGCACCGTGTCCGCGGCGAGCGCCGCGACCTCGCCGCCCCCGCCGTCGCGGAACGACGAGGTGGCGAGCGAGTAGAGCCGCTGACCGCCCTCCTCGTGGGCGGGCCCGAGGTGCAACGTGCGCGGCCAGGTCGGCCAGGGGTTGTCCGGCGCGCGTTCGGGCGGTGGCTCGGGGAGGATCTCGATCTGGGTGACGGACGCCGCGCCCTGACGGTGCACGGTGCCCAGGCAGTCGGCCCCGGTGTCGCCGCCTCCGAGGATGACGACGTGCCGTCCCGCCGCGTCGATCGGCGGCGCGGCGAGGGCGCCCTCGCAGACGAGATTGGCGCCCTTCAAAAAGTCCATCGCGAAGTGGATGCCCGCGAGGTCACGCCCGGGGACGGGCAGGTCGCGCGGTTTCGTCGAGCCCACCGCGAGCACGACGGCGTCGTGGGTGGCCCGCAGCCGTGCCGCGGAGACGACCTGGGCGTCCGGCGCGGACGCCCCGGGGACCTCGCCGAGGGATCCCTCGCCGATCGCGGTCCGCACGACGAAACGCGTCCCCTCGGCCGTCATCTGGGCGAGGCGGCGGTCGATCACCGCCTTCTCGAGTTTGAACGCCGGCACCCCGTAGCGAACGAGACCGCCGATGCGCTCGGCCCGCTCGTAGACGGTGACCTCGTGACCGGCCCGGGTCAGCTGCTGGGCGGCGGCGAGACCCGCGGGGCCCGACCCGACGACGGCGACGCGCTTGCCCGTCGCCGGTGACAGCGGTTGCGGCCGGAGATCCGCGGTCACCCACTCGGAGATCTCGAACTCGACCTGTTTGATCGACACCGGGTCGGCGTTGATGCCGAGGACGCACGAACCTTCGCAGGGGGCGGGGCACAGCCGCCCCGTGAACTCCGGGAAGTTGTTCGTCGCGTGCAGGCGTTCGGCGGCGAGCGCCATATCGTCGCGCCAGACGAGGTCGTTCCACTCGGGGATGAGGTTCCCGAGCGGGCAGCCCTGGTGGCAGAACGGGATCCCGCAGTCCATGCAGCGCGCCGCCTGGACGCGCAGCCGGTCGCCGGGGAACGGCAGGTAGACCTCCCCCCAGTCGTGGACGCGCTCGTCGACGGGACGGCGAAACGGCCCCTGACGCTCGAACTTGATGAACCCGCGGGGGTCAGCCATGGGCGGCCGCCATCACCGCGTCGTCGACCGACTCGCCGCGGGCGACCGCCAGGCGGGTCGCCTCGAGCACCCGGCGGTAGTCGATCGGCATGACCTTCTTGAACCTCTCGAGCGCCGCCGGCATGGCGTCGAGGATGCGCCCGGCGAGCTGCGAGCCGGTGAGCGCCCGGTGGCGCCCGATCACCTCGGCGAGGAACGCCCGGTCCTCGTCGTCGAGCGCGTCGAGGTCGACCATCTGCCGGTTCAGCCGCCGGTCGAGCAGGTCGCCCGGGTCGTAGACGTAGGCGACGCCGCCCGACATTCCCGCGGCGAAGTTGCGACCGGTCGGCCCGAGCACGACGGCGCGCCCGCCGGTCATGTACTCGCACCCGTGGTCGCCGACGCCCTCGACGACCGCGGTCGCGCCGGAGTTGCGGACGCAGAAGCGCTCGCCGACCTGTCCCGAGATGAAGAGTTCGCCTCCGGTCGCCCCGTAAGCGCAGACGTTGCCGGCGATGATGTTCTCCTCGGCGACGAAGCCGGCGCCGAGGGGCGGGCGGACGACGACGGTGCCGCCGGAGAGACCTTTGGCGAGGTAGTCGTTCGTGTCGCCGTAGAGGATGATGTCCACGCCCCGCGGGATGAACGCGCCGAGGCTCTGGCCGCCGGATCCCGAGAGCGTGATCTCGATCGTGCCCGGTGGCAGTCCCGCGCCGCCGTAGCGCCGGGTCACCTCGCCGCCGAGCATCGTCCCGACGGTGCGGTGGACGTTGCGCACCGGGAGCGAGATCCGGACCGGCTGCCCGTTCTCGAGGGCTGGCCGCGCGAGCTCGATGAGCTCGTTGTCGATGGCCCGGTCGAGACCGTGGTCCTGGGCCCGCACCCGGTGCAGCTCGGTGGTGCCGAGCTGAGGCTCGACCCGGCAGAGCAGCGGCCGCAGGTCGAGTCCGGCCGCCTTCCAGTGGCGGACGGCGGGTTCGACGTCGAGGCACTCGACGTGGCCGACCGCCTCGTCGAGCGTGCGGAAGCCGAGCTCGGCGAGGTACTCCCGCACCTCGGCGGCGACGAACCGGAAGAAGTTCTCGACGTGCTCCGGGCGCCCGGCGAAGCGCTTGCGCAGCTCAGGGTTCTGGGTCGCGATCCCGACCGGGCACGTGTCGAGATGGCAGGCGCGCATCATCACGCACCCGAGCACGACGAGCGGCGCCGTCCCGAAGCCGAACTCCTCGGCACCCAGCAGCGCGCCGACGATGACGTCGCGGCCCGTCTTCATCTGGCCGTCGACCTGGACGACGATCCGGTCGCGCAGGGCGTTGCGAACGAGCGTCTGCTGGGTCTCGGCGAGCCCGAGCTCCCACGGTGCTCCGGCGTGCTTGATCGAGGTGAGCGGCGACGCCCCGGTGCCGCCGTCCTCCCCGGAGATGAGCACGACGTCGGCGTGCGCCTTGGCGACACCCGCGGCGACCGTCCCGACGCCCACCTCGGCGACGAGCTTCACGTGGATCCGGGCCCGGTTGTTGGCGTTCTTCAGGTCGTGGATCAGCTGGGCGAGGTCCTCGATCGAGTAGATGTCGTGGTGCGGCGGGGGCGAGATCAGTCCGACACCGGGCGTCGAGTACCGGGTCTTGGCGATCCACGGGTAGACCTTCGGGCCGGGCAGCTGGCCGCCCTCGCCCGGCTTGGCCCCCTGGGCCATCTTGATCTGCAGGTCGTCGGCGTTCGTCAGGTACTCGCTCGTCACCCCGAAGCGCCCCGAGGCGACCTGCTTCGTCGCCGACCGGCGCGAGTCGCCGTTCGGGTCGGGCACGTAACGCGACGGGTCCTCGCCGCCCTCGCCTGAGTTCGACCGGGCCCCGAGGCGGTTCATCGCGACGGCGAGCGTCTCGTGCGCCTCGGACGAGATCGAGCCGTAGGACATCGCTCCGGTCGCGAAGTGCTTGATGATCGACTCCACCGGTTCGACCTCGTCGAGCGGGACCGGCGGGTGCAGCGCCGCCCCGCCCGTTCGCAGCCGCAACAGCCCGCGCAGCGTCGCCAGCTTCTCGGACTGGTCGTCGACGAGGTGCGTGTACTGCTTGAAGATCCGGTAGTCGTTCTCCCGCGTCGCCTCCTGGAGCTTGAACACGGTCGCCGGGTTGAACAGGTGGTGCTCGCCGTCACGGCGCCAGTGGTAGTCGCCGCCGATCTCGATCTCGCGGTGCGCGAGCTCGCCCGCGCGATTCCCGAACGCGAAGTGGTGCCGGCGGGCGACCTCCTCGGCCACGACGTCGAGCCCGACCCCGCCGAGCTTGCTCGTCGTGCCCGTGAAGTAGCGGTCGACGAGCGCCTGGTCGAGCCCAATCGCCTCGAAGACCTGGGCGCCGGTGTACGAGGCGATCGTCGAGATACCCATCTTCGACATCACCTTCAGTACGCCCTTGCCGGCGGCCTTCACGTAGTTCGCCACGGCCCGCCGCTCGGGCAGCTCGATCACGCCGCGTCGCGCCATGTCGACGACCGAGTCGACCGCGAGGTACGGGTTGACGGCGGCGGCCCCGTAGCTCACGAGCAGCGCCATGTGGTGCGTCTCCCGGGCGTCGCCGGACTCGACGATCAGCCCGGCGCGGGCGCGGGCCTTCTCGCGCACAAGGTGCTGGTGCACCGCCGAGACGAGCAGCAGCGACGGGATCGGCGCGAGCTCGGCGCTGGCGTGGCGGTCGGAGAGGATGACGACGTTCGCGCCGGTGTCGATCGCCGCGATCACCTCGGCACAGATCCTCTCGAGCGCCCGGGCCAGTGCCGCGCCTTTCCCGGCCACCTCGTACAGGCCGTCGGCGACGAAGGACTTGAACCCCGGCGTTTCGCCGTGCTCGTTCACGTAGACGAGCTTCGCGAGATCGTCGTTCGAGATGATCGGGAACCCGAGGGTGATCTGGCGCGCCGATTGCGGCGTGGGTTCGAGCAGGTTCTGCTCGGGGCCGATCGTCGCCGAGAGCGAGGTGACGAGCTCCTCGCGGATCGCGTCGAGCGGCGGGTTCGTGACTTGAGCGAACAGCTGTGAGAAGTACTCGAACATCAGCCGCGGGCGATCCGAGAGCACGGCGATCGGCGTGTCCGAGCCCATCGAGCCCGTGGGCTCGAGACCCGTGCGCGCCATCGGGGCGACGATCACCCGCAACTCCTCGTCCGTGAACCCGAAGAGGCGCTGCTGGAGCACGAGCGAGCCGTGCATCGGCACGAGCATCTCGCGGTGTGGCAGGTGGTCGATCCGGACGAGGTTGTCAGCGAGCCACTCGGCGTAGGGATGCTGCGCCGCGAGCTCCTCTTTCACCTCGGCGTCGTCGACGATCCGGCCGCTCCCGGTGTCGACGAGGAAGATTCGCCCCGGCTGCAGGCGGCCCTTGCGCACGATCCGGGACGGGTCGATGTCGAGCACGCCGACCTCCGAGGCCATCACGACGAGACCGTCGGCGGTCACCCAGTAGCGCGCCGGGCGGAGCCCGTTGCGGTCGAGCGTCGCGCCGATGAGCGTCCCGTCGGTGAACACCATCGCCGCGGGCCCGTCCCAGGGCTCCATGACGCAGCCGTGGTAGCGGTAGAAGGCCTTGCGCACCGGGTCCATCTCGGTGTGGTTCTCCCAGGCCTCCGGGATCATCATCAACAGCGCGTGCGGCAGCGACCGCCCGCCGAGGTTGAGCAGCTCCAGCACCTCGTCGAACGTCGCCGAGTCGCTCGCGCCCGGGGTGACGATCGGCAGCAGCCGGTCGATGTCGCCGGGCAGAAGGTCGCTTCTCAGCTGGGCCTCGCGGGCACGCATCCAGTTGCGGTTGCCTTGCACCGTGTTGATCTCGCCGTTATGGGCGATCAGCCGGTAGGGATGGGCGAGCGACCAGGACGGGAACGTGTTCGTCGAGAAGCGGGCGTGCACGAGGGCGAGACCGCTCGCGAACCGCGGGTCAGACAGGTCGGGGAACACCCGGCGCAGCTGCACCGAGGAGAGCATCCCTTTGTAGATGAAGGTCCGCGCCGAAAGCGACGGGAAGTAGCAGTCGCCGTGCGCATGCTCGACGCGCTTGCGCAGTACGTAGACGACGCGCTCGAGCTCCAGCCCGGAAAGACCCGGACGCCCGCCGGTCGGGTCGGAGGCGAGGAAGACCTGCCAGAAGCTGGGGGCCATGGCGCCGGCCGTCGCGCCGGCCGCGGCGAGCAAGACGGGGACCTCCCGCCAGGAAAGGACCGCCAGTCCCTCCTCGGCGGCGAGGCGCGCGACTTCGTCTTTCAGCTCCGCGACGCGTCCCGGGTCGCGGGGCAAAAAGGCGATCCCGCTCGCGTACGAACCGACGGGTGGGAGCGCGACCCCGGCGACGGCGCGGAAGAACGCGTCCGGCATCTGCACGGTGATCCCGGCCCCGTCACCCGTCTCCGCGTCGGCGCCGAACGCGCCGCGATGGGCGAGATTCTCCAGCGCGGTCAGGGCGAGCTCGACGACCTCGTGGTTCGGGCCCCGCCCGAGCTGCGCGACGAAGCCGATCCCGCAGGCGTCGTGCTCAAAGCGCGGGTCGTAAAGGCCCTGTTCGGTCTTGGCTTCGTTCACATCGATCCGTTTTTCTGTAGGCGGCAGCACGGAGCCGAATCGCCGGGTTGCCGGGTCGCCATGGGCCGAGCGACAGAATCCTACCGGCCGGCGTCAAAACACTCGAATTGCGGCGGAGCCCAGGATGCGTCCCCACCACGCATCCTGGGCGCCGCGGTCGGCGAGCCTCACGCGACGGCCCGCCTCACCGCCCGTCTCACGACGGGCTTCGAGGGTCCCTACGGATTGCTGCGCGCGTCCACCGGACCGTCACCCGCTCTCGTTTCCGTTCTCGTTCTCGTTCCCGTTCCCGCTCCCCTTCCCGTTGATCGCCCGGGGCTCCTGCGGTGCCCCGACGCCCCCCATGCTGACGGGCAACGACTCACCGGTGAGCGAAAATCCCCGCCCGTCGGAGACCATCTGCAGCAATCGTTCGTCGTCGACCGAGAGGTCCACGTACTCACCGTGCACCGCGAGGTCACCGATGCTCAGCTCGCTCTCTTTCATCCGCAACGGGATGACGAGGCCGATGAGCTTCAAGAGGATGAACGTGACGGCACCGTCCCAGACGATGATCGTCAACGCGGCGAGGAACTGGACCCAGATGAGCCCCGGGTGACCGTAGAAGGCGCCCGCCACCCCCGACGACTTCCCGTTCACCGAGAGGTACACGACCATCTTCGGGTCGGCGAACACTCCCGTGAGCAGTCCGCCGAACAGCCCGGCGAAGCCGTGCGTGAACACGACCCCGAGTGCGTCGTCGACCTTGCTGAACGGGCGGTGGCGAGACAGCTCGTTGAAGGCGAACCAGACGAGGGACGACGCGATCGCGCCGATGCAGAGCGCCCCCCAGCCGTTGACGTATCCGGCGGCGGGCGTGATCGCGACGAGCCCGACGATCATCCCGTTCACAGCGCCGAGGAAGTTCGGCTTCTTCGGTCCGAAGTGCATGTCGATGAGCACCCAGACGAGCAACGCCGTCGCGGTGCACAGGTTCGTGTTGAGCACGGCGGCCGCGGCGTTGGCACCCGCGAAGTACGAGTCACCGCCGTTGAAGCCGTTCCAGCCGAGCCAGAGCATCCCGGCGCCGACCGCGACGAGCATCAGGTTGGTCGGCGGGAAAGCGCGCCGGTCCTTGGCGAGACGGGGACCGATCACCCAGGCGGCGACGAAACCGGACACCCCGGCGGCGAGGTGGATGACGTAGCCGCCGGAGTAGTCGAGGGCGCCGCGGGCCGCCCAGTACCCACCGCCCCACAGCAGCATCGCGTTCACCGTGTAGGCGCACGTCGTCCAGGCTGGGACGAAGATGCACCAGGCCTTGAAGCTCATCCGCCCGAGCACGCTGCCCAAGAACAGCAGCGGCGTGATCGCGGCGAACACGAACTGGAAGTACGCCAGGCTCGAGGTCGGGAAGTGCAGCGCCGGCATGACGCTCTTCAGGAGCGGGATGCTCGCCTGACCCTCCTCGTAGGCGTGCGAAAGGATCGAGCCGGGCAGCCCGATGAAGGGGCTGAGGGCCCCGTGCCAGAGATTGAAGGGGTGGCCGAAGCCCATCTCGTAGGCCCACAGCACCCAGACGATGAGCACACCCGCAAACCCGGCGAAAGCCATCAGCATCGTGTTCACGGCCCACTTCCGCTTCACGATGCCGCCGTAGAGGACGGCGATGCCGGGCAGGCTCATCAAACCGACGAGGGTCGCAGCGGTCAACTGCCACGCGTTGTCGCCCGGATTGAGCCAATGCGGGTAGGGAATCAGCATCCGCCCTCCTCGGCTGACCTCGGCTCAACGAGCCGGTTCGATGGCTCAACGAGCCGGTTCGATCGCCTCAAAGCCTAAGAAAGGCGGATTTCCGCCCTGTGGCCTCTGTGAGAAGGCTGTGTTTCCCTGATGTAAACGGCCGATGAACGGACTTAGGCGCGACGGCGCCGCCGTTGCGATGAATCAGTGAGCGCGGGGGGTTGCCAGCCGGCGTCGTCGGCGTGGAGCGTCACGCCCGGAGGCACGATCTCGTCGATCCGGTCGAGCACGTCGACGCCGAGCGTGATCTCAGCCGTGGCGAGCAGCATCTCGAGATGGTCGGGTGTGCGCGGTCCGATGATCGGTGCCGTCACCACCGGGTGCTCGAGCACGAAGCCCATGGCGAGCTCAACAAGGCTGAGCCCGGCTTCCTCGGCGAGTCCTTCGAGCGCCGCGACGATCTCGAGCTTGCGCTGGTTCCCCGGGAGCGACATGTCGTAGCGCGCCGGGATCCGGCTCGCCCGCCGGCTCGTGTTCGGCTTGCCGACGCCGAAGGACCCGGAGAGCCAGCCCCCGGCGAGGGGACCCCACGAGATGACGCCCAGGCCGTACTCGGAGCAGACCGGGAGCACGTCGCGCTCGATGCCACGGACGAGGATCGAGTACGGCGGCTGCTCGGTGACGAACCGCTCGCGGCCGCGCCGCTCGGCGACCCACTGCGCCTCGACGATCTCGTGGGCCGGGAAGGTCGAGCTGCCGAAGTAACGAATCTTGCCCGCACGGACGAGGTCGGTGAGCGCGCCAAGCGTCTCGTCGATCGCACAGCTGTCGTCGGGGCGGTGGATCTGATAGAGGTCGATATGGTCCGTACCGAGCCGCCGCAGGCTCGCCTCGCACTCGGCGATGATCCACCGCCGCGAGTTGCCCTGCTTGTTCTGGTCGTCCCCCATCGCGCCGTGGACCTTCGTGGCGAGCACGATGTCGTCGCGCCGCTTGCCCGCCAGCGCCTTGGCGACGATCTCTTCGGACTCACCCGCCGAGTAGACGTCGGCGGTGTCGATGAAGTTGATGCCGGCGTCGAGGGCACGGTGCACCATCCGAACGCACTCGTCGTGATCGGTGTTGCCCCACGAGCCGAACATCATCGCCCCAAGACAGAGGGGGCTGACCCGGACGCCTGTCGTGCCGAGAACGCGGAAATCCATGGCCCGATTGTACCGGGAGGTCGCCAGACACGGCCGTGGGGACTTCGCCGCGGTAACGGCTTGATCCCGCACGCTCACCTCGAGGAGGCTGGCCGCTTCCTCGTGTCGATCCTTCCCGATTAAAGATCTTTCGGTAATACCATGACAGATCGGTCATAAAGAAAGACCGGTGTGCCGGAGGAAGGCGAAGCAGAGCTGACCATCGCCACCGATGCGCGCGAGACCTGCGTTGGCATGTTCCG